>Ga0116217_10002851_pt1 | contig 15945 bp, 15 predicted proteins | sample Sb_taG_6_FD_89697 | JGI IMG/M metagenome (GOLD analysis project Ga0116217, IMG submission 89697) | Peat soil microbial communities from Weissenstadt, Germany - Sb_50d_4_PS metaG | ecosystem: Environmental > Terrestrial > Soil > Wetlands > Peat | place: Germany: Weissenstadt | collected 2010-09-21 | reverse complement strand
CGCAAGCTCGTCCACCGGCTCGCCCAGCTCGCGCTGGCAATCGCGTTCTTGCTCACGGCGAAGCTCATCGACTGGCGAAACCGATGGTGCCCCGGGGTGGTGCCTATCCGCTGAGCCTCTAAGGCTCTCTCTACTTCTCGAGGAGAGGAGATCGTCGGGACGACCCCCGTTCTGCGCGGTTCGTCGGAGTCGTAACGACCCTCAGTCGGCACGGTCTCGTCCCTTCCCCGGGATTGGTCCGACGGGGCGGGTCAGTCCGTACATTGGTCGGCGGAGGTGGCGATGGTCATAGGCCCCGATCACATCCCTGCCGACTGGGACGACGTCACGGCGCAGTGGATGAACGCCGCGATTCGGGCTCGGCATCCCGAGGCTGAGGTCGCCGACGTCTCGCTGCTGGTCCGGGACGACGGGACCAATCGCCGGGCGCGCTTCGGGCTCCGGTACGCGGCCGGGAACGGCCCTGCGACCGTGTTCCTCAAGGCGGAGGCGGATGCCCATCGAGAGCTCCACGCCCGGAACGGCAACCTGTTCAACGAGGCGGAGCTGTACGGGTCCGGGATGGCCCTGCCGGTCGATCATCCGCTCCCGTACCGGGTGATCATCGACCGCCCGGCGCTCGACTACGTGATCGTGATGGAAGACCTGGCGGCACGAGGTGGCGATCCGCGCGACGCGACCCGACCTCTCTCGGTCGACCAGGTGTCCGCCGGACTGCACGGACTGGCCAGGCTTCACGCCCAGTACCTCGGGTTCTCGGCCCGCACCCATCCGGCACTCAGCTGGGTGCAGACCTGGGCACCAACCGAGGGCTTCCAAGTCGGGCTCCGGCGGCGTCTCCCCACCGGCCTCGAACGCGCCGGCGGCCTTCTGCCTGACGCGGTGCGAGGGCTCAACGGAGACGGGATCGTCGACCAGTGGGCCCGTTTCGTCTCGACCCTCGCAGACGGCGGCATGACCTTGCTCCACGGTGACGCACACATCGGCAACACCTACGTCCTGCCGGGCGGCGACGTCGGATTCCTCGACTGGCAGGTGACCAGGCGCGGCAACTGGTCCCAGGACGTCGGTTACTTCCTCATGGGGGCCATGACCGAAGACGACCGTCGGGCCCATGAGTTCACGCTCGTCGACGACTACTTCGGGGCGCTCGACGCCTCGCGCGGTGCCCGATCCGGCGGGCGAGAGGAACGGTTGCGCTACCGAGCGTCGGCAGCGTACGGCCTGGCCATCTGGCTCTCGACGCTCGGGTCCGACGGGTTCCAGTCGAGGGAGGTCTCCCTGACCCTGGCGCTCCGGTACGCGACTGCCTTCGTGGAGCTCGACGCAATGCAGGCCCTGGCCGAGCTCGGCGTCTAGCTCCCGCCCCGAAGAGCGGTGCCCGAGGACTCTGGGCTCCGCCTTCCCGGTGGCACCACCACGAACCGTCGGGCTCGCCAGCTCCGGCTGTTCTCGCCCGTCCGGGTCGGACCAAGCCGGACGGGAGCGTGTGCCAACCTTGCCGCGTGGGAGCGGACGACCGGGACTCCGGAGCACCCGATGTCCCGATGGACCCCCTCGCCCGGCTCCGACTCCGTCAAAGCGAGAAGTGGCGTTCCTTCCCGCCCGACGTCCTTCCCCTGTTCGTCGCCGAGGCCGACGTCGCGCTGGCTCCGCCCATCGCCGCGACCCTCCGCGCCGCCGTCGACCTCTCCGATACGGGATATGCGACGGCAGCGTGCGGGCTCGGTGATTCGCTGGCCGCCTTCGCGCAGAGGCGGTGGGGATGGCTCATCGACCCGAGCGCGGTGACCGCGGTGACCGATGTCGGGGTGGGCGTCGTCGAGCTGCTGAGGGCGCTGATCGAGCCCGGACAGGCGGTGGTCTTCAACACCCCGGTGTACGCGCCGTTCTTCGACTGGGTGCCCGAGGCGGGCGGCACGGCCCTCAAGGTGCCGCTTGCCCACGACACGGACGGATGGCACCTCGACCTCGCCGCGCTGGAGGCTGCGTTCGCGACACGTCCAGCGGTGTACCTGCTGTGCAACCCCCACAACCCCGTCGGACGAGCCCATGCGGCAGACGAGCTGGCGGCCGTGGTCGAGATGGCTCGCCGCCACCGGGTCACGATCGTGAGCGACGAGATCCACGCCCCGCTCGTGCTCGACGGTCCGCCGTTCACCCCGATCCTGACCGTCCCGGGAGCCGCCGAGATGTCGGCCAGCGTGCTCTCGGCGTCGAAGGCCTGGAACCTGGCCGGGCTGAAGTGTGCCGTGATCGTGACCGGCTCATCCGACATGGCGGCGGTCGTCGGGCGTTTCTCGCCCGACGTGCGCTGGCGCACGGGTCACTTCGGCGTGCTCGCCTCGATCGCTGCGTTCACCGAGGGTGAGCCGTGGCTTGACCAGTTGCTGGCCACTCTCCGGCGCCGGCGGTCGCAACTGGCAAGCCTGCTCGCCGAACGCCTCCCGCAGGTGTCCTGGCACCCCCCGTCGGCCACCTACCTCGCCTGGCTCGACTGCCGGTCAATCGGCCGGGGATCCCAGCCGTGCGACCGGTTCCTCGATCGGGGGCGGGTGGCGCTCGCCCCCGGCCCACGGTTCGGCCCGGATGGCGACGGGTTCGTCCGCCTGAACTTCGCGACGAGCGCCGAGATTCTCGAAGAGGCGGTCACACGGATGGCCCGCTCGCTGTAGAAGGCCGGGGTCGGATCACCGGCGGCGCCTCCAGCGCCGCCGCTCCCACCACTACGTTCGCGGACCGTGACGCACGGTCGCGAACCGTTCCATCTCACGCGGCGCCAGTTCCTGAAGGCCGGCCTGGCCGGCACGGTGGCAGCGGGCCTCTCCGGGGCGCGCGCCTACGCGGCGACCGACCCCAAGGGCCGGGCCCCGTCGGGGGCCAAGGGCCTCGGGCCGGGAGGCACGTTGCTGAAGCCGGACAGTCGCCCCTTCCCGCACGTTCCAGCGGGGACCGACATGCTGCCGAAGCTCCAGCACATCGTGGTCCTGATGATGGAGAACCACTCGTTCGACGACCACCTCGGCATGCTCGGACGGGGCGACGGCCTCACCCTCGGCCGCGGCGGCGTCCCGGTGAACTACAACCCCAACCCGGCCGGAGGGTATGTCCGGTCGTTCCACAACCCCAACACCGTCGGCTACGCCGACACCCACATCTCCCAGAGCTGGAACGCCTCGCACATCAGCCGGGACAACGGCACCAACATGGGCTTCGTCGAGGCCTGCGGCGCCGCGTCGATGGGCTACTGGGAGCGCCAGGACCTCCCCTTCTACTACTCGCTCGCCAGCCACTTCCCGATCGGCGACCGGTACTTCAGCTCGGTCATGGCGCAGACCTACCCGAACCGCCGGTTCCTCATCGCCGCGACCGCGCTCGGCAACATCGCGACCAACGCCAGCGGGATCTCGCACACCGACGCTCCCAACGGCACCATCTTCGACCGTCTCGACCACCACGGGATCAGCTGGAAGGACTACTACCCCGATGCGCCGACCTGCGGGCTCTTCCTGCCGAACTTCCTCGACAACCAGACCGACGGCAAGGTCGTCCACTTCGAGCAGTTCCTCGCCGACGCGAAGTCGGGCAGCCTGCCCTCGTTCTCGATCATCGACCCCTACGTCAACTTCTCGGAGGAGGACGGCGACATCTCGATCGGCGAGGCGTATGCGGCCACGATGATCAACGCGCTCCTCGAGTCGCCGAACTGGGAGCACTCGGCGCTGATCCTCAACTACGACGAGCACGGTGGCTGGTACGACCACGTCCCGCCGCGGCCGGCTGTCCGGCCCGACAACGTCCCCCCGGAGATCACCGTGCCGCCCGACCAGCCCGGCAGCTACGACTACACCGGGTTCCGGGTTCCCTGCGTGGTTGTGTCACCGTGGGGCAAGAAGGACTTCGTCTCCCACGTCGTGTACGACCACACCTCGGTGCTCAAGCTGGTCGAGACGAAATGGAACCTCCCGGCGATGACCTACCGCGACGCCAACGCAGAGAACATGCTGGACTTCTTCGACTTCTCGGGCCGGCGCGGGCCGCTGGCCGAACCACCGACGCTCGCCGCGCCGCTCAACCCGTTCATCGGTTCGCCGCCACCGGGATCGTCGGACAAGACCCTCTTCCACCCGATCGCCACCGCGGTGCCGGGCCCCGGGCCCGCCCCGGGAGCCCAACTCTCCGAGCCGCCCAAGAACGCGGCTGCGCTCATCCGCCGGCACAGCGGGCAGGCGCTGGCCTGAACAGAAGTCGGCCGTGCGAGCCCGGCTCCGCCGGTGGGAGCGCCGGTCCGGCCCTGGGGGGCGCCGAGGTGTCTGACTAGCGTCGGAGGATGGGACTCGAGTCGCTCGAAGGGGCGATGGCCTCCTGGGTCGGCGGCAAGAAGATCGTCCTCGCCGGCGGGGTCGTGGCCGGGGCGACGCCGAGGGTGGCGCAACTCCGACGGCTCGGTGCCGAACGCGTGCTGATCGTGGGGAGTTCGATCGGGACCGGCGCGCTGCCGGACGCCGAGGACGCCGAGTGGGTGGTCGCCGACACGAAGAGCCGCGACACCACCGAGGGGCTCCGCGCCGACGAGGCGATGCTGCACGATCCCCCGACCGAGATCCGTCACGCGCTCGAGCGATACGACCCGGCGGGCGAGGCCCTCGTCTTCGGATCCATTCCCGGTTCCCCCACCCATTTCGGCAACCGCCCGATCCTGGGGGGCCGGCCGCCCGAGTGGGGAGCCCTCGAGGACAAGACGGTGATCGACGATCTCTGGCACCGCTGGGGAGTGCCAAGCGCACCCTCGGTGGTCCTCCCCGTCGAGGAGGCCGGCCTGCGTCACGCCAGCCGCGAGCTCGACCAGGGCATGGGGACCGCCTGGGCGGGCGACGCGCGCGACGGGTTCCACGGCGCCGCCGAGTGTCTCCGCTGGGTCCGCACCGAGGACGACCGGCGCGATGCCCTCGCGTTCTTCGCGCCGCGCTGCGACCGGGTGCGGGTGATGCCGTTCCTCGAAGGGATCTCGTGCTCGATCCACGGCTTCGTCTTCCCCGACGGGGTGGCGAGGCTCCGGCCGGTCGAGCAGGTCGCGCTGCGCCGGGTCGGGCGGCCTCTCGTCCTCTACGCGGGCTGCTCCACCTTCTGGGATCCGCCGGAGGACGACCGGGTGGCCATGCGCGAGGTGGCCGGGCGCACCGCCCGAGGCCTGGCGGAACTGGTGGGCTATCGCGGCGCCTTCACGGTCGACGGCGTGCTCGGGAGCGACGGCTTCCTGCCGACCGAGATGAACCCGCGGCTCGGCGGGGGTGTCGCCACCATCGCCCGGGGGCTCCCGGGGGTGCCCTTCGATCTCCTCCAGGCCGCGCTGGTGGCCGAGGTGGCGGTCGGCCTCGGGGCCGACGAGTTCGAGCGCGAGGTGCTCCCCGAGATCGACGCGGCCCGCTCGGGCGGGACGTGGTCGACGACCGAGACCCCGCCTCCGGGCGGATCGACGACGACCGAACGCGACCTCGTCCTCGACGAGGACGCGTGCCGATTCGCCGGACCCGGGGACCGGCTCACCGCCCGCCTCAGCTACGGCCCCGGGCCGATCGGCGGGTTCGTGCGGGTGCAGTTCGACCCCGAGCGCACGCCGGTCGGCCCGTCGGTCGGCCCGAGGGCGGTGCGCGCGCTTCGGTTCGTGGACGAGACGTTCGGCACCGGGTTCGGACCGCTCGAGAGCGCCCGGCCGGTCCGGTGACCACCCCGCCGGTCCCGGTGCGGCACTCGAGACCGGGCGACGAGCGCGCGATCGCAGCCGTGCACGTCGAGACGTGGAGGGCCGCCTACCGCGGGATGGTCCCCCAGGCACTGCTCGACTCGTTGTCGGTCGACCAGCGGGCGGGCCGGTGGCGCGAGCAGCTCGCCGACCTCGACCCGCCCCGTTCGGTGTGCCTCGTCGCCGAGGAGGGCGGGGAGGTGATCGGCTTCGCACGCACCAACCCGAGCCGCGACGCCGACGCCGACGACGGCACCGGGGAGCTCGCCGCCATCTACCTCCGGCCCGACCACTGGGACCGCGGGGTGGGGCGGGCCCTCCTCGTCGCCGCCGCCGCGCAGCTCGCGGCGGCCGGCTTCCGGACCGCCACCCTCTGGGTCCTGACCGCGAACGAGCGGGCCCGGGCCTTCTACGAGCGGTCGGGGTGGGCCGCCGACGGCGCCACCCAGATCACCCGACATCGGCGGGGCGCCGGTCCCCGAGCTCCGCTACCGCACCACGCCCGGCTGAGCGGGGGCGGCCCGAACCGGAGCGGTCCCCGGCCGTCGGTAACGTCTCGGCGTGACCGCCCCCTCCTCGCGGTGGCGCCGGCGCGTCGCCGACGCGATCGACCGCCGGCTCGGGTCCGCCGGCCGGGCCGTCGGCGGGCCGCTGGCCGCGGCGGTCCTCGCCGGGGCCGGGCAGTCGGCCGCCGTGGTGGTCCAGGCGGTGCTGCTTGCGACCGTCATCGAGCGCAGCCTCGAGCACGGCGCCGGCGTCGCGTCGGTCCGAGGGCCATTGATCGGGCTGGGCGTCGCGCTGGCGGCGCGGGGGCTGCTCGGCTGGGTCGGCGAGTGGGCCGCCGGCCGGGCCGTCGTGTCGGTGACCGCGCGGCTTCGGTCCGACCTCCTCACCGCCGCGCTCGAGCGGGGCCCGTCGTGGCTGGCCGGCGAGCGGGCGGGCGAGCTCGCCCTCACCGCCACCTCGGGCGCCGAGGCCGTCGGCGTCTACGTCGGGCGCTACCTCCCCCAGCTGGTGCTGGCCGTGCTCGCCCCGGTCGGCGTGCTCGCCTGGGTCGGGGCGACCGACTGGATCTCGCTCCTGCTGCTCGCCGCCCTCGTCGCGCTGGTCCCGCCGACGATGCGGGTGTTCCTCCGCCGGGCGGCCGAGGCGACGGAGCGGGAGTGGCGGGGGCTCTCCTCGCTGTCCGCCCACCTGCTCGAGCTGGTCCAGGGCCTGCCCACCCTGCGGGCGTTCGGACGGGTCGACTACGGCCGACGGGAGGTCGCCGAGGCCTCCGAGCGGCTCCGCCGCTCGACCCTGCGCACGCTGCGGGTCGCGTTCTTGTCCTCGCTCTCGCTCGAGCTCCTGGCCGGGCTCGGGACCGGCCTCGTGGCCATGGTCCTCGGCCTCCGGCTGCTCGGCGGCCACACCTCGCTGTACGTCGCGCTCGCGGTGCTGCTCGTCTCCCCCGAGGTGTTCCTCCCGCTGCGCCGGGCCTCGGCCGAGTTCCACGCCGCCGCCGCCGGCCGCACCGCCGGCGAACGGATCGCCGCGGTCGTGGCCGGCGGGTCGGGCACACCGTCGGGTGGCGCGGCCCCGCCCGGGGTCGGCGCGGTCGGTGTCTCGTTCGAGGGGGCGACCGTCGTCTATGCCGACCGGGCCTCGCCGGCCCTCGACGGGCTGACGCTCGCGATCGAGCCGGGCCGGCGGGTGGCGCTGGTCGGGCCGTCGGGATCCGGCAAGTCCACCGCCCTGCACGCCCTCGTCGCGCTGGTCCCGCTCCGCGCCGGCCGCATCCTCGTCGACGGTGCCGACCTGGCGTCGCTCGACGCGGCGGCCTGGCGGGCCCGGGTCGCCTGGGTCCCCCAGCGGCCGTACGTGTTCTCCGGGACCCTGCGCGAGAACCTGGCGTTGGCGAACCCGGGGGCCGACCCGGCCGCCCTCGATGCGGCGGTGGCGGTGGCCGGGCTCGGCGAGGTGGCGCGCCGGCTGCCCGACGGCCTCGACACCGTGCTCGGTGAACGCGGCGCCACCCTCAGCTCCGGCGAGCGCCACCGGGTGGCCATCGCCCGGGCGGTGCTGCACGGCGGGGACCTGGTGCTGCTGGACGAGGTCGGGAGCCACCTCGACCCCGACGCGCGGGACCGGCTGGCCGAGACCCTCGGCCGGTGGCTGGCCGGGCGCACGGTGCTCCTCGCCGCCCACCACCCCGACGACGTCGTGGCCGCCGACGAGGTCGTGGTGCTCGGATCGGCGGTCCGCGCGTGAGCGGGCCCCGTCTCAGCACCCGGGCCACCGTCCGCCGGCTCGTCGCGGTGAGCCCGCCCCCGTGGCGGCGCCTCGGCGCGGCCATCGGGCTCGGCGTCGCGGCCTCCGGGGCGACGATCGGGCTCCTCGCCGGCTCGGGCGCGCTGGTGGACCGGGCGGCCACCCGGCCGGGGCTCGGCGCGATCGCCGGGCTGCTGGCGGTGGTCGAGGTGGTGGCCTTCGCGCGGGCCCCGCTGCGCTACGCCGAGCGGCTCTGCGCGCACGACGCCGGATTCTTGGCCCTGGCCCGCTGGCGGACCTGGCTCTTCGACCGCCTCGAGCCGTTGTCGCCGGCCGCGCTCGGATCCTGGCGGTCCGGTGACCTGACCCGGCGGGCGGTCGCCGACGTCGACGGGCTGGCCGACCTCTATCTGCGCGGGCTGGGGCCGCTCGTCAGCGCGCTCGTGGTGGCCGCGACCGCCGTCGTCGTGGAGGGGGTCCTCGTGCCCGGGGCCGCGCTCGTCCTCGGCCTCGCCCTCGGCGTCGCCCTCGCCGGCGGCGCCGCCCTCGCCTGGTGGGGTCGTCCGGGCGACGCGGCGCACGAGGAGGCGGGCGCGCTCGCCGCCGACGTGGTCGACCTGGTCCACGGCGCCCCCGAGCTGCTCGCCCTCGGGGCCGCCCGCGCGCATCTGGACCGGATCGAGCGTCGCGGCGCGGTGCTCGGGGCCGCGGCCCGCCGCCGGGCCCGGGCCGCCGGGGCCACCGCCGCGCTGAGCGGGATCGGCGTGGCGGTCGCGGTGACCGGGGTGCTGGTGCTGGCGGTCGAGGCGCTGCGGGGACACCGGCTCGAGCCGATCATGCTCGCGGTCCTGCCGCTGGTCGCGCTGGGCGCCTTCGAGGTGGTTCCCGCGCTGGCCGGGGCGGTGACCGGCCTCGCCGAGGTGGCGGCGGGCGGGCGCCGGCTCCTCTCCCTGGCCGAGACGCCCGCGCCGGTGCGCGACCCCGACGACCCGGTCGCGCCGCCGACCGGCGGGGTGGAGATCAGGCTGCACGACGCCCGCCTCCGCTACGCCGCCGACCGGCCCCTCGCCCTCGACGGGGTGAGCCTCGCCCTCGCCCCGGGCACGGCCACCGCGCTCGTCGGCCCGAGCGGCTCGGGGAAGACCACGGTCCTGCACGCGCTGCTGCGCTTCTGGCCCCTCGAGTCCGGCAGCGTGCTGGCCGACGGCGTGGACACCGCGGCGATGCGCCAGCGCGACACGAGGGCGCTGTTCGCGCTCGTCGACCAGGACGCCCCGCTCTTCGCCGGCACGATCGGCGACAACGTGGCGCTGGCCGATCCGGACGCGCCGGAGGCGGCCCGCCGCCAGGCGCTCGACGCGGCGCGCCTCGGCGACTTCGTCGCCGGCCTCCCGCTCGGGCTGGACACGCCGGTGGGCGAGCACGGGGCCCGACTGTCGGGCGGCCAGCGCCGGCGGGTGGCGCTCGCCCGCGCCCTCCTCGCCGGTCGGCCGGTGCTCCTGCTCGACGAGCCCGGGGCCGGGCTCGACCCCGAGACCGCCGACCGCATGCTCGAGGACCTCGTCCGGGCGCCGGGGGCGCGGGCCGTGCTGGCGGTCACCCACCGGCGAGAGGAGGCGCGGCACTTCGGCCGGGTGGTCGAGCTCGAGGCCGGCCGGGTGGTCGGCCGGCGCTTTGGGGTGGGCGCCGCGATCGCTCAGGACGAGGGGACCGACGGGAGCGCGTTGTAGGTGTGCAGCACCGGCCCCTGGGCGCCCCAGCCGACCCGGGTGAGCGAGCCGGTCGCCAGGTAGAGGCGCCAGGCCAACTGCTCGCCGGAACCGAGCGCCCACGCGACCGCCGCCTTGATCGGCGACACGTGGCTCACCACCACGACGTCGCCGGCCGGGTCCCGCGCCCCCTCCCCGTCGCGGGCGAACAGCTCCTCGCAGGCGGCGGCCACCCGGGCGTCGACCTCGGCGAGGGCCTCGCCGCCCTCGGGCCGGTAGGCCGGATCGGACCGCCAGCGCTGCCACACCTCGGCGGGCACGTCGCCGAGGGGGCGGCCCTCGTGGACCCCGTAGTCGACCTCCACCCAACGCTCGTCGACCTCGACCGGCTGCCCGAGCCCGAGGGCCGAGGCGGTGGCCCGGGCGCGGCCGAGCGGGCTCGACACGACCCGGGTCACCGGGCCGAGCAGCCCGGCCAGCGCGGCCGCCTGCGACTCCCCCTTCTCGGTGAGCGGGACGTCGGTCCGGCCGAGGAGGAGGCCCGCCGCGTTGGCGGTCGACTCGCCGTGGCGCAGGAGGACGAGCACGGCCGCGGCCGGCTCAGCCGGCGGCCGGGCGGACGAGGATCCGCCCGCACTGCTCGCAGGTCACCACCGCGTCGGGCGGGAGGTGGCGGATCCGGTCGACCTCGACCGCCGGCAGGGTGAGGTGGCAGCCGTCGCAGCGGTCGCCGACGAGGCGGGCGGCCCCGATCCCGCCGAGCCGGGCGCGCAGGTCCTCGTAACGGCGGGCGAGCCCGTCGGGCAGGCGCGCCGCGGCGGCGGCCCGCTGGCCGGTGAGCTCGGCCAGCTCCGCTTCGATGGTGCGGTCGAGCTCGCCCACCGTGCGGCTCAGCCCGCCCGCCTCCCCGGACATCTGGGCCAGCTCCGCCTCGTGCCCCTGGAGCTCGGCGTCGAGCGGCTCCTGCTCCTCCATGACGACGAGCTCCTCGTCCTCCAGCTGGCGGAGCCGGGCGGCCAGCTGCGCGATCTCGCCCTCGATCGCCTGCAGGTCGCGCCCGGCGGCGCCGCGGGCGGCGTAGAGGCGCTCTTCGAGCGCGGCCCGGCGGGCGTGCACCGCCGCCGACTGCTCCTCCAGGTGCCCGAGCCGCGTCGCCAGCTCGTCGCGCGCCGCGGTGACCTCGGCCACCCGTCGCCGGATCGCCGACGCCCGGGCGCCCAGCGCCTCGAGCTGGTGGCGCTCGGGCAGCGCGGCCTTGCGGTGCTCGTGCTGGGCGATCGAGGTGTCGAGGTCCTGGACCTCGAGCAACGCCGCCAACGGGGCATCGCCTCCGGCCCCGGCGTCGGTCACCCGCGCCCGTCCCTCGCCCGGGCCGCGTCGAGTGCGCCGCGCAGCGGCGGGTCGGCGACCGCCCGCGCGTCGTCCCAGTCCCACCAGCGCGCGTCGGGGCTCTCGCCCTCCCCGGGCGCCGGATCGGCGTCGGGGCCCGAGAGGTAGTAGCAGAGGTCGAGGTGGGTGTGGTCGAGCGCCGCCCCGGCCTGGTGCACGTCGAGGCGCAGGAGGAGCGGGCCCCCGGCCGGGTGCACCGCCGCCAGGCCGGTCTCCTCGGCGACCTCGCGGCGGGCCGCCTCGGGGGGCGACTCGCCGGCCTCCAGGTGGCCACCGGGCTGCAGCCACTTGCCGAGTCGGCGGTGCTTGTGGAGCACGGTCCCGCGGGGCCCCACCACCACCGCCGACGCGGTGACGTGCACCGGGTCGGCGTCCTGGTCCCAGGGCCGCTCGAGGCGCTCGAGCTCGGCGAGGAAACGACGCTTCGCGACGTCCTCCCGCTCGTCGGCCGGCGGGTGGGCGCTCACCAGACGCACCAGCTCGGCCCGCTCCACCACCCTGCTTCCCTACCACACGGCGCGGCGTGCCCGTCCGGGGGCGGGCGCGCCCGGTAGGTTCGCCCCGCATGGACGGCGACGCGGAGTTCGTGGCCGCCAGCTTCAACACCCACGCCGGGATCGACGGCTGGGGCCGGCCGCACGACGTGCTGGGCATCTGCCGGGCGATCGACGCCGACGTCCTCGTCCTCCAGGAGAACTGGGAACCGGCCGGCGGGGTGAGCCAGGCCCACGAGATCGGCGACGCCCTCGGCTATGCGGTCACCGAGGTCCGGCTGGCCGGGGGGCGCCGGGCGCGACCTCACTCCGGCGCGACGGGGGGCTGGATGCGGAGCCTCGACTGGCGGACGGTCAGCCACGCCCTCTTCCTCGACAGCGAGCGGCCCTTCCCCCCCCGGGTGCTCGCCTCGGTCCGCTACCGCGAGGCCGAGCCGGGCAGCTGGGGCATCGCGGTGCTGAGCCGCCTCCCGGTGTCCGACACCGTGGTCCTGCCCCTCCCCCGGCTCCGGCGCGACCGGGCCAACCGCGCGGTGGTGGCGCTCAACGTCGAGGTCGGGGGTCGGAAGGTCGGCGTGGCCGGGACCCACATGTCGCACCTGTCGCACGGCTCGGCGCTGCACTTCCGGGCGGTCGCCCGGATGCTCGACGGGGTGTTCGGCGAGGAGCCGGTGCTGCTGGCCGGCGACATGAACCTGTGGGGACCACCGATCCACGCCTTCTTGGGCCAGTGGCGGCGCGCCGTCAAGGGCAAGACCTGGCCGGCGTGGCGCCCGCACAGCCAGCTCGACCACATCCTCGTCCGGGGCCTCGAGGTGACGGCCGGCGCGGTCTGGCCGACGTCGGGGTCCGACCACCGGCCGGTCTGGGCCCGCCTGAAGGTGGCCGGGGGCTGAGCTCCGTGCACGACCGGGCCCGTCGCGTCGTGGCGCTCGGCGCGGGCGGCGCGCTGGTCGGCGGCCTGGCCGCCTGGGCCGCGCTCAGCGACCCGTTCACCGCGGCCGCCGACGCCGTCACCGCGCTCGGGATCGCGGTGATCTGGCTCGAGGCGGCGTTCCGCCGACGACCGGTGCCGGCGGGGCCGGCCCCCGCCGCGGAGCCGCCCTTGCGTTGGTGGCCGTGGCTCGTCCTCGCCGTCGCGCTCGTCGCCTGGGAGCTCTTGTCCTTCTTCTTGGGGCCCCGGGTGCAGCACCCGACCCTCAGCTCGCTGTACGACTCGGTCACCACGTGGCGCGCCGCCAAGGGCGTCCTGTTCGCCGGGTGGCTGTCGCTCGGCGCGGCGCTGGCCCGACGGTGAGCGCCGAGGCGGTCTCCGACGCGCTCTGGGCGCTGCTCGGCGCGGCCGTGCTCGGGACCGCCCTCGCGACCCACCGGCGGGGCAGCCGGCTCGCCCGCCTCTCGGTCCTGGCCCGGCGGCTCGAGGCCCAGGGAGCGGCGTTCGTCCTGGTGCTGCTCGGATGGGCCTGGCTCGGCTGGCACTTCTTCGCCCGTTGACCGCCGCGCCGGCGCCCGACCCGGCCGGGCCCGACGGACGGGGGACGGTCAGCCGGCCGCCAGCTCCTCGGGCTCCTTCCCCCGCGACTCGGGCAGGGCGAACAGGAGCGCGGCGGCCGGCAGCACCGGCAGGAAGGTGACGACCGGCGCCAGGCTCAACCGGACGTCGGCCACCGCCCCGAAGACCACCAGACCCACCACCGCCCCGACCACACCGGCGGCGGTGAACCAGCCCGACACCGAGGCCCGGACCGAGGTCGGGAAGACCTCGTTGATCATCGACCCGAGCGGCGGGGCGATCACCCCGCCGGCGAGCGCGCCCAACGCGTAGCCGGCGAAGAGGGCCGGAACCGAGCCCGAGTAGAGGAGCACCCCGAAGCCGGCGATGCCGCCCATGGCGACGGTGACCGCCGGCCGGCGGCCGAGGTGGTCGGCCATCCAGCGGCCGGCCAGCAGCCCGGCCAGGCCGGTGGGCGCGGCGATCACCACCATGGCGGCGGTGAGCGCCCCCGAGACGTGGCGGACGTTCTGGGCGTAGACGAACACGAAGCTGTTGGCCGGCCCGGTGATCACCGACACCGCGAACGCGACCACGCACACGAGCCCGAGGCGGCGGCGGTAGAGGGCGCCGACGGGGCCGAAGACCGGCTCGCCCCGCTCCGCCAGCGTCTCGCGGGAGAACCGGTCGGGCTCGGTCACCCGGCGGGCGATGAGGGGCAGGGCAAGGAGGGGCAGCACCGCCATGGCGAAGATCCCGCGGAAGCCGATGGTGTTGCGGCCGAGGCTGTAGACGATGGCGGTCACCCCGGCGCCGACCGCGTAGCCGGCCGCCACGAGGGCGACCGCCTTCGACCGGTCGGAGGAGGCGGTGAGCTCGCCCGCGCTCACCTGAGCGAGGGCGTTGGTGGCCGAGAGCATCGGCCGGCCGAGGGCGAAGATCGCGACGAACCACCAGTAGCTCGGGCTGAGCGCGGCGCCGGCGGTGATGAAGAGGCCGCCGGCGCACCATCCGAGCACCGTCGCCCGCCGGCCCCACCGGTCGGCCAGGCCGGCGAGCGGCAGCCCGCCCATCGAGGCGAGCCGGATGACGGCGAGGCCGATCCCGATGGTGCTCCCCGACAGCCCGACCCGGGCCGCCAGGCTGCCGCCGTGGGTGACGTGCCCGAAGGTCTTGGCCACATCCCCGAGCGCGGCGACCGCCCCGAACTGCCCGAACCCGGCCGCGAAGGCCACCCCGGCGATCGCCAGCACGGCGGGGGCCCGCCACTTGTGCAGCACGAAGGGCCGGTCGGGACTCGCCCCCTCGGCCCCGGCCGGTGCGCCGGGGCGGCCCGGCATCGCCCGCACCTTCAGGGGCCGTTCATCCCGCGACGACCACGTTCGGGCGGTACCCGTAGAAGAGGCCGGACTCGACCACGCCGGGGACCGACTTCAGATCGGCCTCGGTCCGCTCGGAGATGTCGGTCATCTTCACGTCGAGGAGGTAGTTGCCGTGCTCGGTGAGGAGCGGGCCGTCCTTCCCCTGGCCGTGGCGGAGCACCATGTCGCTATACCCCCGCGCCGCCAGGGCATCCGCCACCAGGCGCACGGCCTCGGGGATCACCTCGACCGGGACCGGGAACCGGGTCCCCAGCCGGTCGACCAGCTTGCTCGGGTCGACCACGATGTAGCGCTCGGGGGAGGCGGCCATCACCAGCTTCTCCCGCAGCAACGCGCCGCCGCGGCCCTTCAGCAGGTTGCCCGCCGGGTCCACCTCGTCGGCTCCGTCGAACGACCAGTCGGGGCGGAGCGCCGAGAGAGAGGCGGTGACGATCCCGGCCGCCGCGCAGGCCAGCTCGATCTCGAGCGAGGTCGGGACCGCCGTCCAGCCGATGCCCTCGTCGCGTCCGCGGGCGACCAGCGCCTCGAGCGTGAGGAGGCTGGTCGAACCCGACCCGGCTCCGACGACGTCGCCGGGCTTGAGGCGCTTGGCCATCTGCGCGGCCGCCGCCCGCTTGGCCTCCTCGTTGGCGACCGGCCCGTCGAAGAGGCCCCCGTCGCCGTACGCCGCCTTCCAGGAGCCCACCGTCGGTCCCGCCTCTCCGGCGCGAGCGCGCCTCGCGGCGATGTTACCCAGGCGCCCTCGCGCTCCTCGGACCGCCGCCGCGGGCCATGGCAGTGTGAGCGGGTGCCCAAACGCAGCGCCGGGGTCCTGCTCTTCCGGCGGGGCGGCGGCTCGGTGCAGGTCCTCCTCGTGCACCCCGGCGGGCCGTTCTGGGCCCGGCGCGACGACGGCGCGTGGTCGCTCCCGAAGGGCGAGGTCGACGAGGGGGAGGACCGCGACACCGCGGCGCGCGAGTTCGAAGAGGAACTCGGCAGCCCGCCGCCCACCGGGCCGTGGACCGACCTCGGCGAGGTGGTCCAGTCCGGCGGCAAGCGGGTCCGGGCGTGGGCGGTCGAGGGGGACCTCGACGAGACCGCCATCACGAGCGGCACGTTCGAGACCGAATGGCCACCGCGCTCGGGGCGGCGCCAGGAGTTCCCCGAGGTCGACCGGGCCGAGTGGTTCCCACCCGAGGTCGCCGTCCGCAAGCTGGTGCCGGCGCAGTCAGCCTTCGTCGAGCGCCTGCTCGGCCAGCTGGACCCGGACCAGGCCGGCTAGCCGACCGCCCCCTCGGACTCCCCGCCCGGCGGACATCCGCCGGCGAACCGCGCCACCGCGTCGGCGAGTGCGTCGAGGTCGAGACCCGACAGGTGGTCCATCACGTGCGCGCGCACGCCGGCCAGATGGGTGGGGTACGCCTCCTCGAGCAGGGCGAGCCCCTCGTCGGTCAGGACGGCCAGGAGGCCCCGCCCGTCCGACGGGCACTTGGCCCGCTCGACCAGG
>Ga0116217_10002850_pt1 | contig 15946 bp, 15 predicted proteins | sample Sb_taG_6_FD_89697 | JGI IMG/M metagenome (GOLD analysis project Ga0116217, IMG submission 89697) | Peat soil microbial communities from Weissenstadt, Germany - Sb_50d_4_PS metaG | ecosystem: Environmental > Terrestrial > Soil > Wetlands > Peat | place: Germany: Weissenstadt | collected 2010-09-21 | reverse complement strand
GCTCACGCGAAACGGCGTCGGCGCGGCGGGCCAGCCCTGGCCGCGGCAGCGCGAAGGCCGGCCGTTCAGCACCTGCGCGCTCGCCTTCTCCGAGAGCTGGACCGAGGCCCGGTAAGCGACGGATGAAAGCCGTCGGCGAGGTCGTGGTGGTCACGGGCGGCGCCGGCGGCATCGGTCGGGCGCTCGCCGAGCGATTTCACGGCGACGGTGCCAAGACGGTCGTGGTCGCCGATCTCGATCATGCGGGCGCGGAGGCCGTCGCGAAAGCCATCGGCGGCGCGGCCTTCCGCTGCGACGTCGGCAACGAAGCCGAGGTCGCTGCTCTGGTGGACGAGACCGAGCGCCGCTTCGGCCCGATCGGTCTCTTCTGCTCGAATGCCGGCATCGCCGCGGGCTTCGACCTCGACGCCGATGTCGCCAGTGCTTCGAACGACGATTGGGCGCGCATGTGGACCGTCAACGTGATGTCCCACGTCTATGCCGCGCGCACGCTCGTCCCGCGCATGAAGGCGCGCGGCGGCGGCTATTTCCTGATCACGGTTTCCGCGGCCGGATTGCTCTCGCAGATCGGCAGCGCGACCTATTCGACCACCAAGCACGCCGCGGTAGGGTTTGCCGAGAGCCTTGCGATCGCGCACCGCGCCGACGGCATCCGGGTCTCGATCCTGTGCCCGCAGGGCGTCGACACCGCGATGCTCCGCTCGCTGCCGCGCGGACCGCAGTCTTTCGACGGCGTGCTCACCGCCGGGGAGGTCGCAGCCGCCGCGAGTGCGGGCCTGGAGCGCGAGACTTTCCTGATCCTGCCGCACGCCGAGGTCGAGACCTACATGCGGCGGAAAATCGAGAACTACGACCGCTGGATCGGCGGCATGGCGAAGTTGCTAAAGAAGACCCGTGAGGGGATCGGGTGATGCGGGCCTCTCACCCGCCGGCCATCCTCGGCAGCAGGACCACCTCACTGCCCGGCGGAATCGGGCGGAGCCAGTCGTCGCGGTAGATCTGGCCATCGATCGCCACGGCGACGCCACGCTCGATGAGCGGCTTCAGCTTCGGATGATCCTTCTCCAAGCGAGACAGCAGCTGGTGGATGGTCGCCGCCTCGACCTCGACTTCGGCCCGGCCGCCGGCCGCCGCCTTGAGCGGACCCGACAGCATGACCTGGACCATCAGCGGCGCGCGCCCCCGCCTTTGGCGCCGTCCATCGCCTTGAGCACGTGGGGCGCCGACATCGGCAGCTGCGTCATGCGCACGCCCGCCGCCGCGGAGACCGCGTTGGCGATCGCCGCGAGCGGCGGCACGATCGAGGTCTCGCCGACGCCGCGCACGCCGTAGGGATGGCCGGGGTTCGGTACCTCGACGATCACCGTGTCGATCATCGGCAGGTCCGAGGCCACGGGGATCCGGTAGTCGAGGAAGCCCGGATTCTGCAGTCGCCCATCTTTGCCGTAGATGTATTCCTCGTTGATCGCCCAGCCGATGCCCTGTGCCGCGCCGCCTTGAAACTGACCCTCCACGTAGCTCGGGTGGATCGCCTTCCCGGCGTCCTGCACGACCGTGTAGCGCTTGATCTGGACACGGCCGGTCTCGCGGTCGACCTCGGCGTCGGCCATGTGGACGGCGAAGCTGACGCCGGCACCATCGGCATTCACCTCGCAGTGGCCGGCGATCGGACCGCCGGTCTTGGCGGCCTTCTTGGCGAGGTCCTCCAGCGACAGCGGCTCGAAGTTGCCGGCGTTCGGACCCGACGGCTTGGCGTGGCCGTTCTCCCAGACCACGGCATCGGCCGGGATGCCCCAGATCTTCGCGGCGCGCGCGCACAGTTTGGTGACGGCGTCGCGGGCGGCGTTGATCGTCGCCAGGCCCGTCGAGAAGGTGACTCGGCTTCCTTCGGAGATGTCGTTGTAGCCGAGCGAGCTGGTGTCGGCGACGATCGCGCGCACCTTGTCGTAGGGGATGCCGAGCTCCTCCGCCGCCATCAGGCACATCGAGGCGCGAGAGCCGCCGATGTCGGGCGTGCCGACCACCAGCGCCACGGTGCCGTCGATGTTGACGTTGAGGGAGACGCAGGTCTGCCCGCCGAAGTTGAACCAGAAGCCCGCGGCGACGCCACGTCCCTGGTTGGGTCCGAGCGGCGCGCTGTAGTGCGGGTGCTTGCGCGCGGCCTCGAGGCAGTCGATGAGGCCGATGCTGTTGTACTTCGGGCCATAAGAGGACTTGGTGCCTTCCTTGGCCGCGTTCTTGAGGCGCAGCTCGATCGGGTCCATGCCGATCTTCTTGGCGAGCTCGTCGATCACGCTCTCGACCGCGAAGGCCGCCATCGGCGCGCCCGGCGCGCGATAGGCGGCCTGCTTCGGGCGGTTGGTCACGACGTCGTAGCCGACCACCTTGACGTGCTCGAGGTCGTAGCAAGCGAACGCGGACATGGCGCCCAGCACCACCGGCGACCCCGTGAAGGCGCCGCCTTGGAAGCGAAGCTCGGCATATCCGCCGGTAATGCGGCCGGCGTTGGTGACGCCGACCTTGACAGTCATGCTGGTGCTCGAGGTCGGCCCCGAGGCGCGGAACACTTCCTCGCGGGACATCACCAGCTTCACCGGCTTGCCCGCCTTGCGCGAAAGCGCGAGCGCCACCGGCTCGATGAACACGGTCGTCTTGCCTCCGAAGCCGCCACCGATCTCCGAGGCCGTCACGCGCAGCTTCGAGACGTCCATGCCGACGAGCGCGGCACAGGTGTCGCGCACCATGAAGTGGCCCTGGGTGCAGACCCAGAGCTCGCCCGTGCCGTCGGTTCCGACGCTGGCGAGGCAGGCATGGGGCTCGATGTAGCCCTGGTGCGTCGCCTCGGTCTTGAAGACGCGCTCGACGACGTGGTTGGCCTGCTTGAATCCTACCTCGGGATCGCCATGGCCGAACTCGTGCCGGCCCGCGATGTTCGAGGCCTTCTTCGGCGCGGGCTCGACGTTCTCCGTGATCATGTCCTTGTGCAGGATCGGCGCGCCCGGCTTCATGGCCGCGTCGACGTCCGTGACGTGCGGCAGGATCTCGTAGTCGACCTGGATCAGCTTCAGCGCCTTGCGCGCGACGGCGGCGCTGGTGGCGGCGACCGCCGCGACCGCGTGTCCGTCGTAGAGCGCTTTCTCCCGCGCCATCACGTTGTAGAGCACGTCGCGCAGGCTCGGATCGACGCTCGCCGGGAAGTCGTCGCGGGTGACGATCGCCTTGACGCCCGGAAGCTTGGCGGCCTTCGCGGTATTGATGCTGCGGACCCGCGCGTGCGGATGCGGGCTGCGCAGGATCTTGCCCACCAGCATGCCCGGCGCGTTGGCGTCGGCGCCGAATTTCGCGCGGCCCGTCACCTTGTCGACGCCGTCCGGCCGCAGCGGCCGGGTGCCGACGACCTTGAACTCGTGCGTACGGGGATCGAGGTTTGCATCGAGCGGCATGGGATCAGCCCTTTCTCATCTCGGCGGCGGCGGCTTGCACCGCGCGCACGATCTTGTCATAGCCAGTGCATCGGCACAGGTTGCCCGCGAGCCCGAAGCGGATCTCGGTCTCGGTCGGGTTGGGGTTGCGGTCCAGCAACTCCTTGGCCGATATCAGGAAGCCCGGCGTGCAGATGCCGCACTGCAGGGCCGCGAACTCCAGGAATTTCTCCTGCAGCGGATGCAGCTTGTCGGCGGTGGCGATGCCCTCGACCGTGCGGACATCGCGTCCCTCGGCCTCGGCGCCGAGCACCAGGCAGGAGCAGACGACACGCCCGTCCAGCATGACGCTGCAGGCACCGCAGTCGCCGGTGCCGCAGCCTTCCTTGCTGCCGGTCAATCCCAACCGGTCGCGCAGCACGTCGAGCAGCGTCTCGTCGACCTCGCAGAGATAGGAGACGGCGTCGCCGTTGATGGTGGTGGAAACCTGGACCTTCGGCATCATGTCCCCCTTGCGCGCTTCAGCGCCGTCTCGGCCGCCCGGCGCGCCAGCACGCCCGCGACCTTGATGCGGAACTCCTTGGTGCCGCGCTTGTCATCGATCGGCCGGCACGCCGCCGAGGCGACGGCGGCAAGGCGCTCCAGCGCTTGCGCGTCGACGGTGGTGCCGATCAGCGCCTTGGCGGCATCCGGCACCAGGATCACCCGCTCCGCGACGGCACCCAACGCCACCCGCGCCGCCGTGCAGACGCCCTTGGCGTCGAGCGTGAGGTTGACGCCGGCGCCGACCACGGCGATGTCCATCTCCGACCGTGGAATGAACCGCAGATACGCGTCGCCGGAGCGCGGCGGACGCTTCGGCAGCAGGATCGCCTCGACCATCTCGCCGCGCTTGAGCGAAGTCTTGCCCGGGCCGGTGGCGACCGCCTCGATTGGCACCGTGCGCTTGCCGCGCGGGCCGGCGATCACTGCCGAGGCGCCGGCCGCGACCAGCGCCGGCACGCTGTCGGCCGCCGGCGAGGCGTTGCAGAGATTGCCCGCGAGCGTGGCGCGGGACTGGATCTGGTGCGAGCCGATCAGGTTCGCGGCCTCGACCACGCCGGGCCAGGCCTTGCGCAGCGCCTTGTGCTCGCCGAGCTCGGCGCCCGCGACCGCGGCGCCGATCCGGAACGCGCCGGCCTTTGCCGAGACCGTGCGCAGGCTCGGGATGCGCTTGACGTCGACGATCAGGTCCGGCGCCACCCGGTCGGTGCGCATCTGGACCAGGAGGTCGGTGCCGCCCGCGAGGACTCGGACGACGCCCGCCTTGCCCGCGAGCAATTTCACCGCGGCGTTGACGGTGGTGGGTGCTTCGAATCGCATGTTGCTCTTTTCAGGTTGTGAGGGTCCCTGTCGAGGACGCCGCCGGCGCCCTCGGCAAGGCCCGACCCTACCGCCCGCCCGAGCCTTGTCAACTCGGAGCTGATCGATCCACTCTCATGCAGCATGACGGGCGAGGATGGAGGACAGCGCTGGGCGGACTACTACGCGGCGACCGCGGATCGGCCGCCGCGCCGTACGCTCCTCGATGCGCTCGCGCGGTTCAGTCTCTCGGCATCGTTCCGCTCCGCCGTCGATCTCGGTTGCGGCGACGGCCGCGACACCATCGAGCTGCTGCGGCGCGGCTGGTCCGTTCTGGCGATCGATGCCGAGCCCGCGGCCATCGCCCGGCTGCAGAACCGGGCGGACCTGCCGGAAGGCGCGCGCCTTTCCTGTCTCTGCAAGCGGTTCGAGGACGCGGCCTGGCCCGCGGTGGATCTCGTCAACGCCAGCTTCTCGTTGCCGCTCTGCCCGCCCGCCCAGTTCCCTGAGCTCTGGCGCAGGATCGTTGTTTCGCTGAAACCGGGCGGCCGCTTCTCCGGTCAGCTCTATGGCGACCACGACGGCTGGGTTGGCCGGCCTGGCATGACGCACATGAACCGCGCCGCCGCCGAGCGCCTGCTGCAGGACCTCCAAGTCGAGCTCTTCGACGAGGAAGAAGTGGACTCGATCACGCCGCGCGGCAAGCCGAAGCATTGGCACATCTTTCACATTGTCGCCCAGCGGCCGTGATGGGCGGCCGCGCGCGTCTACGCCAGGTAGGCTGCAATAATTCCAGACAGCACGATGCCGTCGAAGGTGCCGGCGCCGCCGATGCTGGCAACGCCGACGGCGCTCTCCTCGATCTCGCGCAGATGCAGGAGATCGGCGCCGATCAACGGACCCAAGGTGCCCGCCACGAAGGCGACCGGTGCTGCCTGGTCGGAGCCAAGCAGCACACCGAGGGTGGCCGCGACCAGCGCCGGGACGAAGCCGGGAATGAGAATCCCGACGCCCGGCACCGGCCTCGCCACGAGATAGCAGACGACGACATTGACGATGCCAGCCGCGATCCCCGCGACCACGAAGCGAGGACCGAGATCCGCGAGATTGAGAAACTCGTAAGCCGCAAGCCCCGCCGGGATCAGGCAACCGCCGACGTTCACGGCGATGATGGTCTGCTGCCGCATCCGCGTCATTTCCGGCAGCATCCCGCCGAGCCCGAAGATCGCCAGCGGATGCTGCGGCACCTTCTGCGGCCGCTCGATCCGCTTGACCGGAATATTGATCCCGCTCCCGACGATGATGCCGATCATCAGCAGGAGCGCGGTGCCCGGCTCCAGGCTCAACTTGATCAGGCTCGCGGCCATCAGCTGCGCGAACAGCAGCGGCAGCAGCACCAGCAGGACCAGGAACGCGATCAGCGAAAGCGGGGTGAAGGCCTTCATCTGCACTCACCCTGTTGTCCCCCTACGCCCGTCAGGGGCGGAGGGGAGCGCGAGCTGCTACATAACACAGTGAATTCCTGCGGACGTCACGCGGCGTCGGCGCTGGGCGCTGCCTGTTGGAGCGCGGTGCCGAGCGCCTGGTCCACATTCTCGAGCCAGACGAACTCGAGGGCTTGGCGCGCCTCCTCGGGGATGTCCTCCCAGTCCTTCCGGTTGCGCACCGGCAGCATGACGGTCTTGAGGCCCGCCAGCATCGCCGCCAATACCTTCTCCTTGATGCCGCCGACCGGCAGCACCAGGCCGCGCAGGCTGATCTCGCCGGTCATCGCGAGATCGCTCCGTACGGGACGCCCGGTCAGCAGCGAGGCGAGGGCCGTGAACATCGCGACGCCGGCGCTGGGCCCGTCTTTCGGCACGGCGCCGGCGGGCACGTGCACGTGGATGTCGCTGGTCTCGAAAAGCTTCGGATCGACGCCGAGCTCGCGGTATTTCGACTTGGCGAGGCTGAGCGCCGCCTGCGCGCTCTCCTTCATGACGTCTCCCAGCTGGCCCGTGAGGATGAGCTTGCCGTTGCCGGGCGTGCGCGTCGCCTCGATGAAGAGGATATCGCCGCCGACCGGCGTCCAGGCGAGACCGGTCGCGACGCCCGGCACGCTGGTGCGCAGCGCCTGCTCCGCCTCGAACCGGCGCGGACCCAGGATGCCGGCGATGTCCGCGGCGTCGACCGTGGCGCCCTCGACCGCGCCTTCGGCGATGCGGACGGCCACGTTGCGCAGCACCGAGCCGATCTCGCGCTCGAGATTCCGTACGCCGGCTTCGCGCGTGTAGTCCTTGATGATCGTCCGGAGCGCCTCCTCGGTGATCGCGCACTGCGCCTCCGCGAGACCGTTGGCCTCGCGCTGGCGCGGGACGAGGTAGCGCTCGGCGATCCGCAGCTTTTCCGCGATGGTGTAGCCCGAGAGCTGCATCACCTCCATGCGGTCGAGCAGCGGCCCCGGGATCGTATCGAGCATGTTGGCGGTGGCGATGAACATCACTTTGCTCAGATCGAAGGCGACGCCGAGATAGTTGTCGCGGAAGGTCGAGTTCTGCGCGGGGTCCAGCACCTCCAGCAGCGCCGAGGACGGGTCGCCCTGGATGCCGCGGCCGAGCTTGTCGATCTCGTCGAGCATCATCACGCAGTCGCGGGTGCCCGCCTTGCGGATCGCCTGGATGATGTTGCCGGGGAGCGCGCCGATATAGGTGCGCCGGTGGCCGCGGATCTCGGCCTCGTCGTGAATGCCGCCCAGGCTCACGCGCACGAACTCGCGGCCCATGGCCCGCGCGATGCTCTGTCCCAGCGAAGTCTTGCCGACGCCCGGCGGGCCCACGAAGCAGAGGATCGGCGCCTTGCCGGTGGGGTTGAGCTTGCGCACGGCGAGATATTCGAGGATCCGCCGCTTGATCTTCTCGAGGCCGTAGTGGTCGGCCTCCAGCACCTTGCGCGCCTCGGCGATGTCGATGGTCTTGCCGCTCTCGGTGCTCCAGGGCAGCTCCGTCAGCCATTCGAGATAGGTGCGAAGCATCGAGGATTCGCCCGACGCGTCCGACATGCGCCGCAGCCGCGCGAGCTCCTTCTTGGCGTGCTTCTCGACCTCCTCCGGCATCTTCGCCTTGGCGATCGCCTCGGCGAGCCGACTCGCCTCGACGCTCTCGTCCTCGTCCTCGCCGAGCTCCTTCTGGATGGTCTTCAATTGCTCGCGCAGCAGGTGCTCGCGCTGGCGCCCCTCGATGGACTCGCGGGTGCGCTGGCCGATGTCGTGGGAGAGGCGCAGCACCTCGAGCCGATAGGCGAGGAACCAGAGCACCCGGTCGAGCCGTGCCTTGGGGTCGATGGTCTCGAGAATCTGCTGCTTCTCCTCGACTTTGAGGTCGAGGAAGCTGGCGACGATGTCGGCGAGCGTCGAGGGCGAATCAATCGACCGAACGGTGTCCTTGAGCTCGTCCGGCGCGTTCGGGATGAGCTTCAGCGCCTCCAGCGCGCGCTCTTTGAGCTGCATGTGGCGGGCCTCGACCTCGGCGCCGGTGGTCTCCGGCTCCGCGATGCGCTCGACGCGCGCCGCGAGGAAGGGGTGGCCCTCCAGGAATTCGACGATGCGGAACCGCTGGTCGCCCCGGCAGATCAGATGATGCCCGCCGTCCTGGGCGGTCACGTATCGCAGGATCAGCCCGATCGTGCCGACCTCGTGGAGATCGGCGGGGCCGGGATCGGCCGTCTCGGGATCCCGCTGGAGCAGGACGCCGACCGGGGCCTGGGCGCGCACGGCGTATTGGACCGCCGCGATCGAGCGCGCCCGCCCCACCGCCAACGGCATCACGACGCCGGGAAACAGGATGGTGTTCCGGACCGGCACGATCACTACGGCGTCGGCAGGCAATTTCGGCGCCTCGCCGGCCGTGCTCGCCGGGGCCGGCGGCTCACTGGGCCGCGGCGGATTGTGCCCGGGGTCTGTGCGGAAATTGGGCCCGATGTCTGTCATTGCGGCGTCTGCTCTCGTCAATCGACCCTGCGCAACGAGAGCGCAAGGCAGCCATGCGTCAGTTGATAGCGCACCAGCTCGTAGCGGCCGGCGGTGAGCGCGAGGCGGCGCTCGAAGCGGCCATAGGGGATCTCCAGGCGGTGGATCACCGCGGGCTCCGCGGCGCAGGGCAGCGGACGCTCGCCCGCTACCGCAAGGACGCCCCCTTCATAGGCGATCTCGAGGCGCTCCGGGTCCACGCCCGGCAGCGCGATCTCGATCAGCAGGCCGCCCGGCGTCTCGAAGATGTCGACGGGCGGCTCCCACGCGGCCTGGCGTCCGGCGCGACCCGGCTCGAAGAAGCGCTGATGCAGGCGCTCGGTGCGCTCCAGCATTCGCTGCGCTTCCGCCCACATCCAGATAGTGGGATCACGTGGCGGCATACCTTCGGGGTCCCTATTGTCGGCTTGTTTTGCCTATATGGCGACGAGACCGCGATCCGTCCAGGGTCCGGCGCAATCGGGAGTTTCGGGAAGATGAGACAGGCGCCCTCCATCGCCGACGCCGAGGCCAAGCGGGCGGCCCTTCGGCGGAACAAGCGGCTGGCGACCGGCCTCTTGATCGCTGCGGTGGCGCTCGCCGTCGGGACGGCGCTGCTGCCCGACCGGCCCTTCGCCGTCCAGCTGATCAATGCCGCGGCGGAGGCGGCGATCGTCGGCGGGCTTGCGGACTGGTTCGCGGTGACGGCGCTGTTCCGGCGACCGCTCGGCTTGCCGATCCCCCACACCGCGCTGATCCCCGCGCGCAAGGACGAGATCGGCAAGTCGCTGGCGGCGTTCGTGCGGGACCAATTCCTCGATCCTCCCGTGCTGATCGAGCGCCTCAGGGCCGAGAACCGGGCGCTACAGCTGAGCCAGCTGCTCGCCAGCGACGCCGCCGCGTCCTTCGTAGCCGAGCGCGTCGCCGCCGTGGTGCCGATCGTGCTCAGGTCGGTGGACGATGCGAGCATTCGCGCCTTTCTGCGCGACGTGGCCCAGGACGGGCTGCGGCGGCTCGACCTGGTTGCCACGATGGACTCGGTCATCGAGGCGCTGATCCGGGACGGCAAGCATATGGAATTGGCGGACGCGCTGATCGACGTCCTCGAGCCGTCTCTCGAGGCACTCGGCGACGTCATCGCCGAGAAGGTCGGCGAGCGCACCGGCCGGTTCTTCCCGAGCTATTTCGACCGCAAGATCGGCGACGGCATCGTCAACGGCGTCGAGAAGTGGCTCCTCGCCGTGCGCACGGCCGGGAGCGCCGAGCGGCTTCGGCTCGACGCGTGGATGCGGGCGCGGCTCGCGGAGCTGCGGGCATCGCCCGACTATGCCGGGCTGATGGAACGCGCGCAGGCGGCGATCGTGACGCACCCGGCGCTCCTGCACGCGCTCGCGACCATCTGGGACGAGATCAAGCGCGAACTGACCGAGGACGCGCGCTCGTCCAATCCCCGGGCAGGCAAGGTCGCGGGAGAGATCGCCCGCACCATCGGCCGGCTCGTACAAGAGACGCCCGAGCTCCAGCGGCTCCTCAATGCCGCGATCGAAGGCGTCGTCGTGGGCTACATCACGCCGTGGCGCGCGCAGATCGCCGACTACATCGCGAGCGTCGTCGCGGGCTGGGACGGCCGCAAGGTCGCCGAGGTGATCGAGCTCCAAGTGGGTCGAGATCTGCAATACGTCCGGATCAACGGAACCCTGGTCGGCGCGCTCATCGGCAGCGCCCTCTTCCTCATGAGAGCGGGATTGCCGAGCCTGCTGACCGCGATGTCGGCCATCAAATTTTGACCTGCGCGGCGATCACTCCGCGGCTTGCCGGCTCTCCGCGTAAGCGGTGAGCTTCGGCATCACTTGCTCGACGAGGAGGCGCATCGACGTCTTGTGCAGCGCCTTGTCGTCCCAGTCCTTCTGCGTGACCAGCAATGTGCCGAAATAGCCGAGCCGATCGATCAGCGCGACGAGCTGGTCGAGCACGCGCTTTGGGCTACCGGAGACCACCATGAGCTCGAGGCACCTCTGCCAGGTGAGCTCGGCGTCGAGCATATCGGAATCGGGCTTGAAGATGCTGAGCAGCTTGTAGGTCGCGAGGTTGTCGCGCAGATACTTGTAGTACCAGGCCGGGCTGCAAGTCTCGTTGGCGAGGTAGTCGCGCGCCTCGGCGTCGGTCTCGGTCACGACGATCGAGCGGGCCACCCGCCAGTTGCGCCGGTCCGGCTTGCGGCCAGCGGCCGCCGCGCCGTCGCGATAGACTTCCCAATGGGTCTTCACATTGGCCGCCGGCGTGAAGTTCGCGGAGATCATGCCCCAGCCGCGCTCGCCCGCGTAGCGCGCCGTCCCCGAGCGCGGGCTCATCACCGACATCGCCAGCGGCGGATAGGGTTTCTGGTAAGGTTTCAGCATGGGGCCGATGCCGAGATGCGTCTGCATTTGCTGGTCGACCACGATGTTCCAGTATTTCCCGTGCAGCCGATAGGGCGGATCGGAGGCCCAGATCCGATGAATCATGTCGATGGATTCCGCCATCATCTCGGCGCGGTTCTTGTCGAAGGTCTCGAACAGCTCGAAATCGGAGCCGAGTCCACCGGGGCCGACGCCCATGATGAAGCGCCCCTCGGAGAGATGATCGAATTGCGCGGCGTTGCCCGCGACTTGCGCGGGATTGTGCTGCGGCAGATTGAGGACGGCGGTGCCGAACTTGATCCGCTTGGTGACGGAAATCAGCGTCGCCATGAATTGCAGCGGATCGGGAATGGGCTCGGTCTTGCAGGCATAGTGCTCGCCCACCCATGCCTCGTCGTAGCCGAGCGCCTCGGCGTGGAGGATCGATTCCCGATCCTCCTTGAACACATCGGTGTAGTCCCGCGCGGGATTGTGGATAGGCATCATGAAGAGGCCGAGGCGCATCGTGGTCTCCCGATTCAGCTCGCTCGAGCCAAGGATAGGGTCCTTAGAAAACTGGAGGCGGCCCTTCGTTCGGCAACGGACAGCCCCCCAGGTTACTCGCAATCAAAAATCGGCGGCCATTTTCGCTATTGTTTCTCCACAGGAAACATTTGTTCTCGAATTGTTGACAGTGTCGAGCGCGACATGCGAGCATTTTTCGCCGACTAGGCAAAACACAAACGAAGGGAGACACGCATGAACGCGTCGATGGTGGGAGGAGGCGCGGCTTGGCGCGCAAGAATGGTGTTGGGGGCGGCCAGCGCCTTGCTGCTCGCGTTCGCGGTCCCGGCGGCTCACGCCGCGCCCAAGACGCTGGAGCCGGGCGTGCTCAATGTGGGGTTGAACGGCGACATGCCGATGACCAGCGTGAAGGACGACAAGCTCATCGGCGCCGACGGCGAGATCATGACGCTGGTCGCCGAGCGGCTCGGCCTAAAGGTCAAGACGAACTTGATGGAATGGTCGGCGCTCATTCAATCGACGAAGCAGGGCAAGCTCGACGTCATGCATGGCGCCATGGGCTGGATCAAGCCGCGCACGGAGATCATGCTGCTGAGCGATCCGGTCTATTACTTCGGCACCACGCTCGCGCAGAAGAAGGCGACGAATTACAGCACCTTCGCGGACATGAAGGGCAAGAAGGTCGGCACGGTGACCGGCTTCACGCTGGTGCCGGAGCTGAAGACCGTCGACGGCATCGGCGAGGTGAAGCTCTACGACACCTCTGACGGGGCTTTGCAGGATCTGATCGCGGGCCGCGTCGATATCGTCATCCTCGATCCGCCGCTCATCGATTACGCCGCGCTGCAGCATCCTGAGTGGGGTATCCACCAGGTCGAGCTGAAGCCCGACATGGCGAAGTATCCGATCATGTCGACCAAGTACAATGTGATCTTCGGCGTCAACAAGGATGAGAAAGAGCTCGCCGACGCCATGAATGCGGAGATCCGCAAGATCTGGGCGAACTGCGAGAACGTGAAGATCATGGCGAAGTACGGCATGCAGGACGCGTCCTGGTTCACGCCGCCGGATCCGAATCCGCGCGTCGGCGTCGACCGCGACGCGAGCTGGAAATCACCCACCGGCGCCAGCTGCTTGAAGACGAACTGAGCGCGAAGGCCCCGCCCGGTCGAGGCCGGGCGGGGCCTCTCTTGTAAGGTCGCGCGCTCGGGGGAAGGCGTCGCCATTTCATGGACCCGCTGCTGAGAATCGTCGATTTGCACAAGCGTTTCGGCGAGACCGAGGTGCTGTGCGGCATCGATCTCGAGGTGCCGCGCACCCAGAAGGTCGCGATCATCGGACCCAGCGGCTCCGGCAAGACCACCTTGCTCCGGTGCGTCAATTACCTGGAGAAGCCGACCTCGGGGCACGTCTATATCGACGGCACGCTGATCGGCGAGAAGCACAAGAACGGCGCCTACGTGCACCTGAGCGATCGCGAGCTCGCCAAGGAGCGCGCCGAGATCGGCTTCGTCTTCCAGCGGTTCAATCTGTTCCCGCACCTGACCGCGCTCGCCAACGTAGCGATCGCGCCCCGCCGGGTGCTCGGCCTCGGCCTGCAGGAGGCGGAGGCGCGCGCCCGCGAGATGCTCACCAAGGTCGGCCTCGGGCACAAATTCGATGCGTTCCCCGAGCGGCTCTCGGGCGGCCAGCAGCAGCGGGTCGCGATCGCCCGCGTGCTGGCGATGCAGCCCAAGCTCATGCTGTTCGACGAGGCGACCTCGGCCCTGGATCCTGAATTGATCGGCGAGGTCCTCCGCGTGATCCGACAGCTCGCCGAGGAGGGCCGGACCATGATCATGGTCACCCACGAGATCCAGTTCGCGACCGAGGTCGCCGATCGCGTCATCTTCATGGATGGCGGCCGCATCGTGGAGGAGGGTCCGCCGGACGCAGTGATCCGCAACCCGAGCCAAGCGAGGACGCGGGCGTTCCTGACGCGGCTCTCGGAGCGCTAGGCATGCCCGCGGCGGCGCCGAATTTCTGGGTCGTCTTCTGGGCCAAGCTTCCTTATTTCCTCTCGGTGCTGCTGGGCGCCGCCGGCACCACCATCAAGGTGATGCTGGGCGCGCTCGCGGTGGCGCTCACGCTCGGCCTGATCGTGGCGCTTTTGAAGCTGGCGCGGCTCGTGCCGCTGCGCTGGATCGCCAACGTCTACATCGAGGTCATGCGGGGCACGCCGGCGCTGACGCAGCTCTTCATCATCTATTTCGGGCTTTCGGATCTCGGCATCGACATTCCGCCGGTGCCCGCGGCGATCATCGGTCTCGGCATGAACGGCGCCGCCTATGTCGCAGAGATCTATCGCGCGGGGATCCTCGCCATTCACGAGGGGCAGGTCGAGGCTGCGCTCTCCCTCGGCATGACCCCCATCAATGCCATGCGCTTCATCATCCTGCCCCAGGCGATACGGTTGATGCTGCCGCCGCTCTGCAACTATGCGGTCAGCCTGCTCAAGGACACCTCGCTCGCCTCGGTGGTGGCGGCACCTGAGATCATGTTCTTCGCGCGGCAGCTGGTGACGGAGACGCTGCTCAGCATGGACATCTATCTCGTCGTCGCCGTCCTCTATCTCTGTATGAGCATTCCCATGAGCCGCCTGGTCGCCTATCTCGAGCGGGCCCGCCGCGCATGGCAATAGCGGCTGCCCCTCGATGATCGAGTTCCTCGATGTCTATCGCCAGCATTTCGGCGAGTGGGTGCCGGAGCTGTTGGTCGCCTGCATCGGCACGCTCCAGCTCATGGCGCTCTCTTTCATGCTGGCCGCGATCATCGGCCTCGCGATCGCGCTGATGCGGGTCTCGCGCTCGCGCCTGCTCCAGGCTATCGCGGTGGTTTATGTCGAGGTGATGCGCGGGATGCCGGCGCTGGTCATCCTGTTCCTCATTTATTTCGGCCTCGGCGGGCTCGGCATCGAGTGGCTGAAGTTCACCTCCTATCAGGCGGCGGTGCTCGGTTTGGGCCTTCAGGGCGGCGCGGTGCTCGGCGAGGTGTTCCGCTCGGGCATCGAGGCGCTCCATAGCGGCCAGATGGAGGCCGCGCTCTCGCTGGGCATGGCTCCCGCCACCGCGATGCGCTGGATCATCCTGCCCCAGGCGGGCCGGATCGTGCTGCCGCCGGTGGCGAACTACGCGATCGGCCTCCTCAAGGACACCGCGATTTGCGCGATCATCGCCGCGCCCGAGTTGATGCTTCGCGCCAAGGACATCGCCTCCTCGAGCTTCCGCCCCATGCATTTGTTCGTGCTGGCGGCGATCCTGTATTTCATCATGAGCTATCCCCTCTCGATCATGGCGCGTCGCCTCGAGGCGAGGCTCGCCCGCGACCGATGACCCAGGTGCCGACATGAAAATCGTCAAGTTCGAGTCGTTTCCGGTCCGTGTGCCCTACCGGCACGTGGAGAAGAGCTCGGTGATCGCGCGCAGCGGCGTCACCGACGTCATCGTGAAGCTCACCGCCGACAACGGCCTGGTCGGCTGGGGCGAGACCACGCGCGCCGCGGATGCGGCGGGCATCGAGAGCGCGGTCAAGGCGATGGCGCCGGTGGTCCTGGGCCGCGATCCCTGGGACCGCGAGGCGATCCAGCGGGATCTCTACGTCTCGGGTCTCTGGAACTTCCAGGCCATGACCGGCAATTTCGCCTATGCCGGGATCGACATGGCCATGTGGGATCTCTGCGGCAAGCAAGCGGGCGAGCCGCTCTATCGGCTGCTCGGCGGCGCGCTCCGCGAGGAGGTCGACTACTTCTATTATCTCAGCTGGGGCGATGCAGCGGAGATCGAAGCGCAGGCGAAAGCCGGCGTGGCGCGCGGCTACGGCGTCTTCTACCTAAAGGTCGGCGTGGATACGGCGGCGGAGACGGCCATGCTCGCCGCGCTCAGGCAGGCCATCGGGCCCTCGCGCAAGATCCGCATCGATGCCAACATGGCGTGGTCCGTAGCGGAAGCCGCGCGGATCCTCGAGGACTGGCACGACCGTTTCGATATCGATTTCGTCGAGGCGCCCGTCGAGATCGATCCGGTCGAGATCATGCTCGAGCTCCAGCGCCGCGTTTCGGTACCGCTCTGCGCCAACGAAGGACTCTGGCGCGCCGCGGACGCATACCGGGTGATCAAGAGCCGCTGCTGCGACTATCTCTGCTTCAGTCCCTATTGGGTGGGTTCCATCGGGCGGTTTCAGGCGCTCGCCTGGACGGCTCACCTCGAGGGCCTGCTGGTTTGCAAGCACACCCATGGCGAGCTCGGCCTCGCCGCGGCGGC
>Ga0116217_10002848_pt1 | contig 15950 bp, 9 predicted proteins | sample Sb_taG_6_FD_89697 | JGI IMG/M metagenome (GOLD analysis project Ga0116217, IMG submission 89697) | Peat soil microbial communities from Weissenstadt, Germany - Sb_50d_4_PS metaG | ecosystem: Environmental > Terrestrial > Soil > Wetlands > Peat | place: Germany: Weissenstadt | collected 2010-09-21 | reverse complement strand
GTTTTCTTTGAATCGACGCCCGCAATCGTATTTGGCCTTTAAACTCCGCGAGATAGACTTCGAGCTGGTGTTGCGTCGACCCACTGAGACCACCGATAGTTTTGGAATTCCCCAGCGCCTGCGGCAAACCGTGCTGGAATCAGCGGGCAGAAGTCAGGTCGGGGGCTGGGTATTCGGGCAGCTTGGCGTTCTTGGCGTCGGTGCGCTTCACTTCGAGATCGTCGAACAGGATCGAAGGGCTGATGACCGTGGTCGGCACGGCTCCCTCGCGGTTTCCGACGAGCTGATCGTTGCCGGCGGCGACCAGATCGTTGCGCAGCGCGCGCGTATCGAGCTCGTCGAAGACGGCGCCGCGGACCAGCTCCTGATGCCCGTCCTTTTCGTAGACGCGATAGAGGAGGCGCGGCTCGTATCCGGTCCCGCCCAATGTTTCGACGTAGTAACCGAACGCCTTGTTTTCCTCACGGCAGATGTCGAGCAACTTTTGCCTTAATTGCTCGGGCGAGAGAGGCTGTTTCGACTGCACGATCAGATTCCCGATATTGGGCGACGCGGACTGGCCGGGCGCAGCGCGGCCGTGACCATTCGATTCCGGAAAATCGCGAATGGGCTCGCGACTCAGCAGGTAATTCACGAGTTCGCCGTCCTGGACGAGCGAGACTTTCGAGGCGTGGACGCCCTCGTCATCCGCATCGTAGCTGCCGATGAGAGTCTTGCCCGCGAAAGTCTTGAGCGTTGGATCATCTTCCACGGACAAGAAGTTCGGCAGGACGCGGCTCTTGTAATTCGAGGCATAGTCACCGACAGTACGGGCGGATTCTCCCGGGCGCGGCCGCTTTCCCAGAACATTTCCGCCGACCATGCCGTTGAAAACATCGCTGGCAGCGTCCGCGGAGAAAAGAACCGGACCGCGATAGTCCTCGTCCACAACGGGAGCATCGCGCAAATTCTTCAGCGTCTCGAGCACCTTCGCGGTGTTCGCCTGGAATTCCTCCGGCGTGGGCAATTCCTTGAGACTCGCGGCGGTGAAATAGGGCGAGCGTTCGAGGCGCATGCCATCCGCGGCTTGCGTGGAACCGTCTTCATTCAGGAAATAGACCGTGTAACCGTCCCTCGTGATGGTTCCCTCAGTATTGACGAAATACTGGTTCACGGCGCGAAAGCGAGCCGTGGCCCAAAGCGATTGAATCTTCGGATCGGTGCGGAAAAGAGCCGTGGATTTTTCCAGAGCCTCACGCCAGGGCGTGGGATCGAAATCGAGCTTCACGAGCGGCTCGATGGATTCGAGGGCCGGTGCGTGAGCAAAATCGTCGAAAGGCTGGTCGGCGGAGTACTGGCGAAGCGCCGCCCTCTTCATGGCGAGCGATTCACTGGCGGCCTTGTAGGCGCTGTCGGTTGCCGTCCACAATTGCCAGCGCAAGGCGATGGGGTCGTTATCAATCGGCCCGAGGGTCGCGACGCCGACTCCTGGACCGAAGTAGCTGTCCTGCTTGTAGTCTCCCACGCGCACGACCACGCGAACGGTGCGCGCGTGGCTGCGCTGCTCCTGTAGCAAAGCTCCAAACGCGGCTTGGGCGTCGTACTGTTCGACATCCGACACGCGGTACTCGATGTAGTACGGCGCGGGAACATTTTCCATTTTGAGATGCGATTTCGAGCGATCAAGCTCTTCGCGCATGGCCCTGAGGATTGGGTCGGAGGACGCGACTTTCGGCGTCGAAGGCTGCTGGGCGCGGGCGGTGAACGGAACCAGAACCGCAAGAAAAAGCAGCGACGCGATCCATGGCCGGCGCGGCGCCAAGGAATTGCGCGGGGCGCGGCAACCCTTTGTTCCTCTGGGCAGGGCAGCGCCCCTACGAAGAAAAAGGCAAAAGCGCCAATCAGGAGATTGGCGATCCCAGGGGGCGGTCATGGCTTTTTCTCCGGAGCAGGCTCGGCATTGCCGCCGGAAGGCGGCGTCATGTTTTCAAATCCGGGAGGCGGCAGGATCGGCGGCCTCTGCGTGCCCTTGGCGCGTTTCTGTACTTCAATTTCGGAAAAGAGCATGGCCGGTGCGGCGGCCGCGACCGGAATTTGCCCGGACTCCGCGCCACAAATTCCGTTGAAAACCTGGAGCGTGTCACCGGTCAGGATGATGGTGTTGAGGGAAAGCAGCGGCGTGCCAACGATGTCCACGCCGCGCACGAGCTCGTCGGGCCGGCCGTCGGGATACACGCGCCAAACCATCACGGGGATCACCTGAAACGCCTGCGGGAGGGCTCGCGTGGTGAGCGTAAAACCGCCCTGAATGTCCTCGAAGTAGAGGCCGTAGGGTTTGCCCTGGCGCTTGATCTCGTCGATGAATTTCAGCCGCAGCTCGGAATCCTTTACGGTCTTCGTGGACGTTACGATCAGATTGCCCTGCCGGCCAGTGGGCATCAGACCGGGCTGCCGGCGGCCGTGGCCGTTGGAATGATCGAAGTTCGTGATGGGCATCCGCGACATCAGGAAGTTTTTCAAAATGCCATTATCCACGGCGTTCACGCGCGCCGCTGGAACGCCTTCGTCATCGTAATCATAAGAGCCGGCTAGCTTCACCCCGTTCAATTCTTTCATGGTCGGATCGTCCACGACGCTCAGGAACGCGGGCAGGACCTGCTGATTCACTTTTTTCGTGAACGTCTGGCCTTCTCTCTCATCGCGCTGGCGGTGGCCCTCAAGCCTGTGGCCGAGCACTTCGTGGAAGAACACGGCAGCCGCTCTGCCGGAAAGCATCGCCGGCCCCGCGTACGGCTCGGCAGCAGACGCGGAACGCAATGCCTTCAAGTCGGCCGAAATTTTGTCCACCTTCGCCATGAGCTCCGATTCCGAGGGAAGCTGATCGGGTGAAGCGGCTTGAAACGTTTCGACGCGGAGCAAATCCATTCCGTCGTCAGCGCGCGTTTCCGCTTCGATCACCAGGCGAGCGGTCGCGGAGGATTGCTCGAGGGCCGCGCCTTCACTCGTTGCAAGGTAGGAGCGGCTGGCGCCATCCTGCAGAAGCACAACCGACGAATACACGTCGGGATACTTCAAGAATCCGGCGGAGACCCGCCGGACGCGATCTTCCCAGAGCTTTGCATCGCGCACGGCTTTCGGCGACGATGCGCCCGCATATGTTTGCGCTGATTCCTGGGAAAAATCCGGGGACTTATCCTCTTCCGCGGATTGAACAGCCTGATTGGTCTTCACGCGCAAAAAAGCCGCCGAGGCCTGCTGATATTCGCGATCGGTGAGCAGCCAGAGCATGCGCGCGATGGCATCGGGATCGTCGCGCAGGGGAAGCGCACCGGATGTGATGCCGGAGGGGCGGCTCTGGGAGTGCGTGTTGTCGAGGACCGACGAGCCGACGCGCATCATTACGTCCGCCTGGCGGCGATGAACGCTTGTCGAGGCAAGCAGCCCCCCGCCGGAACCGGCTATCGTCGCGCCGTCTCCATCGGAAACTGCGTAGCTCAGATAATACGGAGCGGGATCCGATTTCGCGAGCGACGATGTGGCGCGCTGCAATTCGCGCTGCATCGTCTGGAGCAAGACATCGGGGCGCGGCGGCGACGAAAGCGCAGCCAATGGAATGCCGCACAGGAGCAGAAGAGAACTAACCGCGGCTCGAAAATGGAGAGATTTCATCTGAATCTTCGACGATCTCTACGAAATGCCAATCTAACATACATGCCCGGCGGCCCGACGGCAAAACCGGCCAGGTGTGCCGCGGCGTAACTCAGTCCGCCGAAGAGGATCTTTCGAGCTTCATTTGGCGCTCGTACGGCGCACCTTCGAGAAGTAGGATGGCGATGAGCCCGCCAATCGCCAGAATTGCCGCGACAGCATACGCCGCCCCCGGCAAAATGCGGGGGACGAGAATGGCAAGGCTTCCGAACACCGCGGCCAGGCAATAAAGCACGAGCACGGCGCCTCGATGGCCCAGTCCGATGTTGGAGAGACGGTGCGCGGTATGGTCCTTGCCGGGCGACGTGAAGGGCAGCAATCCGCGGCGCGCGCGGGAGATTGATATGAGAGTCGTATCGAAGATCGGCACGCCGAGAATCAGGACCGGCACGAGCCACGTGACCGGGAAGTGCGACCCCTCCGGGCGAATCTTCAGGCCGAGCGTGGCCATCAGGAATCCGAGGAACATCGCCCCGCCATCGCCCATGAAGATTTTCGCGGGGTTGAAATTCCAGCGCAAAAAGCCGAGCGCGGCGCCCAGCGTAGCCGCGCCGAGAGTGCGGACCATGGTCTGCCCATTGAGGCCGGCGGACAGCGTGAAAAAACCCGCGGCCACGGCGGCGATTCCGGCGCAGAGACCGTCCATGTGGTCGAGAATGCTGAAGGACGCGGTGATGCCCACGACCCAAACGACCGTCAGGCAACCGTCGAGCACGATGCCCGCGGTTCCGGGAACGAGTTCGGAGAAAAACTGAGCGCGAATTCCGGAGACGAGTAGAAACAACGCGGCCACGGGCATCCCGATGAACAGTTTGACCTGGTGATGCAGCAAGCCTCCGTCGTCGAGCAAACCGACCATCGCGAGCAGCGTGGCGCCGGCGAGAATTCCGACCATCTGCTGATGCGGCGCGCCGCGGAGCGTGAACAGAAGCGCGAGCACGAATCCGAGATAGATGGCCGTTCCGCCGAGCAGCGGAATGGGACTGACGTGGACTTTGCGCGGGCCGGGATGGTCCACCATACCGTAACGCAGCGCGAGGCGACGAATCGGGATCGTCAAAAGAAGCGAGCCGACAAGGGCCACGGCAAAGGCAATCAGATCGGCAGGGATGGTCATCGAGCGAAATTGCGGCCCACCGACTGCGATCCGAGGAAATCCGCGGAGCAGGCCGGCAAAATTTTCTTACGATTCCGAACGCGCTCCATGGGAGTCGCGCGCCACTTCTTCGATGATTTCGACAAAACGCTCAAGTTGAGTAACTCTAGCATATTTTTTTGACGTTTCCCGCGCGCGGCGGCCCATCTCGGCGAGCCTGGAAGGATCGCCGCGCAGCTCGCGAATCGCAGAGGCCACAGCGGCCGGATCGTCCGGGTCAGCTGCCAGGCCGCATCCGGATTCGACGACGACGCTCGCCGCGTCGCTCGATGCCGGAGCCACCGCGAGCACCGGGCGGCCCGCCGCCAGAATCGAATACAGCTTGCTGGGGACGACAATCCCCTCAAGACCGCGGCGTATGGTGACGACGTGCACGTCGCCGGCCACCATGACCTGCGGCACCTGCTCGACGGGGCGGAATGGCAAGAAGCGAACGTTCGGCGAATTCGACGCGGAAGCCTGAAGCGCCGCGCGGTTTGCCCCGTCTCCTATGAACACCAAAGCGGTGTTTTCGTTGCCCAGAATTTCCGCGGCCTTGAGCAGGGTGCCCCAAGCGCCGTAAAACCCCAGATTTCCGGCGTGCACGACGACAAACGGGAAGCCGCACCGGATTTCCCGGATGACATTTTGCGCTGCGGCGTCGTTTGACTCCGGCGAGCCTAGCGGAAGCGTTGTGCCATTGCGTACGACCACGACTTTTTCGGGAGCGACTCCCTTGGCAAGGATGCGGGCGCGCATGTCGTCGCCGATCGCGATCACGCGGGCGGCCTGCTTAAGCGCACGGCGGTGCATTTTTTCCCAGCGCCTCACCCAAAAGCCCGGACGCACGATATCGCCGCCGACAGCCATGTCCGGATAGAGGTCCTGTACGTTGTAGACGAACGGGCGGCCGAGCCTGCGCGCGACAAAAGCGGCAGCGATGCCCGCGACGGGCGGGTCCGTCATAGCGAGGACGATATCCGGACGGAGCGCGATGGCGCGGGGAACCGCGAGGGCAAGGTAGGTCAAATAGTTCGACACGCGGCGGCGCATCTGGTGGCGCGGATAGGCGGTGGAACCGACACACTCGACGGTGACGCCGTTGCGCATGTCGCGGCGGAGAAAAACGGACGGGTAAAACTCATCGGGATCGTACGAGGGGCGTCCGGCGACCACCGTGACCTGGTGGCGCTGGGCGAGGGCTTCGGCAACTTGCGCCGCGATCTTCGCCGTGGCAGAGGTATCGGGCGGATAGTATTCGTTGAAAAGCAGAATGTGCATGCGTTTCTATTTCGCGGGCTTGGCAAATTTCTCGCCGGGCTCTTCGCGAGCGATGGCGGGAGATTTCTTCTCCAGGACGTAATTGCCCATCACGAGGACGTCCATTTGCGTGCGGCGGAAACAATCCAGCGCCTCTTCAGGGCGGCAGACAATGGGCTCGTTGTCGTTGAACGACGTATTCAGCACCACCGGCACGCCCGTAAGATTGCCGAGCTTGCGAAGAAGTTTCCAGTACAGAGGATTGGCCGAGCGGCTGACGGTCTGCAGGCGCGCGGTGCCGTCCACATGCGTGGGCGCGGGAATGATGGCGCGCATCTCCGGGCGCACCGGATAGGCGAACGTCATAAAAGGCGAAGGGTGCGTCTTCTCGAAGAATTCGCCGACGGCCTCCTCGGTAATGGATGGCGCAAAGGGACGAAAGATCTCGCGGTGCTTGATGCGGCGATTTAGGATGTCCTTCATCTCCGGCCGGCGAGGGTCGGCCAGAATGCTGCGATTGCCGAGCGCTCGAGGGCCCCATTCCGCGGCGCCCTGAAACCAGCCCACGATTTTTCCCGCCGCAATATGGACGGCGGTCGCTTCGACAAGAGCGGCCTCGTCGAGGTCCGCGATTTCGGCGTCGCCGGAGGAGGAGGCGCTATCGATTACCTGGCGCACTTCCGACGCCGAAAACTGCGGACCCCAGTAGGCGTGGTCCATGGTGAACTCGCGCGGACGGCCCAGGACCTGGTGATTGACGGCGAAGGCCGCGCCGACGGAAAGGCCGGCATCGCCGGCCGCGGGCTGCACGAAAACGCGCTCGAAGGGCGCCGCGTCAAACACTTTCGAATTGGCGACGCAGTTGAAGGCCACGCCTCCGGCCAGGCACAGGTTCTTTTCTCCGGATTCCCGGGCGAGTCCATTCCAGCAAGACGCGAGAACTTCTTCGAGAGCCGCTTGCATGCTCGCGGCAACATTGTGATGCCTTGCGGTGAGCGGTTCTTCCGGCCGGCGAGCGGGACCCAGGCGCTTTTCGAGATAGGAAGAAAAAATCCGGCCGAGCACCGGTGTGCTATTCGCGTCGCGCCAGGTCATGTCGGAGCCTTGCGTCTGATGCGTGAAATATTCGAGGCCCAGCCGAAACGCAAGCGGGCCGTGGGCGCGCACGATGCGGCGAAATTCGCCGAGGAATTCCGGCTGCCCATAGGCGGCGAGGCCCATGACTTTGTACTCGTCGCCGAACTTCCAAAAGCCGAGATATTGCGTGAGGGCGGTGTAGTACATGCCGAGCGAATGAGGGAATGCGACTTCGCCGAGAACGCGCATGCGCGGCCCTTCGCCCACGGCGCACATGAAGCTCGCAAAATCGCCGAGGCCGTCGGCGGAGAGCACAGCGGAGCGCTCGAACGGCGAAACAAAAAACGCGCTGGCCAGATGCGCGCGATGGTGCTCGATGCGATGGAATTGAGCGCGAATGCCCTCCGGCGCGAGCTCGAACGCGGCAGCAAGATCCTCGCGAATGCCGGCGAAGCGCTTCATCACGCGCAGGCGATCGAGCGCGAACCGGGGCATGCGTGCGGCGTAGCGAAGCTTTGTCCCCAGGCGGGCCCAGGGGTCGCGCGGAATGGCGATGTGGTCCACTTCCGTCAACTTCGCGCCGGCTCGATCGAGACAGAATTGGATGGCGCGAGAGGGAAGGCCGGCGGCGTACTTGACGCGATTGAGGCGCTCTTCCTCGACGGCAGCGATCAGGCGTCCGTCCACCACGATGGCTGCGGCGGCGTTGGCGTGATAGGCGTTGATTCCCAGAATGATCATCGTTTGTTAGATGCGGCGCTCACGATAAAGCGACAGCGGTGGACTTCCGGCAGTCAACGCTGCTCGCGTTACTTCCTGAAACGTTTCGCTTGACCCATTCATTCAGGACGTAAAGGCTCCAGGGACGCGACCACGTCGTGCGGCCTGCGAGATAGTCCTGCCAAACCGACTGCGCGAATTCTCCACCGAGCTGCGATGCAAGGGCGGGCGACCAATCCGCGAGTCCCGCCGCGACGCGCTTTCCGAGCGCTCCGCGAAACCAATTCTCCCATGGAAATGTGAAGGTTCGCTTTCGCTGCGCGACGATTTCCTCGGGCAGAAGATCTCCGAGGGCCTCGATCAGGAGCGCCTTGGGGCGCGCGGAGCCGCGCTTCGCGGTTTCGGGAAGCGACAGAACGTATTCGACGAGCGGCGCGTCCAGGAACGGCACGCGGACTTCGAGCGAATGGCACATGCTCATCGCGTCGGTATCGCGCAGAAGCGTGTTCAGCATGTAAGAGCGCAATTCGAGCCAGGAGATTCCCGTGAATTCATCCATCAAGCTGGCGCGGCGGGAGGAATCGGAAAGCCATCGCCACCAAGGTGAGCTGCTCCACGAAGAGCAATCTCCGCCCAGCCCGGAGGCGACCGCCTGCGGCGTGAAAAGCAGGCGGGTGAAGAAATATGCGTGCGGCAGCGAATCCGGATCGAGAAAAGCCGCCGATGCCTTGCGAGACGCGTCGGGAGAGGAACCAAAAACATTCGTGCGGGCCAGCACGGCCGAAAAAGATGCGCGAAGCGGGCGGGGCAAAAGGCGCGCGGCTGCGGCTGCGTGCGCAACTTTCGATGTGGAGCGAAACGAGCTATAGCCGCCGAAGATTTCATCGCTGCCGAGCCCCGAGAGCGCGACTTTCAACCCGGCCTGGCGCGCCGCCCAGGAGACAAAATATGTGTTGATGCCGTCCATGCTGGGCTGATCGAATCCCGTGATGGCTTCATCGAGCCGGGCAAGCATTTCCCGATCGGAGAGCGTCAACTCGGTGTGCTCGGTTCCGAGGCGGCTGGCGGTGCGGCGGGCGATTTCGGCTTCGCTGAATTCGGCGTCGGCAAATGCGACTGTGAACGTGTGGATCCCCGCGCGGGCGCGGCTGGCAAGCGCGGCGATGGCCGTGGAGTCGAGACCGCTGCTCAGAAATACCCCGACGGGAACATCGGCGACGAGATGCGTGGCGACGGCGTCTTCCAGAAGCGCGCGAACGCGCTTCGCTGGAAACGACGCAAGTTCTGGCGCGGCGCGCGGCGCATCCCAATAGCGCACCGGGTCTGGAGCGCTGACCGACACGGCGGCGCGGACGCTCATCGAGTGGCCCGGCGGAAGAGACGCCACTCCTTCGATCAAAGTCAGCGGTTCGCAGACCGAGCCGAAAAGCAGGTAAGCGGGAATCGCCGAGGGAGAGATGCACGCGGGAACACAACCGCTCGCCAGAAGCGCGCGCACTTCCGAGGCGAAAAGCAGTTTGCGATCGACCAGCGCGTAGTAGAGCGGCTTGATGCCCGTACGGTCGCGGGCCAGGAAGACGCGGGCCGCCCTCCCGCTGCGACCCTGCGGCATTTCGATCACCGCGAAAGCAAACATTCCGTGCAGGTGCTCGGCGCAGCGCTCGCCCCATTCCTCGTATGCATGGACGACGACTTCCGTATCGGAGCGGGTGCGAAACTTGTGACCGGCGGATTCAAGCTCCGCGCGAAGACTCTTGAAATTGTAGATCTCGCCGTTGTAAACGACCGCGAGGGTGCCGGTTTCGTTCCAGACGGGCTGGCTACCGCCGGCGAGATCAACGATGCTGAGGCGGCGCATCCCTACGGCGACGGGCGAGGCGAGAAGAATTCCTTCCTCGTCCGGGCCGCGATGGAGCATGGCGGCCATCATGCGGCGCACGACGGATTCGCCCGACTCCGGCGATTCGATCCCCACAACGCCGCAGATCCCGCACATCAGAGGCCTGCTTCCCAAAACGAAATGCGGGCGATCGTCGCACCCAAAGGCTGTAACTCCTCCGCGCGGCTTCGCGCTTGGTTGTAAACCGTGAGCGTGTGGCCCTCTTTGATCAGGTTGCGAGCCATGACCGAGCCCATGTTTCCCAGGCCAACGAAACCTACTCTCAATTCCTGAATTCCTCTTCTTTTTTCAGTGCGTGGCGATTCGCTCGCCGCTTTTCGCTTGTTGCACATCGGGCCGCCAGCCGAGCTCGGAAAGGATCCGGCTGCCGGAACGAGAGAGCTCGGCCTTCACGCGATCGAGATCGTGGAACAACAACCTGCCGTCCCGCTTGCGCCATTCGCCGGCAACCATGACCGAGTCAATGTTCGCCAAGTTGGCTTGCATGACCACGGTCGCCACGGGATCGTGGACCGGCCACAGATTCAGCGCGTCGGCACGGATGAACACGAGGTCGGCCTGCTTGCCTGGCGCGATTGAGCCGATGCGATCCTGCATACCGAGCATTCGCGCTCCTTGCACGGTGAGCCAAGAGAGGGCCTCGCGCACGGGAATCGTGGACGTTTCGGGAATGGCTCCGGTGGCGGCTCGGCATGCAGCGTTGTCCAAGGCGCGCTGGTGAGAGAGTGCGATTCGAGCAACGGTCAGCATGTCTCCGGAGATCACGCTTTCGAGATCCACGCCCAGCGACGGCGCGGCTCCCAGCTTGCGCAGGCGCCCGGTAATCGGATGGCCGTGGCCCTGGGCCATTTCGTTTTCGGGCTCAACCGAGAACGTAACGCCGCGATCGACAAAGCGCGACAGCTGATCATCCGAGAGGTCGTTTCCATGCACGATATTCACGAAGTCGCCGACCAAACATTCCTGCTCGAGGACGTCCCAGCCTTTCGGAGTCTTCGCAGGCCCGCCGCCCTGGTGCATCGATGCGACCAGGCCAAACTCGCGCGCCAGTCGGAAATCGTGCAGCGCGACGTCGAGCGTCGAGTAGTGCGGACCCAGGATCGCCAGTCCGAGCGTGAGTAGCTGGTTCCGCGAACCGAACGGGCCACGCAGCAACCGTTCGACCTCGCTCCTTGGATGCGGAATCTCGGAGAAATGCGGCTCACCTGGCTTGGGATCGGGTTTCGGCGAGCCGTGGAAAAAAGCAGCGCGGATCCCTGATTCTCGAAGGCCCTCGATCGCTGCATCGGTGTGCGCGGGAGTCGGATTATTGTGGCACCAATCAACCAGCGTGGTCGTGCCGCAGTTCAGCTGATTCAAGGCGCCGGCGAGCGTGGCGATGCGGATATCGTCGGGAAGGAATCGCGTCGCGAGGCCGGCGTGGACCCAGCGAAAATATTCGAGCAGCGTCCAGTTCGACGAGATCGCCCTCAGCCCCGTCTGCCAGGTGTGCATGTGCGCGTTCACCAAGCCGGGAATAACGATGAACGCACGGCCATCGAAGATCTCGGCGTCAGCAGGATTAATGCGCGGGCCGATAGCCGCGATCTGCTTGCCTTCGATCAGAATATCGCCGGGCCACAGATCCCCTGATTGGGGATCCATGGTGATCACGGTGGCATTCTGAATCAGCAGTCTTCGCATGCGTTGTCCGTTCTGTGCTGCCACTCGATCCAGCGACCGGGTAAAGCTTTGCTAAACCTGAAATTGATTGACCGAAATCCGCGACCAGCGGTCAAAACATCGCACGAGAATTTCTTTATCACAAAGAATCCAAAGATGATACCGGAGTTCGTTTTGTAGTTTTTGTTTTCGTGAAGGTTAAGTTCGCGCCCGACGGCAAGCGGGCGTCTCTGGTGCGGCACTTACTACATATAGTAGGTAGAGAAGATGATGCCTCAGTTCGAAGAAAATTAGACTAGTGGTTCCGCGAGCAGCGAATTCCCTCTTCCCTGGCGCATTGCATCAATTGCGTCGCACTCAAGGCCGAATCATACATAGCGAGGATTCGATTGTCGACGGTCCTAACCACGCAGATTCGGACCGTGATGCGGTGTTTTCACGGACGAATGAATCAAAATCCTATTCAGTTTCTGCGGGGAAGTTCCGAAACAATCTGTTCAACTATTGTTACGTTGTATTTCCCTGCGGGCACCAAGCCGCACGGATTGGAAAGGCTTCTAGCAGTTGCCGGGCCATTCATTCGGCCGTCGGATGTTCGGTGACCGCAAAGTGGACGGGTCAGCGGCGGTCGTGCAAAGGAATTACGAGAAGAGAACCGTCGAAACCCCGAAGAAGTCGGCAGCGACCAGATCCTTTGTGTGGTTTTTCAGAAACGTGCGCCACGTCTGAGAAGGCGGCTTGCGATGGCGCACCATGGGTAGGGACAAGTGGCGGGATTCTTACGTACGATGACACCTGGCTCAATTCTTGGGTTTTGTGTTGTCGTCATTCGGATTCTGAACGGCTAAGTTGCGCACAAGCCATGGAAGAAGAACCTGTTTGAAGATGACGGGATCAGGCCAGATTTTCACCTGGCGCCCAAGGTGGCCGCCTTGCGGGTTAATCCATGCTTCTTTCGGAACATCTCCTGCGCTCAATAGCTCGTAGACGTCTGAGATTGGCGCCTGGGTGTCCTTGACTCCTGCAATTATCAACATGGGTGTGGTCGGTTTTCCGAGGATCCCTTGAGTTACGAGAGACATCTTCTGGAGCGTAGCGGCCATGTCGTCAACGTTCTTGACGCCGTCAAAGATATCCATGAGGGCCGGAACCTGATCGAAAAGGTACTCTCTATTTCCGAGTAGGGAGTTCGTCAGGAAATCTTTCGTAAAGAAGAGATCCGTGGGTGGAGACTGGACGCTCACAGCCTTCAGCCGGTCGCGTTCGACAACAGCCATTTTCGTACCCCAGTAGGCGCCCCAACTCACTCCGTGAAAACCAATTCGTGTTTTATCCACCTCAGGACGGGTTTGCAGGTAATCAATCACGCGCGACAACATGCGTTCCGCGGTGGGGCTGGCCTTAATGGGAGATTGACCGGTGCCGGGTCCATCCACAGCAATGAAGCGGATACCGTAGGGCAGGATCGCGGCAAAGCTTTCCGCTAAATCCTCTTTCCTACTGTCCAAACCATTGACCGCGATGACGATGGGGACGGGATGATTTACATTATTGGGCAACCGCATATAACCAATGATCTGAGACCCTTCAAATGGGATGCGTACAACTTCCAGCGGCGGGTTCCAGAAGCGCGCGTGTGCCAAGAATGCCTCGATGGCTTTCGCATAAGAAACTTTCTTTCCGGGAGAGGCGGGAATCGGCCAACGGCCGAAGGAATAGAGCCGCCAAGCCCGGATATAGTTTGCGTTTGCTTTCGAGGGGTCCGTTGATTCGAGTGACTTCGCTTCCGCCATATAACGTCCGGCAACCGCCATGAACGCCGCGGCCCATTCGTCTTTATCTTTCGTGTGGATAGATGCGAAAGCGTCTCGAACATCGGCCGGATCGAGCCCGATGAGCGGATACATGCCATTTTCGGCCCGAGTGATCGCCTCCGTCTTTATCTCTTCGATTGTCCGTTCGGCGCGTTCCTGGGCAAATGCTGCGCGTCCGACAGTCGCTGACAACGCCAACAAGAGCGTCGCGAGTCCCGCGAGAGAATACGGCAACGTAATTCTCCGCATGAAGTCCCCCTTCGATCTTGCGAGCGTTTCGAATTGAAGACTTTGGGGTTCACTACTATCGTTCCAAGCGTTTCGCAGACCTAGCGTGGGTTTCCACGGATTGAGATAAGGTCAATCGACACGAAATCTAAATCCATGTTCCCCGCTGTCCTTGCGCAGCACGTCCGTGCCGTTGACATCTCTCTTCTCGGACCTGCTCGCTGGGACTAGAACGTGAGTTTCAAGCCCAACTGAACGGCCCTGGCGCCTCCGGATCCAATGATCGGGTTGGCCGCTGCCACGTCCGGTGTGACGCAGCCGCAGCCGAATGGTGGCGCAGATGGATCGTTGAGACCGAGGCCATTTTGTCCGCCATACGGATTTGCGAAGTTGGGATGGTTGAGAACGTTGAAGAATTCCGCGCGAAACTGGGCATTAAGCCGTTCTCCGATCTTCCAGTTTTTCCCCACCGAGAAATCCCAGTTGCGGAAGCCGGAATCGTTGAACGAGTTACGGCGCATGGTGCCGAACGTTCCGAGCGCTGGCGGAAGCATCATCGCACCGCCCTTTGTGTAGCACCCAAACTTTTCGAGCGCGGCGGAATGCCCCGCAGCAACGTTTCCGTCCAGAGACAGCGCTTTTGCGGCGCAGGTTGGATTGCTACTTCCGGCGGAGAAGGGGATCCCTGTGGGGCCAGACGTGAAGGCATTGGGATTCCCGAAGAAGTCCCATCTATTGACGCTGTTGGCCGGTGGGTTGAAGGGCAAGGCTCCCGTTCCAGCAACATCCGTTCCCAAGTCGATGACGCCCCAGGGTTGCGCGCTGTCCAGAGTCACAATGGAAGTGAGCTGCCACCCTTCAAGCAACTGCGCGAACGACTTCCTGCCCGGAATCGCATAGGTCAACGAGAGCGTCAGTCTGTGGCGCATGTCGAAGTCGCTGTTCGCATACTCCAAGCCCGTGTTGTATGAATTCATAGGCAAACCGTTTCCGTACCCAAAGTGCCAGTTCGCGCCCAGATCGTCGAGAGCGTGAGAGTAGGTGTAACCGGCCACGCCGCTGAATCCATGAAAATTACGCGCCGTCAGAGTTGCTTGGAGACCGTTGTAGTTGGACTTGTAGATGTTCCCCATCTGGAAGATATTACTCAAGAAGGGGAACTTCGTATTGAAAGGCCGCGCCGCCTGCTCGGCGCCAGTGTCTGGCCCTGCGCAAGGGTTAGGCATGTAGTCGGAGGCTACACACGCGGCCCATCCCGCGCCGATGGCGACACCGTCTACGAGCACAGGCATCGGCTGGTTTATGTCGCGAATGCCAATCAGGTTAAAACCGTGATTGCCGACATACGCCACTTCCAGCGACAGGTTCGGCGTAAAGGCATGCTGAACATTCAACGTCCAATTCGCGACATAGGGCGTTGTGAGGTTGCGATCCACGCTCATAATCGCGCAGGGGTTCGATGCGCAACTCAAGTTGCTGGGGCTGATATTTCCGAAGACCGGCCCGGTATCCCATTGGCCTGGGAAGACGGTCAGGTTGCCAGATTCGATTGTTCCACCCCCCGGAGTCACTCCCTGAAAGCCGGTGGGAATGTTACTGAGCCCAAAGCTGTTGTTGAACGCCATAAATGCCTGCCAGTTGACGACCTCAGACACCAAGCCGCCGCCCCCGCGGACCACCGTCTTTCCCGTACCCCAGGGATCCCACGCAAATCCGGCGCGCGGTGCGAAGTTCGTGTGATCGCCGTTGTAGGGAGAGCTAATCTGTTTGCCCACCTGGACCAGCCCCAGGTTTGGATCGAAGTTGGCGAGCAGATCGTTCTGTTCCTTGATGACGGTATTCAGTTCATAGCGCAGCCCGAGATTGATGGTCAGCTTGCGGGTAAGGCGGATGTCGTCCTGGACGAACAGCGCATAGGCCCAGTTGCCCACATGGAACGTGGGATTGCCAGCCAGTACGCTTGCGACCGCCGGGAAACCGGCCAGGAAATCCTCCAGGGCACTGCTACCGCCGGCAGGGGTGCCATCACAAGTAGTTCCGTCACCAAGAACAGCGCCGCAGCCCAAGAATTTGAAGCTGCCTCGCGCATTCCCAAACGGGCCGCCGGTCACTGCGTCACGGTGAATTTCCCCGCCGAACTTAATAGCGTGAATGCCGCGGCTGTAGGATACGTGGTCAATGAACTGCGTAATGGTGTTCGGCCCTTGAATCTTGGGCCATTTGAAGCCGCCCAAACCCGTGAAGAAGGGCCCAAACCCGATGCGCGGCAAGCCGCCCGTGAGCGGGCCAAACGGCACGCCGGTATCCAGTCCGTAGGCGGCGTTCGGGTCCACATTCAGATCGGCGGGCTTGGTCGGCTGATAGAGACGGCTGTACCCGATTCTGGCCTCGTTCACCCAGCGGGCACTCGGAGTCCATACCCAGCTTCCACCGGCTACTTGAGCACGTGTGTGAATCAGGGTGCGCC
>Ga0116217_10002846_pt1 | contig 15954 bp, 16 predicted proteins | sample Sb_taG_6_FD_89697 | JGI IMG/M metagenome (GOLD analysis project Ga0116217, IMG submission 89697) | Peat soil microbial communities from Weissenstadt, Germany - Sb_50d_4_PS metaG | ecosystem: Environmental > Terrestrial > Soil > Wetlands > Peat | place: Germany: Weissenstadt | collected 2010-09-21 | reverse complement strand
CCGTCCGCGTGCCCGCGGGCTTCACGATCGACCTCGGCGCGACCGCCAAAGCGTGGGCGGCAGACCGCGCCGCGCACGTAGCCGCGCTGGCCGGCGAATGCGGCGCGCTGGTGGGCGTCGGCGGAGACATCGCCGTCAGCGGCCCCGCTCCCGCACGCGGCTGGGCCGTGCACGTGACCGACGATCACCGCAGCGACCCGTCGGCGCCGGGACAGACAGTCTGCATCTACAGCGGCGGCCTGGCCACATCGAGCACGGCGGTGCGTCGCTGGAGCCACGAAGGTCAGACGATGCACCACATCATCGATCCGGCCACGCAGGCGCCGGTGGGGCACACCTGGCGCACGGTCAGCGTGGCCGCCGGCAACTGCACCGATGCCAACATCGCCACCACCAGCGCGCTCGTGCGCTGCGGCCGGGCGCCGGCGTGGCTGGCCGAGCTGGGCCTGCCCGCCAGGCTCACCGCGTGGGGCGGGCGCGTCATCACGGTCGGCGATTGGCCGGCCGAGCAGGTGGGCCTGGGGTGGCAGCGATGAGTGCCGTGCTGGTAGCGAGCGCGGGACCCAGCGTCTACTGGTACCTGACGCGCTCGACCGGCGCGGTGGCGCTGCTGTTGTTGAGCCTCGCGATCGCCCTCGGCGTGATCGACGTCCAGCGCTGGAGCTCGCCGCGCTGGCCGCGCTTCGTGATCGACTCGCTGCATCGCAACGTGTCGCTGCTGGCGATGGTCTTCCTTGTGTTGCACATCCTCACCTCGGTGCTCGACAGCTTCGCGTCGATATCGCTGATCGACGCGGTGGTCCCCTTCGTGGGCTCCTACCGACCCTTCTGGCTGGGCCTGGGCGCGGTCTCCTTCGACCTGCTGATCGCCGTCGTCATCACCAGTCTGCTGCGCCAGCGGATCGGCTTTGCCAGCTGGCGCGCGGTCCACTGGCTGACCTATGCCAGCTGGCCGGTCGCTCTGCTGCATGGCTTCGGCACGGGCAGCGATGCCAACAGCACATGGCTGCTCGCGCTGAGCATCGTGTGTGTGGCGATCGTGCTCGCGGCCGTGCTCGCCCGCGTGTTGCGCGGCTGGCCCGCCAATCTCAGGGCGCGCGGCGCGGCGCTCGGCGGCGCGGGCGCGTTCGCGCTGTTCTTGGCGCTATGGCTTCCCGGCGGCCCGCTCGGCTCTGAATGGGCGCGGCGCTCGGGCACGCCTACGGCGCTGCTGTCGCACTCCAAATCGACCACCGCCACGAGCACGGGTCGTCGATGAACTCCGCCACGGCCCCCACAATGCAGACCCCGCCCGCCCCGCCCGCCGCCACGCACGAGCAGCCCGCGGCGGCGCTGCCGAGGTTGCTGGCGGGAATTCCCGCCAGCGGCGCGATGACACTCGAAGACCACCTCGCGGTTCACGGCGAGATGCCGCTGACAGGCACGCGCAGGCGCCGTCAGGCGCGCGAGCAGGCGGCCGGGCTGATCGACGAGGTGCAGCGCGCCGGCCTGCTCGGCCACGGCGGCGCGGCCTTCCCCGCGGCCACCAAGATGCGCGCGGTGGCCTCGCAGCGGCGCCGCGCGATCGTCGTGGTCAACGCCGCCGAGGGCGAGCCCGCGAGCCTCAAGGACCGCACGCTGCTGGAGATCGTGCCCCATCTGGTGATCGACGGTGGCGTGCTGGCTGCGCGGGCGGTCGGCGCCGATGAGGTGATCGTATGCGCGTGCGAATCCGCGCACGCGGGCATCGAGGCGGCAACCCGAGCGATCGAAGAACGCGACGAGCGCGTGTCGAGCCAGGCGCCGAAGGTGCGCCTGGCGACGGTGCCCAGCCACTACGTGGCCGGCCAGGAGACGGCGCTGGTCAGCCACCTCAACGGCGCGCCCGCCAGACCCACGTTCACCCCGCCGATGACCTTCGAACAGGGGGTCGCGCGACGCCCGACGCTGGTCAACAACGCCGAGACGCTCGCCCACCTGGCTCTGATCGCCCGCCATGGCGCGTCCTGGTTTCGCCAGGTCGGCACGCCGACGCAGCCCGGCTCGGCGCTGGTCACGCTGGCCGGCCCAGTCGCCCGTCCGGGCGTCTATGAGATCGAGCACGGCGCATCGCTGAGCTCGCTGGTCGCAGCGGCCGGCGGGGCCAGCGCCCGCCTGCACGGCGTGCTGGTGGGCGGCTACGCCGGCTCCTGGATCGGCGCCGAGCACCTGCACGGGCTGGCCCTCTCCAACGAACACCTCGCCCCGCACGGCGCCACGTTCGGCGCGGGCGTGGTGTTGGCGCTGTCAGAGCTCGCATGCCCGGTGGCCGAAACCGCGCGCCTGGCCCGCTGGCTTGCCGGGCAGAGCACCCGCCAGTGTGGACCATGCGTGCACGGTCTGGACGCTCTCGCGACGAGCGTCGCGCAGATCGCGGCAGGCGGGGCGCAGGCGCGGGCTGCCCGGCGCGTCGACCAGCTGGCCTCGCTGGTGGCGCGACGTGGCGCATGCGGCCATCCCGACGGGGCCGTCAGGGTGATCCTCAGTGCCATGGATGCCTTCCAGGCGCAGTTCGCCGACCACGCCCGCCACGGCCCGTGTGACGCCTGCGCGCGCCCCCCCGAGCTGCCGCTGCCCGCCCGCACGGTCCCGTCAGGCACGCAACGCACAGCCCTGCGTCGCTGATGAGCCATCGCGTGCGCGTCAACCCGATCGCCTGCGAGGCCCACGGCATGTGCGCCGAGCTGTTGCCCGAGCGGATCACGCTGGACGAGTGGGGCTACCCGCTGCTCGACGAGCAGCCGCTGCGCGGCGCGGAGGTCGAGCACGCGATCCGCGCAGCGCGCGCCTGCCCCACGTTCGCGCTGCTGGTCGCGCGCGAGCGCGACGCCGCGCGCGACGGCTCACGCTGAGGCCGGCGCAGCGGGCGCTGCGCCGATCATGTGCACCGCGGCCAGCCCCGCCCACTCGCCGTAACGGGCGAACAGCTCGCGCACCTGGCTCTCCTGCGCGCGAGCATGCGGGTCGCCGCCGCTGAGCATGCGGCCCACCAGCTTCAACAGCGTCAGGTCGCCGGCCGGCAGCTGGTCGTGGCGGCCCTGGCCGTGTAGCGCGAGCATCTCCACCGTCCAGCGCCCGATGCCAGGGATCGCGCGCAGCCGCCGCCAAGCGTGCTCGTGGTCTGAGCTGTACAGGTCCAGGCGACCGCCCGCGACCTCGCGCGCGGCGCGCACGAGCGCGAGCGCGCGTGCGCCCGACAGGTCAAAGGACTGCAGCAGCGCGGGCGCTGTGCCCGCCAGCACCCTCACCGCCGGCAGGTCGCGCAGGGCGCCGTCGGCCGCGTTCCAGCCGGCGCAGCGGCGCCCCAGCGCGGCCACCATACGGCGCTCGATCACGGCGGCGCGCTCGTACTCGATCAGCTGCTCGCAGATCGCCCAGGCGAGCGCCTCGAACGGCTGCGGGCGGCGTCCCACGCGCAGCCACGGTCGCCGGCGCAGCGAGCGCCCGATCAGCGGATCGTGCGCGAAGCGCTCGAGGAACGGCCGCACGTCCTCGTCGACGCCCAGCGCGAACCGCATGCGCTCGATCCCGTACGCTGCCGCCGCGCGCGTCGGCGCGCGCGCGCCGAACAGCACGCGGTCACCCGCCGTCTGGGCTACGCGCACCGCGACCGGCGACTCGCCATGGTGCACGAGGCGCTCGAGCACCCCGCCGCGACGACGCAGCATGCCGTCCAGACCCGTCCGGCGCGGCAGGCGAAACAGGCCCGGCCCTGCCGCCGGCGCAACCTCCACGCGCAGCTCTACAAGCGCGCTCAGCGTCGCCCTAGCGATCGCCGCCGGAGCCGAGCAGGTGCACGTCCACCAGCAGCGAGCGGCTTCCCACGATCTGGACGAGCTCGGCCGCGCGCGCGGCTGGACGACCCGCGCCCTTGGGCAGGTCCCGTGATCGGCGCCTACCCCGCGACAGCGCAGATGAGCGGCGGCGCTGACGCCGGTGCACGAGGCCCGCGAACGCGGCACCCGCGACGAAGCCTCCCGCTGCCACGGCCGCGGCCTGCACCGCCGGCAACATCGTGCCCGCATCGCGCGGCCCTGCCAGAGCACCTGCGACGGGTCGGGCCTGCACGATCCGCGCTTGGCCGGCGAGCTGCGGCAGTTCGTCTATCTCCTGCGCTTCGCCCTCCAGCGGCTCGCTCATGCGGGGAGTGTAGAGGGCCCTGCGGACTGCGCGGAGGGCGCCTCGGGCTGTGCCTGAGACGCGTGCTCGAGTCCTGCCGCGGGAGCGCCCGGCTGCGCCCCCAGCAATCGCTCGTATATCCGGTAGCGCTTGACGATGCGCCCGCCCATCGCTTCCATGCCGCGGTTCATCGACTTGTTGGTCTCCAGGATCCAGCCCATCTCGCCGCCCTTCTGCGGGCGGCGTTCGGCGGCGTCGAAGTGCATCTGGTAGAGCTTCGCCGCTACGCCCGTGTGCTGGTACTCGGGCTTCACGCCGAGGAAGCCGACCCGCACCCGGGTCATGATCTTGCTCTTGCGCGCGAAGTGCCACCAGCCGAGCGGCAGGAATTTGCCGCGCATCTTCTCGAGCACCTGGTTGAGGTCTGGGAAGGTCATCGCCATGCCGACCACCTCGCCGGTGTCCTGTTTCTCGGCGATGAAGCACCAGTGCTTGTCGAATGCGAGCTGGATCTCCTGGGCGTAAGCGTCCAGGTCCTTCTTCGAGTACGGCACGAAGTCCCAGTTCTCAGACCACGCGGCGTTGTAGACCTCGGCGAAGGAGTCCATGTCTTTGCGCAGCTGCCGTCTGCGCATCTGGCGCACCCTGATGCCGTGCTCGGACTGCACCTTGTCGGCCAGCTCCCAGATCACCGGCAGCACCTTCGCGCGATCTTCGACCTCCAGTTTCCACATCAGCAGGTCCATCGCCTTCTCCATCCCGGCCTGTTCCATGCGCTGCTGATAGTAGGGCGGGTGCCACGGCTGCTTGATCATCGGACGCAGCTCGAAGCCCTCGATCAGAATCCCGCTCTCTTCGTTCATCGAGAAGTCGGCTGGCCCGACCATGCGTTCCTTGCCGCGCTCATGCAGCCAGCCGGCGGCCGCCTCCAGGAGCGCCTCGAGCACCTCCTGATCGTCCTCGAACTCGAGGAAGCCAAACCAGCCCCAGTTCTTCTTCTGGTAGTCGTTGAACGCGTGGTTGACCTGGGCGGTGATGCGCCCCACGACCCGGCCGCCCCGCCGCGCGAGGAAGTACTCGGCTTCGCCGTGGCTGAAGAACGCGTTCAGGCGCCGGTTGAGGAACACCCAGCGCTCGAGCTTGGGCAGGGGTACCCACAGCGGATGGTTAGCATGCAGGCGGAACGGCAGATGGATAAAGGCTTTCAAGTCCGACCTGCCGGAAACCGGAGTGACCTGAACGCCTGTCTGCTGGGAAACGCCCACCGCCCGAGACCCTATATGCACACTTCGACAGACGTCTTCGCCAAGGTCCACGGCCACGAGCGCGAACAGCTACTGCAAGCCGCGCGCGACGCCGACATATTGCCGTACTTCCACGTCCTCACATCGGCGGCCATGCCGGTGGTGGAGATGGAGGGAGCCACGCGGATCATGCTCGGCTCGAACAACTATCTCGGGCTGACCGGCGACGAGCGGGTGCTGAGGGGAGCCGAGGATGCCCTGCACCGCTATGGGACCGGGCTGACCGGCTCGCGCTTGCTGAATGGCACAATCCCGCTGCACCTGGAGCTGGAGCGGGAGATCGCCGAGTGGATAGGCACCGACGCGGCGATCGTCTTCACCACCGGCCACCAGGCCAATCTGAGCGCACTCGGCACAATCCTCGGCCCTGAGGACACCGTGGTCGTCGATTCCGGCGACCACGCGTCGGTGTTCGACGGCTGCCTACTCTCGCGCGCCAAGCTGCGCCCGTTTCGCCACAACCGCCTGGACAAGCTCGAGCGTATGCTCGAGCGCGCCCAGTCCGACGGCGGCGGCGTGCTGGTGGTCGTCGACGGGGTCTTCTCGATGGAGGGCGACATCGCGCCGCTGCGCGAGATCTGCGAGCTGTGCGAGCGCTATGGCGCGCGGCTGATGGTCGACGAGGCGCACGGCGCCGGCGTGCTCGGCGCGCGCGGGTCCGGCACCGCCGAGCTGCTCGGGGTCGAGGATCGCGTGGATCTGCGCATGGGCACCTTCTCCAAGTCGCTAGCCTCCTGCGGGGGCTTCATCGCCGGTCCGGCGGACGTGGTCGAGTACCTACGGATCTACTCGCGCCCGTTCCTGTTCACCGCCTCGGCGGTTCCGGCCGCGCTCGGGGCGGCCCTGGCCGCTCTGCGCGTGCTGCGCTCGGAAGACGGCCCGCCGCTGCTCGAGCGTGTGCTCGCCAACGCCCGGCGCCTGCGCGACGGCCTGGAAGACCTCGGCTACGCCGTGGTGCGCCCCCAGCTTCTGCCCGCCGATGTCTGCCCGGCCCCGGGCGTGATCCGCGAGGGAGCCGAGACGCCGTCGATCGTCACCCCGATCGTGCCGGTGCTGGTCGGCGACGACTGGAAGGCCGCACTCCTGTGGCGCGCGCTGTACGACGAGGGAGTGTTCGTCAACACCGCCCTGCACCCCGCCGTGCCGCCCGGCGGGGCGCTGCTGCGCACGAGCGTGATGGCCACGCACGACACCGCCACGCTCGACCGCGCGCTGGACGTGTTCGCGCGGGTCAAGCGCGAGTTCGAGTCGGTGCACGGGCCGCTGCCGGGGCCGCACGACGACTGAGCGCGCCCCGCGCGGGACCGATCGAGCGCCCGAAACCGTCACATGCGAGCGTCGCGTGGCGCGCCCAACGCGTGCCGTGGACTTGTCCATTTCTTCACAAGTCCCGGTGACGACGAAAAAGCCCGCTTGTAGCGTACGAACCGGATGGACAGATATTGACCGCGGGACCCACCCTGTCGTAGCTTGCCCAATGCGCTCTGCATGACCGTTCGGGGTTCGTCCCCAAAGCCTTGAAGTTAGCGGGGGTGATGTGCCGGATCAGCCGCGTCTCGTACGCGGACCGGTCTCACGCGGCCATGGCAAGCCAGTCCAAGTAAACAATCGAGCAAGCATGTTGCCCCGCACGGATATGCGGGGCAGCGGGGAGAACGCCAACATGAACGCGACAGCGACGATAGCCCCTGCCGATCGGGCGGGCGGGCCCCAATATATGCGCGCCCTGGAGCGCGCCAACGAGGTTCGTCTCGCCCGCGCTGAGCTCAAGCGCCGGGTGGCGATGGCCGAGATCGATGTAGCCGAGGTGATCCTCGACTGCCCCTGGGAGGCGCATAGCATGGCCGTAGCGGACCTGCTGATGAGCCAGCGTCGCTGGGGGCAGACCCGCTGTCGCAAGTTCCTCTCCCAGGTGCCGATGTCCGAGAAGAAGACGATCGGCTCGATGACCGATCGTCAACGCCGCACGCTGGCCGCCATGCTGATCTCGGTCAACCGGGGCCGCGCGCTCGGCGCGACCCCCTGGGTAACGGACAGCCTGACGACAGCTTGAGCTGCCACCAACCGGCGAGCATGCCGATCAGGCCAAGGCGTGGACGTACTTCCCAGACCCCACAGCCGCCCTGGCCGAGGTCGCGCACGGGCAGGCGCGCGAACTTGTAGCGGCCCGGTTCGAGCTTCATCGCGCGCAACCGCTCGTGGGAGCGGCGCTCGTGCTCGGCGCGGTCGGCAGCCAGCCGGCGCAGCTGCTGCGCGCGGGCGGCCAGCGAGTCGCGCGAGCGCTCGAGCTCGCCCAGACCGAGCAGGCGCGGAGCGGCGTCGGCGCGACCGTCAGGGGCCGTGGCCGGGATGTGGGGAAAGCCCTCGGCGACGATCGCCGAAATCTCTCGCTCGAGCTTTGCTATCTGCTGGCGCAGCGAGTGGCGCGCCGCGCGCTCGCCGTCGGCGTCCGCGACGCTGGGACTGCTGATCAACTGCCCGGACGATTGGCTCACCCGCCGACTCCTCCTGATAGGCCCCGAGGCGGTGATTCTACCAGTGCCCGCAGGGCGCCTACGCCGCTTCCAGCCCCGTGCGCACGCTCCACAGCGCCTCCTCGACATATAGCGTGGGCACGCCCGCGACCTGCACCGAGTACAGCGTCAGCGCGCGTGTGTCCGCCCGGGGCTCGTGGCCGGCGGCCAGCTCGCCGAACAGGATCGCAAGCGCCGCGGAGGCGTCGGCGACGACCAGGCGCGCGCCCGGCAGCGCGCGCGCATCGGCGAAGCGCCCCAGCGGCTCATCCTGGCGGCTGGCGCGGATGCCGAGCGGCCCGTCCACGAACTGCGCGTCGAGCGCCCACACGGGCACGCCCGTATCTACTAGTGCGATCAGCAGAAGATCAGCGAGCAGGCCCTCGCTGGGCAGGCCACCCGCGAACATCCTTCCCAGCGCGACCTGCTCGACAGGCGTGCGCACAACATCTGGGTCGAGGCCGATATGGCGAAAGAAGAGCCGATAGGCAGCTGGGATCGGCTCGCGCCGCAGCGCGACCGCGCGCGCACCGCGCAGGCGGTTGGCGTGCTCGTGCAGGCGAGCGATCACCTCCGGCGGCGAGGCGTCCGTCGGCGATCTCGTGCGGGCCAGCTGCGCCTGCGCGCTGTGCAGGCACAGTGCCGGCAGCTCCTCCTCGATCTCGCGGGCACGCCATCCGAGTGTCGGCCCGGCGGGCTCTTGGGGGCTTGGCGGGGGCGTTGACTCCATCGTGACGTTCAGGCGGCCGGCCGCTTCAAGCCGCGGGCGCGTGCAGCGCTCACCAACTCGGCCACGCGCGCGCGCAGCGCGCTCGTGGAAGGACTGCCCAGCAGCGGCTTGCCCTGAACCACGCCGCCGGGGTAGGCGAAGGTCAGCTGCGGGCAGCTGTCGACCTTGTACAGGGCGACCAGCGCTCCGTCTTTGTCGATGCCCACCGGCAGCGTCAGCCCGCGTGAGCGGACGAGCCGGCGCAGGGCGCCGCGGCTGCCCTCGATCGAGACGGCGGCAAAGCGCACACCCGGAAACGACGGCACGAGGGCCTGCATGTCGCTCAAGACAGCCGGGCAGGATGCGGCATCGACAAACAGCGCGAGCACGACCGGCCCCTGTTCGTAGAGCTGGCACACGTTGAGGATCTCGGCGCCGCGCACGCTGCACGCGGGCACCTTGCCCGCTTCGCCCTCGCCGGCACGAGTGGCGACGTTGGCGTCGCCACCCAGGCTCCCCAGCACGAGCGGCACCGCAAACGGCGGCAGCGTCTGCCCGGGTGCCAGCCCGGACCTGTTCTTGGAGTCGCTGAGCAGCGTGTTGAGCGCGATCGCCACCACCACAACGACCACGAGCAGGGCCACATAGCCGCCGTACCCCGGCAACGGCACGCGCGGGGCCGGATCCGCAGTCACGCCGCTTCGACGATCGCGCCGGAGCGACCGCGCCTGGCCCTGGCCGGTGCTTGGCGTCCGCCGCCTTCCCCCTCCGGGGACGATGCGGCTGCTGCGTCGGCGATCACCAGCGCGGCGGGCAGCGCGACCAGCACCCCTACGAGCGACACGCTCAGGTCGATCAACGTCACCAGGCCGAAGTCGCGCAGCATGCGGATGTCCGACAGCACCAGCACGCCAAAGCCGCCGATCGCCGTCGCCCCCGATGCCGCCACGGCCGCGCCCGTGCGGCTGTAGGCGCGGCGCAAGGCCTCGATCGTGTCGTATCCGGCCAGGCGCTCCTGGCGGTGGCGCTCGGACAGCAGGACGCTGAACTCGGTTGAGATCGCGATCACCAGCGCCCCCAAGGTGACCGACATCGGGTTCAGCGGCACGCGCACGGCGAACAGGACGAGCGCCGACCAGCCGGTGGCCAGCGCGATCGGCGCAAGCGGGACGAGCGCGCGGCGGCGGTTGCCGCGAAAGGCGACCAACAGCACCAGCGCGACGGCGGCCAGGCCGACGAGCAGCGTCTCTAGGCGCCGCCACGGATCGGCGACCTCGGCGCCCGATTGGGCGGCCAGCACGGGCAGCCCGACGAGGGTCGCGCTGATGCCCGCCGGCGGATGCAGCTGCGAGCGCATCTGTTCGATCAGCCGCTGCTGCTGGTCGAGGCTCATCAGGCGGATACCGAACGCGAGCGTAGCCGTACGACGGTCGGGGGTGATCACGTCCTGGGAGAAGTAGGGCGGGATCACGCTCAGCAAACCGCTGACGTCGGCCTGGGAGAGCTTGGCCGGGGCGCTGGCCTTGCCGGTCGCGGGTGCCTTGGCGGTGCCCGCAGCGCTGCCGAGCGCGGTCGCGCCTGCGGCCGTCGCCTGACTTTGGAACAGGTCGGGCAGCGAGAAGGCCGGGCACAGGCGCGCCGCGCCGCAGCCGCGCGTGGAGCTGTATCCGAAGCGCTCCAGAACCGCGTTCTCGTATGCGCTCATCCATTCGATCGTGGCCGGCGTGGCCAGGTTGCGGCCATGCACCATCAGGTCGATTTCCCCGCCCACACCGGTGGTGCGCTCGAGCGTGTCCAAGCCCTGCAGCGAGCTGAGGCTCTGCGGCACGAGCTTGGTGATGTCGGTCTGAACGCTCGTCTGGGTGTCCAGTCCCCAGCCAAGCGCGGCCAGCGCAAGCCCCACGCCGAGCACGCGCCCGGGCCGGCGCACGGCCACGTCGAGCGCCACGCCCCCGACAAGGCGGGTGAGCGGGTTGTCGCGCAGCAGGTCGCGTGCGCCGCGCCAGGCCGACCCGAGGGGACCGCCCGTCAGTGCGCCAGAAGAGCGGCCGGCTTCGCCGCGACCAAGCAGCGCAAGCGCAGCCGCGCCGGCAGTGAGCGCGCACAGCAGCGCGATCGCCACGCCCACCACGAGCAGCACGCCGAACCCGCGCACCATCGGCACGGGCGAGAGCGCGAGCACGAGCATGGCCGCTGCGCTGGCGGCCGCTGCGGTAGCGATCGTTGGAGCGCCGAGTGCGGCGGCGCGCGCAAGCGCGCCCACTCGCCCAGCCGCCTGCACGCCAGCGGCCCGCACCGCATCGCCCGGCGCTACGTCATCCAGCTGCGCTTCGGCGACGCGCGCCTGAAACTGGATGGCGTAGTCGACGGCCAGCCCAACTAGCACGGGCAGCACAGCAATGGAGGCCATTGTCAAAGACGCGCCCACGAGCGAGAGCGCGCCGAAGGTGAGCGCGGCGGCGAGCAGCGCGAGCGCCAGCGGCAACAGCCGCGGGCGCCCGAGGAACACGAGGCCGAGCGTGCCGGCCATCACGATCAGCACCGCGATCAGCAACAGCTCTATCGAGTGGCTGATCGAGTTGGTCAGTTCCGACACGATCACTGGCTCGCCGGTCACCAGGTAGGCCTCGCCGTGCTGCAGCTGCCACTGGCCCATGCCGACCGCCTGCTCGACCAGGCCGATCGTGCGCGTCCTCTGCGCTTCGGAGAGCCCAGCCCTCATGCGCACAGTGACCAGCGCCGCGTCGCTGCTCGGGAACAGGTAGGCAAAGCGCTGCTTGGGGGTGCCTGCCGGCTTGCTCGGGTCGAACACGAGCGTGGACACGAATTCGGGGTCTTCGATGCTCGGCCTCGACGTCAGGCCGTACTGGAGCGCGAGCGTGACCACGCTCTCCTGGAAGCGGCCGATCGTGACCTCGCTGGCCTGCTGGGCGAGGGTGCGCGCCTGGGCGACCGGCAGGTGGCGGGCGAGCGCAGCTCGATAGACAGCCTGTTCGGCCTGCTTGGCCTCGGCCTGGGCCTGACGACTCCCGTTGGTCAGCTGTTCGTCGATCTGGTTGGAGGCCTCGTTGATGAACGTGCCAGGCCCGAAGACGACCTTGACGGACTTCATTCGCGCAAGCTGTCCGCAGGGGCCGTTGACGCCGCCCTCGGCGGGGAGCGCGACGGCGGGGACGTTGCCCGCCAGGCAGCCCTCGAGCCCCGCCAGGCGCTCGATGTCCGACGTGAGCACCAGATCCTGCAGATTGCCTTTGACGAGCACCTCGATCGGCTCTTCACCGAAGCCGGCGTAGAAGCGCTGCGTAGCCTTGTACTGGCCGTTGGAGCTCGACACGAACGTGCTCTCGGCCGCGGACGGGTGCAGGCGCAACGCCAGCGCCGCGCCGCCCAGGCCGAGCACCAACGCGACCGCGAGCACCGGCCGCGCGTGGCGGGCGGCCCAGCCCGCGAGAGTCGAGAACAGGCGCGAGGCGTTCACAGTCGAAGGCTAACGGCGAGCACGAGCGGAGTTCACCGTCCCCGGCGGCGGCCTCACTCCATGCCGAGCGGGCCGGCCGCCTGGCCGGACAGGAACTGGCGCACGAACGGGTTTTCCGAGGCGAACAGGTCCTGGGCGGGGCCGGACTCGACGATGCGGCCCTTCCACAGGACCGAGATGTGCTCGGCCACGCGGCGCGCGCTCATGATGTCGTGGGTGATCACCACGTAGCAGCCGCCGTTCTCCGCGTGCACTTCCTTGATCAGCTCGCACAGCAGCGCCGTGCGCACCGGGTCCAGGCCGGAGTCGGGCTCGTCGAACAGGACGATGTCCGGTTCGAGCACCAGCGCGCGCGCGAAGCCGGCGCGCTTGCGCATCCCACCCGACAGCTCGTTGGGCATCTTCTCGTTCGCGTCCGCCAGGCCGACCTCGCGCAGGCGGCGGTTGACGACCTCGGCGATCTCCTCCTCGCCCTTCTCGGTGTGCTGACGCAGCGGGAACGCGACGTTGTCGTACAGGTTCAGAGAGCCGAACAGCGCGCCGTCCTGGAACAGCACGCCGAATTTCTTGCGCATCTCGAACAGGTCGGCGTCGCGCAGGCTTGGCACCGAGTGCCCCTGCACGATCACGTCGCCCTCGTCCGGGTAGAGCAGCCCGACGATGTGCTTGATGCATACCGACTTGCCCGTGCCCGACGGGCCGATGATCATCGAGATCTTGCCCGCCGGCAGGCCCATGTTCAGGCCGCGCAGCACGTGGTTGCGCCCGAAGGACTTGTGCACGTCGATGAACTCGATCTCGTCAGGCGCCTCGTCCGCGTGGATCGTCCCGGTGTGGTAGCGAAACTCGTCTTCCTCGGAGGCCGAGGCCTGCTCCGCAGAGCGGATGCGTCGCTGCGACTGCGCCTGCACCGCAGCATCATCACCGTCCGGCGGCTCGGGTCGCCCCGCCTCGCCCTCCTCGTCGTAGGCCATCCTCACCCTCCGATCGGGGCGCGAGCGTTACCGCCCCAGAATATCTGGGTGCCGAGCATGCCGATGATGTGGATCAGCACCAGGTTGAGCACCATCGACTTGGCCGTCGCCCTGCCCACCCCCACCGGGCCGCCACTGGCCGTATAGCCGTAGTAGCACGCCACCAGCACGATCGCCGTGGCCATCGTCATCCCCTTGATCAAACTGAAGATCAGATCGGGCACGTTCTGAAACTGCCAGAAGATCAGCAGGTAGCCGCCCGAGGACACATAGCCGATCTGATCCACGATCGCGATATACGAACCCAGATAGGCAACCCCGATCGCCGCCAAATACATGAACGGCAGCGCGATCCACGCCGCCAACAGGCGTGTGGCGCACAGGAACGTCATCGAGTCGATCCCCATCACCTCCAGGGCGTCGATCTCGTCGGAGATCCGCATCGCGCCGAGCTCGGCCACGATGCCCGTGCCCACCTTCGCCGCCAGCATGTAGCCAAACACATACGGCACCGCCTCGCGCAGGTTGCACCAGGCAGCGAACACACCCGCGTAGTTGGCCGTGCCGGTCGACTCGTTGAAGTACGCCGCCTCGATCCCGCACGTGCCCAACCCAACGATGAACACCAGGCTCCAGATCACCAGCGTGGAGAAGATGATCAGGATGCCCGCCTGGCGCAGCGTCTCGCCGAAGAAGCGAAACACGCGCCCGCCGTACACGTCGCGCACGATCGTGCTCGTGAAGCGGCCGATCTCGCCGGTCGACGCCAGCCATTCGCGGGGTAGCGCGAGGAATTCGTTCATCGAACCGCCACGCTCACTTGATCACCAGGATCTGCGGGTGGGTGGCCAGCAGCGTCTGGGTGAAGACGTAGTTGAACGCGCCGATCCCCAGGAAGGAAATGACGACGGCTTCGTTGACTGCGCGGCCCACCCCCTCGGCGCCGCCGGACGCCGACATGCCCTTGTAGCAGCACACGATCGCGATGATCGCCCCGAACACCGTCGTCTTGAGCACCGACCCCCACAGATCGGTCACCGACGAGTTCTCGAACAGCGTGTTCCAGAACGGGCCCAGCGTGCCACCGTTGACGATCTCCGCCAGCAGGCCCCCGAACAGGCCGAACAGCACCGCGTAGATGTCAAACAGCCCGGTCACGATCATCAACGCCAGAAACCTCGGCACGACCAGGTTCTTGACCGGGTCCACGCCGAGCACCTGCAGGGCATCGAGCTCCTCGCGCACCTTGCGCGCGCCGAGGTCCGCGGTGATCGCACAGCCCGCCACGCCCGCAACCACGATCGACGTCACGAACGGGCCGATTTCGCGGATGGCGGCCAGCACGAAGAAGCCGCCCAGGCGATCCAGCGCGCCGATCAGGACCAGGAAATCCGCCGCCTGCAGGCCCGGCGCGCCGTAGCAGATGGCCACCGTGGAGATCAGCAGCGGAAACCAGACCAGCCGCAGCGTGAACAAGAACTGCGAGACCAGCTCGCCGCCGTAGGGGTAGGGCGGGCGCAGCGCGGAGGAGATCGTGCGACCCGTCAGGATCATCATATCCCCGAATTCCTCGAGCACGTGTCGAAACGGATGCCCCACCCGCTCGGCGACGCTGCGAACCATTTCCCTCCAACCCTCCTCGGGTCGCTGTCAATTGCCCAGAAGCTGCCCCACGCACTCTACGCGATGCATCCGGCGTACGCCACCGCTACCCGTCCCGTCGGGGGCCGCCAGAGGCGCCCCGGGCGCTGGCGGCGCTGGTATCGTGGCCCAACTGTGAGGGGGAGACGGAGAGTCGCTCACCTGTTCGCCCGTCCTGTCCGCGGCTCACGCTCGCGCACGGCGCGCGCGCTGGCTGCGTGCGCGGCCGCGCTGTCTGCCCTCGCGCTCGCCGGATGCGGCGCCGCGCGCCAGGACGCCCACGAAGCTTCCGGCACGTTCGCCATGCAGATCGTCAGCGCGAGCTTCCCCGCCAAGCAGTCGATCGCGCGTCCCACCAAGCTGGAGCTGCGGGTGCGAAACAGCGGCTCAAAAGCGGTGCCCAACGTGGCCGTCACGCTGGACTCGCTCGAATACACCTCCAACTATCCCGAACTGGCTGACGACAAACGCCCGACCTGGGCGATCGAACGCGGCCCCGGCCCGGTCCCCCATCCCCCCGTGCCCACCCAGGAAGTCAGCCAGCTCGGCGGCGCGCAGACCGCCTACGTCAACACCTGGGCGCTCGGGCCGCTCGCCCCCGGCAAGACGCAGACGTTCGTGTGGCGCCTGGTTCCCGTCAAGTCCGGCCGCTACACGGTCGACTACACGCTCAACGCCGGCCTCGCCGGCAAGGCCAAGGCCCAGCTGGCCGGCGGCGGCGTGCCGCACGGGCGCTTCAGCGTGGACATCGCGCCCGCGCCGGCGATCAACCACCTCAACCCGAACACCGGCAAGGTCACGCCCGGCGAATACCCCGCCGGCGGCGGTCTCTAGCGCCGGCTTGGCGCCCCCAGCCGTTGGCCGGCTGTCCAAAGACCACCGCGGCGATTTCGCCATCCGGTAATGCCGTTTGGCCGTCCGGCCACTACGATTGCGTGCGGCCCGGCGCCCGCCGGAGCCCGAGCACGTCACCCTTTCTCCAGGAGGAATCGACCGAGGCCATGCCCAGGACCCGTCAGCAAAATGTCACCGCCGCACAGTGGAGCGCCAACGGGAGCGCGCTCGGCGCGCTCGACCTGACCCTCCCGGGCAACCAGGTCTTCGGAGCGAACGTCTTCTCGCCGGCGCTGCAGCGCCAGCGCCTGCCCAAGCACGTCTACAAGGCGCTGCAGCGCACGCTCGCGCGCGGCGAGGCGCT
>Ga0116217_10002841_pt1 | contig 15978 bp, 8 predicted proteins | sample Sb_taG_6_FD_89697 | JGI IMG/M metagenome (GOLD analysis project Ga0116217, IMG submission 89697) | Peat soil microbial communities from Weissenstadt, Germany - Sb_50d_4_PS metaG | ecosystem: Environmental > Terrestrial > Soil > Wetlands > Peat | place: Germany: Weissenstadt | collected 2010-09-21 | reverse complement strand
GCGTACGATGCATCCAGCAGGCCCGTCTGATAGTCGTAGCGGAGGGCGGCATCCGCGGAGGGCAGGTGTGTGTAGGTCTCCAGGTTCTGGTACTTCAGGGGCACGAGAGGGCCACGGTACCAGGACACCGTCTTTTCGCCGTTGCGGATGCGGTGATCGAGAGCGGTGTATCCCAACTCAAACGCTTCTTCCACTTGGCGTGCAGCGCCAGGGTCCGCCTGCACCACCCGGCTTGCGGGTAGGGTTAGCAGTCCGGTATCGAGGTCCTTCATCACGGTTTTGAACGTAGCGTCCCCTTGACAGAAAAAGTCCCAGGTTGCCAGGACCGCCAGACGCACCTTTTCTGCTTGCCGGGCGGCCGGCTCGCCGTAGAGGTGACGCTCGAAGCCCTCGAGCGACACGACACAGGCAGTGTTTTTCCCCATTGTGCCGCTGGTGCCGGTCTCTGGGAAACGATTGCCAAGCACCACTGCAAAGCATCCCTCGGTCCGCAGGGATTGGGTTTCCTTGTTGCTCGTATTGACCTTGCGGACGTGCGCCAGAAAGGGCAAGTCCGCTCGGGCAGGGACGATATCTGAAAAAAGGCGTGCGGGGAGGTCAATCGTGTTACACAGATCATCGGCGGATTCATATTCCTTGAGGTCCGCCGGGCGGATCTCCGGTCCGATGACTCCAGTCTCGGCCGGCGAGAGCAACGCCCCGACTTTGCGTGCCACAACTTCCGCCGGCGGATATCCTAACTTCAGGAAGTCTGCATCGCTCGAGACGAGCAGGGCCAGCCAGGGGCACGGCTTCTTGTCATCCGGCGGAGAGCCGTCCAGCGTCCTTTCCCAGGGCAGCGTGCGGCGATTAAACACGATGTGCGGCAGGGTATTGCCAAAGGCGCCTGAGTGATTCGCCGGCGGGTAGACGGCGTAAACGTCCGCCGGATTCAGTGCGAACCGGGGCCCCGCCACGGAGAAATCGAGACTGGTCTTGAAAGACTCATCCGGGCGAATCTCCTCGAGCTTTTGATCGATCTTGATTGTGTAGTCCCCGAGCGGCAACGGGGGAAGACATGCCTCGAAGAACTCAATCGTGCCGCTGAGATCTGCCATGGTTCGTTTTGTCCTTCCGTTGCCGGGCTCTCCGGACCCGCCGCTACCCGACGGGGACGATTTTTTCACACCTTCTTACGCCCTGGCTACTTTATGGCGCCCCTGGCGGGGCTCGAAAGAACGATCGAGCATGAGAAGGCCAACCTGACGCCAGAATAAGTGCGTAGCCGAACGTTCGCAGCAGCCGAGCTCGTTCGCAGCACCGATAGTTCTTGAATCCATCGAACAGGATATTAACCCCAGTACATTTTTTTCGTGAACGGCTCGCCCAACCGGGCCACTTCGGGTGGCGACTGAAAGATTTCCGACGCGTTTTCCGCCAGGTGCTCCAGCCCGACGGCCGTCTTCGACTTGCCTAGTGCGATCAATATCGCTTCCCGGGTCGCGTTGACGTTCTCATTACCCCAGATCGTATTCGCAAGGGTCGCGCCAGGCTGCGCGGTAATCATCGACGGCGGTTGCCGATCCTGCCACGCAACGTCCTTGGGTTTGCGGTCGTACTTGAACTTTGCCACTTCCATCGGCGCCAGGCCATGGCTGGGAGCGCGGTGTTGCAGCGTCACGCGGACGCCGTTGGGGACGTTCTTGATCATGTCGGCCGTCGGCTTGTCAAGGCGCGAGAGCCCTTTGTTACTCCACAGGGCGTCCGGCACATTCCTGGTGACCAAGGTCGAGGTAACATGCGAAGCCCAGTCGCTCGGGCGAGACCCCTTGGCCTCTAAGGTGACCGCGTGTACCGACGTCAGCGCTGTAATGTCCATGGGGCGAATGCCTAGCGGCTCAGCGGCAACGCCGATGGGTTGGTTATTGAAGCGGACGCTCGTGGCCGGGAGTACCGACTCCGTGGTGAAGGACAATTCGTGGGCGTTCACCACCCTTAGGGTGCGTTTGTTGCCATCCCGTGTTACCTCTTGCTCCTTGATCAGGCCGCTGGTGATGCGGATGGCGCCCACGAGAGGGTCGGCGTCAGTCTTTTCGGCTTGCGGCAGGAAGGACTGCTCGAATTCATCCCACTCCACTTTCTTAAGTTCAGGCTGTTGAGCTGCACCAAACGCAATGTCGAATGACAGGATGTAAAACGTGATATGCGCCGTTCCGCTGAAAGGCGGTCCCCACATCTTCACCTGCGCGCCGAGTTCAAACGTCAACAATCTCGTGATTCCCAGAGCGCTCATCCGGTAGGAGACGCCGATCCTTATCCCCATTTCGATGTCGTAGAAGAACGGCTTCCAACCAATGAGAAAATCGGCGAAGGCGTAAAACCAGGCACGCAGGTTGCCCGCCTGGTACGCCGCGCTGAGTTTTCCTCCGGCCATCAGGCAGGATGGGGTGAGGGCAAAATAGAGTTCGCCGGTGATTGCAAGGTTGTCGCTGACCGACCAGTTCATTCCCAGGCGGGGCACCACCGGATAGTGGGCCGGCTTGAGGAATCTGGGGTGATACCCGCCCAACGTCACGACAAAATCGCCGGCGTTCTCCGGGCCCAACCAGCAGTAGAGCGCAAAACCGCCCGTCAGTCTGCAATCCTTCGAGAATACAAACGAGTTTTCCGTCAGCCGGGCCTCTGCCGCCAGGAGCCCGCTGGCCAGCGTAAAGCTGACTTTAATGGCCAGTTCGGCACAAGCCACCGGATCAACCTTGGGAGCGCCCGGCAATTGTCTGGGCACGGTGATTCTGGAGAGGCCCAGAATGGCAATTTGAAACTGGGTGCCAAAGGAAACCGTCAGCACCGCAAACGAATCGATCATCCCAAAGGAGTTGAACTTCACCCCCGCAGCCAGCCAATAATCGCCGACGGACGGAGGAATGTACTCCTGGAGCTTTTCGAGGGCGGCTCGCGGAGTCGAGTCGCTGCCGAAATACTCGGGATCCGTGGCGCCTTTGATCAGCGGGAAGTTGTGTACATCCGCAATCGCCGGCAGCCGCAACTGACGGTTCACCCCGAACCCGAAGGCCAGACCGGTGACGAAGAAAAAGGACGGGCCGCCCAATTCTTTGTGCAGCACCGCAAAGAGGAAAAGCGAGGGCTTGCCGTTGACCTCGGCGTATGAGCCCAGGGCCGCAAGCGAGAAGACCTGCGCCCGCACCAGGACGCGCCCGTCGTATTGGAAGGTGACGCCCTTGGGAAGCTGGGTCACCTTCAGCAAGGCGCCGGCAATTTCGAGAGGTTTCTGTTTGATCGCCAGTTCGAGACCTTCCAATCCGAACTCCGGATCCTGGAGAGGGCTCTTCAGCGGTAGACTGATGCTCAGCCCAAGCAAATCCAGCCGTACGCCCAGTAAATCCATACCCGCGTCGAAAAGGAACCCCACGCGCCGGTCCTTGTATTGCACTCCAAGCCGCTGAAGGCGGAGGGGGCCGAGGCTCTTCTTGATGTCGAACCACTTCGAAATGCCGGGGGAGGGCTGGGCCTTGGCCACAGCCTCGGAGGTTGTTGGCTGATCGGACGCGGGCGAAGTGCCGCTCTCGGTTGGTGCGCTGGTTTCCGTTGACGCGCCGGCCTCTGGCGCCGGCAGCATCAGGAGCTTGTCCGCACCGGCGAGCTTCAACTTAGCCGAGACATTAAAGCCTTTCCGAAGCGCTGTCTCGCTGCCATCGACCTCGCCGCCAGGCAGCTTCGCGACCTTCTCCGGCAGCAGTTTATTCAGGTCCTCAACTTCCTGCAGGCGGAATTCGCGAGTCGCGGCAATTATCCGCAGGTCGTCAATGCCGACCTGCAATTCTTTAGGCAATGCTGGCAATGCAGGGCCAACCAACGGCAGGTCCGCGAGTCCAATATTGATGCCGATGTTGAGCCCGAAGAGGTATTTCGCCCCAACTTTATCACCGCGGTAGGCGAACAGAGCATCTTTGAGGGTGAGCTCTACACCCGTAGTGATGGGTTCAGTGAAGACCTGGTTCAGAAGTTCGTCGATGCTAACCTTCTGATCTCCGTGATAGCTGGCCAGGAACGTCTGGACGTTCGACTGCGTTGAGAATAGCAAGTTGAAATTTAAAGCCTGATGCTCTTGGAGACGAATGACGAGGGTACCACCGAATATTTTCTTGTATGAACGGTCTTCTTGCCGCTCGATCGCGATAACCACCGTTCCATTGATCTCGGTTTTTGTGTCCGGCAACCGGACTGCGGCTTCGCAGGTAAATTTGAAGTTTTGGCTTTCGGTATTAAAGGCGATGTCAAGTTGCTTGATCGTGCAATCTTTAATTGAATCCGGCAGGGAGACAGCGCCAAATTTCGCCGCCACCCAGTCCACCATCGCGCCAATCTTGATTTCCTGGCGGGCGCTGCCGTTGAGCTGCCATCCTCCTTTCTCACCAGGTTTCTTCTCGGCGCGGAGACCAATGACGATATCCTTCAGGTCCCCTTCCCGGAGAGGTATCGTCAGCACAACGCTCAACTTGCCGGAGATCCCGGCGTTGTCATAGGTGGCGCTGAAGTCATCAACCTCGAACTGCAATGGGATTTCCTGTACCGGTTGCCACTTTTCCAGCCGTCCGCTGAATGAATACTCGCCTGCGGAAAGGTAGGCGGCAAAGGAAATATTGGCGAATTTGAGTTGCTTGAGAGTCGGCGGGACGGAGAGGCCCGGGAACAAATCCGCAATGAGGCTTCCCACCTCCAGGCTTTGATCGCCTTCCGTGCCACCCAGTAAACTCCAGCCGGCATCGTCATATTGGGCCGAGATGAAGATCGGAGTGCTGTGAAGCAGGAAATGGCCTTCAAGCTGATAGCCGGCCACCCAGTTCCGGTCCGCTCCGGCGTTTCCGGCCGGCAGATCGTCGTCCGTTGCCCCCGCTTCAAGTTGGTCGCGCTTGTCCAACTGCAGAGCGAGGCGCATGCCTTTAATGCCGTATACTTTCTCGCCCAACTTGAAGGTCGCTGCTTTCTCGGTATCGACTCCGATCTGAGCTCCAAAACTGCCGCCGAACAAGTCGCCGGAGAGGTTGAGTTCCGTCAGGCTGATTTTGGCGAAATCGATCTGGGAGAGGTCGAGGTCAGGGGCGATCGCCTTTCCTATGTCGAGCAGGCTCACGCTCTGCCCGCTCTTCATCCCGGCGTGAAATGCATAACTCGGGAATGCTATAGATCCTTCAACTTCCGTGTTGCCGATTTTGCCGTCAACTTTTAATTCCCCGTCGATGACGCGATTCGCTGCATCGAACGGGGCGTTTATTCTTATCGCTCCGCTGGGCCGAAGTGAAAGAACTCCGGGAACGAGATTCAACTCGCCCGTTGTAAGAGCGCATCGAATCTGGGAAACATACGGATTGCTGCCGCTTATATTGAGCACCAGGGCAAGTTCAGATAGCTGGATGTCGAAGAGCTGAGCCAGCAAATCGGGGAAACACGCTTTGAGCTCCGCTTCGCCGGCGAGCTCAACGAGCTTTGACAGCGATGGGAAGTTTTTGATCGCAAGAGCTACTTCTCCGTAGCGAGCCCCGACGTTGGCCGTCACGTCGAACCCGATGGCGTCCTTGCCTAAGGCCACTCGTCCGCCGAGAAAAATTTCCGCACCAGCTTCGTCGTCATCCCACACCGGCAGCAAAGGCACATCGAAACTGGCTTCGGCAGCTTTCATCGCGAGGATGCGGCTGCTCCCGGATGTAAGTTCGAGCTCGCCGCTGAGCTGGTAAGTGAATCGAAGGTACGGTTGCTTCTCTTCGCCCTTCAGGTAAATCACTCCATAGCCGCCGGATCCGGAGCCGCTTTGCCTCAGGATCTGCCCGGCGTATTCCAGCCAGTCGTCGCCCAGCGTGACATCGGCGGCGAAATTGATGCCCCTTTGAAGTGTCTTCCCCGGAAATAAGTTCGCCAGGTTCTTAAGAGGTTCCGCCAACTCACCTTTGATGCTCGCCGTGTCCGTCGAAGAAAAGACCACTTGCGGCTCGCCCGCCCCAGGCCTCGCCGCAATCCCTGCCAGGAGATAATCCAGGTCCTCACTCGGTTGCTCACTATACCGGCCGAGCAGGGGATACAGGTCCGGGTTCGCAAGGCTTATGGCAAGAGCCGCGTGTCTTTCCGTGCCTCCGGTCTTCGTCGGGCAGTCGAGCAGCGTGAGGGAAATATTTCGAGAGCCGGCGATCTTACCCGCCCAAGGGAAGAGGGTGTCGCAACGTCCCTTAACAGTAAGATAAGTCCCGGCGCCATCCGTGAGCGGTAGCTTGCAGTCCAGAAGAGTAAAGGCACTTTGCTCGCGAAACAAGTTCTTGAGATCGGCGAAACAGCCTGCGCCCACCACGCTTTCGTCAACGAGAAGACCTCTCGTTTTGCTAAGCCGCCTCTGAATGTCCAACAATGAGTCTGGTGGCATTTTAGAACCCGTATAGCGCAATCTTCAGCGGTCCGTCCGGCGGCGGCAACAGAAAGAGTTGTCCGACCTGTCCTTTCGTGCAAGTTGCCAGGTAAAGGCAAAGACCGATATATGCATGTAACCGGTCGTCATAGTTGCGCAGATGAGTAGCTCCGTTCCATGCAGTCTCCAAAGAGGTATAGTACGCAGTAGCGGTAGCGGGCTGCGGGTTCGGGCTTAAGGCCGCGATAATTCCAGGCAGTTCCCCCGCCGCTTGTTGCGCGTCCAGGGACCTCTGACCAAGAACTCTCACAAGGATCTGGAGATATGTCGTCAGGTTCGGAATGTAGTCCTTGAACACGTCGGCGGGTGTGTAGTTCTGCAGAAAACGCAGGTGCCCCACCATGGCAAGACAGTCGTGGAAATATTTCCACGGCTGGTCCGTTACGGATGCGAATGCCGGCGGGCTGTAAACCGGAACAAAACCAGCATTGCCTTGCTGTTGCTGAGTTACATATTGCTGATACTCTTGGGCTACGTACTTTCTTATGGTTTCAGGATCGTGCCTTTGGCCGGGTGAAAGTGTGTCTGTTGGAGGCGGAGTGAGGCAGACGCTGGTGCCAACATGACCAACCGGATTAACCGTAGTAATGGGATCAGCCAGAATCCAGACGCGTGTGCAGTGCACCGGACCGAGCGCCCTGCTGAAAGCCGCATCACCTACCGCCGGCGAGCCGAACGTCGCGACCGTCATGTTGGCCCATGGCCAGGCGCGCACATTGGCAGGCATCGCTCCGAGGGCGTTTGTGTACGCGTATTGCCTGCCTAAGGTTACTGCGGAAGCAAAGTGACAGGCGAGCGCTCCCCCCAGGCTGTGGCCTGTGACGTAGATATTGCCGGGCGGGCCATTTTTCTGGGCATGGATATGATCGAGGCACCCCATAACTGTGAACAACGTCATCTTTAGACTTTCGGCAAAGCCGCGAGCCACCTTGCCCTGCTGGGAGATAAAGAGGTTCGTAACAGGTTCAGCAAGGAGCTGGAGGTCCGTCACCCAGTCGGGGTTCCCTTTTCTCGCCCCCGCCTCCGTCGGCCGTAGCTTACCGCTCCGGCTGCCGCGGAATACGATATGGACGTCGTAGTTCTGGGGGGCCGCCCCTTGCCTTACGAGCACGAATCCCATGAGGCTCCATGCCGGCCATTTCTTGTCAGACCAGTGTGTTGTGTCGGCCCCCGTCGCTCCTTCAAAGCAATAAAGCCAGTCCTGCGCATTCGCCGGCGGTTGTAGTCTTGCCGGCTGGCCTTGCTGAGCCGCAGTAAGCTCGTCCATGAGGACCTGAGAGTTGGCATCATACGGGCTCCCCGTCCATCTGGCGACGAGAACCCTGCCGATTCGAGAAGTGATTTGGGTGGGAGCATTGTACACAAGCCAGGGCTCCCGGTGCCGCATGGGCCTGACGAAGCAGGGCCTCCAAGGGTTGATGCGATCGTAGTCGCTGATAATTGGGTCCAAGGTCGGATTCGTTTCCGCCCAGCCCATGCAGGCGCCAGGACCGTGGTAGACAGCGTTCGGATTCGGCAGCTGTACCGTGCCAGTTCTGGGGCTCTTAAAAGTCGTTGCGACCTCAGCGATGAATTCCTGGCGGCGCCTTCCTGTGCCTTCTTTGTGTTTGAGGAGCTGCTCGTAGTAAGGGTCCGCGGGCCAGATCAGCGATTGGCTGTGCAATTGGTAGGCAAGTATGCAGAGGTCGAGTTGAAGCATTAGGATGTCCCACATTATTACCTGCCTCCGGTTCCGCTAAAGCGGCTTGCGAGCTTGCCCAGAATGATCCGCATCCGCCGCACCGCCGGTCGCTGTCCCCATCAGCGCCAACTTGGCGATTGAGTTCGGTGAGAACTCCCCGGGCGGGCGGCTACAGCGTCGCCCCGAGCGGCGCTACCACCAACGGCATACGAGTACATCGTTTCATTGAAAGAGAACTATATGATTTGTACTGTATCGAACTTTTTCCAGCGATGGACGACTGGTGTCGCGTTAAGCTCGGCAACGCCTTGGATGATGCGATCATGCAGTTCCTCCCAGGAATGGACCCGAATGTGTCGCAGGAACGTTCGTGCCATCTTGCCGAACAAGGTTTCTACAATATTGAGCCAGGAGCCGTGCGTTGGGGTATGAACATACTTGAAGCGGTTGGGCCGGGTGGCCAGAAACGCCCGAGTTTCCTCGGAAATATGGGCGGAGTGATTGTCGAGGATCAAACGGATCATCGCCTCAGGCGGATACTGGGCATCCAAATCTTGCAACAGAGCGATGAACTCGCGGCTGAGGTGACGCCGTTCGACGCGGGCCGTCACATGCCCCGAGTGCAGGTCCAAGCCGGCCAAGATCGAACACGTTCCCAGGCGGCGATATTCGTGGTCGCCCGCCGGCGTGGGGTGCTGTCCCGGAACCGGCGGCAGGTCGGGAGCCGTGTTGGCAATGGCCTGGACTCCCGGCTTTTCGTCCACCGAGACCGTGATTACCGAGGGCGGGGAGTCGCCGGGAAGCGTCTGTTGATTTTGCAGCGCCACTTCCTGATAGACCAACAGAACGTCTCTCATTTTGCTTTCGAAGGCGGGATCGCGCCGCCCCAGATAATAGACGACCTTGTGCGGTTGCGGAGGCTGGGCAGCCAAAATTCGCTGCACCGTAGCCTTCGAGGCTCTTCCCAAACAAGCGTGCCCCGCCGAAACCGCCTGCTGCCGGACATGTCGCGCCAACATCTGCCGGCTCCAAACTTCCGCCGCGTAGCCCCACTCCTTCGGCTTCGAGCAAGCCAGATGCGCCACCCAGGCCTTGGCTTCCTCGGTCAGCACCGGCGAGCGACCGTGCGGGGTGTCCTTCAAACCTGCGGCAACTCCTATCGTCAGCGCTCTGGCGATCCATTTTCCCACGCTCTTGCGGGTCATGCCGACCGCCTTCATAATCGCGACGATAGCTTCGCCCTGATGATACCGCCACAACACTTGCGCTCGTTCTACTTCTCTCCGCGGTGCGGTCCGCGACTGGCGGAGTCGAGCAAGCAAGCCGGCTTCCTCCGAGGTCAAGAGCAGTTTCGCCCGTTTCGATTTTTTGGTCATGGCTCAGCATAACACAAGGCCGAGAACATGGATATAAATCAATGAAACGATATACTAGCCTGTTGCCCCTTAAGGCAATCGAGGCGGCCTTCGACCACCCCGTACGGGCAGCAGAAGCTTTTCAACCTCGCTGGACCTTATGCAATTGAGAGAAGCCCTTCACTGGAGTCTAGAGCTAAACACTTTTGCACAACGACAAAAAGTTGTCAATATTTAGTTCCAAAGGATCCAAAGGATGGGGTAGCTGGTGCCCCAGTTTGATGGTGGGGCATCCAGAGGATTCAAAGAATGAAAATGGCACGTGCAGCGGATTCCCGGCGATAAATCCCCAATTGGCAGAAATCTTTTTCGAGATTGCGGACGAATCACGACAAAGCACATTTAAGCTGACTGTCCAGTCCAGTGGCCCGCAGCGTAATGGCATTGTTGCCGGATTTATCCATGCGGGTTGAGGACAAGGGCCCCTCGGCGGCAGGGGTCCGTCCCGGACGATGGACCGAAAAACGGTGTTATTGCGGTAGAGCTTTCATAAGCTACAATGTAGCCTCCGACGAGTACAGGATCGGTACAGCTTAAGCGTTCTGATCGTGCTTTTGCATGATTTTGGGTGACCAACCGTGCCGCACAGTCAACGAGATACCTTTCTTCGTAACTTCTCATAACCCTAAGGTCGCTGGTTCAATTCCAGCCCCTGCTCAAGGATCTAGGGGATGACACACATCCTTCGAGCCAATCGCCCGATCCGGCTTGTGTCGATAGGCTGAAAACCGATTTTCGCGGCCGGTGAACCGGGTTTGAGAGTGAAGTCACCATGTGCGGGGTCGGCGAAGAGCGGATCCGCCACCAACGAATGCACGTCCTGCCCGCGCTGTTGCCATTCCGCCATCGAGTCTTTGCCGAATTCAATCGGCTGCCCGGCCGCCTGCCAGTAAAGGTTGTGATCGAACAGAAACTGGCCGTTACTCCACGCGCCGTCAAGGAGTTTGCCTTTTTCCCAATACACAATGTTGCGCTCGAAGCTGAAGCTGCGGTGAGCTTCTTCCCGCGTGCGCCTAAGCTGCGCCTCTTCGCCAAGAGCAAAGATGTTGTTGCGGACGATATTCTCGCGCCCATAGTGTTGATGGAAGCCACCGTCCTGGGTACGGTAAACAATGTTGTTCTCCAGCAGGATTTGACTGGTGCCTTCGTCGGTATAGAGTCCCCAACCGCCGTACTCATAGCGAGCCACGTCGTGACACAGGTTATTCCGCTCCACCGTGCCGGGCTGAATGCCCAGCGAGTAGATACAACCCATATCGCTCAGCAGGCCGCGTCCGAGGTTGTGGAGGTCGTTGAACTCGATCCGGTTATGGTGGGCGGCAGTTGCCCCGTAGCCCCACGTCCAACCCAGCGAAATAGCCGTGTAGTAAGTGTCGGCAATTTCGTTATGCGTCACGGTGTTGCCGCTGGCTTGGCCGATCCACACGCCCACCGCCGCAGGATAAACGATGCCGATGTTGTGAATATAGTTTTCGGAAACTACAATTCCGCTCGTGGTTTGCGCCGCGCCCTTGGGGATTTCAGGATCGCCAATCTTCACGCCTCCGGCGCCGAGGTCCGTCATTTCACTTTCGAGAACCTTATCGTCCTGCGAGCCGTGGTGAATCTCTAACGCGTATTGGCCGAGATGCACAAAAGTGCAACGCTCGATGCGGCAGTGACGAGCGCAACGGAGTTCGATGGCCGCGGGGATGTCATACGCAGCTTGCATATCCGCATACCCCTTCAGCGGGAGTTGCCAATCGGTGTTCGCAAAGGTGAAGCCGCGCAGAACGATGTCGTGCATCGGCTCGGTGCTTGCCTCATTACCTTCAAAGCGAACCAACTGCGGAAGACAAGACGCGGTGAACTGGGCGCGGCGCATGTCTTCACCGGGCATGGCGAGATAGGAGAGCGTGCCGGTGCGCCGGTCGAGCCTCCACTCGCCCGGAGCGTCCAGAGCATCGGCGGCGTTCTCCACCCAGTAACGTGCATCCTTGTCATCACCGAACTCCTGGCGCGCGGCGGCAAGCGTGGCCGTGTTCGTGGCCGCGTCGACGGCAGTAAGCGGCAGGCGAAACTCTGCCCATTTCTCCAGCCCCACCACTTCCACGTCGCCCTGCTCTGCCCAGGCGGCGTGAACATCGCCCGGGTGAAACTTGAAACGGGAAGGGTTGCCGGGGAGAAACTGTCCGTCTGCGCGGTAGAAGCCTGAGTTGGGCGCGCGCGCCCGCTGTCGGCGCTCTCCATTCACAAAAAGCTGGTGGAAGTACCACTCGCCTTCTTTGACGCCTGGAACCTCCGCGGTCCAGAGTTCCGGGCGGTCGTTCTGGTCGACCCCAGACGAAGGCGCTTTCTTCCATCCCGTGACCGTCCGGCCGCCGCTCAGGATCACCGCCTCGCCCGGATAGGAGGCGTAGGTGATGGGAGCCTCCGGAGTTCCAGAATCCTCCGGCAGAAAAACCAAGGGCGCGCTCAGGGGGTAAACACCCCCGCGCACGTAGACGCTCAGCGGATTGCGAAGCGGTGTGCCCGCACGTATCGACCGCATAGCGTCGCGGGCGCGAGCAAGCGTGGCAAAGGGGCCGTCCGTCTTCGCGGCGTTGGATTCAGGCAGCCGCCCTGACCAGCTGTCGTTACCCTGCACCGAGACGTATAGAACGTCTTCCTTCGCTTGTGCGACGCCGGCAGGGGAGAAACCGCCGGGAACCGCCAGCGTCTCGCGGAACATGAAAACAATTTGCAGGCAGCCGCCCGCGAGCATCATGCCAAGGGCAACTGGAACGAGAGCTGAAAAGCGCTTTTTAGTTCGTCTTCTCATGAATGAATTCACTAACTTCCTCGGAATGTCCCTTACTTGGGGCACGTTTAGAATCTCCGATCGGTTGGCCGGGAACGTAGCATAGCACACTCCTGGAGTTTGAAATGCGGCACCCCTGACCGCCTGAGAGTGCGGAGAAGCACCCTTTCGTAGCGCAGCCCGGTCAGAATTCCAGAGACCTCGTTGTCCCCTCCCCGATCGAGTAGATTTCAGCCTCGCCTTTCGGTGACACCACACGAATCGGGCGTGCCGCGCCCTCTTCTCCTTGAATGCGCACGGTTAGCCCGCCGCCGCTACGACTGTATTCGAGGAGGACGCGTGTTCCTCGAAGCCAGAACTGGGTCTGCGCGGTGGACCACTGTCGGGGAAAGCGCCCAGTGCGCACCGTGGCCAGGGCCTCTGGATCGCTTTCAAGGCTGATCCCCAGCGGACCCTCCACGAGCGCCCAGATATAGCCTCCGCAATGCTCGGTGTAATTGCCCCATCCGAGGGTGCCCGGCGCGATTTTGCCTGCCATGGTATAGGCCTCATAGACGTTGTGATCTCTTGCGAAAATCTGGCTGATGCGCTCCAGTAACTGGAGCCCTCGTTCATCGTTGCCGGTGTCATAGCGCGCCAGAATGTCCGCGGCTCCGATACGCCCGAACCAGGTTAACGGGCCAAGCTCTGGCCCGCTGGAGGCACACCAGGCGGTGGGCACGCCCTCGAGCCGTGCCGCGTCTTTGTCGATCCATGACCAGATCATTCTAGCCTGCTCGCCGCTGGCTATCCCGAAGTGGATTGCCCACATTTGGTCATCGAGCCATTTCTGATCGGCAGTTTTGCCTCCGTAATCGATGTTGGTGACGAAATGATCGCCCGACCAATACAAGCGGGCCAGCGATTTCTGAACCTGATCCGCGCGGCTCCGGTATTGGCGGGCTCGCTCGAGGCTTGCAAAGGGACGATTCTTTTTCGCGAACTCCTCATTCAGTGCGGCGGCGTGCCGTAGTGCACGGACATACCACTGGTGGAAATTGAAAGTCTTGCCTTCCATTCGGGCGGGGTACCAATCCACCCAATCTGCGCCCTGCCCAATGCGCCACTTCCCATAGTCCACCAGGCGCACCAGACCGTTATCGTCGGCGCGCTGATTCACGTAATCCAGGGTGCGGTTGGCGATGGGGAGCATTCTCGCCAGGAATTCCTCATCGCCGGTGAAGGAGAATATCTCATCTACACCGAGGGCAAACAGGACTTGGCACATCACGCGCTGTGGCAGTTTGCCTTCCGGAGTAGCTGCCAGGCCGAGGGCTTCCCATTCCTTCGCGAAGGTTTCCATGTATTTCCGTTGGCCCTGGCGGCGCACGCCGTACAAGCCAAAGCTCAGATCTGGAACAATATTACTTGAGTCGGTATATCCATCGCTATCAACGAACGTGCCGCTCAGTGAACCGTTATGGAAACCATTGGCCACTGCATCGATGGCCTCTTGGATCACGGGATCCGAGACTCGGATGGTTGGAGGCAGAGGGGAAATGCGTGCTCCGGCGTCCCAACGGGGATTCCGGATCCATACCCGACCGCGCGCCCGCCCGCTGACTTGCGGCCGCAAATTGTCGGCATAGGGGCCGTTTGCGGCGTAAGCTAAAAACAACACCGCAGTGCGCGCCGTGGTCGGGCTGGTGACGGTGGCGGAGACAGTGTGCCATTCTGAATCGCGAGGAGTACGGCGGCCCGCAGCAGAGGCAATATCCGCCCGGAAGGCTGATTCGGCCGAGTCGGCCACGCTCCCGACAGGCTGATATCCGCCGGGGATCGAGAGGGCGTCCCAGAACTGAACGTAAGGGGCCGCGGTAAGGTCAGCGTCAATCGCTTCCAGTCCCTCGGTTTTGACCTCGATGCGGATCGTGTACTGGCGACTAGGTTCCACAGGGATTCGTTGACTGTGGAGGGCAGCGGCCATGCCCTGAACTCCTTCGGCCCACATTTCGACGACATCACCTGTGTTGCTTGGATGGACCTCCATTTTCCCCTTTCCCCGGTAGCACTCGAACTTCCAGTCCGGGGAACTTGGGAATCTTCCGAGTACACCCGCGGAGGTCTCATCCGAACCCGCCAGCACATGAGCGGCGAGCGCCAGTCCTAGGCAGACCATCAATGCGAACCGACGGACATCTCTCTGTATGATCATTTTCCAATCCTCCGGATACGGCTAGTTCGTGACTTCTGCGTGCAATATCATGGTCGGCGACGCCGGGCCGCCTCGTTTTGGAGCTTGAAAAAGCATAGCGCTCACGGAGGCTGACTTTACGGAGACGCCCGCGGGCAAAACACTCCACCGTCATTTCTTCACGAGCCTTCGAATATGCTCCAGGACTTCACGGAAGTAGCGGCTGTCGCGGTCGTCGCCAACCGGATCGAATATCCGGAATGGAAAGACTTGCGCCTGCAGCCATGGCATATAGCCCCAGCTTCCGCCGGACTCAAAGACGCCATCGCAGCTAGTGTTCTGTAACATTTAATTCTTTACAGCGTCTGACCTTGTCGAGAATGATGTCCGCCGTGGCTATCCAAACAAACGGTTTGGGAGTCTGGTTCCAAGCCGCCAAGTACTGGTAGATGGTTGTTTCGAGTTCTTTAACGCTGTGGAAACTTCCCCGTCGGATCTGTTGGCGGGTGATTTCGCCAAACCAACGTTCCACCTGATTGAGCCAAGAACTGCTGGTGGGGGTGAAGTGGAAACGAAACCGCTGCCGCTTGTGGGGTTTCAGCCAGCGTTGAACAGGTGGGCACTTATGAGTGCTGTAGTTATCCAAGATCAGGTGGACTTCCAAGTCCGGGGGTACGGCTTGCTCCAACTGGCGGAGGAAGATCACAAACTCGCGGCCTCGATGCCGGGGCAGGCACTGACCGATGACCTTGCCGGTGAGGATGTTAAAGGCAGCAAACAACGTGGTGGTGCCGTGCCGGATATAGTCGTGCGTCTGGCGCTCGGGCAAGCCGGGTCGCAGGGGCAGGATCGGGGCCGTTCGGTCCAGGGCCTGGATCTGGCTCTTTTCATCGACGCAGAGCACCAGGGCACGATCCGGGGGATTCATATACAGTCCCACCACGTCGCGCACTTTGGTCTCAAACTGGGGGTCGTTGGAGAGTTTGAATTTCTCCACCCGATGGGGTTGCAGGTCGTAGCGTTACCAAGCCCGGTGAACGGACATGTGGGACACTCCCAGTTGCCGGGCCAAGGTGCGGGTGCTCCAATGGGTCGCGTGGGGCGGCGGGGTGTGCAGCGTCGTCTCGATCAACTGCTTCTCCAGGGCGGGCCTCAGCTTACGGCGCGAGCGCTGGCGTACCGAGTCATGTCGAAGGGCTTCCACTCCGTCTTGGGCAAAAGCGCTGCGGACGGACAGGACGGTGGGCCGAGAAACACCCACTTGTCGGGCAATCACCCGATTCGGCGTTCCTTGCGCCGCCAGCAGAATCACTCGGCAGCGGCGAGCCACTCGTTGTGTCGTACTTCCGGCCCGCGCCAGGGTTTCCAAAGTAGCTTTGACCTCGCTGTTGATGCTAATAACTGTGCCTGGGTTCAACATCCACCCAGCATACAATATCGACCTTTTATGGTCAATTCTTAAATGTTACGTTACACTAG
>Ga0116217_10002836_pt1 | contig 15986 bp, 10 predicted proteins | sample Sb_taG_6_FD_89697 | JGI IMG/M metagenome (GOLD analysis project Ga0116217, IMG submission 89697) | Peat soil microbial communities from Weissenstadt, Germany - Sb_50d_4_PS metaG | ecosystem: Environmental > Terrestrial > Soil > Wetlands > Peat | place: Germany: Weissenstadt | collected 2010-09-21 | reverse complement strand
CGCAACCTGACCATCGATCAGCAGGCCAATGAAGTGGACAAGGTGAAACGGTCGGAGAGCGGCATGATCGTGGATCCGGTCACCATGTCGCCGGATGCCAAGGTCTCTGATGCACTCGAAGTGATGAAGCAGTACAAGATTTCGGGCGTGCCGATCACCCTGAAGGATGGAAAACTGGTCGGCATTCTGACCAATCGCGATCTGCGTTTCGAGACGCGCTTCGATATTCCCATCAGCAAGGTGATGACCCAGAAGAACCTGATCACGGTGCCGGTGGGGACGACACTGGAGCAAGCCGAAGAGATTTTACACGAGCACCGCGTCGAAAAGCTTCTCGTCGTCGACGACAAGTACAACCTGAAGGGCTTGATCACGGTTAAGGACATCCAGAAGAAACTGAAATATCCCGGAGCCGCCAAAGACGATCAGGGGCGGCTGCGGGTGAGTGCGGCGATCGGAGCGACGGGTGATTTCCTGGAGCGCGCGCAGGAACTGGCACACGCGAAGGTCGATGTGCTCGCCATTGACAGCGCTCACGGGCATTCCGTGCTGGTGATCGAAGCGGTCAAGAAGGTGAAAGCGATGCTGCCGGATGTAGAACTGATCGCCGGCAACGTAGCGACCTTTGATGGCGCCTGCGAATTGGTGCGCGCGGGAGTGGACGGGATTAAAGTCGGCATTGGGCCGGGGTCGATCTGCACGACGCGCATCGTAACTGGTGTTGGGGTTCCGCAGATCACGGCGATTGCGGAGGCGGCGCGGGCTACGCGCGACTCCGGTGTTCCGGTGATTGCCGATGGCGGCATCAAGTATTCCGGCGATATCGTCAAAGCGCTGGCGGCGGGCGCTTCGGCGGTGATGATCGGATCGATGTTCGCGGGAACGGATGAAAGCCCGGGTGAATTGATTCTGTATCAGGGCCGTACCTTCAAGTCGTATCGCGGCATGGGATCGCTGGGAGCGATGGCGCAGGGTTCGAGCGAACGCTATTTCCAGAACTCCGACGGAGATGCGTCAACCGAGATTCCGGCCATGGGCGAGGAGTCAAACCGGCTAGGCAAGTTGGTGCCGGAAGGAATTGAAGGGCGCGTGCCGTATCGTGGTTCGGTGGCGATGATTGTGCACCAGATGGTGGGCGGGCTGAGGTCAGGCATGGGTTATTGCGGATGCCAGACCGTGGCTGAACTGCAGCAGAAGGCGCGATTCGTGCGCATCAGCGCTGCCGGCCTGCGCGAAAGCCATGTGCACGACGTCATGATCACGCGCGAAGCTCCGAACTACGCGGCGGAATGAGGGACGAGGCCGAATTGACGATCAATTGGACTGCGTCTCGTCCTAACCTTGTGCGCGCCTGGTGGCCAGCCGCCGTCTGGGTCGGCCTCATTGCGCTCGAGTCCACCGATACGTTCTCGTCAGAGCACACCGGCAGCGTCTTGTATTCGCTGTTGACGCATCTGTTCGGCCACATCGATTATTACAAGTTCGTGGTCTTTCATCACTATCTGCGCAAGACCGGCCACGTCGTCGGGTACGGCATGTTGGGCCTGCTGCTGCTCCGAGGCTGGCGGGCAACGTTCGGTCGCGCCCAGGCATTATTGTGGCGCACGTCGTTGCTGTCGTGGCTGGGAACGGCTTTCGTCGCGTCGATGGATGAATTGCACCAAAGCTACATTCCATCGCGGACCGGCACGTGGCGCGACGCGGTGCTCGATAGCGTGGCAGGTTTGGCGTTTCTGCTGGTTGCGTATTTCTGGTTACGGCGGATGCCCGAAGTTGAGCCGGAACACCTGTAGAGACGCGGCTGGCCGTGTCTCAAGCAGTGCCACAGAACCCGAGGGCGCCGGTGCTGCGCAGACGGGGCGAACCCCGTCTCTACACGTCATTTCCGCACCACATCAGTCTCGCGCGGGCGAACGGTGGGCGAGCAGGGCGAACGCTGAGACAGTCGCGATCGCAGCCGAAAAATAGAACGGGACCGCCGGGCCATACACCTTCCAAAGTGCTCCGGTGATGATGCTCGAGAGCAACGTGGTCACGCTGGTGAGAAACGAATAAATGCCGAGCGCTCGACCCCGAACATCGCCCTCCACGCTTTCAACGACCAGTGCTTTCAGCACCGGATTGGTCAGCGCATAGAAGAGTCCGTAGAAAGCCATAGTCAGCCAGATGGCGAGCTGCGAGGGCGCGAGGGCGAAGACAAAATAGACGATGGCGAAAACGAAATACCCGGCGGCGGCGATGGCCGATCGCGAAAAGCGGTCGCTGAACTTGCCGGCGGGCCAGGATAGCAACGTGAACGTGACGTTGAAGACCAGCCCCAGTAGCGGCGCGCGAGAAGCTGGAATGCCGATATTTCCGGCACGCAGGACGAGGAACATATCGCTGGAATTTCCCAGCGAAAACAGGGTGACGACGGCCAGCACGTAGTAGAAGGAGGCCGGCAATTTTGGCAGCCACGCAGATTTGCCAGTGGAGAGACGGGCGTCCTCGCCGGTCTGCGCAGGGACAGCCGCTTTCGGCTGTCCAGCCGAGCGAAGCTCGGCGGACGCGCTGCCGCGGCGGTGAACCTCGCGAATCCCAACCCAGGCTACGAGCACGCATAGAGCTCCCGGGATCGCCGCCGACGCGAATACGCCGCGCATGCCGAAGCGTCCGATCACGGCCAGCGCCAGCAGCGGCCCGGCGATGGCGCCGGCGGAGTCCATGGCCTGAATCAGGCCGTAGGCGGAGCCGAGCGCTGATTTATCCACCGACTCAGCCACCATCACATCGCGAGCCGTTCCACGGACGCCTTTGGCAAAACGATCGCTAAAACGAATTCCCAGAATTTGCCACCACGAAGAAACCAGTGCCAGCGGCGGTTTCACCGCGTTGGCCACGAAGTATCCGCCGACCACGATGGGCTTGCGATGCGAAACCTTGTCGGTCAGATAGCCCGAGAAAAGCTTGGCGAAAGAAGCCACGCTTTCGGCGATGCCCTCGATGATTCCAAGTTGCGCCGGTCCGGCGCCGAGTGCTGTGAGAAAGGCGGGCAGCACCCAGTACGCCATTTCGCTGGCCGTATCGTTGAGCAATGAGGTCAGACCGAAAACATATATATTGCGGGGGGTGGCGTGAGGAAGGGATGGGGGCGGCGCGTCCATGTCGTCCATTGAAAATAGCATGGGCAAGCGGGCAAGCCCGGCGTACCTGAGACCTGACGGCCGACAGCTGTTTTCCCCGCCCCTTCCAGTAGAATAGAAATACATGTCCGACCGAACTTTTACCCTCGATGAAGCGCAGATGTTGTTGCCGATTCTGGAATCACTGCTCAAGCAGGCAATCAACGGCAAGAAGCTGATTGAAGACGTGGACGGCGAGTTGCAGGAGACAGCGCACCGCGTTTTTCTGAGCGGCGGCATGATGCTGAATGTGGTCCATTTGGCGCGGCGCAAGGCGGAGCGCGAAAAGGCGATTCGCCGCGTCAAAGATGCCCTCGCGGAAATTGACGCGACCGGCGTGCAGGTGAAGGATCTTGACATCGGATTGCTCGATTTCCCATGCAAAGTGGAAGGCGAGATCCTCCTGTTATGCTGGAAACTGGGCGAGCCGGGGATCGCGCACTGGCACGGAACCAACGAGGGTTTCGCCGCGCGGAAGCCGATTGACCAGCGGATCTCGAACACTGGGAAGAAGCGGCCGACGTAGGGCTGGGCTTTCAGCTGTGAGCTTTCCGCCATCAGCTCTCAACTTTCAGTAAACCCTGATTCGTATCAAGATTGCTTCGTATCAGGGGCCTTTTAGCGATGCCGCAAGTCTTCGACATCAGAAGCCCCTTTAGGGGCTGACGGAACTCTGCTTTCTCGGCGTCCCAGAAAACACTGCGCAAGTTTGAAATCCCACTCCGTTCTTTATATTCGAGAACGCTCCGGGCACGCGGTGAGCAGGTTGGGAGGCGCGACTCCAGCCATGCACTATCGAGGGCCGAGCGAAGGCCGAGCGTTCTGCTAAAATCACGCTATCTGAGGCGATCATATATGTTGACTGGGCGCAAACTCGCGTTGACGCTTGCCTTTACACTGTTGGTTGCGGTGGCCTTTGGGGTCAGCTGCAGAGGATTCTTCGTCAACCCAACCTTGGCCTCAATTACGATTCAGCCGACCGCTCCGTCCGTGCAACTGGGAGATAGTGTGACCTTGCAGGCTTACGGCGTCGACAATGAAAACCCCCCGGTGGGTAGCTACTTGCGCAACGGCGTGTCCTGGTCGACTAGTAACGCTGCCGTCGCAGCTATCACCGGCACTTGTGCAACGCAAACGTGCGGCAGTGCTACGCTGACGGGGGTTGCTACCGGCACAGCGACGATCACCGCCTCGTCGGAGAGCGTCACGAATACAGCGACGGCCACCGTATACATCACTATCTCGGCAATCGGCATAAGCCCCACTTCTGCCAGTATTTCGGCCAGTGGCAACCAACCATTCCTGGTGTATGCGAACAATGATCCGTCTCTTACCAATCCGAGTGACAACCTAAGCAGCGGGGCGACCGTTACGGTGACTCAGAACGGGCAGGCGGTGACGACGATCACTTGCACCTATGTTAGCAGCGACACTCCCCCTGATCAGGTTTGCACGGCCGCTGCGGCAACAGCGAGTCCCCCGTCCTATACAGTAACTGCGACCTATCCGGGAACGACCCTCACGGCCACGGCCACGCTGAACATCACCGGCCCTTAGGCACTGGGCGGTGCCCCACTTCTCGCGCGTTTTGAGAAGTGGGACTCCACCGCCGGTAGTGGTGCTTTAGACGCTATGACCCCACTACCCCACTACCCCACCGCCGCGTCCGATGGCGATCTGTTCTCTTTCCAGCGCAAGGATGTCGCGCTATAGTGAAAGTTTGATCCAGTGAAGTTCCTCCCCACATCTCTGCCTCGATCGGCGAAGCTTCGATGGTCGGCGATCACGTTCTGCCTGGCCAGCGCGATGTTTCTTGCCGGCTGCAATCGCGGTCGCGGGCGCGTGCTTGAGATCGCCTATGTTTCCGGCGTTCAGGCCAACCTGCGTGATCACGTGGCTGCGGTGTATGAGAAAACCGGAGTGGTGAAGAACGGAGAGCGCGTGGAAGTGCTTGACCATGACCGCCACTTCGCCAAAGTGCGCACCGCAACCGGAGCGATGGGATGGGTGGAGCAGCGCTACCTCGTCGGTCAGGACGTCTACGATCAGATCCAGAAGCTGACCGCGGACAATCAGAACGATGCCGTGCAGGCGCAGGGCACGACGCGCAACGATACGAATCTGCACGTTGAACCGGGGCGTGACACCGAACATCTCTATCAGATTTCTTCCGGCGAGAAGCTATCGCTGTTGAAGAGGGGTACGGCCGAGAAGCCCGGCGCAGTCGCGCCGGCGTCCCGCTCCGGCGCTAATCAGCAGAACAAAAAAAAGCCGGCGCCGGCAACCCCTGTTCCGGTAGTCGAGGATTGGTGGCTGGTCCGCGACTCCAACAACCGGGTTGGCTGGGTGCTGGCCCGTATGGTAGATCTCGACGTCCCGCTCGACATCGCGCAATACGCGGAAGGCCAGCGCATCGTCGCATACTTCGTGTTGGATCAGGTTCAGGATGGCGACAAGAAAGTCGCGCAGTACTTGACCGTCCTTACCGAACCCAAGGATGGCCTGCCGTTTGACTTCAACCAGATTCGCGTCTTCACCTGGAATGTGAGACACCATCGCTATGAGACGGCCTATCATGAGCGCTTGGAAGGCATCCTGCCCGTGACTGTTTCGCAAGAAACTTTCGACAAGGAAGGTCTGTTGCCAGTGTTCACGATTCACGTGGAAGACGACAAGGGCAACGTCACCGCGCGCAAATACAAGCTCAACACGCCGATTGTGCGTCGCGTGTTCGCTCCGGGAGAAGAGCTGGCGCGGACTGCGAATCGGAAGGCTAGGCAGTGACTGCAAGGACAGAAGGTCTTCACCACAGGGGACACAGAGGGCACAGGGCTTCACATCCGTGGTGAAAATCTACGAGTAAAACTCGGCAATGCTTTCAACCACGCACCGGATCTCGGCCTCGTTCAACTCCGGGAACATCGGCAACGCGAGCACTTCCCGCGCCGCCTGTTCCGCGACTGGCATGTCTCCTGCCTTCAGTCCGAGGTAGGAAAAGACCGGCTGCAAGTGCAACGGCAGCGGATAGTAGATCTCCGAGCCAATTTTCCGGTCAGCGAGGAATTTTCGCAGTTCGTCCCGGCGCTGCGCGCGAATCACATATTGATGAAACACATGTTTGGCCTGCGGACTCCGCGCCACCAAGCGGACCGGCGCGTTGCTTTGGTTCGATATCTGATCGGAAGTCCGGATGGAAGTTAGCCCGGAGCCGGCAAACAGCTGGTCGTAGGTCGCGGCGTGTTGCCGCCGTTTCTGGTTCCAGTCCGCGATGTGTGTCAGTTTCACGCGCAGCACCGCTGCCTGAATCGCGTCCATGCGTCCATTCCAGCCGAATTCGTGGTGGTAGTAGCGCCGCGGACTGCCATGGTTGCGAAGTTGCCGCATGTGCTCGGCCATCCGCGGACAAGTGGTGGTGACGATCCCCGCGTCTCCGAAGGCGCTCAGGTTCTTGGTGGGATAGAAACTGAAGGCGGCGGTTACGCCGAGCGCGCCCGCTCCGCGCCCGCTCCATTCGGCGCCAATTGCCTGGGCCGCATCCTCCACGATTGCCACTTCGAACTCCTGAGCGATCCGGTCGAACCGGTCCATGTCGGCGCACTGGCCGTAAAGATGCACGGGCAGAATCGCGCGAAGATTCTGGGGTCGCTGGGTGCGAAGCTGTTGACCGACGAGCACTGCATCGAGATTCAGTGTGCCCGGCTCGACGTCCACGAACACCGGCGTTGCGCCTGCCCGCACAATTGCGCTGGCTGAGGCAAAGAAGCTGAACGCTGTGGTCATGACCGAGTCTCCGGGCTTGACACCCGCGGCGACGAGCGCCAGCCAGAGGGCCTCCGTTCCTGACGCGCAACCGACGGCCCACGCCGCTCCGGTCAGCGCGGCAATCTCACCCTCGAGCGCCTCAACCTCCGGACCGAGAATGAAGCTTTGCGAATCGCACACCCGCGCGATGGCGGCCAGCACTTCTTCGCGGATGCCGTCGTACTGGCGACGCAGGTCCAAGAGAGGAACAGCGAGAGGGACGGACTCCGGTGAAGGGTTTGTCGCTGTGGTGCGTGGAGATGAGAGACTGGAGTTCACGACCCCATGATTCTAGCAGGCACAGACAGGGAGCAAGCTCGATCTAGCGCCGCCGCATAATTTTTGGCAAGGCCGGGGTTGCATGGCGGCGGGCGTCCGGGCCGTCCAATTTCTTGTCACCTTTCTTCTCGTTTTTCTTCGCCCCCGCGCCCTCGGGATTATCCAGAAACCTCTGCCAAGGTGCCAACTCGGTGCGCAAGCGGTCGAGATCGAGTTCGGGAAAAGAGCTGTCCGCGCCGTCGAGATTCCGCAGCGCACGTTCCAGAACCGAGCGCGCACCCACACGGTTGCCTTTTGACGCGTGATGAAAAGCGACCGCCAACTGAACCAACCCTTGCACATGCCGCCGGAGATGCCGACTCGAGGGTCGGTCGCGGGGCCCATCTCGAGGTATAGAGCGCCAGACGTCTTCGAGGGCTTCATGCGCGTCGAAGAAGTGGGCTTGGTTGAACAGATCGATGCCTCGGTTGAAGTCCGCGGAGTTGGGCGACACAGTCATAGCGCACTAGCCTCCACCGCAGTGGCCATACTCGCAAGAGTCGGTGAGCGTCGACATAAGTAAAGCATGTATTGCCATAAACTTGAGCGTCGGCGAGTCGGGTGAATACGAAAAATCATAGCTAATCCATTCAGTTAATACCGATTTTGATAGTTCAGCACAGGGTCCAACCGTCGCAAATGATTGAAAACAATAATCGAAATGAATATTTTGGCAGTGGAGTTTCACTTGCATTGTCTTTCTGTTTTGTTCTTGTCAGTAACGGGAACGGTTGTACAATGTCCAGTTCTCAGAGCCCGGGAGAATAAATTGGGTTTAGGAAAAAGGAAACTTGACCACGGAGGTCATTTGCGCATGAAATCCTTCCAGATTCTCAGCATCCTTCTTCTCGTCGTCTTCACGCTCGTCTGCACGATTCCGGCGAGCGCCGACAACCTGTATGCCAGCATTCGAGGCACGGTCACGGATCCGACCGGAGCGGTAATTTCCGGTGCGAAGCTGACCGCTACCAATTCGGCCACGGGACTAAGGTACAACACCACCTCAAGCAGCAGCGGTACCTTTTCTTTCCTGCAACTTCCCATCGGCGACTACTCGGTCAAGGCCGAGCAAACCGGATTCAAGGCATACCAGGCGTCGGGCATCCACCTGGACCTCGACCAGATATACAACCTGAGCGTGAAGCTAGCCTTGGGCGCGGCGACCGAACAGATCGTCGTCGAAGCCAATCCGATCCAGGTGGAGCAGACGGATATGCAGCTCGGCACCACCGTAACCGGGCAAACGATCGTCGACATGCCCCTGAACGGCCGCAACTGGGTCCAACTCCAGCAACTGGAGCCCGGCATCGTGGGAACGTCCGACCGGTTCGGTGGCAATAACGGCGCGTACTCCGGCAACGGTGCGGAAACGCAACAGAACTCCTTTCTGATTAATGGAGTCGATTCCAATGATTCCTCCCTGAACACCGCCTTGGTCATTCCAAGTCCGGACGCCATCGGCGAGTTCCGCCTGATCTCCAGCACTATAAATCCTGAATACGGACGTAACTCCGGAACCATCATTAACGCGAACATCAAGAACGGCACCAATTCGTTTCACGGTAGCGGATTCGAGTTCTATCGCGACACGTTCCTGGATGCCAAGAGCTACTTTGACGCTCCGTGCACTGACGCCCTGGGGAACCCGAAGAGCGACTGCCGCTCACCTTTCCACCAGAACCAGTATGGTGGCACGATCGGTGGGCCAATCTTCAAGGATAAGGCCTTCTTCTTCTTCTCGTTTCAGGGATATCACCAGAGGATTCCGCAAGCTGCGGCCAGCACCGTTAATGTGTTCACGACGGACCAGTTCCAAAATGGTGCTTTTGCGGCCGGAAGCTTCGATGGCACGCTCGATTGCTCATCGGGCACCTGTGTACCGACCAATCCAAACACTTCCCCGGTTCCGCTAATTGGCGATGCCAACTCACCGTGTCCTGGAACCACTTGTCCGGCTGGTACGCCATACGGGGTCACTTATTCGCCCGTGGGTTGCACGGCAACAACCTGCCCTATTGTCTCGCTCGGTCTCTTCAGTACAGGCAATGTCGCACCGGGTAACTTTAACCCTCTCTCAGTCAAGTTGGTGAATCAGTTTAATGCTTTCAACGCCAACGGGTCAGTTCAGGTCTCTCCGACGACTACCCGGACCGACAAGCAGCCGCTCGGTCGGATTGATTACAAGGTGACAAACAACGACGCACTCTGGTTTTACGGCCTGTACGAGACGAGTCCCTCCCAGGATACGCTGCCGTTCACAGGAACAACCCTGCCAGGTCTGCCGGATCAGAACCTCCGTCACACTCAGCAATATTCGTTCGCGTGGACCCATACGTTCTCGCCCACCACGCTGAATGAGTTCCGACTCGGCTATCTCCGCTTTAACTTTGCCGCCGTATCACCAGTGAACCCGATCAACCCCACAAGCTACGGTTTCACCGGTATCACGCCTGAAAATCCCGCGTTGGCCTCCTTGCCCGTCATCACCACCCCCAATTTCACTCTCGGATTCAGCGCCAACGGTCCCCAACCCCGCATCCAGAATGTGTATCAGTTGACCGACAACTTCAGTAAGGTCTGGGGCCACCACACGTTCAAGGCTGGCATTAACCTTGACCGACCGTCGATCGGCAATCCCTTCTTCAACAACCTCGGCGGCAACTTTAGCTTCGCGGGAGGTGGAATCTACTCTACTGGAAACGGGTCTACGGACTTTCTGCTGGGGTTCCCGGACAGCTACGCGCAAGGCAGCGGATCAATTGTCGATGCTAAAGCGCACGAAATCTACGCCTATGTTCAGGACCAATGGCAGGTGAGACCGAACCTGGTGGTAACCTATGGAACTGGCTACGATGTTGAAACGCCCTGGCTGAACAACTACGGTCACGGCTTGATCATGGGTGCATTCCGACCGGGTCAGCAATCGACCGTGTTCCCCACAGCTCCTCCGGGATTTCTTTATCCGGGCGACGCGGGAATCAACAAGTATGGTGGAATGACCGTTAAGTACAATCACCTTGCTCCCCGCGTTGGTTTTGCCTGGAGTCCTAGTGCCTCGCGCAATCTTAGTGTTCATGGCGGCATTGGGTTGTACTACAACCGCAGCGAGGAGGAATTGGCGCTGCAAACCCTCACCAACGCACCTTTCGCGATCACATCCGTCGGCGCAACTGGGGGTGCTTGTGGTTCCCCGGGGTTCGCAAACCCGTTTCTTAGCGTTACCGGCGCCAGCTGTGGCCGCTCCAATCCATTCCCCTTTACTCCCTATCCGGCAGGCGACAAAAACATAGATTTCTCTCAGTTTGCTCCCATCGGGTTTGGATTCACGACGGAGGATCCCAGATTCACTTCGCCAAGGTCAGTAAACTTTAACTTGACGATCGAGCGGCAGCTGGATAAGGCAACCATTCTATCCGTAGCGTATGTCGGCAATCGGGGACGCCACGAAGAGGGCGCCATCGACCTGAATCTGGCAGGCCAGGCTCCCGGTGTGAACCCGACTGCGGCGGCATTCCCCGGCGGTTTGTGCACACGCGGAACTCGCTTGGCGTCCGTCGGTCTCTGCCCCATCACCGGCATAACCGAGAACGCAGACCTAACTTGGACAAATGATGCGCCGGTCGCCGGTGCGACTCCGTATAACGTCAGCGTATACGGGCATCCGGGCCAGGAGGAGACCGAATTCAACTCCAAGTACGACTCGTTGCAGGTGACCTTGAACCGGCACTTTAGCCAAGGATTGCAGGTGTTGGCGGCCTATACCTGGTCACGGTACTTTGACCAGACCTCAAGCCTGGAAAATAGCGCCTTCAACTTCCCGGGCATCAACCCGTTCTGCGCATCTTGCATGTGGGCTCCTTCCTCGAACGATGCTCCGCAGCGTTTTGTGGTGAGCTACACTTACACGCTGCCCTTCTTCAAGCTCACGCATCGCTGGAAAGCGCTAACGGACGACTGGAATCTGTCTGGCATCTACACGCTGCAGCACGGGACTCCCGTTTCCGTGTTCGACTTTCGTGATTATGGGATTAATTACGATGTTAACGTTGCGTTCTTTGCCGGTCCGGGCCAAGCAGTACGCACCGGCGCTCCTCTGGGTATTCGAAATCCCAGAAACAACGATGGAAGTAACCCGGATAACCTTTACTTCAATCCGGCGGCTTTCTCGATTCCTGTTTCCGGGACTCTGGGCACGGCCAGCCGCAACCCGCTGTATGGTCCGGGAATCGATTACGGCGACCTGGCGCTGGAGAAGAGAATTCACATCGACGAATCGCGGTACTTCGAACTGCGCTTGGAAACCTATAACACTTTCAACCACACGAACTTTGCCAACCCTGCCGATCCGGGTTTCTTCGGCAACGAAGACGTCCAGAGCCTTTTGGGAGAATTCGGAAAGGTATACACCACAAAGACGATATCAACCAATGGCGAGGGTAGAGCCGTGCAGCTCGGCGCAAAGTTCTACTTCTAGAGGCTGAGAGTAGCAAGTCTCGCAAAAGGCGTCGCGAACAACGGGACGCCTTTTTTCGTGCGGCTAACAATTCCAAGTAGGATCGCCGGAATCGAGAAGCGGGTAGAGGGCCGGGCCAGAACCTATTTCACCTTCGCCCGCTCCTTGTTCGCATCCTCGGCGCGTCCCGCGTGCTCGTATGCGTCCGCCAGGGCGCTATGAGCGGGCGAGAATCCCGGCAGGCGTCCAGTGGCGATTTCGAGGTGCACAATGGCGGTCTTGAAGTCGCCGGTCTTTAGCAGGCTGGCGCCGATTTCGTAGTGCGCCCAGGCGGAGTCGGGCTGGAGTTCAATCGCTTTGTGCAGATGCTTGGCCGCCTCGGCGTATTGCGCTTTTTGGGTCAGAGCTACTCCGAGCGCGTACTGGGCCAGGTAAAGGTCAGGATCGGCGTAGACGATTGGCTCGAGCGCGGCAATGGCGCGGGCGAGTTTCTGCTGGCTCACTGACGAGCTACTCCACCCCGTCAAGCCAACACCGGGCTTGCCGGGGGCCCCGGTACGCTCGGCTTGGACGGGCGAGGGCGCCCGTCCCCACACGAGCCCTAGCACTTTATTGGCGGTTGCTATTTTGTCCTTGGGATCGGTTCCGGCAACGGCGGCGGCAGAGGCCGACGACTTTTGCAGTCCGACGTATCCAAGCGACGCCAGTTTCTGCATCTCGGAAGAACTCAACTCGGCGGAAGACTTGTTGGCATCGCCATTGAAATGTCGATCAAAGCTGTCGAGCTGTGCGGCCATGGTGTCGAGCGTGGCCTTCGAAGTCTGAGCCAGGTTGTGGGCGGCGCCTGGGTCTGTGGCTAAGTCGTAGAGTTCGGGTTTGGGGGCTCGAATGTAGAGATACTTGCCCGCACGCCAGGATTCGAGCGGGCTCCAGCCGAATCCGCGCAGGGGCAGATCGGTGCGGGAATACACGGGCTGGTCACTCCCGCTGCCGCTGGCCTTGGCGACACGCAGCAGCGACTGTCCCAGCATTTGCGAGGGGACTGGGGTCGCGGCGATTTCAAGCAGAGTGGGAGCGATGTCCACGAGTCTGACCTTAGCCGCCACGCGTGTGGTCGCGGGCTTTGCGGCGGGCTGGCCATCGGGGAGTTTTATGAGCAGCGGGACATGAATAGTCTCATCGTAGAGGAAGATGCCGTGTGTGTCTTCTCCGTGGGCGCCCAGACTCTCGCCGTGGTCGGCGACGACGATGACCGCGGTGTTTCCGTAGATTTTCCGCTGCTGCAAGGCGTTGATTAACTTGCCGGCGGCTGCGTCCGCCGCGGTGATTGCGGAATTGTAAGAAGAGCCGGGTGCGCGCGCATCGCTGATATGAACGTCGGGGATATGAACATCAGCGATATGAACCCATAGAAAGAACTGTCCTTGTTCTTGTGCATTGTGGTCCAGCCAGGCGAGGGCGCGAGCGACAACCTCGCTTCCGCGACGCTCAGTCTCTGGAGGACGAGTATCACCGGGGATCGCGGGTCGAAAGCCGGCATCGTAAGTCTGGAAGCCACGGTCGAAGCCCTGCGCCAGCCCGTTCCACGGGTCGAGATCGATGGAGCCAACAAAGGCGGCAGTCCTATAGCCTTGCGTCCTCAGCAGCTCCGGGAGGTAAGGCAAGGATGAAGATGGCGAGAGCGTGCCGCCAATTTCGCTCATGCCCGTGCTTTGAGGGTAGGCTCCGGAAAGAATGGTTGCGTCGGAAACCACGCTGGACGGCGCCTGGGAGTAGGCTCGCTCGAAGACGATGCTTTCTCTGGCGAGGCGGTCGAGGTTGGGCGTAAGCGCTGCCTTGCCGCCCAGAAAGCCCATGCGGTCGGCGCGCGTGGAGTCGAGGGTGATCAACACCAGGTTGGGCTTCGATGCGGCTGCGGCGAAAGAGATAGCGAGAAGGATCAGACTCACGCCGGCCACGATTTTTCGGATCATGACAGTAAGTGTAAAGTACAATCTGTGTACCTGCTCCTCGGGATCTCCAGTCTTGTGGTGAGGTCGTGATCACGATCCATCGTTAGCCGGTAAGGCTCGATGCCGCCTCCGTGAAGCCGGACCATATTTGCAGATCATATTTTGCAGATCATATTTTGCAGATCTTGCTTGCATCTCATACTTGTAGTGACCGAGCTCTTCAGAAAACGTCTTCGGCTGGTGAGCCTGCTGGCTTTGTGCGCCGCGGGTCTGAGCCTGTTTCTTTCCTGCCAGCACGGGCGGGGCGGAGCGGCTCGGTCGCGGAAGCTGATCATCCTGGGCATCGACGGGCTCGATCCGGACCTGCTCACGAAGTTCATGGCCGAGGGCACGATGCCGAACTTCGCCCGGCTGGTCGCGCAGGGATCGTTCCGGCGTTTGACGACGAGTATTCCGCCGCAAAGCCCGGTAGCGTGGTCGAATCTGATTACGGGAATGAATGCCGGCGGGCACGGAATCTTTGATTTCATCCACCGCGATCCGAAAACTTTTCAGCTTTATTTCTCCACCTCGCGGGTCGAGGGCCCAAAACATAACTTGCATCTTGGCAGTTGGGTGATTCCGCTGGGCAGCGGTTCGGCGGAACAGCTGCGCCACGGCAAGGCCTTCTGGGAGATTCTCGACGAACACAGTGTGCCGAATTATGTTTACCGCATCCCGGCGAATTTCCCTCCGATCACCGCGAAGGGAAAGACGCTTTCCGGCATGGGCACGCCCGATCTGCGGGGCACGTATGGCACGTTCACTTTCTACACCGATGATCCTACGGCGGCCGTTGGAGCTGTCGAGGGCGGAGAAGTGGTGCAGGTGGAAGTCAACAACAATCGGGTCACGACCGATCTGATCGGACCCGACAACACGTTTCGCAGGAACTCGCCCCCTTCTCCCGAGCCGTTTACGGTTGACGTAGATCCGCTGAAAGCAGTTGCGCGCATCGGAGTGCAGGACCAGCAGTTCGTTCTGAAAGAAGGCGAGTGGAGCGGATGGGTTCCGGTCGAATTTCAGCTCATGCCCGTCTTTGGCAATTGGATGGGCAGTGTGAAAGGGATCTGCCGCTTTTATCTCAAGCAGACGCATCCTCGTTTTCAACTTTACGTGTCGCCCATCAATATTGATCCGGAGAATCCCGCGCTGCCCATCTCGACGCCCTCGGGTTATTCGCGCGATTTGGCGAAACAAATTGGCGAATTCCATACGCAAGGCATTGCCGAAGATACCAAGGCGCTCACTGCGGGCGTGCTCGACGATAAAGAATATCTGGAACAGGCGCGCACCGTGCTGGCTGAACATCGGCGGGCGTTCCATGTTGAGTTCCCAAAGTTTCATGACGGACTTTTCTTCTTTTATTTCTCCAGCCTCGATCTGAACGCGCATATGATGTGGCGGCTGACCGATCCGCAGCATCCTGGGTACGACGCCGCGCTCGCTGCTCAGTATGGGGCTTCGCTGGAGGAGTTTTATGAGCAGATTGATCAGGTGCTCGGCGAGGTGATGCCGAAGGTCGATGAGAATACCACGCTGCTGGTGCTTTCGGACCACGGATTTGCTCCCTATCGGCGCTCCTTCAATCTGAATACGTGGCTGTTGAATAATGGCTACATCACGCGGAAAGAAGGCGCCAGCGGGGATTCGAGCGAGCCTTTTGCCGACGTGGATTGGAGCCGTACGCGCGCTTACGGGTTGGGGTTGAACGGACTCTATCTGAATATTCGTGGACGTGAGCGTGAGGGCGTTGTCGAGTCGGGCGCTCAAGCGGACGCGCTGCTGAGGGAAATCCGGCAGAAGCTCCTCGAGATTCGGGATCCGAAGGATGGTTCTCAGGTGATTACCCGAATCGATCTGGCCAGCGAAGCCTACCAGGGGCCATACGCGCGCACCGGTCCGGACGCGCTTGTCGGCTACAACCGCGGCTATCGCTCCGGATGGAAAACGATTCTCGGCGCGTTTCCAGCGGACGTGCTTGAGGACAACACGAATGCGTGGAGCGGCGATCATTGCATGGACTTCACGAAGGTGCCGGGAGTGCTGCTGAGCAACCGCAATATTGAAGCGCAGGCTCCGTCGCTGACCGATATCGCTCCCACGATTCTGTCTGAATTCGGAATTGCGAAAACGAAGGATATGATGGGGCAATCGGTGTTTCAGACGCGTTAGGCGCTGCGATTACGCACGGGAGAAATCATGTTTGGTTCACACAAAGTGAAGATCGAAGGCGAACTGCTGGAGAGGGTCAAGCAGTGT
>Ga0116217_10002834_pt1 | contig 15994 bp, 14 predicted proteins | sample Sb_taG_6_FD_89697 | JGI IMG/M metagenome (GOLD analysis project Ga0116217, IMG submission 89697) | Peat soil microbial communities from Weissenstadt, Germany - Sb_50d_4_PS metaG | ecosystem: Environmental > Terrestrial > Soil > Wetlands > Peat | place: Germany: Weissenstadt | collected 2010-09-21 | reverse complement strand
TCAGCCCCGGCAAGTACACCTTCGTGGCCCAGAACAAGGGGCAGGTCACCCACTCCCTGGAGATCACCGGGCCGGGGCTCTCCAATGCGAAGGCGAAGAACATCTCGCCGGGGCACGCCACGAAGCTCACCGTGACCTTCAAGAAGGGCGCCTACGACGTCTTCTGCCCCGTCCCCGGGCACAAGATGCTGGGCATGAACGTCAACATCGTCGTCGGTGGCGCCAGCACGACGAGCAGCGGCGGCGGCACGACCACGACGTCCCACAGCGGCGGGTACGGCTACTGATTCGGGGGCGCGGCCGCGCGTGCCCGACCGGTCACCCCGTCGGGTAGCCTCGCCGACAGAGATGCCACACGGGGAGCGGACGCCCCGCCTCCTTCCACCCGCGGGCAGAGCACGTGAGGGGCCGGTGCCGGATTCGGAACCGACGAACGTCGACACACCCCAACCCCACATCACCGTCCTTCCCGACCCGACGCTCGACGTGTCGATCGTCGTGCCCTACTACAACCCGGGCGACAGGCTGCGCTCGACGGTGGCGCACATGGTGCGGGTGCTCGATGCGTCGGGCATGACCTTCGAGATCATCACCGTGTCCGACGGCTCGACCGACGGCAGCCCGTTCACCCTGGACGGCTTCCCCGAGAGCGTGGTGCGACGCATCTCGTTCGACACGAACGTCGGCAAGGGCCGCGCGCTGCGGACGGGGCTCGGGATGGGCCTGGGGCGCTATCTCGGCTTCATCGACGCCGACGGCGACATCTCACCCGAATTCCTCGCCCCCTTCGTCTCCATCATGCGCTCCATGGAGCCCGACATCATCATCGGGAGCAAGCGGCATGCGGACTCCTCGGTGCACTACCCGCCCCTGCGGCGGCTGTACTCGTGGGGCTATCAGCGCCTCATCCACCTGCTGTTCCGGTTGAACGTCAAGGACACCCAGGTCGGGATCAAGCTGGTGGACCGCAAGGTCGTCGCCGACGTGCTGCCCCTCCTGCGCGAGAGCCGCTTCGCACTCGACCTCGAGCTCCTCGTCCTGGCGCGGCGCCTCGGGTACACGCGCATCGTGGAGGCTCCGGTGCGCATTGACGAGCGGTTCGGCAGCACCATCTCCATCAAGGCCGTGTGGCTCCTCCTCATCGACACCCTGGGCCTCTTCGTCCGCTTCTCCATCCGGCACGAGTACGACGCCGCGATCGGGGCGGCACGCACCGGCACCCCGCCCAACCCCTGACCAGGACCGCCTGGGCAGGCCGCCGCGGGCGGTCGTACACTCGTCGGGCAGACCCGGCTGTACGGACGGAGGGACCAGGTGCCACACGACCCGACCGCAATCCGCAACGTCGCCCTCGTGGGCCACCACGGCGCGGGGAAGACGACCCTGGCCGAGGCCCTGCTGGCCGCCACCGGGGCCATCGCCCGCCGGGGATCGGTGGAGAAGGGCACCACCGTCATGGACTTCGAGGCCGAGGAGGTGGCGCGCCAGCTCTCCCTCTCGACCAGCCTCGCCCCCTTGACGGTCAACGGGGTCAAGGTGAACCTGCTCGACACCCCCGGGTACGCCGACTTCGCCGGCGAGATGGTCACCGCCCTGGCCAACGTCGACCTGGCCGTCGTGGTGGTCAGCGCCACCGACGGCGTCCAGGCCCAGACCGAGGACGCCTGGCGTGCCGCGGCCCGCCTCGGGGTGCCGCGCGTGATTGTCATCAACAAGCTCGATCGCGAGCGGGCGGACTTCGACCGCACCCTGGCCGAGATCAGGTCGACCTTCGGCGCCGGCGTGGCGCCGGTCGAGCTGCCCATCGGGCACGAGGCCGACTTCCACGGCGTCATCGACCTGCTCGACGACACCGCGACCCACTACGACACCCCGGCCCCCGGCTCGGCCGTCGACGGCACCGTCCCACCGTCCGGCCGCGAGGGCCCCATCCCCGAGGAGCTCGTCGACGAGGAGCACACCGTCCACGAGCAGCTCGTCGAGGGCATCGTGGTGGGCGACGACGACCTCATGGAGCGCTACCTCGAGGGCGAGACGCTCGACTACGCGGAGCTCGAGAAGAGCCTGGCCGGCGGCGTCGCCTCGGCCAGCGTGTTCCCGGTGCTGTGCTGCTCGGCCGCCAGCGGCGTCGGGGTCGACCGGCTGGCCCGCCTCATTGAGGAGCTGTGCCCCAGCCCCGCCTCACGGCCGCCGCTCACGGCCTCGGCGGGGACCGAGACGGTCGAGATCCTCTCCGACCCGGCGGGCGAGACCGTCCTCACCGTCACCAAGACCTACAACGACAGCCACACCGGCAAGATGTCGCTCTGCAAGGTCGTCTCGGGCACCCTGCAGCCCGACGCCCTGCTCGTCAACTCCCGCTCGAGGGCTGAGGAGCGGCTGCACGCGCTCCAGAGCATCGCCGGGCACGCCACGGCGCCGGCCACCAGCGTCCCCGCCGGGGACTTCGTCGCCGTGCCCCGGCTCAACGGGACGCGCACCGGCGACACCCTCGCCCCCAAGGGCCAACCCGTCGTGGTGCCGCCGCCCGCGCTGCCTCCCCCCGCGCTCGCGGTGGCGGTGAAGCCGGCGACCAGAGCCGACGACGACAAGCTGATGTCGGCACTGCAGCGCCTGTGCGACGAGGACCCCACGCTGACGGTCACCCGCGACGACGAGACGCACCAGACCATCCTCGGTGTCAGCGGCGAGGTGCACCTCTCGGTGACGCTCGAGCGGCTCGATCGCAAGTGCAACGTCCACGTCGAGCGCGAGGAGCTGCGCATCCCCTACCGCGAGACCATCACGGTGCCGGCCCAGGCCGAGGGCAAGCACAAGAAGCAGTCCGGTGGGCACGGCCAGTTCGGCGTCTGCCACCTGCGCCTCGAGCCGCTCCCCCGCGGCGAGGGCTTCGCCTTCCGCGACGAGGTGGTCGGAGGCGCGATCCCCCGCCAGTACATCCCCGCCGTCGAGAAGGGCGTGATCGAGACGTTCGCCGCCGGCGGCATGCTCGGCTACCCGGTGGTCGACATCGCCGTGACGGTGGACGACGGCAAGGCGCACTCGGTGGACTCCAACGAGGTCAGCTTCAAGATGGCTGCCGCCCTGGCCATCAAGGCGGCGATGGCCGAGGCGGGCCCGATCGTGCTCGAGCCGATCTCGCGCCTGGAGGTCACCATCCCGGCCGAGTGCCAGGGCGACGTGCTGGGCGACCTGCACGCGCGCCGGGCCCGCATCGTCGGGACGGACGCCGCCGAGGACGGCTACCAGACCGTGACGGCCACCGCGCCCACCGCCGAGCTCACCCGCTACGCCGTGGACCTGCGTGCCCTGACCGGCGGGCGAGGCTCGTTCACCGTCGGCTACGACCACTACGACGCCGTGCCCGACCACCTGACGGCGTCCATCCCCAAGCTGGAGGGCTGACCGAGCCGGATCAGAAGAGGTGCTGGAAGCGCACCGGGATCTTGGTCAGGATCAGCGTGCCCAGCAGGTGGTTCGCCGGCGTCGTCACCACCACCACAGCCAGCGTGCCGGTCGGGCGACCCAGGGGCTTCGACACCATCGTCGCGTTGAACTCCCCCGTGTAGCCGACCACGCACACGGCCTGGCCTTTCGGCACCTCGTCGGCCAAGCGCTTGTAGAGCCGCGGCGCCACGCCGTGGAGGCCAGACAGCGTGAATTTCCTGACCCCCGCCAGGTGTCCATGGTCGCCCACGGCCTCGGAGGCGGTGGGCAGGGCCAGGTAGCAGGACTCGGCGGTCGTGCCCTGCCCGGTCCGGGCCGCCGAGCAGGCCGTCAGCAAGGACGCAGCGACCAAGAGGGCGGCCACCCCCGCCCCCCAGCGCCGTCGAAGACCACGGTCCGCCGTCATTCGATCACCCCCGCCGCCATGTCCGGCACCACCTTCGGTACGTAGGCCTCCGGGCCGGCCTCGACCTCGCTCGAGAGGGCCTGGCGGGGCCAGCGCCCCCGGCGCACCTGGAGGGCGAGCTGGCCGATCAGGAGCCAGCCGATCAGGAGGATCATCCAGAAGCTGATGACGCGGTAGAGCAGCACCGCATACGCGGTGCTCGCCTCCGCGCCCCCGAACGCGACGAGGGCCACCGTGATGGAGCCCTCGACCACGCCGAGCCCTCCGGGCGTGATGGGCAGCGTGGCGGCCAGCTGCCCGGCACCGTAGGCGAGGAGGAGCCCCTTCCAGGGGATCGGCGCGTCCATCGCCGAGAACATCATGGCGAAGACCGCGCAATCGAGCAGCCAGTTGACCGTCCCCCAGGCGACGATGCGCCCGACCTGGGTCCAGCTGAGCCGGACGGCGGTCATCCAGGCCATGATCCGCTCGATCTGCTTCGTCGTGTCCCCCCGCGGCCGGCGCGTCAGCGCGACCGAGAGCCGCAGCCCGCCGGCCACCACGGCGTGCAGGGGGCGCTCGTAGACGAAGAGGGAGCCGATGCCGAGCATGATCACGAACGTCCCGATGAGCACCGGCACCAGGTCGAGCGAGGCGCCCTCCTCGGCCGCGAAGCCGAGCCCCAGGATGGCGACCAGCGACAGGCTGACCGAGGCCGCCACGAACGTGCCGGCCATGGCCCAGGCGGCGAGCGTGTTGTCCGCCCCGAAGCGGCGGAACCAGCGGAAGCCGTAGACCGAGGCGACGGCGTTCCCGACGGGCAGCGAGTTGGTGATGGCCTGCGACGCGAACGACAGCTTGAGCAGCGGCCGCCAGGGCGGGCGCAGGTGGCCCGCGTTGAGCAGCTCGTACTGCATGGCGGTGAAGCACACGTACGAGCCGACCTCGGCCACGATGGCCGGCGCGACCCACCACCAGTCGAACGTCTTGAAGATGGTGCTGAAGCCCGAGAGCTCGGAGCTCTTCGACGACACCACCCACAGCGCGATCGCCACGAGGCCGAAGCCGACCCCGATCCGGACCACCGGCCACGCCCGCCGCACGACGCGACGGATCCGACGCGTGCCGCCGGCCGACTGCGGCGCCGCCAGCTCGGTGGCAGGCGGCTCGTTCGGGGCCGCGCCCTGGCGCGTCCCCACTGCGTCGACGCCGACACCGATGCCGGCAGCGGCGGCAGCAGAGTCGGGCCCCTCGGGCGGTTGGCTACCCGGGCCAGGCGTCAGTGAGCCTCTTCCAGGACAGCTGCAGCGTCTCGGGCATGACCCGGGTCTCGGCGACCGACGTCATGAAGTTGGTGTCGCCCACCCAGCGCGGCAGCACGTGGAGGTGGACGTGCGCCGGCAGCCCCGCCCCCGCCGCCCGGCCGAGGTTGGCGCCCATGTTCAGCCCGTCGGGATCGTAGGCGGCCTCGATGGTGGCCACCACCCGCTGCGTCGCCCACCACAGCTCGGCGGACTCACCGTCGGTGAGGCCGGCCAGGGCCCCGGTGTGGCGCAGGGGCATCACGAGCACGTGACCGCTGGCGTAGGGATAGGCGTTGAGGACGACGAAGGTCAGCTCGCCCCGCCACACCACCAGGTTCTCCTCGGCGGGCGGCCCGCTCGCCGCCAGGCGGCAGAACACACAGGCGTCCTCGTCGTCGGGGGCACCGCCGGCGCGCTCGCGCGCCGTCGCCTCCACGATGTAGTCGCTGCGCCACCCGGCCCACAGGTGCTCGAGGCTCACGGTGCCGGACGCCCCTCCCTCACCCCGGCGCCCGGTCCTCGGGCAGCCCCTTGCGGTCGACCTCTGCGGTGACCTCCGCCAGCAGGTCGTCGAGCGCGACGCCGTGCTCGGGCTTGGTGTCCCAGCCCCGCCGGTTCACGCCCACCGTGGCGGCGGCCACGTCCTCGTCGCCCACGACGAGCACGTAGGGGACTTTGGCCATCCTGGCCTTGCGGATGAGCGCGCCCATTTTCTCGCCGCTGCTGTCGACCGTGGGCCGGAGGCCGGCCACCGCGCAGGCGTCGGCCACCGACTGCGCGTAGGCGGCGTGGGCGTCGGTCACCGGGATCACCCGCACCTGCTCGGGGGACAGCCACGTGGGCAGCGCCCCGGCGTAGTGCTCAATGAGCACGGCCATGAACCGCTCCACCGATCCGAACAGGGCGCGGTGGATCATGATCGGCCGGTGGCGCGCGTTGTCGGCGCCGACGTACTCCAGCCCGAAGCGCTGGGGCAGCTGGAAGTCGAGCTGCACCGTCGACATCTGCCAGGTCCGCCCGATGGCGTCGCGGGCCTGCACCGAGATCTTGGGCCCGTAGAAGGCGCCGCCCCCCTCGTCCATGACGACGTCGAGGCCCATTTCGAGGGCGGTCGTCCGCAGCGCCTCGGTGGCCACCTCCCATTCCTCGTCGGACCCCACGGCCTTGCCGGGGGGCTTGGTCGAGAGCTCGAGGTAGAACTCGTTGAGCCCGTAGTCGCGCAGCAGGTCGAGGACGAAGTGCAGTGTGCGCACCAGCTCGGTGTCCATCTGCTCGCGCGTGCAGAAGATGTGGGCGTCGTCCTGGGTCATGCCCCGGACGCGGGTGAGGCCCTGCAGCACGCCCGACTTCTCGTAGCGGTAGACCGTGCCGAACTCGAAGAGCCGCATGGGCAGCTCGCGGTAGGAGCGCTGGTGGCTCTTGTACACGAGGATGTGGAACGGGCAGTTCATCGGCTTGAGGTAGTACTGCGTCCCGCCGTCGAGCTCCATGGGCGGGTACATCCCATCGGCGAACCAGTCGAGGTGGCCGGACTCCTCGAAGAGGGCGCTCTTGGTGATGTGCGGCGAGGTGACGAAGTCGTAGCCCGCCTCGACGTGGCGTTGCCGCGAGTAGTCCTCCATCAGGCGCCGGATGGTGCCTCCCTTGGGATGGAAGACGGCGAGGCCCGAGCCGATCTCCTCGGGGAAGCTGAAGAGGTCGAGCTCCGCGCCGAGCTTGCGGTGGTCGCGCCGCTCCGCCTCCTCCAGCTGGTGCAGGTAGGCGGCCAGCGCCTTCTCGGACTCCCAGGCGGTGCCGTAGATGCGCTGCAGCTGCTCGCGCTTCTCGTCGCCCCGCCAGTAGGCGCCCGCGACGCGCATCAGCTTGAAGTGGCCCAGGCGGCCGGTCGAGGGCACGTGCGGCCCACGGCAGAGGTCGATGAAGGCGTCGGTGTTGCGGTAGGTGCTCACCACCGTGCCGGTGGCGTCCACCTCGTCGGCGCCCGTGCCCACGGCCTGGATGATCTCCTGCTTGAAGGGCTGGTCGGCGAAGATCTCCAGGCCCTCCTCGAGGTCGTGCTCGTGGCGGACGAAGGGCTGGTCCTCCTTGATGATGACCCGCATCTCCGCCTCGATCCGCTCCAGGTCGTCGTCGCTGAAGTGGGCACCATCGGGCAGCTCAAAGTCGTAGTAGAAGCCGTTCTCGATCACCGGACCGATGGCGTACTTGGCCCCCGGCCACAGCCGTCGTACCGCCTGGGCCATGACGTGGGCGGTGGAGTGCCGCAGCACCTCGCGCCCCGCGTCGGAGTCCGCGGTGACAATGGCCACCTTCGCCCCGTCGGGCAGCTCCGTCCCGAGGTCCACCTCTTGGCCGTCCACGGTGGCGACCACGGCCGCCTTGGCCAGGCGGGACCCGATGGACTGCGCGAGCTCGGTCGCCGTCGTGCCCTCGGCCAGCTCCCGCGTCGAGCCGTCGGGAAGACCAACCGAGATGACGCCTGGCATTCTGCACCCTTTCCTGCTCAGCCGGCGGATTGCTCCTGGTCCGGACGCTGGTTCATCAGGGTACTGGACCCGCCCCACCGATTGTGCTCCGTGGGCCCCTGCCTTCTCATGGCGACATAGACGTAGTGGAGCAAATGGACGGAAAGCGGCTACTGATCACGAATGCCTCACCGGCGTCCACCGTGACCGACTTCGCCCGAACAGCCGGCGGCCGCCGCTGACCATCGCCGGGGGCACGAGCGCCCATTGGCGCCCGTCGTCGGCCCGCCGGTCACCCGCCGCTCGCGCTCCGTTCAGCACGGCGTCGCATTCTCCGCCGTCGCGTTCCTGATGGTCACGTTCGGGCGGGGGACGGTCGCGCCTGACGTCGAGCGGGACCATGTGGGAACGTTGGGGCATGGACGACGTGTTGTTCGTCTGCACGGGCAACCTCTGCCGCTCGCCGTCGGCCGCATTGCTATTACGCCAGCAGCTCCGTGACGCGGGTGGAGCCGAGGTCACGGTGCACTCGGCGGGCACGGCGGGGGCGGATGTCGGCCCTCCGCGTCCCCTGGTGGAGGAGGGCCGCGCCTTCGGCATCGACCTGGCCGCCCACGTGCCCCGCACGGTCGACCCCGCCATGATTCAAGCGGCGGATCTCGTCGTGGGCATGACCCGCGAACATGTGCGCGAGACGGTGGTCGCGGTCCCGTCCTCGTTCCCGAGGACCTTCACCCTGCGAGAGATCACCCGTCGTGGGAGCCACACGGGGGCCCGTGGCGCTGCCGACGATCTCGGCGCCTGGCTAGCCCGGCTCCATGACGGGAGGCTCCGTGTCGACCTGATGGGTGACTCGCCCGACGACGACGTCATGGATCCGATGGGTGGGACCCCGGACGACTACCGCCGGATGCTCACCGACGTGGCGGCGCTCACCCGGACCCTGCGCAACCTGGCTTGGCCCATCGCGACCCTGCCTGCTGCCGGGTGCGGAGGCGCCGCAAAGCGGGTGTCGAGTGAGCCAGGGGATGGGTGCTGAGATAGGAACGAAGCCGCTCGATCAGCAGCTCAATCACCGGAGCGTACATAACCCGCGGTGAAAGGATCGGCGCGTCGAGCCATTCAGCACTCCTATCCTGAACGGTTCCGGCGACCATCTAGATCAGCGTGGCGTACCAATCTCGCTGGCTGATGGACTCCCGAAGCGAGTCGGCCAGCAACGCCTCGTCGAGAGCGCCAGCAGCGGCGGCAGTTAGGACCTGGTCGATGATGACGTGGGACGAGCGCGGGCGTGTTGATTCCGGGTTGATCCAATGCCGGTGGGGGCAGCTCGGATTCGATCCGGTCCAGCAGCACGGCGGACGCCACCCCCTCGACCACCACGGCTCCATCGCGTCCGACGTACGCCCCCACCTCCTCCGGGCTCACGTCGCTCGGGAGGTGGGCGATGGGCACACCACATCCTCCACAACCGCCCGCGCGGCAACAACTCCCTACGTGCCGGCGTCGACCACCAACCCCAGCTCCGCCAACTTGCGCACCGTGAGCCGCACGTCTTCGGCGATGGCGCCGGCGTCATCGCCCCCGTGCGCCTCGACCAGCTCGCCCACCATTTCGTCCAGGGTCGTCGCGCCGTCGCAGCGCTCCCAGACCGCCGCCGCGCTCGAATTGAGCATGATCAGGAGCTGGCCGGGCGTGTCGTAGATGGCCACGTTGTCGTCCAGCTCCACCCCGCCGGCGCTGTCCCGGCGCACCGGCCGCGAGCACCCGTCGGGCCACTCAGGGCTCACGACCGGCGCCTCCCCGCGCCGCCGGTGCCTCCACCAACCCCAGCACGAGGCGGCAGGCCGCGTCGAGATCCGACACCGTGAGGGAGAAGCACCGGCACCGCACCGCGAGCCGGCCAAGGGCCCGGGTCCCGGCGGATCCGTGGGGGATGAGGTTGACGGCGTTGACCGCCAGGGCGAGGAAGGCCTGGGTGGCCGAGAGCGGGGTCAGCGCGGTCTCGGCGGCTTCGTCGTAGCGGGGCACCACGACGAAGCCGGCCTCACAGGGTCCCCCCACCCGGCGCCCCGTGCCCTCGCCGACCGCCAGTTGCCACTCTTCGCCCGCCCAGGGACCGTGCCCTGGCCCGCGGCAGGCGTCGGGGCCCATGTCGGAGAGCACCGCGAAGCTCCCGGACTTCACGGTGATCGGCTTGGGGTAGGGCATCAGCTTCCCGCTCGCCATGTCCAGCGCGGCCAGCTCGTCGGTGAGATACCCCAGCCCGGCGCGCACCAGCCCCGCCACGAGCGTCGACTTGCCCGACCCCGAGGCACCGGGGATCAGCACGCCGGTGCCGCCGGCCTCGACCCCACCGGCGTGCAACAGCAGATGACAGCCACTCGCCTCCGCGGCGGCGCGGTTCACGTCCCACACGACCCATCCCAGCGCGTCGCCGGGGTGCTGGCCCCGCGCCAGCTCGCTGTCGTCGCACGTCACGTCGACGGTGCCGAGGGCCGCGTCCGAGGCAGTCAGCGAGTACCAGTGCTCGACCGGTGCTGCATCGCAGGGGTCGCGCAGCCCGGCCAGCACGGCGTCGGCCAGGCAGCCGAGCCGCTCGTCATCGGCGCGCACCGCGAAGCGGTACGACAGACCGCTCAGGTTGTGGGTGCGATGCGCCCACCCGTACTCGTACTCCATCGGTGCTCCCCGCCTTGTTGCTCTGTCAAGCCGTCGGCCGCTCCTCCTGCGTACGGCTGGCCCAGTGGTGCATCGCCCATCCCCCGGCGATCAGCGCCGCGCCGACCTGGGCGTCGCGCTCGATGTTGAGTCCGCTGTAGGCCAGTGGACCCGACGGTTGGGTGGGGGCCGCCGTGGTCACCCCGCTCTTGGGACCCGACGGTTGGGTGACGGGCGCCGTGGTCACCCCGCTCGGGCCGGCGGTGCTACCCGGGCTCCCGGTCGGGGCGCTGGACCCGGGCGAGGTCGGGGCGCTGGACCCGGGCGAGGTCGGGGCGCTGGACCCGGGCGAGGCCGGGCTGGTCACCGGCCCCGACCCCGACAGGTTGGCGCCGGCGGCGGGCTTCGCCGTGAGGATCTCGGGCACCACCCAGGCGGCCGCGCCGGCCGTGGCCACCGCGGACATGCGCACGATGGCCTGGCGCCTCGAGATCGGCGTCCGGCGTGAGCGGGGGTCACCAGCCGGAGATGCCGCCGCATCCCGGTGTGTGTCGTCAAAGTGCATATCGACCGCCGTTCTTGAATTGCCAATTCGAGAAACCCTACTACCGAAGTCCCCGTGCGGCCCGTTCCGCCCCGGCCGGCTCGCCGGGGCCGGTCCGCGGGGCGGCATGATAAGCGCATGCGCGACGACGCAGTGCCGGCGACCACCGTCACCGAGCAGACGGCGACCCTCTTGTGGGAAGCCTGCCGCCGGGATCCCGATCCGGTCTCCCTCCGGCGTGCCCTCGCCGGAGGGGCCGACATCGGCTGGGCGGTGTCCGCCGCCTCGGAGCAACGCATCAGCCCGCTGCTGTGGCGGGCGCTGGGCACGTCGGGTTCGCTCGACGTTCTCGGGGCCGACCGGGCGGCGCTCGGCGGCGTGAGCGACGCCCTCAAGATGGAGGCACTGCTCCTGTTGCCTCGCGCCGTCGCCCTGGCGGTGCGGCCGCTCACCGACGCCGGGCTGGAGCCGGTCGTGTTCAAGGGTCCCGCGGTGGCTGCCCGCTACCCCGAGCCGGGCTTGCGGCCCATGGACGACATCGACCTGCTGCTGCCCCAGGCCGACCATCGGCGCGCCCTCGACGCTTTGCGCCGCGCCGGGTGGCAGGTCGCCCGCGCCGGGGGTGGCGACCAATACGACACGTTGCTGACCCACTGCGAGGTGCCCTCGCTCTTCCTGGAACTGCACTACGGGCTGGAGCACCCGTCGCATCGTGTGACGGCGCTCGATCCCGACACGCTGTGGGCGCGTCGTCAGCCGCTCGAGTGCGTGGGCACGCCGGCCTTCGGGTTGCCGCCGGCCGAGGAGCTCGTCGTGCTGGCCACCCACGCCGGGAAGCCCTACCACAGTTTCGTGCGGCTGGTGTGGATCGCCGACCTAGCGATGATCGTCGGCGCTGCCGCCAGCGACGGCACTGCCATCGACTGGGACCGTGTACGCGCGGTGGCAGGGGCGGCACGGTGCATGACGGTCGTCGGCGTCGCCCTGGCGATGGCCCGCCGCTCCGGCGTCGACGCGCCCGCCGGGTTGTTCCCGCTGCCGACCTGGGGCTGGCGGGGCGACGCCGTGGGCCGGCTGCTCTCGGTCACCTGGCCGTTGACTCATCTCGAGCTGCCCCGCACTCAGCTCGGCTACACGTTGACAGACGTCCGGTCCCAGCGCGCCAAGTTCCTCTTCGTGCTCCTCACCTCGCGCCACGGGCTCCGCCCCCGGGTGCGCCATCTGGCGTACCTGCGGCGGGCGCTCGCCCGCCCGCGTCCCCGCGCGTAGGCCGCTCTGCTCGGGGTCCCGGTACCCGCTCAGGGACCCGGGAAGACCGCGCGCAGGGTGTCGAGCGACGACGCATCGCCGGTGAAGGCCGGCGTATGTTCCGGGTCGAGCCTGCCGTAGACGAGCCGGCAGAAGGCCTCGGCGGGCAGCACCAGATCGGGGTCCGGCCCGCCCTCGCCGGCGATGAGCTCCACGCTGTCCGCCGACAGCCGGACGGTGAAGTCCCGTGCCGGATCTGACGTGCGTATGCCGGCCGTGCGTATCTCGCCGTTCGGCCGGGCCGAGAAGCGGGCGATGACCCCGAGGTTGTCGACCACGACCGCCGCCACGTCGTGGGGCAGATGGGCGCCGTCGTCGATGACGACCTCTATGTCCCAGGTGTGGAACGCGTGCTCGTTGAGCCGCATGGCCGCGAATTGGTCGAACTCCAGAGCCAGCGGCCCCATCGGGAACGTCAGGCGGGTGCGATCTTCGGGGCTCACCGCCTCGAGCGCCTCGAGCACGGCCTCGTCGGCGACCAGCGCGTCGTCCGCCTTGGCGCGAGCCGACTTCGCGTCCCACTCGTCCCACACCGACGGGGCGAAGTCGTCCGGTGTCGTGCGGCCGGCGAGCACGTCTTCCAGCCGGCGGCGCATGATGGCCGCCCCCGAGCCCAGATGCGAGAGCGTGCCCGCGATCGACCAGTCACGACAGTAGGATCGTGCCTCGACAGTAGGATCGTGCCTCGAGCTGGGCGTCGTCGAGCCCACAGCAGAGCTGGTGCAGACGCCCGACCGAGCACGCGAAGCGGGGCGAGTGGGCTGTCGATGGGTGGTTCCTCAGCTCCGTGTGGGGCAACTGGGAATCGATGGGCATGACGCTGATCAAGTTCAACTCGTTGCCGACAACCTCGGGATGGCCGAGTGCAGCATGGACGACGGATCCGATCTACACACTCTCGAACGACGACACGAACGAGTTTCCGGAACCCTTCGGCTTTGCCGTGAACAGCTCCGCGGGTTTGGTGGCGTGACGATGCTCTTCAGCACCAGCACCCACATGGGATCACGTCAGGAATACCACACGTCGAACGGCGATCTCGTCCAGACGCTCAATCCTCCCTTCCCTGGCTCGGGTATGGATGAAGGCTACTTCGATCCAGTGCCCAGTCGCGGCCAAGAACGGTTGGTTCTGGCTCGCGGACGACTGGTACACGCGCATCATCGGCATCTGTCTCGCGGGTGCGTGCACATGACCATGAGTCGAAATGAAGCGGGGTGACCCGGCCATTCCGTCAATCCTCTTTCCCGACTGCTTGCGAAGACAGCAATCGCCCCCCAGGCCTTCGAAGAATTCGAGAGCCGTCGATAGCCAGCCCTTAAACGTTTTGCTTGGTCATGAGAGTGCTGCTTGCGCTGCTGACATCCCTCGTCGCACCCACTTCTTGAGCTTTGATGCCGCGGCCAAGCCCTCAGGGGCAACGATCACGAACCCCGACATCTGTCGTCCTCGCATCTCCGCCAGCGTCTTCGGTTACGCGGCGCAGGCCCATGAACACTCAGGCGGCATCTGTCTGTCAGCAGATCGGACTACCGCGGCGCAGCGGCCTCGCCGCGGGGAGCGAACACGATGAGGAATAGATGGCTGCTACCGTGCCCGCCTACTCATCCGTGTGCACCTGGCTTCAGTCCAGATGCAGCGAGACCTGCTGTCTCAGCGTGCTGGCGAAGCGTTCTTCGGAAAACCGGGACGCATGTTCTCGGATCTCGTCGCTGTTCAACGGATTCTCGCTTAGTTTGTCGATCGCACCCGAAACGGACGAGACGTCGAGGTTCTCAAAGAAGTAACCGGATGTGCCCTCCGAGACGGTCTCCAAGTATCCCCCTTTCCTCAGCGCGATCGTTGGTTTTCCGAAGCTTGCGGCCTCCAGTGGAGTGAGCCCGTAGTCTTCGAACGCAGGGGCGATCAACGCGCGAGCGTGTCCATAGAGCCAGCGAAGCTTGCTATCACTGACGTTGCCGAAAAGGTCGATGTTGGGCGTGGCCGATTGTTGCAGTGTCTTCCCGAGAGGTCCGGTCCCGACGACAACCAGTTCAAGGTCGGGGCGTTCCGCGAACACACCGAAAATTCGATCGAGGTTCTTGTACGGGAGGAGGCGTGAAACCACGAGGAAGTACCCGTCCTTTGCCAGGGTGCGCGGCTTCTCCCACGGGCCATCGACGTCGCACAGGAGAGGCGGAGGGATGACGAGCGGCTGTATCCCATACAGCGACGAGATCTCGTCCGAGACCGCTGAGGAGTTCGTGTAGTACGCGTTCGCGCTGGCCGCCGCCCTGCGATCCCATCGCCGAAGAATCGGCGCAACGGCACGAACGGAATTTCGGAAAACGAACGAGGTGGGGATCCCGTCCAGAGAGGTTGCAGGGTGCCGCCCCTCATTCCGGGCGTCCTGACTCTTGCGAAAGTAATCGTCCCTCTTGTAGAGCCAGCGGGCCGGGCAGTGACAGTAGACGAGCTTCGTCCCCGTGGTGTGGATCCCGTGAGCCCAGCCACTCGAGCTGCACAGCACGATCTTCTCGTCGACCTTGATCTGGGAGAAGGCATGGGCCAGGAGGGGCATTGCGAGCCGATGCTGCCGCCTCAACAATTGTGAACGATTCAAGTAGGACGGCCGTACGTCAACGTCGCGAAATTCCGGAAACGTGAGATCGGGCTCGTACAGGGAGGTGTAGATTGGTGCCGCGGGGAACGCGCGGTGCATCGCCAGCACCACTCTTTCCGCTCCGCCCCTCTGGGTCAGGTAGTCGTGAACGATCGCTACTTCGCCCGGTTGATCGATGGCACTGTTGCCGACATCGGCCGACACAACACTCTGTTTCACCTGTCTAGCAACTTCATGTGACAGCCGTCTTTCCACGTGAGATGTGCGCATTGGGCGAGGAATCTGTGCAAACAGTTGGCAATGGATTCAGGGAAAAGCTCCCCGCAATTTCTATTTCTCAGTGCCGACAACGGAACGCCGACTTTCCGCAACTGAAACAACAGACTCCGGACCCTACAGCTTGGAGCGCAGACTCGCACCAATCAAGTGATCTTCTGGTGAATGCAGCCCGACGGGCGGCCGGCGCACTCAGGGACGAGCAGAGAAGACGCAATATCCCTGGTGGGCCACTCCCCCGACGGCGGCCCTCCCTAGCACGCTGCCCCCCAACGATCTCGTTCGCCACGGCGATCCGCTATGCGGTCGTGAACGGCCATCTCAAACTCAGTTTCGTCCCAAAGCCCCAGTTGTGATCCCATGGGTTTTCAACTCGAGCTCTCAGCACCGGGCTGCACGTGAGAGAGGCGCCGACCGTCAGCCCGGACCTCGCGAGGAGCACCCGAGTACAACCGGAGCCTGACCAACTGAATGCCCGATGCCGTGTTGAATTTGGGAGTGGCCCGGTCCACTCAGTAATCTGAACAGCGGGCCTCGACAGGACCGGAGAGCGATCTGAAGACTGTGGAACCTCGGACAGAGGATAACAGCAGCTCGGAGGGCGCGTGCTCTCTCCTGAGGAAGTGGCCTCGACAGGACCGGAGAGCGATCTGAAGACTGTGGAACCTCGGACAGAGGATAACAGCAGCTCAGAAGGGCGCGTGCTCTCTCCTGATGAAGTGGCCTCGACAGGACCGGAGAGCGATCAGGAGATTGTGAGACCCGGGACACAGGATGACCGCGGCACGCTAGGGCGCGTGCTCTCTCCTGAGGATGCCTCGACACGACCGGAGAGCGATCAGGAGATTGTGAGACCCGGGACACAGGATGACCGCGGCACGCTAGGGCGCGTGCTCTCTCCCGAGGATGCCTCGACAGGACCGGAGAGCGATCAGGAGATTGTGAGCCCCGGGACAGAGGATGACCGTGGGACGCCAGGGCGCGTGCTCTCTCCCGAGGATG
>Ga0116217_10002829_pt1 | contig 16007 bp, 18 predicted proteins | sample Sb_taG_6_FD_89697 | JGI IMG/M metagenome (GOLD analysis project Ga0116217, IMG submission 89697) | Peat soil microbial communities from Weissenstadt, Germany - Sb_50d_4_PS metaG | ecosystem: Environmental > Terrestrial > Soil > Wetlands > Peat | place: Germany: Weissenstadt | collected 2010-09-21 | reverse complement strand
TAGTAGGTCCCCTCGAGCAACGTGACCGGGCCCGCCGCTCCGCTGACGAACAGCCGCCGGTTGGCGACGAACGCCAGCACGGTGCTGGCGACGCCCAGGATTCCGTAGAACACCAAAGAACCGGTCACCACAGTCCTCCTCGTCTTCTCCGCGCCGTGGATGCGGGCCAACCCTAAGTGCCGTCGCTGCATAGGCGGGGGACGCTGGGAGGAGCCGGCGACCACCGGGCCCTTCAGTTCGAGCCTGGCGGCATCGTCGCCAATGCCTGCGTCCAGGCGGTCGTCAATGCCTGCGTCCAGGCGTAGGTGAATGACCGAGCCGGTGCATCGGCGACGGCCAAGGTGACTGCCATGGAGGTGCCGCCGGCATCACCCCTGTGGGTGTCACCCTTCGTGTTGACGGCGGCGCCCATCACCAGGTTGGCTCCGGATCCGAAGTCGTCGAGGATGCCCTTTCGGTGCCCCCAGCAGCCGGGGGCACCACGGCGGAGGCAGTCGAGATTGCCGCTGTTGAACCCATCGTCGTACATCCATCCGTAGTCGGCGTCGAGCCCGTTGGACGATCCACCGGCCCACTCTGCATCGTCCAGCACGTACGCCCGTCCGGGGTCGGGCGGATCCTTGGCGTCGTCTGCACCACGTTGAGCGTTTTTGTTGAGCGCCGCAGTCAGACCGCCGAAGGGGGGCAGTCCCCGGTCGACCCTCTCGAGGTTGACGACCACGAAGAGCTGATCGGCCACGCTCATCTGTGCGAATCCGGACGGGAGCACCATGGGCCGGATTCCCTCCAGTGCACGCGCGTGGTTGATGGCGGCCAGGGCGGCATCAACGCACGCAGGGGAGTCGTCGAGGCCGTTGGCGCAGACGCGGGTGTAGTCGGGAACTGGCAGGACGTTGGCGCGCGGGTCGGGGATGCCGGTGTCGGACTCCGAGGTCGGGATCGACCGGAGCGGCCGTAGTGACCCGGCCGCCATGGCCGCCTGGGCGTCCCTCCAGGTGTAGCTGTACGCGCCGGCGCCCTTCCTGCTCTCCGCGAATGTGGCTGCGAGCGAGGACCCACCCTTGTCCCTCGGAGATGTGTCACCGGCCGGGTCGAAGGCGGCCCCCATCACGAGGTGACGAGACCCGAACCGGTCCAGCACGATCTGGCGGTCGGCCCAGCACCCCGAGCTCTGGCCGCCCGAGCAGCCCGGGACACCGCTGTTCGGGCCGTCCTCGTACGTCCACTGGAAGTCGGCGTCGAGGCCGTTGTCGATTGCGCCGATCCATTCGGTGTCGACTGATGCGTATGCAGCGCCCGGGCGGGGCGGCAGTTGCGCGGCGTCGGCACCCTTCTGGGCGTTCACGTCGAGCGCCGTGGTCAGTCCCGTGAACGGGGCGAGGCCCCGGTCGACACGTTCGCTGTCGACGGCGACGAAGAGCTGCTCGGGAACGGTCAGGCGGGGGAAGTCGGACGGCAGCCTCATCGGGGCCAGGCCCTCGCTCGCCCGGGCGAAGTCGATCGCCTCCAGTGTGATGCGCAGGCACGGGCTGGAGGTGTCGGCGCCGACGGGGGCGCATACGTCTGTGTAGTTCGGCGTGGGGGAGACGGAGTGGGAGGGGTCGGCCATGCCCTCGCCGGAGTGGCCACCGGCCGAGCAGCCGGCGAGGAGCAACGCCAGGGGCAGCATCGCCGCCACGGCCAGCCGCCACCGTGCGCGGCCGACGGCGGAAACGGTCACGTTGTGGGGGCCTCCATCAGGTGTCCCAACGTAGCCACGCGGGCACTCGTATCGGGATCGCTCCAGCTGGCGGGGAGTGGTCGCCGAAAGGCTCCACGCCGAGCCGTTCGCGCCGCCACGACAGGCAGCGCGCCATCCGGAACTACGGCGATGGAGTCCCCGTGCTTCCGTAGCGAGGGGGTCGCTTCTCGAGGAACGCGGCTACTGCCTCCTGCATGTCACCCGTCATGGAGGAGAGTACCTGGGTCCTGTTCTCGAGGTCGATGCCGGCCTGGAGGGACCCGACCTCGAGCTGCGACCACATCACCTCCTTCGTCATTCGGATACCCCAGGGGCTGTTGGCGCAAATGAAACCGGCCGTCTCCAGCGCGGCATCGAGCAACTCGTCGTCGGGGACCACCCGCAGGACCAGGCCGATGCGGTCCGCTTCGTCGGCCCCGATGATGCGGCCGGTCAGCATCAGCTCCCAGGCCCGCGAGGCGCCGACCAGGCGGGGGAGCAGCCAGCTCACGCCGATGTCGCAGCCCGAGATCCCGAGCCGGACGAAGGCGACGTTGAACCGTGCCGACGACGCGGCGATCCGGATGTCGCTGGCCAGCGCCAGCGCCAGGCCGCCGCCCGCGGCCGGCCCGTTTACGGCGGCGATGACCGGCTGGGGCAGCGAGCGAAGTCGGGGGACGAGCGCAGCAATGTGCGTCTGGGTGGCGAAGGTGCCCTCCACCCGGCCGAGGCTCTCCGACCCCGGAGCGTGGCCGTAGCCACCCAGGTCGAGGCCGGCGCAGAATCCCCGACCAGAGCCGGTGAGCAGCACGACCCGGCACGAGGCATCTGCCGCGATGTCGCTGAGTGCGTGATGGAGCTCGTCGATGAGCTCGGCATTCATTGCCTTGAGCTTGTCGGGCCGGTTCAGCGTGATCCGGACGACACCGTCGTGGGGTCGGTCGACGAGCAGCGTGGACATGCGTTGGCTCCCTCCGCTGGGCTGGGCCACATCCTTTCCCAGCCTTGCCGCAGCCGGCCAGCCCCGACGGCGACCATCGTCGCTTCAACCTGATCCGACGGGCCCGACGTGGCGGCTGCCCACAGCCAGCCGGGCCGGGTATCCCGCGCCCATCGGTGGCGTGCCGGGCATCGGCGCGCCGAGTATGGGATAGATATGGGAGTGCGTCACTCGAGCGTCATCGAAGCCCCCGTGCCGGAGGTGTTTGCCTGGCACGAGCGGCCCGGAGCTCTGCATCGTCTCGTGCCACCGTGGCAGCCGATCCGGATCGTGGCGGAATCGTCGTCGCTGCGCGACGGGAAGGCCGTGCTGCGGCTACCCGGAGGCGTGCGCTGGGTGGCACAACATGGCGGTTACGAACCGCCGCACCAGTTCGTGGACGAGCTCGTCTCTCTGCCACTGCGGTGGCGCCACATACACAGCTTCGAATCACTGAAGAGCTCCCGGACCCGGATGACCGACGTGGTCGACAGCCCGGTTCCCGGGTCCTTCCTGACGCAGGCGTTCCGGTACCGGCACAGCCAGCTGGCGGCCGACCTCGCCGCACACCGGGTCATGGCGGAGTTGACGGACCGGCCGTTCACCGTCGCCGTCACCGGATCGTCCGGGCTCATCGGCACCGCGCTCTGCGCGTTCTTGAGCACCGGCGGCCACCGCGTCATCCGTCTCGTGCGGCGCCCACCCCGCTACGGCGGCGAGAGGGAGTGGCAGCCGCATCGCCCTGACCCCGGCGCGCTCGAAGGCGCCGATGCGGTGGTCCACCTGGCCGGGGCGTCGATCGCCGGCAGGTTCACGGACCGCCACAAGCAGGAGATCCGCGACAGCCGGGTCGGGCCGACGAGCATGCTCGCCCGAACCATGGCCTCCATGAGCGACCCGCCGGGCGTCCTGGTCACCGCCTCGGCGATCGGCTTCTACGGCGCGGACCGGGGCGAAGAGGAGCTCTCCGAGGAAGGAACCCGCGGGACCGGATTTCTGGCCGAGCTGGTGGCGGACTGGGAGGCAGCCTGCCGGCCCGCACGGGACGCCGGCGTCCGCGTCGTGCACGTGCGCACGGGCATCGTGCAATCGGCGCAGGGTGGGTCGCTCAAGCTCCTGCGCCCGCTCTTCGCCGCCGGACTCGGGGGACCGGTCGGCGGGGGAGCACAGTGGGTGTCATGGATCGGCATAGACGATCTGGTGGACGTTTTCGGCCGGGCCCTCGTCGACGACGGACTCGTGGGGCCTGTCAACGCCGTCGCGCCGCACCCGGTGCGCAACCGCGAGTACGCCACGACGCTGGCCCACGTGCTGCGGCGGCCGTCCTTCGTGCCGGTGCCGGCGTTCGGGCCGCGGGTCCTTTTCGGAGCCGAGGGCGCGAGCGAGCTGGTGCAGGCCAGCCAACGTGTCGTCCCGGACCGTCTCTCCGCCGCGGGCCACGTGTTCCGCCATCCGGGTCTCGAGGCGTGCCTAAGGCACCAGCTCGGCCACCTCCAGACTCCCGACGCGGGTGAGGTCGCGTCGGGCAACTAGCCCCGGGCGCCATCGGCGGGAGCCGCCTGGCGAACGAGGTTGGCCGCCACGCGGGCGGCGTCACGCATCGGATCGGTGCTCCGGGTGGCCCGACAGAGCATGAATGCCCCTTCGAGCAGAGCGATCACCGCGTGGGCCAACGTCCTGGCATCGCCGGCGGACGCTCCCGCCACGACGAGCCGTGCCGTGGCGGAGTCCACCCAGGCATCGAACACGTCCGCCGTCGCAAGGCGGAGCTCCTCATTGGTGCTCGCGACCTCGAGGGCGACGGTGGCGATCGGGCACGCGTCGGCGTAGTCGGTGCCCTCCAGCACATCGGCGGCACCCTCGAAGACCTCGCGGACGCCGGTCGCGGCATCGGGCTGGGAGTCCCACACGCTCTCGACGAGACGCTGGTAGTCGGCGCCAGAACGGGCGATCACCGCGGCCGCGAGCTCGTCCTTACCGCCGGGGAAGTAGTGGTACAGGGAGGAGAAGCGGGCGTCGGCCTCGTCGAGAATCTGCTTGATCCCCGTGCTGGCGAGCCCCTGGCGGGTGAACAGACCCACTCCGGCGTTCACCAGGCGCTCCTTGGTGCCGACCGTCTGCACCGCCCTGCGCCGAGTTGCCGTTCTCCCTGGAGGGGACTGCCGTCGGGAGGAAGCCGGTTGCCGCATCCTCGCAGTCTAGCTACAGTTGAATGGATTGATCTATCCAACCACAAGATTCAAATGGTCGTCGCGGAGGTTCCGATGTACAAGGCGTTGATCCGCTCCAGAATCCGGCGGAGCGTGCAGGCACTCCGCGACGGCGATCCCGGTCCTCTGCTGGCGGGCTTCGCCGACGACGCCGTTCTGGTGTTCCCGGGCACGAGTACATGGGCGGGCGAGTACCGGGGCAAGCGCTCCATCGAGGGGTTCCTGCGGCGCTTCCTCGACGCGGGACTGGTGGGGGAGACCCACGACATCGTCGTCAACGGCCCGCCGTGGCGCACCACCGTCTGCGTGCTGTTCGTCGATCGGGCGGCCGATGCCGACGGAGAGGTCGTCTACGAGAACCGCGTCATGTTCCTCGTGCGCGCCGTCTGGGGCAAGGTCGTCTACCAGGAGGACTTCCTCGACACGCAGAGGGTGACGGCCTTCGACGCGTACCTCAGCCGCACCTGAGCGGCGCCGCGTGCGCCGCGTGCGCCGTGCCCGTAACGTCGCGATGCATGATCACCGGAGTCCACACGCTGGTCTACGCCGAGGATGCCGAAGCGGCGCGGGCGTTCCTCCGCGACGTCCTGGGCTGGCCCCACGTGGACGCCCATGGCGGCTGGCTCATCTTCGGGACGGGCCCCTCGGAGCTCGGCGTGCACCCGGCCGACGGCGGGGCTCCACACCACGAGATCTCGCTCACGTGTGACGACATCGACGGGACCGTGGCCGAGCTCACGGCCAAGGGGGCGCGCTTCGTGGGCGGCATCGAGAACCGCGCGTTCGGCCGCACCATCGCGCTCGAGATCCCTGGCGCCGGCCACATGCTGCTCTACGAGCCGAGGCATCCGATGGCGTTCGACCTCTGAAGGTCGCTCGTCGGTCGTGGGATCGTCGCGGCGCGTCGTGGCCCGGCGCCCGCGGTTGCCCTGCCGGCCTCAGCTCGCCGGCTTGGTGGCAACCCCGACGGTCATCCAGCACCACGGCTTGGGGCCGCGCACGTAGCGTTGCTCATTGCGTTGCATGACGAACCCGGCGCTCTCCACGAGCGCCGACGCGTCGCGGGTGAGGTGGCACCCGTCGGCGACACGCCTCTGCAGCGGCTCGAGGCGGTGTTGCCATTTCGCCACGCCGGCCTCGGGGGAGAGCCCGTGCTCCAGGAAGTGGACCGCGCCGCCCGGCCGGAGCACCCGTCGCACCTCGGACAGTGCCCGGGCCGGATCGGGCACTGTGCACAGGGTGAACGTGAAGAGCGCCGCGTCACAGCACGCGTCGTCCAGTGGGATCTCCTGGCCGTCGAGGCCCACGTGCTCGACGCGGACCGGCGAGGCACGGATCCGTTGCTCGGCCCGGCGCCGCGCCACCGCCGCCGGCTCCACGGCGAGCACCACCTCGACAGCGTCGGGGTAGTGCGGGACGTTGAGCCCCGAGCCGAAGCCCACCTCGACCACCCGGCCCGACAGGCCGTCGACCGCCCGCGCCCGCCAGCGTTCGAACCCGCCGGCCCCGCACATCCGATCGACCAGGCGGGGCACCACCTTCTCCCGGTACACACCCACTGGAGGGACGCTACCGCCGAGTGTGGCAACTGGGGAAGAATCGGCGCATGGACATTCATGGGAGTGCGCTGGTCACGGGTGCGAGTCGCGGCATCGGGAGGGCGGTTGCGCTGGAGCTGGCCAATCGGGGGTTCGACACGGTGGCGACCATGCGCGACCCCGGCGCGGGGGCATCCATGGCGGACGAGACACGGGGCCGGCTCACCGTCCGGCGGCTGGACGTGACCGATCCGTCGACGTTCGACTTACCGGACGACCTTCGCGTGCTGGTCAACAACGCGGGCATCGACACCGATTACCTCCCCGTCGAGCACGCCAACATCGACGACTGGCGCCGGATGTTCGAGACGAACGTCTTCGGCGTGGTCTCCGTGACGGCAGCGGCCATCCCTACCCTGCGCGCCAACCAGCCATCGGTGGTGTGCACCATCACCTCGTCGTCGATCATCGCCGCCGTGCCCTTCTTCTCGGCGTACCGGGCTTCGAAGGCGGCCGTGTCCGCGTTCGGGGACAGCCTCCGGGTCGAGGTCGCCCCCTTCGGCATCCGGGTGGTCGAGATTCTGCCCGGACCCGTCGACACCGACATGTTCCGCCTCAGCACGGGTGAACAGGGCGCCACGAGGTTCGCGGACTACCGCACCCTGGCGGCAGTCGCCGCGACGCTGCGACGGGAGCACGCCGACCCCCGTGTCGTCGAGCCGGCGGAGGCGGCGTCAGCCGTCGTCGACGCCATACTCGACAGCTCGGGCCCCATGCGTTACGGCTGTGATCCCATTTCGCTCGAGCTGCTCGACCTGTGGCGCCAGTGCGACGACGAGACCGTCTTCACCATGACCGGCCGCTCCCTCCTCGACCTCGTTGGCGCCACCGGCGGCGGGGACCCGGCGGCCGACTAGCCACTGATGGGGTCCGGCGCCGCACCCGGGGGCGCCTCGGCCATGAGCACGGCCCTCGCCTCGAGCTCCTCGCGCAGCTGCTCCTCGGTCACCTCGGGGTACCGGGGGTCGAGGTCTCTCAGCGCCTGCACGAGGATGGCTCCGACGCAGATGCGGGCGAACCATTTGTGGTCTGCCGGGATCACGTACCACGGCGCCCACTCGGTGCTCGTGTGGGACAGCATGTCCGAGAACGCGCGCTGGTAGTCGTCCCAGTACTGGCGCTCCCGGATATCGCTGGCCGAGAACTTCCAGTGGTGGTCGGGGAGGTCGAGCCGGCGCAGGAAGCGCAGCCGCTGCTCCTCTTTCGAGATGTTGAGGAACACCTTCAGAACGCGGATCCCGTTGTCGGTCAGGTAGCGCTCCCAGTCGTTGATCTCGGCGAACCGGCGCTTCCAGAGGTCCTTGTCCTTCGCCTCGCCCGGTAGTCGCTGGCGCTCAAGGAGCTCGGGATGCACCCGCACGACGAGCACCTCCTCGTAGTGGGAACGGTTGAAGATGGCGACTTCGCCACGAGCTGGCAGCCGCTTGGCGTACCGCCACATGTAGTCATGGCTGAGCTCCTCGGTCGAGGGCACCTTGAAGCTGCTCACGTGCACCCCCTGCGGGTTCACGCCGCTCATCACGTGGCGGATCGTGCCGTCCTTCCCGGCGGCATCGAGCGCCTGCAGGCAGAGCAGCACCCCATCGGTGTCCTGTGCCGCCAGGCGGTCCTGGTACGCCGCGAGGAGCTGCACGCTCTCTGCCAGGAGCTCGGCCCCCTCCTTCTTCTCCACGAAGTCGGCGGTGAAGGAAGGGTCGAAGTCTGTGGAGAGCGTGACCTTGGAGCCGGGCGTCACCCGCAGAGCGTCAACCAGCCCCCCGATCCACTGTGGTCTCGTGCGGCTCATCGTCGACCTCCCGGTGCATGCGCGGCCTCACGGCCCCGTGCCGATAGAGCCGAAGGTACCGTTTCGGTGGCTGGAACGTTGCACAGGCGGCCAATGGGGCCATTCGGCCCTAGGACGTTGTCGTCGCCACGGCCATCGTGGATTCATGGGCGGAACGGAGATTGACGGAGACTCGACCGTGGACGGCATCACCGGTGCACGCGGGCGCGGTGCCGACTGGCTCGACTGGAAGCAGACGACGGTGGACGGGCGAGCGGCCGAGTACGGCGAGGCCGGCACGGGCGCTCCGGCCGTGTTCCTCCATGGCTGGGGCCTCGACCACAAGGTGTACAAGCGTGCGCTCTCCCGTCTCGTGCGCGCCGGGCTGCACGTCTACGCCCCCGCGCTCCCGGGGTTCGGCGGGACGGCGGCCCTGCCGGGTGAGTCCTCCTCCATGCGCGGCTACGGGGACTGGGTGGCCGCATTCCTTGACTCCTTGGGCGTCGAGGACCCGGTGCTGGTCATGGGGCACTCCTTCGGCGGCGGGGTCGCTATCGAGCTGGCGCACGACCACCCCCGGCTGGTGCGCGCCCTCGTGCTCATCAACTCCGTCGGGGGCTCGGCCTGGGCCCACTCGGGTTCGTCGATCCGCTCCATGTCGGAGCGGCCGCTGTGGGACTGGGGCATCCACTTCCCCTCCGACCTGTTCCCCATCCGCCAGGCGCACCGGGTCCTGCCCGTCATCCTCTCCGAGGCAGTCGGGAACCTGGTGCGCGACCCGAGGTCGTTCTGGCGTGCTGCGGGTATCGCCCGACGGGCCGATCTGATGGAGGAGCTCGAGGAGCTGCGCAGGCGAGGGCTGCCCGTCGTGGTCCTCTGGGGCCAGCGTGATCACCTCGTCACGCGCGATTCGTTCGAGGACATGTGCCGCGCCCTCGGCGACCCGGACATCGTGACCGTTCCGGGCACCCACTCGTGGATGCTCGCTGACCCCGACGAGTTCGGCGAGGTCATGACGAACGTGCTGGCCATCGTCGACCGGGCAGACCCCGGAGAGCGCATCGCCGACGCAGTGTGACGCCGGCGGGCGAGCGCTGCGCTACTCGCTGACGCGCGGCGGGTTGTCGAGTTGGAAGAGCACGGACTCCAGGACCGTCCGGCGCTCGCGCAACACCTCCCGGTACTCGGGATTGTCGGTGTCGGCGATCTCGGTGCTCAGGTCGGCCAGGGAGCCCTCGAGCAGACGCTGGAGCTCTGCGCACTGCACCTCGGTGAGTTCGATCAGCATGGACTTGCCTCCCCAACTCGGCGGCCGACGGTCGACCGGTGAGCGGTCGCCTCAACGGGGCGCCCGGTGCCAACCTACGTGATCGCGCCCGCGAGTGCGCTCGCACGCTACGTTCGGCCCCGACAGAAAGGTCGCATGCAGCTCGCCATCGTCGTCGCCGTGTTCCCGATCATCTTCCTGGGTGAGCTCCCCGACAAGACCATGTTCGCCTCGTTGGTGATGTCGACGCGGGGTCGTCCGGCAATCGTGTGGCTCGGGGCCGCCGCCGCCTTCACGGTCCATGTGGTCATCGCTACGACGATCGGGGTGGCGCTGTTCCACCTCCTGCCCCACCGGGCGGTCGAGGCACTCGTGGCGGTGATGTTCCTCGTCGGTGCGGTGCTGGCGCTGCGGGAGGCGGTCAAAGAACGCCGCGAGAAGGAGTTGGTGGATCGGGAGGTGGCGTCGCACCGGCGCGTCGCCGTTACCGCGTTCCTGGTCATCTTCGTTGCCGAGTGGGGCGACCTCACCCAGATCCTGACCGCCAACCTGGCCGCGCACTACCACGACGCACTCTCCGTGGGCATTGGCGCCCTGCTCGCCCTCTGGACGGTTGCCGCGCTCGCCGTTGTCAGTGGGCAGAGCCTGTTGCGCGTGATCAACATCGCGACGGTGCGGATCGTCACCGCCGTCGTCCTGACCGGGTTGGCCGTCTGGGCCGCCTGGGCCGCGATCCACTGAGCGACGCGGGTCACACCACCCGGTGGTGGATGTGCCGCCCGCTCACTGACTCCATGGCTATCCGCAGGTAGAGGTTGCGGTCTGAACCGCCCCAGGAGAGGAGCGGGAGATGCTCCAGCACCTCGAGCTCGACCGGGTCGCTGACATGGGCGCAGCGGCCCTGCACGAGGACGCTCCACCCCTCGTGAGAGAGGCTGTCGGCATGGTCGATCTCGATCGCCACGAACGTGCCGTCGGTCGAGCTGTCGAGCCCGCCGTCATGGCGCACCTGGACGATGACACTGTCGCCGTCCACGACGTAATTCACAGGGAATATCGCGATCCTCTCGTGGGTCTGCACGCCGATGCGGCCAACCCCATGCGCCTCCAGGCGCCGGATGCACTCGTCGCGTCCGAGGCTCTCGAGGTGATCGTGGGATGCAGGGGGCTTGCTCTCACCGCGCACGCCCGACCGGATCCCTCCTTCAGACATGGGCGGCGATCCTCGTTCCCGCCGCGGGCTCGCCTCCGGTGTGCTGGCGGCTGTGACACAAGAGCTCGTCAATGCCGGCCTCCACCAGTGCGCAGGTGTCACGCATCTGGGTCAGGCGCTCGCCGGCGTCGCCCCCAGCCGCATCAATCGCGCGTTCGGCCACTCTGCGCACTTCCGTCAGATCGCGCAACCGCGCTGCGAGCGCCTTTTCCCATGCGTGCTCGCGCAAGCGGTAGTAGATCCGTCGGTCACCGGGCCGCGTCGAGCGTTCCAGCATGCCCACGTCGCAGAGCGAGCGCGCAGCGGCGCTCACACTCCCGGCCGACAGCTCGAGGTTCTCCTGAATGTCGGATGCCGTCTGCTCGGGCGGCTCGCAGACGACCATCCAACCGAGCACGCGCAGGACGGCGCGGGGCGTGCTGTTCACGAGGAGGAATGCGGCCATGTCCTCGACGAAGACGGTTCGCCAGTCAACCTCGGCGACGTTACGGCCATGGGGGAATCGGCCCGCGCTCATTCCGGGATCAGCGTCGGTCGAGTGGTCGCCGTCGGGTGGGCCTCGCTAGGCCCGGGGTCGCCGTCCAAGCGGTGGCCCGTGCCGTGGGTTCCGGTCAGGATCGGGATCGAGGGCATGGGTGTCGTTGCCTCCTGTCCTTTCAGTATTCGCTGAAGACACCGCGTGTTCGTAGGGCACAAGGTCCTGACCCAGACGGGGTCTTCGGGCACTGCCGCGCGCCGGTCCCGGTAGAGACGATGGAGGGAGAGCGAGGTTGGCCAGGTGACGTGTGGCCCTGGCGCGCCCGGGGGTCGTCCGATAGAAGAGAGTGCATGATGGCCGTCCGCGCACGCGCGGTGATGTGTGCAGCCCTGGGTGCGGTGGTGGCACTGCTCGCGGTCGGCTCCCCCGGGGCCGGAGCCGCCTCGAGCGGCCAGCCGGCGTTCACCACCTCCCAGGCTCCCGGCGGGGCGGCGACGGCCGGCCAGCGGGTGATCGCGCTCACGTTCGACGACGGTCCGGGTCCCTTCACCCCACAGGTGCTCTCGGTGTTGGAGCGCTATCAGGTGCCCGCCACGTTCTTCGAGATCGGCGGGGAGGTCGCCCGCTACCCCCAGTACTCCAAGATGGTCGCGGCCGCCGGGTTCCCCGTGGAGGACCACACCTGGAGCCACCCCGACCTCACGAGGCTCCCGGCCCCGGGGGTCGACTCCCAGATCGACATGACCCAGGCCGAGATCCGGAACGTGACGGGGACCACGCCACAGTGCGTGCGGCCCCCGTATGACGCATGGAACGCCAGCGTCCTGAGTGAGATTGCGTCACGCGGGTTGACGACCATGAGCTACTCCATCGACCCCAAGGACTGGACCCTCCCCGGCGTGCAGGCGATCGCCGACCGGGTAGTCGGCGCCGCGTTTCCCGGTGCGGTCGTCGACATGCACGACGCCGGGGGTGACCGCTCCCAGACGGTGGCCGCCCTCCCGCAGATCATCACCCGTCTTCGGGCGATGGGGTACTCCTTTGTCTCCATCTGCGGAGCGGGACCGGCCTACAGGCCCCAGGTCACCGCCACCTACCCCTTCGGAGATGCACCTGCTCCCGGCGCGGCCGTGACGTCCAACCTGCCGCTGGTCGGGGCAGCCGCCGCCGACAATGGCGGCTACTGGGAGGTGGCGTCCGACGGCGGCATCTTCTCCTTCGGCGACGCGTCGTTCCACGGGTCCATGGGCGGCACGCCGCTCAACGCGCCCGTCGTCGGCATGGCGGCCACCCCCTCCGGCGGCGGCTACTGGGAGGTGGCGTCCGACGGCGGCGTGTTCGATTTCAGCTCGCCGTTCTACGGTTCCCGAGCCGGACTGACCGCCGAGGACCGCTTCTTCTCCATCGTGCCGACGTCCGACGGCGGCGGCTACCTGCTGGTCGGGCAGCATCCGGCCGAGTAGCGAGCAGCGCCACGCGGGCGACGGACCGGGCTATGCCGCTTTGTCGGAGAAGCGGTACCCGATGCCCCGGATGGTGGTGATCCAGTGCGGGTTCTCGGGATCGGACTCGATCTTGAGACGGACCCGGCGGATGTGCTCGGTGACCGTCGAGCGGCCCTGCCAGCGCCCGCTGGAGCCCCACACACTCTCGAGCAGGTCCTCACGGGAGAAGACCCGTCCCGGGGCGGCGGCAAGAAAGGCGAGCAGATCGAACTCCTTGCGTGTCATCGCGACTTCGGACTCGCGGACCGTCACGGTCCGGGTGCCCTGGTCGATGACGAGGTCGCCGTGGTCGAGGGTCAAGGTCGGTGCCGCACTGCCTCGGCGAAGGACCGCCCGCACCCGGGCCTCGAGCTCGGCGAAAGAATACGGCTTTGTGATGAAGTCGTCGGCACCGAGATTGAGCAAGCTGACGCGGTCGCGCTCGGAGGCGCGGCCGGAGCAGACGATGACGGGGACCGTGCTGCGGCGCCGGATCTTGGTCAGGACCTCCGAGGTCCCGCCTTCCTGATCGAGGTCGAGGATCACCAGATCGGACGGGTCGCGGAAGGCAGCCTCGAGCGCGGAGGCCATGTTGCCGGCCTCTACGACCTGGTAGCCGAACCGACTGAGGTAGTGCTGCAGGGCCCGGCGACAGTTGTTGTCGTCCTCGGCCACGAGGATGGTCCGCGCCACGTCGTCTGCGGCGGCCGGGACCAGGACCATGGGGTCCTTGGCACCCATGCGGTCGGGCGGCGGATTCCTGTGATAGGTCGTCGAGTGGGTTGACACGTCGAGTGGCATGGTCATGCGCCACCCGGTCCGGTGTTGGCGGAGCGGCGCGTGTCGGTTCTCTGGTGATATCGACCGGGCGCGCGCGTCGAGCGGTGCGTCATGGCGAAATTCCCCCTCGTCCCTTCCCGTACCGCTGTCGCGGTGCGGGTCGTCACGACTTATTGTCGGAACGCGGTCCGTCCGGCTGCATAGGTCTTTCGGACCAAAATTTTGCTGCCGTGGTGCGTTCGGACCGCGGGCATGGGCAGGGGCTCCTGCCGCTCTCCGGGGGCCCGGGAGCGCGCCGTGCTCTCAGGCGCCGTGTTCTCAGGCTTCGGGCACGGAGAAGCGGTAGCCCACGCCGCGGACGGTGGTGATCCACCGTGGCGTGTCCGGGTCGGGCTCTATCTTCAGGCGGACCCGGCGGACGTGCTCCGTGACCGTCGAACGGCCCTGCCACTCCTCGGTGGAGCCCCAGACCCGCTCGAGCAGGTCCTCGCGCGAGAAGACCTGGCCCGGAGACGCGGCGAGGAAGGCGAGCAGGTCGAACTCCTTGCGGGTCATCGGCACCACCTCGTCGCGGACGGTCACCGTGCGCGTGTCGCGATCAACGACCAGTTCGCCGTAATAGAAGCAGGTCGCCGCCGGCTCGTTGTTGCCGCGCCGCAGGACGGCCCTCACCCGGGCCTCGAGCTCGGCGAAGGAGAACGGCTTGACGACGTAGTCGTCGGCGCCCAGATTGAGCGTGCGGATGCGATCGTCCTCTGAGACACGACCTGAGCAGACGATCACGGGGACGGTGCTATGACGCCGGATCTTGGCCAGCACCTCGCTCCCGTCGAAGCCGGGGAGACCGAGGTCGAGGATCACCAGGCTGGCGGAATGCTGGAAGACCGCCCGCAGGGTCGACGGCCCGTCGGTCGCCTCGGTCACGCGGTACCCGGTCCGCTCGAAGTAGCTGTGCAGCGCGCTGCGGCAGCTGAGGTCGTCCTCGGCCACCAGGATCGTCGTCTCCCCGCTGTCGGGCCTGTCGTTCACGGACGACGAGCTGGCGCCGGCCGGCCTCGTCGTCCGCAGGTCGCGACTGTGGGCGGTGGCCCGCCCCGCGACGTCAATTGGCGGAGTCATGTGCGCAAGGTCCTCTCTGGGATTTCGAGCACAGCGCCCTCACGCGCTCTCCCTCTCACTCATACCCCGAATGTCGGCCCGGCGGACCCCAACCTTGAGAGGATGGCTGCCCACCGGGCACCACGATGCGGTTGGATGCGCCGGGCGAGCGGCCCCGGCCCCACCCCTCGTCGCCGGCGCTTTCGCCAAGCCGTCGCCCTCAGGTCGCCTCAGGATGACCCCGCGACACCGGAATTCCGCTTCGACGTGCTGCTTTGTACACCGCACGTGGGATGAAAGTCCCACGGCGGGTGCAGTGGCCTCCGCGTGCCGTGCCTGGGCACCGAACGCGCCGTGGAGCGGCGATCGGGACGCGGGTCCTGGCCGTAGACCCCCTGGGCTCGCGATCGCGTACGGATGACGAGAGGCCCGAAATTTCGACCGCCGTGGCATGGTTGCTCTCTGGTTGCAGTGGGCTCTGCAACCATTCAACAACGTTCAAGCAACCGCGCTGCAAACACACGATGGATTAAAGTGGTGCTCTCCTGAAACACGCGGAAACCGAATGCGGAATCCGCATGATCATCTAGGTCTCAGGAGGGAAATGGCATCTGTCGGAGATGCCAGATGAGGGAGGGGGAATCGTGGGATCGACGTCACGTCAGCTTTCCACGGCGCAGGAGTCGGCCGAGATGGGCATCAACGACCTGTGGTCCGAGTTCAAGCGGACCGGGGTACAGACGCTGCGCAACCAGCTGATCATCTACTACTCGCCGTTCGTGAAGTATGTCGCCGGCCGCGTGCTGGCCGGGCTGCCTCGGCACTTCGACGAAGAGGATCTCGTGAGCTACGGGATCATCGGGCTCATCGACGCCATCGAGCGCTTTGAGCCGGCTCGGAACCTGCGGTTCGAGACTTACGCCATCCCGCGCATCAAGGGGGCGATCATCGACGAGCTCCGTTCCATCGACTGGGTTCCCCGGTCGGTGCGCACCAAGGCACGTGCCGTCGAGCAGGCCTTCACGCACCTCGAGGCGACACTCCGCCGCACGCCGAACGAGGCCGAGGTCGCGGCCGAGCTCGAGATGACGGTCGGCGAGCTCCACAAGGCACTGCGCAAGATCTCCACTGTCGGCATGATGGCCCTCGACGAGGTCCTGCGCGGCGGTGAGCGCTCGGAGCGCTCGACCCTCGGCGAGACACTGCCCGATCGGTCACATGGGCCGATGGACATGTTGGAGGCGAAGGAGTCCAAGGAGGCACTCGTCAGTGCAGTCGAAGGCATGCCCGAAAGGGAGCGGACCGTGTTGATGATGTACTACTACGACGGCCTCACGCTCACCGAGATCGGCGATGTTCTGGGAGTCACCGAGAGCCGGGTGTGCCAGATCCACACCAAGGCCCTCCGCCAGCTC
>Ga0116217_10002827_pt1 | contig 16013 bp, 10 predicted proteins | sample Sb_taG_6_FD_89697 | JGI IMG/M metagenome (GOLD analysis project Ga0116217, IMG submission 89697) | Peat soil microbial communities from Weissenstadt, Germany - Sb_50d_4_PS metaG | ecosystem: Environmental > Terrestrial > Soil > Wetlands > Peat | place: Germany: Weissenstadt | collected 2010-09-21 | reverse complement strand
TCAACCAGTTGCGCAGCGAGGTCGCCGCGCAGCGCCAGACCATCGAGGAACTGAAGGCTTTGGTCGAGAAGTTGGCTGCGGGGAAGGCCGTGGCAACCGACAATAGCTCAGTCCAGATTCGGCCCGTGGCTGACGCTGCTTCGGCGGAAAGTAATTCGCAGCCGGTTAATGCTGCCGGCGAGGGCACGGTTCGTCTGATGAACGCGGTTCTCGTGCAGCCCGACCCCATGGTAGAGGCGGCGATGGTGGATCAGGCTCAATCCGCCGCCCCCAAAAAAGATGCTCCTCCCCTTACTGCGGGATGGAATGGGGAACACTTTTTCATCAAGAGTGCGGACGGACAGTTCAGCATCAGCCCATATGGCTACGTGAACACCGATTACCGCGCTTACAAAGGCGATGGAGCACCCTCGGACACGTTTGTCGTACGCCGCGCGCGCTTCGGTTTTCAGGGCAACTATGGTTCTCACTTCGATTTTGCGCTGCTCACGGACGCTGCGGCCACTGCGGGTTCGGTCGTGCGCGATGTGTACCTCAACGTAAGAATCCGGCCTGAGTTCCAATTTCAGGCAGGCCAGTTCAAGGTGCCCTTCGCTCAGGAAACCGGGGTTGGCGCCACCAACCTGGACTTTGTAGAACGGGGGTTCCAGGCGATGTTGTACCCGTCGGCGGCCTCAGCCTACCGCAGCCCCGGCGTCGCCATTCACGGCGACATTTCCGGTGGCGTCGTGCAGTACTGGATCGGGGCGTTTAACGGCAAGGGATATGCATTAGTCAACACGACCAATGAACCGGAAGTTATTGGACGGCTGCGCTTCTACCCGTGGCGCAAATCCAAAAACGACTGGCTCAAGCAACTTACCTTTGGCGGATCGATCGACCATGCGCGTTCGCGGGGTCTCTCCGGGGATCAAAGCTTCAGCGGCGCGCTGCCCGATGGCGCTTACAACTTCTTCCCGCAGTTCGCCATTAATGGAGGCATCGAGCGCTACAACGGCGAGTTCACCTACCTCAAGGGGCGTTTTGCTCTACGCGGCGAATACGATCAACTCATGGAGTCCCGCAACAATGTCGGCTCCGAGCAGCCGGGAGGGCTGGGATACCTGAGTCTTCCGCAAATCAGAGCCAAGGCTTGGGACATCAGCACCACTTACTTGCTGACGGGGGAAAAGCGGCCGGAAAACGGCACTCCCCGGGTCAATCGTCCGTGGTTCGGCCCCGATACTCCAGGTGGCAAGGGACGTGGATTGGGAGCGTGGGAACTCGCTTTTCGATTCACTGGCATCCAGGCCAACGAACCGGGTTCGAACTTCTTGAACTATTACACACCGGGTTTTGTGCCCACGTTTGATTTCCACACCAGGGAGTACACCGTTGGGCTCAACTGGTATCCCAATTATTGGGTCAGGTACATGGTCAATTTGAGCGTTGATCAGTTGAAGGATCCCAGTCTAACGGGCGCGGTGCCACAGAACTACTTTGTGGTTTTGCAGCGGTTACAGTTCAGGTTCTAGAGTTGGTCCACTCGAGTGTTTGTTGCGGATGGAACGGTCAACAGGTTTGGTAGTTCGCTGGGGCTGGTCGCGGCTGGTCCTGAAGGGAAATCGTAGGAGGGAATTCGATGAGACCGAGGATTCTGTTTACTTTTCTTCTCACCGCACTATTTGTGATCCTGAGCGGCTGCGGCGGTGTGTCCAACTGTCCCGTGTGCGGCACTACATCCGCTGGCGGTTACGCCGTCATCGACGTCATCCCGGTGCCGGAGCACAATCCCACGGGTGAACCCGGCGGACCGTTCAACTCCTTCGACATTAGCTGGATCGCGCAAGCGCCCAGCGGGACGGGCCACAATTTGGACTACGTTTCCGACCGCATCGGCTTGGCCGTGGTCGTGGTCGATACGACCACCAACATCGCTGTGAACGCCATTCAAGGCGTCAACGCGGTGACCGGCGCGGGCAACCAGGCGAGCCTCTGCGATCCCAGCATCCCTCCCATCGCCGATGTGTTTGGCAATTTCACCCGCTTCGGGTGTAGGAATGCGCCCTTTCACCTTATTTCAGGCTTCGGCGCCAATGGTAAATTTGGGGGGTTCCCAGGCGCTCAGTGCTGCGCTTCGCGCTCCAACGGCGTGAATCCAATGTCCGGTCCAGATGGCCTCGAAGTGAGTGACGACGGTAAGCTCTTGTTCGTCGGGAATGGCAGCGCTTCGGTCGTGGTCTTCGATTTGACCACCATGGACCTGACCCAGAATCCGCCCACTGCACCCACGGTGGTGGCGGCCATACCTACCGGCGTTTCGGCTGACTATGACGGTCCGCTGGGTATCGCTCCCTGCGTCGCCTCCTGGAACGGTGAAGCAGGTTCCGCTGCTGATTGCGGAGATGATCGCGCCGACGAAATGGCATACGACGCCAAGCATCAGGTTCTCGCGATTATCAACGGTGATCCAGGGTTACCGTTCGTAACGTTCATCAATATGGCGAATATCACGACGCAGCACTGCCTGCCGATCGATGCGGCGCTCGCTTATGGTCCCTGGCAAGCTGGGTTCGGTCCCGCCGACTATGGAGTTAACTATCCGTTCCAGGGTTCGAATACAACTTGGGTGCCGCAAGATCCGGCTGCTCATTTCAACCCGCCCAGTTGTATCCTTGGCCAAATCTACTACGACGGTGCAGGAGGAGCGGCTTCCGGAGGACTCGGACTTAATAACCCGCCCGTTCAGGTTGACACCGTTGGGGGCACGTTCCCGTGCCCCGATCCGTCCAATCCGCAGACCTTCGGAGGCGTTTCAGGATCGGTAAACTCGCTGGTCCCGGGCGTAGGCACAACACCCAGTGGCGTGAATTACAGCATCCCATGCCACCACGGCCCTCTCGTCGACCAAGGCCCTCTCTCCGACCAAAAGGCGGGGACTTTTTGTAGCCAAACCGCCCCTGGCAGTAACTGCGCGGGTGCCATAGCGCCAGCCGGTTTGGGAGGCATGGCCTGGAATCCCAATACCGGTCACTTGCTGCTGGCGAATGAGAATTCCATCGGTATCACCAGCATTGGAAGCATCGATGAAATCGATCCCCAGCTCACGGACACTACCTGCGGAGGGGTCTCCTGTGGACCGGTGGTGGTCAACAGCTTCGTGATGCCGAATTGCATGCCGACCAGCATCGTTAAGGGCCCGGGTAACAACTTTCTCGTAGGTTGCGCGGACCATGATGGCGAAGCATTTCCTCCCAACGAGTACGTGATTGATGGAACTTCGGGCGCCATCCTCGCCGAAATCACCACGGTCGGAGGCGTGGACGAGACCTGGTACAACCCGGGCGACAAACGATACTACCTGGCAGCGCGCGACATGCCGACAGGTCCGGTCATGGGCGTCATCGATGCCGTCAGCAACCTCTGGCTGCAAAACGTTACGACCAACGCCAATTCGCATAGCATCGCAGTGGATCCCACCACGAATCACGCCTTTGTGCCCATGCAAACCGGCGGGATCTGCACCACGCAAAGCAGCAACGGTTGCGTTGGAGTCATAGCGCAACAATGAGACAGAGTGAGGCGATAGCGAATCTCAAGAGATCTACTGGGCGAGCAGATTGGTGATATAGTTCGGCTAAACGCGTAGGGCCAGGTTCGAGTCCGCCCGTTGGCGAAGGTTGTTGAGGTCATCTATGGTCGCGAATCGAAAAGTCGTCGTGCGAGGATATGCCTTGGCGTTTCCGCTTCTTTGGGTGTTGATCGGGCTGGCAAGCGCAAGCGAGCAAACGGCGCCCAAACCCACCGACCTCCCTGCAACCGTAATCGCCCACTTGCCGTTGCCGCAGGCGACCGGAAGTCAAATGTTGCTTCAGAGGGAAGACGCGAAACAGTACCTGTACGTTCAACAGGCCTCGAAGGAAGGCTTCATGATTGTGGACGTGACCAAGCCGGAGAAACCGAGCCTTTTGAAACGAACCGCGGAATCGAATCAGTCGACGGCGGGACACCTGCAGATGGTTAGCCCCGATGTAGCCATCGCGGAAGCTCCGGAAAAAACACCGACGACTCTGACCAGCAGCAGCCGTACCACCGAAACCGTTCGCGTGCTCGATTTGAGTGACCCGCGCAATCCAAAGACGCTGGAGACTTTCAACAAAGTCACCAGCCTTCTTCCGGACGGTGGCCACGGCTTGATCTACCTCACCAATAACGAAGGCCTATGGATTCTCCGCTACAATCGCCCGTCGATGCTGGAGCCAGCCAAGAAGAAACCGCCCTGCGACTCAAATTCGGCGATCATGGCCATGCCGCCGGACTGCGACTAACGCCTACCTGAACCAAAGCGAACCTCGCCGAAAACCTACTGTGAAACTTGGCGCACCGAGCATTCCTTCGCGATGGTCTTGATCGAAGTGATGGTTATCGTCACCGAGGCTGGAGAACCCGTCCTGGTTAAAGAGTCGGAGCTTGTGCTCATCGAAGGTGACTCCTTCCCGGTTACCTCCACTCGTTGTCCCAGGTACTGGCGGAGTCTCATCTTGCCAGTGGCCTGCAGTTCGTAAGTCATGGCCGGGTCCTGCTTGATCAGCACGTAATCGCCGCTGGATCTGCTGACGCAGCCCTGTGTGGTTACCTGTCCTTTGGAATCTTTCGAGTTCTGCCGGTTCGTGTTGCTGGGATTGCTGTCTTGCGCCAGAAGAAAGCTGCCCGAAAGCAGCAGAGCGAACCATGGCTTGCTCATAGAAATTCCTCCTCTTCTAGAATGGGATGGCGACGCCATTGCACCGGTTGCATTTAATGTGTGGGGCAGAGAGAGGGCTACTTGACCCGAGTTTCCTGATAATGCAGTTCCTGCCATTTCCCGGCGCGTTTCACCCAGATTTCACTGATATATACCCGTGAGTAGTGTATTTGCGACTTGGGCGGGAACTGTATGGTGACTTCGTAGATGACCAGGGCGGCATCCGGCCCCAGCGAAGTCAGCTTGTACCCCCACAGTGTATAGTTGAAGACATTCTGGCTTGGCAGTTCGTTTACCGCTTGAATCTTATTCCGCTCGCCCCTGCCATCGACTTCGACGCCCTCATAGTCGTCCGCCAAGAATTCGGCGTAACCTGTCTTGTCCTTGTTCTTCAGCGCCTCCCATTCGACTTTGATCTTCGATTCGAACATATCCTTCAGCCCCGAGTCGGCGGAGACGCTGCTCGATGGCCGGTTTTCGCCAGTCTTGGCTGGCATTGTGGGGTGTTGCGCCAAAGCCAGAGACGGCAGCCACAGAACACAAACGACGACGAAGCAATCTCGCATAGGTCCTCCGAAGGGAAATGCAGCGAAATCTTATCAGGTACCAGGCCAGGTCCGGCGCAACTGAACCTTATTGCAAATCTCTGACTTTCTTTCTCACGGCTGCGAGCAACTGCGGGGGCAGGTCGGCATAGCCTTCCTGGACTGCAAATTGCTGGCCGTCCGTGTATATCCAATCCAAGAGATTGCCTAACGCGGCTGCACGCGCGGAATCAGACGATGGAGTTCGCAGGTAAATCCAGGTGAAACTGGTAATGGGAAAAGCATCAGCTCCGGGTGCGTTGGACAGCGAGGCGGAGAAGCTATTCCACCGCGGCGATTCTACCGCCTTGCACGCCGCTGCAATACTCTCAGTGGAAGCTTTAACAAACTTACCGGCGCGATTCAGCACCCCGGCGTGGGGAATATTGTTCTTCACCGCATATTGATACTCCACGTAGCCAATGGAGCCGGGGCTATTTTTCACTTTGTCTGCCATATCGGAACTGCGTTCCGCCGGCGTGCCAACCGGCCACTTGGGTGAAGGCGTGATTCCAATTTGGGCCCGAAACTTGGAACTCACCTTGGAGAGAAAATCAGTGAAGACGTAGTTGGATCCCTTTCCTGCGGGGCGGTTGACCACTTGGATTGGAAGATTCGGCAGAGTGATCTCTGGATTGAGCTTCACGATTTGCGGCGCATTCCAGGTCTTTACATCGCCGAGGAAGATCTCGGCCAGCACCTCTCCCGAAAGCCGAAGCTCCTGGTGGATATCGGGAAGGTTGTAGATGGGAACGATCCCGATGAGCACGACCGGAAGTTCGATCAAACTGCCCTCTTTTCGTTCCTTATCTGTAAGCTGAGCTTCCCCGGCGGCAAAATCGCCCGCGCCATGTGAGATCTGCTTGATCCCTTCGCTGGTGCCGACCGGGAGGTATCGCATCTGCATGTTGGGGTTGCGCTTGTCGTACTCCTGTGCCCATCGGTTGTAAAGAGGCGCCGGCACAGTCGATCCGGACCCCACCAGGACAACCGCGTTTTGGGCATTGGCAGGAGCGCTGCGCAGTCCGAGAGTAAGAAGGGGTAACAGCCAGATATGCGAGAGCCAACGGAGGCTAGAACGTCGCTGCGCAATGCTCGACGCCAGAAATCTTGCGGGTACCTTCATCGTGTTCCTCCTATATTTTGGCCGGACTGTCAAACGCACCCCATCCTCTTGGCCACCGGAATACTGAAGCTAGCTCACGAGTGTAAGTTACCACCGCTTTGAGTGAACCCAAAGTGTCGCGAAACGGGTAGCTCTTGTCAGACTAGGAACGGCCATCGCTCCATACCCCCGCACGCCCCGAGGGCTAGAGTCGAATTCTCGCCCCAACGACGCGGAGTAAACGAGAGAGGCGAGCATTCGCCTGGCATTGAGTTTCTACCGGCAGTGTGAGCTATGGGAGGGAGGTGCTGACAGACGGTTGGTGTTAAGATGCTGAACGTCCGGACTCCGTCGCCGCGAATCGCGCTATGAACTCGTACGCCCAGGGCCAGCCGGACAGAACCGCGAAGGCCGAACCGACTTATGTCGCGCAACGAAATTGAAATTTTAGCGCGTGAACTGTTGTCCGCATATGAGACGGGCGAGATGGTCGCAATCCCTCCGTCGCGGCGCCCCGGTTTCGACCTCAACACGGCTTATGAGGTGGAAGCAACCCTCAAGCAGTTCCGCGAAGCGGGTGGACACCGAGCCGTCGGCCGCAAGGTTGGTTATGCCAATAAGGCCATGTGGCGCGTGCTCAAGCTTGAAACCCTGGTTTGGGCCCACATGTACGACGACACGGTGCATTACAGTGACCGCAACTCCACCACGCTGACGCTGGCACATCCCCGTTCGCTGAAGATCGAACCCGAGATTGTTTTCGGTTTGAAACAGCCGGTCATGGGGGAAGGCGCTGACGCCACCGCAGCGCTCGCATCCACGGATTGGCTGGCAGTGGGATTCGAAATCATTGATTGTCCCTTTCCGGAATGGCAGTTTCAGCCCAGTGATTTCGTTGCATCCTTTGGACTTCATGCTGCACTCACGATCGGAGAACGGGTGCCGGTGAGGCCCGACGGCATCGCCGCGCTGGTGGACGAACTACCGCGATTTAAGGTGCTCATGACGAAGAACGGAGAGTTTGTGGAAGAAGGGTCCGGCAGGAACTGCTTGAGGAGCCCCGCCTTGTGCCTAGCGGAACTCAGCGCAGCCATCGTGAGGCGATTTCCCACCCAGCCATTGAGCGCGGGGGAAATCATCAGCTCCGGAACGCTCACGGCCGGACATCCGACCGACAGAGGCGATCTCTGGACAGTTGAGGTCGAGGGGCTGTCGCTGCCGCCGTTGACACTGCGCCTAACTTGATCGATAGGAAAAACAAAAATCATTTCAGAGAAAGGCACGGATAGAAGGGCTTCTTGCGGGGGCGTGAACTCACTGAAGTTGAAGCTCCCGTCAAACCGCTATCGGAGAGGATTCGTCCCTCAAACTGCAAACTGTGGAACTGCCTTGATGTCGGGCTCGCGATCAGCGTATTGCTTCGCTTCGGTCGTCGGCATAGCAGCGCTGCTTAAACGTAAGCTAAGTCAGCGCCACCGGCCCGGGAAAGGAGAGTAAGCCAAAACCGGGCCGGCGGCGATTCTGAAGGGAAGGTGCCCCTCAGAAAGTTGAGAGGCCGTTAAACCTGGTGGTCCCGCGTTAGACGGTGACGCGGGACCATTTGCAGTCTTACGGCAAGTAGTAGCGGAACGACGTGAAGACCATCCCGTCCAGTCCTTCCGGCGATGCTTGAGTTCCTGACGTGGGACCGACACCAGACCAGGTCTGACGAGTCACGTAGGAGTACTGCGTGCCGAACCGGAACCTGCCCTTGGGCCCGTTGTAGAAGCTGTACCAGAACCCGGCCGTACCCTCAATTGCCGCCCGCGTGTCAGCGGTGCAATTGGAGAGAGTGGTCGGAGTGAAGCCGGTGTTTACGGCAGGAGGCAATTCGGTGTAGCAACCGGCATTGCTAAAGAAGGGCGATCCGTAGCCAACATACTTCTTCGTGATCGTATCGTAATCCGTTGTCCTGCTGGCGTACTCCGCTCCGGTGTAGAGGTAAACGTCGAGTTTCTTGCCGCGATACTCGAGCGTGGTCAAACCCTGGTAACCCTTGACCAGGTGAACCGTTCCGTCGCTGTGAATTGACATATCGGAGAGTTGGGCGGCGCCGTAACGGCCCACGCCGCTGCCCCCGAAGCCATGCAAGCCAAAAACGATGCGCTTGTCGGCGAATCTCCAGCGGGCGTTGGCTCCAATGCCGCCACCCTCTTTCGAGTCATTGTAGGCTCCGGCAGCGCTTGCACCCGTGATGCCGTGGCAGACAGTGCTGGCGCCGGCTACCTCGCCGCATGGGAAGACACGGTCGGTGAATCGGTCGAGCAGGCCGAAGACCTCGTAGTGCCCAAAGCCGGGATCAAAAGCGACCTTGGCGATGATATCGGGTGAAGGATTGAACGTGTAATTCCCCCCCGTGTTGTAGCTGTTGCTGGCCCCGGACGACCCGAGCATGAAATTATTTCCGTTGTTATGCGTGGTGAGCGTGCCCTCCGCGTTTTCTAGGGCGACGGCGAATGACACCTTATCGCCGAAGTCTTTAGTTACGCGAATCCCGTATTGACGCGCGAAACTGAACCCGACGTTGTAAGTCGAGTCGATCGTTATGGGCCGGGCGTCGTTGACTTTTCCCAGGTCGTCGCTAGGCGCGAGTCCCGCCTTGCCCTCGGTCACCAGGCTCCACATCTGGCCGCCGAGGAATTTCCAGCCATTGTCAAACTTGGCTTGGCCCCAAGCCTGGCGCAAACGGAGAGTGTAGCTATTGGTCTGGGTAGCGGTGGAGGTAACACCCGCCGAGAGAAAATCGCCCGATACATACCCGGAAACTTCCACATGTTTCAAGTTGCCAACAACAAAGAGCGTGGGACGTGACTGGCGTGCGGAACCATAGAACTCTGGCATCGTGCTCTGCGAGGCGCCGGGCATGGTCAGCGAATTGAAGGGCGTGGAAACATCCGCTCCAAGGGCCCGTGAACGACGCACAAATTCGGCCGCCACAAAGGCGCTGGTTGAAAAGCTGATTCCTTTGTAGTGAATCGACAGCGGGTTCTGCAGCGTCGAGTCCATGGTCTTCTGTGTCTCCTGCACCGTCAACGCGGTGTTGGTGAAGCTCGTTTTGAGGTCGGCCACGTCCCCTTTCAACTCACGAACCGTCTGCTGTTGTTGGCTGGCCTGGGTTTGAGCGGCCGCGGCCTTGTTGGCAGCGTCGGCCGCGGCGGCCTGCGCCTGCTGCCAGTTCTGTTGAGTCTGCTGCAGTTGCTGGGAAAGTTGGTGGATTTGCTGCTGCTGGGCGGCCAGGGCGTCTTTCAACGCCTGAACGTCGGTAGCCGTTACCGCCGGCTGCGCTGGCGCCGCTGCTACGGGCTTGTGCTTCTTCTTTGGAGCCGGTGCAATTGAGTCCGAGGTTTGTGCCCAAGCGCCGGCTGAAAGTGCCGCCAGCGTCAGGACCGTTAGACACAGGTGCTTGGTTGATTTCATAAAATGCAAGCCTCTCCTTTTCGAGTTTTTGGTCGACCAACACATCGCGGGGGAGCAGCAGAAAACTTTTCGCAATCAGAGGTCACAGCTTGGCGACCTTTACTTTTTTTGGCAGGCGTTTCCCGAGCACCGCCTCGCCATAACCGATCGATACTCTTATCATAATAAACTTACTAGTATTATGAAAACACTTACCCAGCGGTCCTTTATTATTACGTGAGTGCTGAATCGCGCGAAGCCGGGGGAACCTTTCTTAAAATGGGTGGCCTAGGTTGACGAAGTCAGTCCCCCTTCTAACTTTCTTGTCGGTCGCAATAGAACTCGGCGCCATGACCACACCATGCTCGCCGTGTATTCTCGCCTACCGCCGATGGCGCGTCAGTGACCATACGCACCTCGCTTGGTGACGCGCTCGCGAGGTACCGCGCCCTGATGGTGATTTCTGGCGAGCAGCATCAGGGCCCGCAGCGCACACAGTCCCTTTCGTGAGATTTTCATGATTGTCAATTATACAATAAAGTCCATCGTAGTAATGGACTTTATTGACATTAACGACACAGCACCTGCTGTTCCATCTCCTCGAGCACCGGAAGAGCCCACTAACCCTCGCGCTTTTAGCAGTTTACGGGAATCCCTGCAAGTTTACGGCGGGGGATAGTGTGCATCGAATTGCAGTTCGAAGAAGGAAAGATTCTCAGGCTCGAATGGTTTTGCCTCAGGATTGTGGCTGAATCGCTGGTGATGGACGTGACGATTTGGGTGTTTTTACCGTACCGGTAGGAGCAGTTGCGTTGTTCCAAAACAGTTCATAGGTGCAACACGACGACCCAAACTCAATCATCCATGATCCTTCATCGTCGCGGTCGGTCTAACGATTCATACCAGTTTACGTAGGAGTGTCATCATCGGGTCGAACTTGGGCATGTGCGGAACTGACTTGAGCAGCACTTCTTGCATGGTGTCTTCGGCGTCCTCAAGTTGGCCGCAGACTTTCATGCTGAAAGAGAAGGCGGTATTTTGGAGTAGGGCAGCGCCTGGTCGACGCCGCATAGTCTCCACGCCGCAAGAGCTGGACGGCTTGTTCTATTTCGGAACGCATCGCCGTAAATGTAGCATGGCAAACTTCCGGCAAGCTTGATTCGGACCCGACGTGGGCGCCCAGAAACTCGTTATCTAGAACGGAATGCCAGAATGGCGTTGTAATTCACGATAACAAAGTCTTGGCCATCAGAATCCCACAGCTTCCCGTCCAAACCTTTCCCACGCAGGCCCCGCGCGGAAATGCCAATCTACTGCGGTTGCATCGTTTGCTGATCGATTGCAACCAGGCTGCAGCATCAGGCTCGATTCACCGAATATTCAACAAATTGTCATCGTTTATTAACAAGGGCGGGCTAGGCTGGCTGTTCGCACAATAATGAACTACGAGCTGAAAGAGTTCTCTTCACGGTTTTGTCTACTATCGAAAACGTCTATTTCTAGGGAGATGAAAACAATGAAACGAATCATGGCTCTGGTGGTGTCGATGGCGCTCGTGGGGTTCGCGATCGCGGCGCAGGCCCAGCAAGATACGGCCGGTGCAACGACGAAGAGCGCGCGAAAGAAAACGCTTGGCAAATCATCTGGGCCGACTGTTTCAGCGCAACTCAGTGAGATGAAGCAGGCGATCGACGCTCAGCAGCAGCAGATCAAGCAGTTGAGCGATCTGGTTCAGAGCCGCGATCAAAAGATTCAGCAACTGGAACAGCGGCTTGATCAGAGCCAATCTGTAGCTGTGCAGGCGCAGACCAGGGCAGATACTGCAGTGGCGCAAACGACAGAGCAACAGCAAACGGTTATGGCGCTCAAAAGCGATGTCGTGGACTTGAAGACCACCGCCACCAACTCCGCGCTGACTCTGCAGGAAACGCAGAAAAGCTTTCGAGAGGCGACTGAGAGCCCGATGGCCATCCGCTTCAAGGGAGTCACAATCACTCCGGGCGGCTTCCTGGCGGGTGAATCGGTATATCGCAATCGGGCGACGGGTGGCGATGCCACTGCCTTTAACAGCATTTTCATGCCCGGCAGCGGCGCCAACAGGATTTCTGAATTCTTTGGTTCCGGCCGCCAGTCGCAAATTACGATGCGAGCTGATGGCAAGATCGGCGACATGAAGCTCACCGGCTATTATGAAGCTGACTTTCTTGCGGCTGGCACTACTTCAAACAATAACCAGACCAACAGTTATGCCCTGCGGCAAAGGCAGGCATGGGGCCAGGTTGCCTTTGACAATGGCTGGAGTTTCACTGGCGGTCAAATGTGGACCTTGTTGACGGAAAACAGGAAGGGCATCGACAACCTCAACACAGCCAGGCCAATGACCATCGACCCGAATTATAATGTCGGCTTCAGTTTTGCCCGGCAGTACGGCGTCCGCGTGGTCAAGAACTTCAACGATCGTTTCTGGCTGGCGGCTTCGTTGGAGAATCCTCAGACGACCTTTACGGCAACCAATGCTAACAACAACTTCGCCTTAGGCAGTGACGGTGTGGGCGCCGGACTCTACAATCCCGGCATCACTGCTTGCACCACTACCCTCAACTCCAGCGGCGCCCCCGTCACCGTTTGTACCAACGCGTCCAACTATTCCTTCAACGCGATGCCGGACGTCATCGTAAAGGCGGCCTTTGAACCCGGTTTCGGCCATTATGAAGTCTTCGGTATCTTCAGCCGGTTCCGCGACCGCATCTATCCCTGCGCGGTAGCTACCCAGGACTCGGCATTGTGCGGCACCACCAATTCCGTGACAGGAGCATATAACTTCTCCAGAAACAGCGGTGGAGTGGGAGGGAACGCCCGTGTCAGCGTGGCCCACAAGCATGTGGACTTCGGGCTTCACGCACTTTATGGTAACGGCCTAGGCCGTTACGCCGCGTCCGGTCTGCCGGATGCCACTGTGGATCCTTATGGCAGGCTGGTTCCGCTGCGCAGCTATCAGGGTCTGGCCACGCTTGAATTTCACTATCCCAAGTTGGATGTGTACTTCAACGGCGGCGAGGACTATTCGGGACGCCGCTATCAAACTGACACCCTTGGTACCGGCAAGGTGGTGGGGTACGGAGCGCCAAGCTACGCTGACGGTGGTTGCTATACCGAAACCTTGCCTTCGGCATCGAGCCCCGGCGGTTACAATTTTGGAGGGCTCAGCAGCTGCAGTGGTCAGACCCAAAGCGTAATCGAAGGTACCTTCGGGTTCTGGATCAAACCCTACAACGGTCCCAAGGGCAGATTACAATTCGGCCCGCAGTATTCCTACATTAGCCGGAATGCGTGGGCGGGCGCTGGCTCTACGGCGGGCACCAGCCTTACGCCACACGGAGTCGACAACGTGTTCTACACGTCTTTCCGCTACTACTTGCCGTAACACGTGCGGAACCTCTCGCCCCCGGAATTCCCTCCTCTTGCCAATGGGGCGAGGGGTTGTTTTCGAAGCCGGAACGGCCTCAATCGCTCCAGTGCGGAAACTCCCCGCATTGGGAGAGATTCGCCTTTCGGGCGCTGCGATCGGGTATTTCGAGGGCATTCGGAGCGGCGCGCGGCATTGCCTGGCGGTTGGCGGATTCGCTGGCGCTGCGGCGTTCTGTGGCATCGCGCTGGACGAGTACACGCCGGACCACTCGACGATCTCGCGCACGCGAAGATGGATCGATATCGATAGGCAGGGCGAGGTATTCGCTGGGTACTGGGCGTGCTGGCGGATCGCGGGCCGCTGAAAGCCAGCGGATCGCGATCGACGCGACGACGCTGGAGGCGAACGCAGCGATGCGCTTGATCGGGCGGCGGGACAAGAGCGCGAGTTACGAGGAATTTCTGCGCGGGCTGGCGAAAGCGTCGGGCATCGCGACGCCGACGGGGGAAGACGTGGCGCAGCTGGACCGCAAGCGCAAGAGGCGCGAGTCGAATAAGGAGTGGAAGAGTCCGGCGGACGACGATGCGCGGATTGTGGTCCACCTCAACGTCGCGCCCGAGGCCACCGAGGACGTTCAATAGGAACAGATAGCGATGTTCGGTAAACACGCCGGAGGCTCGGAGCAATTCCTCCTCGATGATCGCGGCATGTGCGGCCGAGACTCCCAGTGCCGTGGACTCGCAGATGGCGGTGATTGCGCCTGCATGATGCCTTAACCTTTCCAATTGGCAGAGCGCAATGCGGAGGTGCGCTGCCCGTACGGGTACTTCGACTGCATAGATCTTCTTGACCGCGCGACAGAAAGCGAGAGAATGCGCGAATGCGGATGTGGCTGAGAAGCGCTCCGCGAGCAACAAGGCATCTGAAATCTTTCTGCCTTCCGCAATTTTCTCTACAGCGCGGTAGTTATAGAAAAGGCGTGGAGCCGCTCGGATGACATCCTCGCCGACCGTTTCCAGCAAAAAATGCAGAGACTCGCCGAGACCCCCCTCATAAACTGATCCCACGGGCATAGCGAATGAACCTGGATCTTGAACGACCATCGCAGGTCGACTTTCCCGGAATTGCAGTACCAGAATTCCATCCAAGGCGTCGTACCATGCTGCTAGAGCTATGGTTGCCGAAAGACAAGCGACGCCGTCTGGAGGCTCTCAACACAGTGTGGACGGCACTCAGACACACCCGCGTCTCTGATCTCTGCAGTGGTGAGAACCCATCCCACGTGCCTGTTCGAAAGGTTTAGGAAGGCATGGACTATTTCGCTCCGTGCATTCTGGGCTTATTTTTGCATTGCTTGGTATTTCGTTCGATTTGGTGTACCGGACGACGAAGTTCTTTCATTTTGCCCATGCTGCAGTGTTCCTTGGTGCGGCATACGCAACGCTGATCTCTCGCGGGCGATTGTGGAGCAGGAATCTGGTTGGCATGCGTGCGCAGTCTCCCGTAAAGGCACGATCGGACTGATGCAGTTGATGCCCTCAACGGCCGCACGACTCGGGGTGCGAGACCTCTACAACCTTAACGAGAACGTCGCCGGCGGTGTGCTGTACCTCGCATGGCTTACGCACAGATTTCAAGGAGATCTGCGATTGGTTGCAGCCGGTTACATTGCCGGCGAAGACGTGGTTGCCCGGCGCGGTCTCGCGTACCGCAATCCTGAAGTCGTGATCTATGTATCTCGAATCAGAGCCAATTGTCGGCCACAACTTGGGGACGGTAGACGATTGAACCCCGCGCTGGTAAGGAGCAGAGTAATCCAATGAAAATTTGTTGGATTTTTGTGCATTTGATAACGCTGTCCTATTGCTTGGCCCAAGCGGAGGCACCTCCAAGGGTTCTACCCGAAGCGCGAATCGTGCGCCTGACACTCGACACACAAAGCGTGTCTGTCCTGCACCTGCGACCGGGGTACATCAGTTCGGTGCGACTGCCCGAGGACGTAAGCTCGGTGGTCTTGGGGAATCCCGGCACCTTCACGGCCGAGCATTCCGAGGCCGAGCCACGGCTGGTGTTCCTGAAACCAACGACCGCAAGTCGCGCCGAAACCAACGCGTTGATCACGACTAGAACCGGGCATGAGATTTCGTTGCACTTGGTCAGTACGGGAAACTCGGATCGGACTGGCGCGGTTGACTTCGTGCTACAGTACGATCTTCCGCACAGCGTTCTGCTCGGGAATTCGCAGTCGAGCTTCGTAGTCGGCGAGACGAAGAGTCTCGTACCACAGCCCTTGCCGAGCACTGTTGGGAGCAATACACCTGCAATCAACACCCCGGAGCTCCTCAGACGACAACGCGATCCGAATCCGCATTGGCAAGGCAAACTACTCCAGGTTGCTGTCGGACGGATCACCGAGAAGGATCAGCAGATGACGGTGGAATTCTCGGTGCTGAATGCTTCGTCGAAAACCATTGAACTACTGCCGCCCCAGATACAACTTGCGGGCACATCCAACGAGAAGCACAAAAAGACGGTTAAGGCGGATCCCGTGCCCATCAAGGACTATACGATGACGATCCGGCGTCTACCGCCGGGCGCCATAGCAGACGCCGTGGTGGTCTTCGACCGCCCCTCTTTCAAGGAATCCAGAGAACAAATGCTGCTCCAAGTTGCCCAGGCAGAAGGCGTGGATCAACCAGTTCTTGTCCCGGTCGCATTCGTGGCGCCAGAAGGAGAAACAAGATGATTCCTCAAAAC
>Ga0116217_10002822_pt1 | contig 16024 bp, 10 predicted proteins | sample Sb_taG_6_FD_89697 | JGI IMG/M metagenome (GOLD analysis project Ga0116217, IMG submission 89697) | Peat soil microbial communities from Weissenstadt, Germany - Sb_50d_4_PS metaG | ecosystem: Environmental > Terrestrial > Soil > Wetlands > Peat | place: Germany: Weissenstadt | collected 2010-09-21 | reverse complement strand
CATCCTCGTAGAGTACGCCAAAAATGACCCCAGCCACCAGGTGCGCCAGTGGGCCGTCGAAGGGATGCGCTATCTCGGCACCGATGAGGCTCTGGACCAGCTCTTCGATTCCTTTACGCACGACCCCTCCGCCGCGGTCCGCGATCGCGCAGGCTGCAACGTATCCGACTGCGGCAACTTCATGCGCAAACAGCGCCTGCGAATGGTGCCCAAACTGATAGAGCTAGCCGCAGATCCACAAATCACCCCGCAAATGCGCAACTGGACGTTCCTCGCGTTGCATGAGGTCACGGATGCAGCCCTGCCTGCCGATGCATCGGCTTGGCGAGACTGGTATGCGCAGCACGGGACCGAAAAGATGGCCGAGTTCGAACAGTTGGATTGGTGGAGAGTCCGCGGCGATCAGTAGCACCATTCCTGAGACTTCACGATAGCTCCCGAGTCACTGGGCAACCCGGAAATTATTCCCCGGGCCAGAAGTCAGCTTCGGGGAGATCGCAGTTGATCTCCCACAAGCCCGTTTCTGGATAACTTCCGGTCGGCCGAAAAACCAGGAGTAATCTCAAGCCACTCCGAATCGAAATGCCGGGTAGCCAGTGCGGGACAGTCCGTCATTCGTTGACCAGCGGATACCGCATCCTTATTATCGTGATTTTGAACACAGCAGAAGGCGAGGGCGATTCAGGCAGCTTCCAGCATGTCCGTAAGCAAAGACCATAAAGTCGACAACTTGATTGACTTTCCGGGCGCCGATCACGCATCTGCTCCTAAGCCAAGCCTGGCGCGTCAACTTGGGCTGTTCGACGTCACCATGCTGGTCATGGGCGGCATCGTCGGTTCCGGCATATTCATAAATCCCTACGTGGTGGCGCAAAAGGTTCATACCCCAGCGTTGATCCTGGGAGCTTGGATTTTTGGCGGGGTTGTCGGAGTGGGCGGCGCCTTTATATGGGCCGAACTGGCGGCCACGCTGCCCGAAGTGGGCGGTCAGTACGCTTACCTGCGCGAAGCCTATCACCCAGCGGTAGCATTTCTGTATGGATGGGTGTTGCTGCTTGTCATCCAGACGGGAGGCATGGCGGCTGTATCGATCACCTTCGCGCGCTACTTTCTCGATCTTACCGGCGTACACGCGCCGGACTGGATCGTGGCGACGGCAGCGCTTGCTACCCTGACACTCATCAACTGCCTCGGCGTAAAAACCGGCGGACGGACGCAGAGCGCGCTTATGGTAATGAAAATCGTCGCCGTATCTGCCCTGGTGATCGCCGGGCTGACCTTGACCGGCAAGCATGTGACCGCAACGACCGCAACTGAGCGGGAGTGGTCGCTGACATCGTTCGGCGCAGCTATGGTGCCGGTGTTATTCGCCTACGGAGGATGGCAGACGGCGAACTTCCTCGCGGCAGAAGTGAAGGAGCCAGAGAAAAACCTGCCCCGAGGACTACTGCTCGGAGTTCTTGGCGTAGTGGTGTTGTACATCGGTGTGAACTGGGTGTGCCTGCGCGCGCTCGGACCGCTGGCGCTGGCTGCAACCACCACCCCAGCCACCGCCGTGATGCGGATGGCATTGGGCCAGCGGGGTGCGACGTTCATTGCGGCGGCGATCGCCATCTCGACTCTAGGGTTTCTAAGCCAGTCGATCTTGACTGGACCTCGTGTGTACTTTGCCATGGCCGATGACGGCCTGTTCTTCCGCGCCATAGCGTGGCTGAATCCACGCACACGCGTACCCGTAGTTGCTATCGTCCTGCAAAGCGTGTGGACGGTTGTAATCGCGCTCTCAGGCCGTTATGAGCAAATTTTGAATTACGTCATTGCGATGGATTTTCTATTTTTCGGGCTGACGGCGACCACGATCTTCGTGTTCCGTCGACGGGCCGCGCGCGGCGAGATGAACGTCAGTCACGGTTATCGTATGCCGGGGCACCCGGTGAGCACGGCGATATTTGTCGCGATATGCTGGTGGGTCGTTGCGAATACGATCTACCGCTATCCTCGGAACAGCCTCATCGGTTTCGTTCTACTGCTGGCGGGCATTCCCGTGTACTGGTTTTGGAGCCTGCGCGCACGGTCGCGATCTGCGGATTCGTAATCGGATTTTTCTGCAAGCGTTCTTTTAAAATCAGGTTCTGCAATGCGTGGAGCAAGACATGAATGATTTGCGGCCGGATGCAGCTTCGCGCTATCTGGCGTGGGCCAAGCTGCACTCCAATGCGCGCTTCAACCTGGCGTCCAGTGGGGTCTTTGACTATCCGCTGGCTGAATTGCCGGTCCACATCGAGGACCTCGAGATTGGCGGGACAGGGCCCTACGGTCATCCACCGCTGATGGAGCGGTTAGCCGCGAAGGCGGGCGTGCCTCAGGAAAGCGTCGTCTACACCCTCGGTACATCCATGGCCAACTTCGTGGCACTCACGGCACTCGTCCACCGAGGAGACGAGGTACTGATTGAGCGGCCGGCGTACGACCCGCTGCTGACTATTCTCGATCACATTGGGGCAAAGGTATGCCGCTTCGAACGTCTCGCGGAAAAGGGATTCAAGCTAGGACTAGGAGAACTCGAGCGTAAACTTACGCCCCAAACGCGTCTTGTGATTCTGTGCAACCTTCACAACCCAAGCAGCGCCCTTACCGATGAGGGCACTATGCGGCAGGCAGGCGCGATGGCGGCCAGGGTTGGAGCGCGCGTCCTGGTGGACGAGGTGTACCTTGAGAGCCTGTTCGACCAGCCCTGGCGTTCTGCGTTTCATCTTGGAGCGAATTTCGTGGTTACCAGCAGCCTGACCAAGGCGTATGGGCTGAGCGGCATTCGCTGTGGGTGGATTCTGGCTCAGCCGGACCTGGTGCAGCGCATGTGGCAGGTCGTTGATTTCACCTACGGAAGCCCAGTGCACCCCGCCGAACTCCTCGCAGTGATTGCCCTCGACAATCTCGATCGGGTGCGCAATCGCGCCCGCGCGCTGCTGGAAATGAATCGCGTGCTGGTTAACGAATTCCTGGCTAGCCATCCGGACCTCGATTGTGAGCCAAGCCGCTTCGGCACTACAGTGTTTCCGCGGCTCAAATTGGGCCGTACCGAAGAATTTGTGGAGATGCTGCGGGAGCAGTTTGAAACCGGTGTAGTGCCAGGAGAATTTTTCGAGCAACCACAACACTTCCGAATTGGTTTTGGCGGAGCTACGGAGATAGTGCGCGGTGGACTGGAGCGGCTGAGCGCCGCACTCGAAGCATTCCAGCAGCGGTCCCGCTAGGGAGAATCAGCCATGAAAGCTTCCGAGCGATTTTGGTGGAGTACGGCCTAAGCGCAAGTTGTGCCCCGAGACGGACTTTCAGCGACGATGGCCAAAAGTCCTCTTCGAGGAGATCGCTATCGATCTCCTACAAGCGACCGACTGGCTCTCGCAGGCCCGAATCCCCTTGACCGGTCTTCGCTTTGCAACTACTGTTCTTCCCGGTTTGCGAGTCATGGAATCCGTCATCGGACAGACCGTCTCTCACTATGTCATAGCTCGCAAGCTTGGCAGCGGCGGCATGGGTGTGGTGTATGAAGCTGAGGACACACGCCTCGGACGCCATGTTGCCCTGAAGTTCTTGCCTCACGACCTGGCGCAAGATGCGCATTCGTTGGAGCGCTTCCAGCGGGAAGCTCGCGCCGCTTCTGCTCTCAATCATCCCAACATCTGCACCGTTTATGCCATCGAGCAGCATGACCGGCAGCACTTCATTGTTATGGAGTTGCTGGAGGGGCAATCGCTGGCACTGATGATCGGTCAACACCCATTCGAAGTCGATCAACTGCTTAGCCTCGCCATCCAGATCGCCGACGCCCTGGAATCGGCACACGCGAAGGGCATCGTGCACCGCGACATCAAGCCCGCGAACATATTCGTCACACCGCGAGGGCAAGCGAAGATTCTCGACTTCGGCTTGGCCAGACAAAATCACCCACGGCGATCACCCACGACTACTACTTCCCACAAGGGCGTTTATGGGGACGAATCTGCGCCGATGCCAAGACGCTCGCCGGACGAACCTGAGGTCCCCTGCCTTATCAACCCACCAAATGCCGGCCGTTCCTTGGCAACCCTGAAAGACGACGATTTGCGCAGCCGAGTTGTGTGGCACCATGGTGACTTCTCGAATTGCAAGTTTCACGGCAGCCGCAGGCATCGCGGTCATCAACTCGATCACTAACTTGGAGGGTACTTCGGTCCCGACATCATCCTGTTCGTCTGAAGAGCTAAGACGGGTTCGTGTCTCCTGACGTGTTGTGTGTGCGTTCGACGCCTCGGTCGAGTTGGTCATTTCTGAGATCGTCGTGCGGCCCGATCCAGAGGAGCAGCACGAGGGCTGGCACTGTCGCCACGGTGGTCAACAGGAAGAACGGCACCCAGCCGAGCTTCTCAGCCAGTACGCCTCCTGAGGAGGCCACCAGCGTGCGGCCAACCGACGCGAGCGAGGAAAGCAGCGCATACTGGGTAGCGGTGAAGGCGGGCGAACACAGACTGGAGAGATAGCTTACCAACGCTGTCCCTGCCATTGCGCCAGTTACGTTTTCGGCAGTGACACACAGAGCAAGATAGCCGAGCCGATGCCCGCCTACAGCCTGCAGCACATAGAACAGGTTGCCAGACGACTGGAGCACCCCGCATAGGACGAGCGAACGGAGGAAGCCAAACCGCACCGTCACCACCCCCCCGATCAGAGCCCCCGCCACAGTCGCAAAGAACCCGACCAGTTTGGAAACGGCGGCAATCTCGTTGAGCGAAAACCCGAGCGAGATGTAAAGCGGCGTTGCCATCACTCCCGCCAGCGCTTCCCCCAACTTGTAGCCGACAATGAAGATCAGGATGACCAGCCAAAGCGGCCGGCGCATGAAATCGGTGAAGGGGCCCGTCACTGCGGTGGCGAGCGCTTGGCGCACTCCCTTCCATCCGGCTGCCCTGGCATGTGCACTTTTCGCAGCCACTTTCGGCTCGGGCCCAAACAGGAACACCAGCATTCCCAAACCGAGCAGCGCCGCCATCGTGGCATAGGCCGCGAACCATCCGGCGCGCGCCGCGATCACCAGGGATCCCGCTCCGGAAACCAGCATGGCGATCCGGTAGCCGGTTTGGATCATGCCCGCACCGGGACCCTGGAGGTCCATCTCCAGGACCTCCACGCGCCAAGCATCAATGACGATATCCTGGCTCGCGGACAGAAACGCGACGAGCAGCGACAGGGCGCCCATCAGAGGCAGGTTGTGCCGTGGATTGCACGATCCCAGGCCGAGTATGGCGACGATCAAGACGATCTGGATCGTGATTCCCCAACCGCGCCGCCGCCCCAACGGCAGCGGTGGCGGAAGGCGATCAACCAGCGGCGACCACAGGAACTTGAATGCGTAGGGCGTGCCGACCAGGGCGAAGGCCCCGATCGTTGCGCGCCGCACACCGGCTGTCGCAAGCCACGCTGACAGGGTCGAGTAAGTGAGCAGGAGCGGCAGGCCGCTGGCGAACCCGAGTGCCAATACCTGCAGCACGCGCCTGTCAGTGTAGGCCGTGACCGAGCGATGCCAGTTGGTTGCGGCGCGCTCTTCGGTGATGCCGGACAATTCCTTCATCGTAGTCTTTGGGCACCCTGCTTCAGCTTCTTGAATGAAAGATCGTTGCGAGCGCTTACGTTGTCGATCAGGCCACGGCCCGGAATCTCAGCCATGCTTTCAGGCCGATGGTTACGTAGACGACAAAGGCAATGGCTGTCGAGCGCGCGCGGCTTGCCGACCTCTTTCTTATATCGGCCATGGTAACGTTGGATTCATCCGCCACCTTGAATTCCCAGATCGTCGGTGCGTCGAAGTTGCCGGACGTGTTATTCGGAATGGCGACGGCGACCCGGGTGTCGACCCCTTTGCCCTTCACGTCGGTTTGGACGAAGTCGAAACCTATGATTGAGGCATGCCTCCGGCTCAACATGAAGCGTAGAGCACCCCCAATGGCAGCCAGTTGGCAGAGTGATCCGCACCACGCACCTGAACACTGATCGAGCCGTCTCCGAATATCCACCAAAGACTACATTTGTTGATACAGAACTGTCGAGCCGCTGTGACGTTAACTGCACGGGAAGAACGCCGCCTTGGGGTGATGCCGATAACAGTATCAGGAGACGATTAGCCTCAAGGCGGCTCGTGGACACAGCGTTTAGTCCCGAGAAGTCGGCATCGCAACTGGAATATCCCGGCCGAGTCGTGGGTTAAAGATGGACGGCGCAATGGGCGTGTACCGATCTGGTGAAACCTCCCACAAGAACTGGCCCGGAACAACTTCCGATTTGCCCGTCACTCGCCAACAATTGTTAGCATCCGTAGAACTTCTTGCGCCATAGTCAGTAAACGGAGAGATTTGGAATGACTGCTCCCTACTGTCGACAGCTATTGCAGCTTTGCGTACTCCGCTTGGGCCTGCTTCAGAATGGGAATGTCTGGGTCTGCATCTTTCCAGAGCGTAAGGAAATCCTGATAGGCGGATTTTGCCATGGTGTTATCACCCGACAGCGCGTAAGCCCTGCCCAATTGCAGGTGCGCCAATGCGCCGATGGGATCGCTGACCACGCTTCCGCGGTGATCGAGAATTTTCTGGAATTCCGCAGCGGCCTCGGCGCCTTGATGTGCGGCCAAATAGGCCAGGCCACGCACATAGGCAGGGTAGAGATTGCCAGCGCCCAAAAGGAATTCAGAACCGCCCTCGATCGGAGTCCCGCCCTCATAAGGAATTGCCGTTTGAAGCAGTTCGACCGCGTTTCCCGGTTGGCGGTGGTTCAACGCCAGAAGTGCGCGGAGCGTCGGCAGATATGTGAATCGGACTATCGTATCCTCGGGGAAGCGCCTGGGGAGGTCATCGGTCAGCGTTTCAGATCGAGAAGAATCTCCCGAAAGAGCAAGCGCAAAGGCAGCTTCATATTCCCCATCTCTGCTCCTTGAGAGCTCAAGCGCGTCCCCAACTCTCTGCCTTGCGGTCGATACATTTCCGAACAGGGCTTCGCGCTCCGCCGCGTCGGTTTCGTAAAGCGCCTCTGTGTCCCGACGCTCGGCCTTTCGAGCCAAATCCGCGGCCCGCCGTGACATCCTCCTGGCCTCTTCCAAGTGACCGTAATACGCCGATACGAAGCCTTCCGAGTTAGCTATCCAGTTTTCCGCTCCTGGCTTTTCTCGAGCGAGAGTAGCTACCCGCTCCATTCCCTTCTTGTCATTTTTCAAAAAGGCCAGCGCGTATTGCAGAACATAGAAATCAGGAATATCAAGTTTGCGCTCGGACGCCCGTTGTAGCGTGTCTTCCGCATCGTCTAGGTGTTCAAGCGCCATATAGCCCAAGGCGAGATTGATGTATCCGATGGAGAAGTCCGGGTCGATCCCAAGAGCTGTTTTGGCTTCCTCCACGGACTCCTCACGCTTGCCCAGCGAAGGGTAAATCCCCCCCGACAAGAGGCCATGGGGAAGCCACGAACGAGGATACGTTTGTATCCACAAGTCGCAGGTCTGTTGCGCCTTCTCCAGGTTTCCCGTAACCTGCAAATCGTAGTTAACAGAAATAAAGAACTTCTCCTGGTCACTGGCGCGGTTCCGCAATTGGTAGGCTTTGCTGATATTCTGCGCAGAAAGGACCGTTTCCCCGATGTCGCCATACATGCGGCCGAGTGCCGCGTAGGCGCTTGCGAAGTTGGGGTCAATCTCGATAGCGCGACTGAAAAAGGGCACGGCGGCTGCCGAACCAGAGGAAAAGGTAACCTGCCAGCCGGCGCTGTAGCCTTTCAGGGCTTCGAGTGATGGCGTCGTGGCCTCGGCGAGCGGAGTGTCGTACCTCTTGACCGTAGTGAGTGATTCGCCGACTCGGCTTCTGAACTTGGTGGCAATTTGGCTTAAGGCATTGAGAACGTCTTCTTTTCTCGCCGCCTGCACCTGTTCCTCAGCAAGAACATTTCCCGTGCGGCAGTCCACCGCGCGCAATCCCAACACATACTGGCTGCCGAGACTTGCAATCGAGCCGTCGAGAACGGCCGCACTTGCAGTTCGCTCGCAGATTTCCCGGGCGATCTCCGGAGTAAGTCGGGCATCGGCGGGCTTGCCCATCAGCCTCAGTACCTGCTGGATGCGCTCCTCCGAGATGAGGCTAAGGAAGGGCGACTGCTCGAGTTGCACCGCCAAGCCTTGCCTTAGCGTTCCGTCAAATACGGAATCGCCCGTCGTGTTGGTGAAGTCGGCAAGGACAATCGTGTCTTTCTCTGTCAGCTTATACGTATTACGCGGGCGGTGAAAGTATAGGTAACCAGCTACCGACAACACCAGAAAAGCCGCGGTAGCGGACACCATCACCCGCCAGCGTTTTCCGAGACCGGCGACGGTTCGGGGCTTTGCACTGATGGTCTTGGCCGTGATGGTCGCTCCTGGATTCGGGTCACGTTTCAGTTGCCGCAAGTCAGCGCCGACCTCGGCAGCATAGTGATAGCGCTGGTTCAGGTCTTTCTCCATCGCCTTTGCGACGATCGGGTCCAGTCCGGCCGAACTCGAAGCCGGTTTCTCTTGAGCTGGCGCTTTAGCGGGTGGGACAACAGCCTCGGATATCTGGCCTATAAATCGGTATCCTCTCCCTGTGACGGTCTGGATAAAGCGCGGTTGTTCAGAATCGTCCTTCAGGACCTGGCGGATTTTCCGGATCGCAGTGTTGATTGCGTTATCGGTATCAAGGAAGACGTCCTTGCCCCAAAGCTTTTCAATGATCTCTTCCCGCGTTACCAACTGGCCCTGCCGCTCCACAAGCAGGCACAGGACTTCCATGGGGATTCGTTCCAGCTTGAGCGTGCGGCCGGAACGTCGCAACTGGTACGCGCGAAGGTCCAGTTCGAACTCATCAAATCTGACGAGGTCTGCAGCCACGGTTGAACTCTCCACCCATGAGGCTGTAATTTTACATCCCTTCCCGGACGGCCAATAAGACCAGACTGTTCAGCAAGTTCGGAGTACAGAACAATGCAGGTGAATACACGATTCTCCAGACCTTCTCCATTGCCTGCCTGCTCAAACTGAAACATCATGCGTCCCGGTCTGAGGACAACCCGAGCACGATCCGGGCACCGTTCTTGGTGGGGTGATTTCGACAACGACCTTGCTTTCGAATTGCATGCCTACGCGCCGGGAACGGGTGCCCGGATGCAAACGCGATGATCCTGGACAAATTCGCAAAGGAGAACCACAAATGAAGACACAGAAACTTGTCAAAATGGCATCGGCAGCTGTCTTGACGCTGGGTATGATTCCGCTAACTGGACGGTTAAGCGCTCCGCCGAGCGTGCAAGCGCAGGGCAACCAGCACGGCAACAACAAAGACGACGATGAGGCATCACTGGTTCGTATCGGTTTCGAGATAGCGCCCGTCCCGCTAAATCTAGTGGGGAAAGACCCCTGGAAGGTGGGCTTAGGCAGCTTTCTGGTTAACGCTGTTGGCGACTGCAACGGTTGCCACACCGGCGGTGGGCCCCCAAACTTCAATAACGCTGCAGGCGGAAACCCCTATTTTGGCCAGCCGACAAAAACCGACCCGACCACCTACCTGGAAGGCGGCACGGACTTCGGTCCAGCCGTCCCACCGGTACCCGGGGTATATCCGCCACCAGATTATTGGCTACCCTCGGGACCATACGTTGGGCCAGATATCATTACGCGCAACCTGACACCGGACAAAACGGGACGAGCGGAAGGTGGCCGCTCGCTTGAACAATTCAAGGAAATCCTGCGGCATGGAACGGATTTCGATAGGATCCATCTGACCTGCTCGGAGCCTCCCTCAGATCCAAATACGGCAACGTGTCTTCCGCCTCCCGTCGATGGCAATCTTCTACAGGTGATGCCATGGCCGGTGTTTCACAACATGACCGACCCTCAGATCGAAGCCATATACGAATACCTGAGTGCAATCCCTTGCATCGACAACACAACGAGCACGCCGCCCAGGGGCGCCCCCAACGAGCTACGCAACGATTGTGGGGATAGTCAAGCCGTTGGTACGGACAACGCGTCAGAGGAGCCACATCGCGCAAGAAGGCAGTAGCGGCCATGCGAAGAAGAGGGAACCGCTGTCCGTCGGCGGCGGTTTCCTTTTCTACGCCGCCTCACAAACCTCGTCATTGGGGACAAGAAATGAACTGTGCTGGAGGCTCTTCCATGTCAACAACAACACTGACAGCGCTCAAGCAGAGCTCGTGGGTGCGTCCAAAATATTTGCTGTTCGCTGCCATAGGCCTGATGTTGGCCTACGTTATCCCACACGATGAGAGTTTTCTGGTGCATCCGAAGGATCCCGTGTGGCAGCACTACGAACCCTTTAAGTGGTGGTTGTTGCCGCATGGAGTCGCCGGTGCGTGCGCTCTGCTGCTGGGCCCGATGCAGTTCTCCGACCGGCTTCGTGACCGTTTCGGGCAACTCCACCGTGTAGTCGGCCGAATCTATGTCGCAGGTGTATTCGTGGCCGCGCCAGTCGGCTCTTACATCCAGCACTTCGAGGAGCGCATGGGCGATCCCAGATCTTTCAGTATCGCGGCAGCGGTGGACGCCGCGTTGTGGATGATGACCACCGGGATTGCGTTGGTCTTCATTCTCAAAGGGAAGGTTCACCAGCATCGTCAATGGATGACTCGCAGCTTTGCGGTCGCGCTGGTTTTTCTAGAGGTGCGGATGATCGGCGGTTTGGGCGGCTGGGACAACCTCGACGCCCGTGCGAACGAAACCATTCTTTGGGCCTGCCTTGCCTGTTCGATCCTTTCGGCGGACGTTGTGCTTCAGTGGCAGGAATTGCGGCGCTCACACTTAGGGTTGCACCGTTGCACCGGCGGTGAGCAGTTCCTCGAAACGAGACCAGCGACTGACTCACTGAGGATCGCGGTCGCAATGCGACGAGGGCATCCCGCAGAGTGGCACCACGGTTCAACTCCCGAGTCGTCGGCCACACGGAAGTGATCTGATGCCGGCTTACCGCGATTAGTAATGGGAGGTCGGCTTGTAGAACGGGACCTCTGTGATTAAGACCTCCACCACCGGATTAATCGCGATTGGGTGGCGTGGGAGGAGCGAGATTTCGCAGGTCTTCAGAATGAGTCTTTACTTGCGCCGCAGAATCACCCACGATCCATCCGTGTTGCCCGTATTTTCCAGTGTTTAGCAGTCCCACGCCAACCATTGAAGTTGTTGGAAACACTGGAAATGTGAGTTCTGAAAAGCCTAATGTTGCCAGTTCGGACGGGTTCCACATCAGCTTCATTCAATGAACCTTAAGCCAAATGTGACTCACAGAAGCAGACGAGATCACCCACGGTGATCACCCACGACCACTTCCCACAAGCCCGTTTGCACTAACGTTTCTGGATAGCCTCCGGTTTGCCGACAATATGGCATTTGACGCGTTGAGCGCCTCGTTTTTCGCCAGGCGATCGCCTGTGGGCAATCTGTCATAAAAACATCGCTCTCTGTCTTAAGCTTAGCGTTTGCCAGTTCATGCACAATGTACAGATCGGAGGTATGATGCCTTCGGCATTGCCGTCACTAACCCCGAGAAGATCGTTATCGAGAGACTCAGGTCAGAAGAGCACAAAAAAGCGTTTGACGAATACATTGCGTAAGTTGATACAGCCGTCCTCGCTGATGTCGTGCCGCCGGGTCACTCAAATTGGCGCGGTCACGGTTCTTCTTTCCACCATTGTTGTAGTTCAGGCAGTTGGCCAAGCAGCTACCGGTACTCTGCGCGGCAGAATGTCAGATACGCTCGGCCATGCAGTCGGCGGCGCTCAGGTGCTGCTCTATATCGGAGCTCGCCCCGAAGTGCGGGCAACTGCAGTGAGTGATCCCCTCGGCCAGTTCGAATTCATCCACCTTGCACCTGCGAGCGATTATCGCTTGCGCGTTACGCACAGTGGGTATGTCAGCATCGAAGCTGCGGGCATTTCGCTGCAGGCAGGAGAGACCCGGCAACTGCAGATCACGCTGGACCCGCGGCGAGCGCTGTCAAACGCGGTGACCGAGGTCAACAGCGTGGGTGTGCGACAGCAAGTGCGCACTCTGCCGGTACGCGGACAAGCATCAGGCAATCTCGAGACGCTCATCCCCGGAGCCGGTGCAACCGGGGGCACATTTGGATCATTTCCAATCAACGGCAGCCGCGCGCAGTTCAACACTTATATCGTCAGCGGCACGAATAATCTCGACCCGTTCCGTAGTGCAGAAGCGATCGGGCAGGGCGGCGCCTTCGGTGCTCCAGCGGTCCTGCTGCCGCTCGATGCCATCCAAGAAATCGAAGTGCAAACCAACACTGGCGCCGAGTATGGCCTGTCAGGGGCGGCGGTGCTTACCACGATCAAGAGCGGCGGGCCGCGGCTGCACGGGTCGCTGTTTGAATTCTTCGATAACGATAAGTTAGCCGCTAACAATTTCTATAACGACGCTTTTGGGCGCCCGCGTCCTGAATTTCGGAACAACCAATTCGGATTTACCGCTGGGGGGCCGCTGCCGTATCGCAGTTATTTCTTCAGTTCGTATGAAGGGCAGCACGAGCGTGTTGGGGTTACCTTCGCATCTCGATTTCCCACATCGGAGGAAATTGCCAGGGCGACATCGCTCGTCCAGGGATCCGGGCTTCCGGTGAACGCGCTGGCCTCGCCCATTCTTGCGCTCTACCCCGCCTCGCTCGGCCAGGGCGAGCTCAGTTTTTCTGATATCGGGCGTAGCGACGGCAACACGCTGACGCTGAAGGCGGATCACGGCGAGAAGGGTCAGAACAGTATCTCCGCTTCCTACGCCGTTGGCGCAAACCGCCAGAGTTTTCCTCAGGGCCAGTTCGGGTTGGGAGCAGGCTCACGGCTGCCGGATTACGCCTCGCAATCTCACGACATCGTGCAGTTGTTTGCTATCCAGTGGCAACGAGCGCTGTCATCGCGCTTGCTCAACTCTGCCCGCTTCGGGTATTCGCGTTACAACGAAACAACGTTTCCTGGAGACAGAGGCTTCAATGCAACAACAATCGGCTTGAACACCGGAGTCACCTCGGCCCGCGATTCCGGTCTGCCGGAAATCGACATCGCGCCAGGCGAATACGAAAATCTTGGTGCTCCTCTCTCGCTGCCGCGCGGCCGCGTCAGTAACGTGTACGATTTCTCGGATGGTCTCGGGTGGAATCACGGCGCGCACCAATGGAAGTTCGGCGGCAGCATAACATTACTTCAGGAAAATGCCTTCACGGACACCGGCATGCGCGGACACCTGGTGTTCGATGGCTCGCAGCTCGGCGACCAACTCACGGGCGACTTCGGGATTGCCAGCCTGGTGGACCTGCTTGCTGGCCTGCCTGCTCCCGACGTAACCACCATTGCGCGTGGCAACTCACAACGCTACCTGCGTCAGCATCGCTGGGCGGGGTTCATCGAAGACGGCTGGCAGATTCGGCCATTCCTTAAGGTCACGCTTGGATTACGTCACGATCAATTCTCTGTGCCTACCGAGAAGCAGGGGAGGCTGAGTAACTTCCTTCCGGATGCTGGGCTGGTACTGGTCGGCTCTGCTGGACTTGAGCACGAATATCAGCCGAACCTCACCGATTTCGCACCACGGGCCGCATTTTCTCTCGGGTTAGGTGGCTTTCGCACGCTAAGCGGCGGCTGGGGAATGTATTTCGACGCCGAGTCGTTTGACGAATGGATGGATAACAGCAGTAACGCGAACTCCGTACTCCCGGGGCCGCTATTTAATCCGATCGGTTCCAGTGCAATTTTCACTATTACCCCGCCGGCACCCGTGCCGTTCGGACCGGGAATCCAGATCTTTGGGCCGGCAGCGCCGCAGCCGCCATTCGATGTTTTTGCTGTGAGCACCGATTTCCCCGATCCCCGCTACCAGAACTTTGATCTCGCATTCGACCAACGGCTAGGCGCGCAACAATCTTTGCGCATTGCGTATTACGGATCGCGCGGCACTGATTTGCCCGTGGTGATTGACATCAATCAGCCAACACCCGGCAGTTCCGACCCGGTGAGCGAGCAGGCTCGCCGGCCATTTGCGGCTGCCTTCCCCCAGTTTCGCGTGATCAACACGCTTTCCGATATCGCGTATTCGAACTACAACAGCCTGCAGGTCTCCGCCCAGCGCTCGGCCGCCAACCTGACATTTCAGGCTAGCTATACGTTTTCCAAATCGCTGGATGATGCGTCAGGCGCCGGCGGATTTTATCGAGGGCCGCCGGAAGACAGCCGCAACTTCCGCCGCGACTATGGCCGCTCGGATTTCGACCTTCGCCATCGCTTTACTATTTCTTATGCCTGGCGCATACCAGCGCCCTCCGGTCTGCCCGGCTGGTTGCACGCGCTCGCCGCTAACTGGCAAGTGAATGGCATCACGACTCTGCAAACTGGCGGGCCGCTCAACATAACTTTGCCTTTCGATAATTCCGGGACGGGCGAATTTAAGGACCGCCCGAGTTTGGTCGGTAATTCTCACGTGGCGTTCAATCCCTTGGGGCCATATCTGAATCCGGCAGCTTTCGCACAGCCTCTGCCTGGGACCTACAGCAATCTAGGAAGGAACGCTTTCAGCGGACCGGAGCTGAATGACTTTGATATGTCATTTGTCAAAACTCAGCAGATCTTTCGCGATTGGCGGTTGCGCCTGCGGGCTGAATTTTTCAACATATGGAACCATCCGAACTTTGCCAACCCGTCCACGACCTTCGGTTCTGGCTTCCAGTTGACCAGCACGCCGGATTCGTTTAATCCCTATTTCGGCAACGGCAGCCCTCGCAACGTGCAGCTCGTTGCCGAGCTGGAGTTCTGAGCCTGTAAGAAACAGTTCCGAGAAGATCCCCGAGAGGGCCCCTCCGTGAGTAGAACCCTCGCTCCGGACACTGTTACCGAATTGCGTGCGAGCGACGGCAGTCGCGGTATTGCCGGGCATAGAGGTACACAGGGCGGTCGGAGCCCTTTACGGCCAACGGGAATGACGCGCTTGCCCCGGTCGAGGGCGAGAAGCTGTTCGGAACGGCAGATTTTCGACGCGTAGGAGCCCGGACTCATCAGGGCAATCATGACGCGGCAGGATTTGATTACGTCCTCGATCTCCGTGCGGACTCGGCCGCCATCGATGCGCTGGGTGTCGCGCCACGTGTCGAAGCCTTCATTCTTTAGATCGGATTGCAAGCGTTAGGGGAGCGTGCTCCATCTTTGCTGGCATAGGAGATGAAGATGCGCGTTGGTGCAGACGGTGGCATGCGGCTGACGGACCATTATCGGGGCGTTGGGTAAGACAGCCAAGGAAAAGCTGCAAACATCACTCAAGCGAGAATCACGAGCCAGAAGTCGGCTTCGAGGAGATCGCCATTGATTTCCTCCAAGCCCGTTTCTAGCTCTCGTAGTTGATTTGTCGGGTCGATGAGTTTCGAAGGTAAAGAAAACCACAGAGGGCACCGAGGACTTAGAGGAAATTCAGCGGACCTCGGCGAGCCGGCTTGCGCAATTTGTCGTTGGCGCGGAACAAGGTGTTCTTGATTGTGCCCTCAGTCGTGTTCGGGATGCTGGCCACCGTTCGCAGTTTGAGGCCATGGTAGTGCTTCAATTCGAAGACCATGCGCTCGCGGGGCGAGAGTCTTCCCAGCGCACGAAGGATGCATCGGCGCAGTTCACGGCCAACCAGGCTGCGCTCGGGGCCGGCACCTGGGTTGTGGTCAGGCATGCGATTAAGCACTTCTTCTTCGTCGCCGTCCGGAGAAACCATGGTGGTCACATCCCGGCCGCGTGAATTCTTCTTGCGCAGATGATCGAGACAGAGATTAGTTACGATGCGGTAGATCCAGGTATAGAAAGAGCACTCGAAGCGAAAGCGTGGCAAGTTTATGTACGCCCGAAGAAACGCTTCCTGATAAATGTCCTGACCATCCTCCTGCGAACCCGTGAGATGGATGGCGAGGCGCAGCACGGCGCGGTCGTACTGCTGGACCAGTTCTTCGAAGGCGGCGGT
>Ga0116217_10002809_pt1 | contig 16071 bp, 10 predicted proteins | sample Sb_taG_6_FD_89697 | JGI IMG/M metagenome (GOLD analysis project Ga0116217, IMG submission 89697) | Peat soil microbial communities from Weissenstadt, Germany - Sb_50d_4_PS metaG | ecosystem: Environmental > Terrestrial > Soil > Wetlands > Peat | place: Germany: Weissenstadt | collected 2010-09-21 | reverse complement strand
GTGCATCTCTCTCTCTCTCTCTCTCTCTTAGCGGGCCGAGCCGGCTCTAGGGCTCGCCGCTTTCTCGCCGTCTCGGGTCGTGCATCCGGGGCGGATTTGTGCTGCCCGGTTCTCCTGGGTGGTCGTGTTCTCGATTGCTCTGGGAGGGGATTGGTTTGATGCGTGTGCGTGGGCTTGTGCTGGGCGCTGTGGTGTGGGTGTGTGCGTTGGCTGGGCTGCTGGCGCTCGGGGGCGTGCCGGCGGGGGCGGCGATCACGCATCACTTCCTCTCGCGGATCGTGGAAGTCCCGGCGGGGCCGGGGGTGTCCTCGAGCGGGCCGCTGGTGGAACCGCGGGCGGTGACCGTGGACGGGGGCGTTCTGTATGTCGCGGACGGGGGGTCGAGCAATGGGCGGCTGGACAAGTTCAATGACTCCTCGGGCGCGTTCGTCTCGCAGTTTGCGCAGGCCCCTTCGCTGTCGTATTTCCGTCAGGGTGTGGCGGTGTCGCACGCCTCGGGTGAGGTGTATGTCGGGGCGGATCTCGCGGGCACGGGGGAAGGGGTTGTGGCGGCGTTCAGCGCGGGGGGGACCCTGCAGAAGACGTGGACGGGGGACGATACGCCGGTAGCCGCTGAAACCGTGGGCTTCGGTTGTTTTGAATGCAACGGGCCGGGGGACGTCGCGGTGGACAACAATCCATCAAGCCTGGGCGACTGGGCGGCGGGCGATGTGTACGTCGCGGAGCCCGCGCGTGGGGTCGTGGATGTGTTCAAGCCCAAGGCGGGTGGGGAAGAGGAATGGGTCGCGCGGATCGGGGAACGCGAAGCGGGTGTCCCGTTGAGCAATGTGTTCGGTGTGGCGGTGGACCCCGCGAACGGGGATGTGCTGGTGGTCGACGCGGCTGGGGTGGATGTGTTCGAACCGACGGTGCTGCACCAGTACGCGCTGGTGCGGCGTATCGCCGAAACGACGGCGGGGCATCCCTTCCGCAACATCGATGGTGTGGCGGTCGATGGCGGCACCGGCGACATCTACGTGGACGACCAGTCTCCGACGAGGGTGATCGACCAGTTCAACGCGGCGGGTATCTATCTCGGCAGTTTGACGGAAGGGCCGGCCGGCCCGCTTGGCGGGGCCGCTGGGCTGGCTGTGGATCCCGGTTCGCACGACGTGTATGTCGGGGACGGCGCAGGCGAAGGCCAAGGCAGAACCGAATGGGTGGATGTCTTCGGGGAAACCCTCACGATCCCGGACGTCTCAAGCGAATCCGCTTCGAGTGTGCTGCCCGCGAGCGCGACATTGAATGGGGTGGTCAACCCTGATGGGGTGGCGGTCAGCGAATGCTATTTCGAATACGGTGCGAGCACGGCGTACGGTCAGAGCGTGCCGTGTACGCAGACCCCCGTGGAAATCGGGGCGGGCAGCGCCCCGGTCGCCGTCAGCGCGACCGTCACGGGCCTTGTGGCGGGCACCGTGTATCACTTCCGGCTGGTCGCGGGGAACGTCAACGGCACCAGCACGGCGCAGGATGAGGTGTTCGGCCCGCCGCGCATCGACGGGGAGTCCGCAAGCGGGGAAACGAAGACCACCGCGACGCTCGGCGCGCAGATCGACCCGAACGGCGTGGCCACCGCCTACCGCTTCGAATACGGCACCACGACCGCGTACGGCACGAGCGTTCCCGTGCCCCCGGCGGGGATCGGCGCGGGCACGAGCGACCAGGCCGCGAGCGCCGAACTCACCGGGCTGGGGTCGGGTGTGAGCTATCACTACCGCGTCGTCGCGGTCAACTCGGCCGGCACTAGCACGGGGGAAGATGAGACGTTCACGACCGTTCCTCCCGCGCGGATCGAAGGGGTCGCGCTCTCCAGCGTCTCGGCGACCGGTGCGACCGTGAGCGCATCGATCGACCCGATCGGGACCGACACGACCTACCACATCGAATACGGTACGAGCACGGCGTATGGGGCGAGCGTCCCGGTGCCCGACGCGGACATCGGCGCGGGCGAAGGCAACGTGCCCGTCGTCCAGCAGCTCGCTGGGCTCACGGCGAACACGACGTACCATCTGCGCGTCGTCGCGGCCAACGCGCTCGGTGTCGTGCGCGGCGACGATCACACGTTCGTCTATGACACGAGCGGTGAAGGCCTGCCCGATGGCCGGGCGTATGAGATGGTCACGCCGCCGAACAAGAACGGCGCGCTGTTCGGGAACTTGTTTGTTGGCGGTGCGCCTGCTATCGCGGAAGATGGGTCGCGTGTGATCGTGTTCAGCATCCAGTGTTTTGCTGGTGCAGTCTCATGCACCGGGGCCCGCCAGATGGAGGGCGATCCGTTTGCGTTCGCGCGTACGGATGGGGGTTGGGTGACGACTCCGCTGGCGCCCCCGGCGACGCAGTTTGACCAGAACACTTACTGGTCAGTCAGTCCGGGTGTGGGTACGGCGTTGTTCAGCGTTCCGGCCGCGCCGTTCGGGGAGGATGTCTGGTATGTGCGCCAGCCCGACGGGTCGTTCTTGGACATCGGCCCAGTGAGCCAGCCCTCGCTGGGTAGTACCCAGGTTACCGCCTTCAACCGTAGCTTCCCTGTAGCGACAGCGGATTTCTCGCACATTGTCTATGCAAGCAGTAAAACCTTTTGGTCCTTTGATGCGACAGGGCTCCTGACCGGTCCCGACGGCGATCCAACGGCGCTGTACGAGTATGTGGGGGCCGGTGATGCCGCGCCTGTTCTGGTGGGCGTGAGCGGCGGAGCGGGCAGTACGGATCTGATCAGCGAGTGCGGAACGGAGGTGGGCGGAGTCTCTTCCGAAAACGGTTACGAAAGCAGTAGTGCTCTGTCTGGTGATGGTGGGACTGTGTATTTCACCGCGGACGCTTGTTCTTCGGGTTCGGGTGTCAATGCGGGTGTCCCGGTGCCCGCGGATGAGCTTTTTGCGCGTATCGGCGGGTCGCGGTCGGCTTGGGTGTCGGGTCGCTCGCCGTCCGGGTGCACGGGGATGTGTGCCAGCTCCCCGCCGGCCGCGGCGGCTTTCGAGGGCGCTTCGGTGGATGGGTCCAAGGCGTTCTTTTCAAGCACTCAGCAGCTTACGAATGGAGCGAGCGAGGACTCCCATAGCGGTGATACCGCGCGCGAAGGCTGCAGCAAAACGGCTGGTGTGAATGGGTGCAATCTGTACGAGTACGATTTCGCCAACCCGGCGGGCCGGAACCTGATCGATGTCTCCGCGGGCGACACGAGCGGTGGCGGTCCGCGGGTGCAGGGCGTGATGGCGTTCTCCCCCGATGGATCGCGCGTGTACTTCGTCGCGAAGGGCGTGTTGAGCGCCGCGGCTGACAGCGAGGGCCAGGTCGCACGGAACGGTGCGGATAACCTGTATGTGTTCGAGCGTGACGCGAGCCACCCCGAAGGCCGCGTGTCGTTCATCGCGACACTGTCCGAATCGGACCGCCCGGAATGGGAACTGGGCAGTGATGGTAATAAGGCGAATGTGACGCCCGATGGTCGGTTCCTGGTGTTCACGAGCCACGGCCGGTTGACGGCGGATGATAAGAGCACGAGCGGGGCGGCGCAGGTGTTCCGCTATGACGCGCAGACGGGGGAACTGCTGCGGATCTCGATCGGCGAGCGTGGGTTCAACGACAACGGCAACGCGGGTACGGGCAACGCATTCGTCGTGCCGCGCAAGACTGGCTATTATTTGACTGCCGGTCCGCGGCGGCCGGATCCGACGATGTCCAACGATGGGTCGTTTGTGTTCTTCCAGAGCCCGGTTGGGTTGACGCCGCAGGCGCTGAACGACGTCCCAATCGACAGTGGTGGGGATCTGGCGCAGAACGTGTATGAGTGGCATGAAGGGCAGGTGTACCTGGTCTCTGACGGGAGGGACACCTCGGCCGACAACGCCGACGTGGATACCATCTCCTCTGAAACCACGAGTTCTGTCTATCTGCTGGGCAGCGATGCGACGGGCGCGAATGTGTTCTTCACGACGGCGGATCGGCTGGTGCCGCAGGACATCGATACTCAGCTGGATGTGTATGACGCGCGTATCGGCGGTGGCTTCCCGTTCACGCCGCCGCCGGTGCCGTGCGGTGGCGAAGCGTGCCATGGGACACCAGGTGCGGCGCCGTCGCTGCAGGGCGCGGCGAGCGCAGTGTTCTCCGGCGCCGGGAACCTGACAGCGCCGGCGCAGCCGGTGGTGAAGGCGAAGAAGAAGAAGGCCGTGAGGAAGAAGGCGCGGCGCGGGAAGGCCAAGCGCACCCAGAGAGCACACGGCAAGAAGGGCAGGCGAGGCAGGGCGAGCAGGCAAGGTAAGCGCGTCGAGCGGGGGAGGAAGTAGATCATGGTCAAGAGGCTCGTAGGTTGCCCGGGGGCTGTGCTGGCGTCGCTCGCCCTGTTCGCGGGGTCGGCGGTGGCCGTTACCCCGGCCGCGAATCTGAGTGTTCACGTGGTCGCTACGCCGACCGTGTTCTCCGCGGGCGATAACGCGGAATGCGCCAACACCATTGATGGTGAGACGCGGATTGTCGAAAAGGTCCTTTGTGATGCCTACCGGGTGACGGTGACGAATGTGGGGAGCGTCGCGACGGCTGAAGGCGCCCCGATCGTGGTCTCGGACTCCCTGCCGGCGGGCCTGAAGATCCAGACGGGCACGGAAGCCCCAGGGATCAGCCTGCTCTGGTCGGGGTCCCCGAACCAAGACTTGGGCGGGATCTTGTGCGAAGGGGCGTTGGTGCGGTGTGAGTTCCCGGTCGCGTTGGCTCCGGATGCGTCGCTGACGATGATTGTGTTCGTGAGGGTCGAACCAGGTGCGCCGGGGAGCCTGGCTGATACGGCGAGCGTGTCGGGTGGTGGTGTCGCGGGATCCTCGGCGAGCGTCGTGAATGGGAATGGCGGTGCGCCCGCGCTGTTCGGTGTGAGCGCGTTCAGCACGCTGATCGCGGGGGTGGACGGGTCATCCGATACGCAGGCCGGGGAGCATTCGTACGAGTTGACGACCGTGATCGACCCGAACACCGTGTTCCGGAACACCCCGGAAGACTATTTCGGCCTCAGCAGTGTGCACGATGTCAAGGATGTTGTGGTGGATCTGCCGTTGGGGTTTGCCGGCAGCGCGCTGTCCACGCCGATGTGCCCGCTCGCGCAGCTCGGCGGCCTCGCGGGGGCACAGGGTATCGGCCGCTGTCCGCCCGATACAGGGTTAGGGCACGTCCAAACCGGAGGTGGCTTGACCTCGGTGAACGGCCCGCTGTATAATATGGTGCCCGAACGTGGGGTGGCGGCTGAGTTCGGCTTCGTCGATACCTTGCGTGGCACTCATATCATCGAGGCGCGTGTAGTGTCGACGCCCGCGGGTTATGTGCTGCGCGCGATGAGCTCTGAAATCCCCCAGATCCTGCTGCGGAGCATCGTGGTGAACCTGTATGGGAATCCTGCTGAACGGGATGGCAGCGGTAACGTGCCGGTGGCGGAGTTCACCGAGCCGAGCGACTGTTCGGGTGAACCGCTGGTCACGACGATCCACATGGACTCCTGGCAGGAACCGGGCCGCTATAACGCGGATGGCACCCCGGATTTCAGTGACCCGAGCTGGAAGGAAGCGAGGGCGCAGGCTCCGCCGGTGACGGGTTGTGATCAGTTGCGCTTCGAACCGTCGTTGGGTGCGCAGCCGGAAACGAGTGTGGCGGATACGCCGTCGGGGTTGGGTGTCGAGTTGAGGGTTCCGCAGAGCGAAGTGCCGGGGACGCTCGCGACGCCCCCGTTGAAGAAGGCCGTCGTGACATTGCCCGCGGGCCTGTCGATCAACCCGTCCGCGGCGGGTGGTCTCGCGGCGTGTTCGCTCGCGCAGATCGGGATGTCCGCCTCGGGTGAACCGAACGCGAGCCAGCCGTCGTGTCCGGAAGCGTCGAAGATCGGCACGATCGAAGTCACGACTCCCGCGGTCGCGACGGTGCTGCAGGGCAGCATATATCTAGCGTCGCAGAACGAAAACCCGTTCCATGCCCTCCTGGCGGGTTATATCGTGATCGACGACCCCACGACCGGGGTGCTGGTTAAGGTCCCGGGCCGGATCGACCCCGACCCCAGCACCGGCCAGTTGACGGTCACGGTCGATCAGATCCCGCAGTTCCAGGTCAGCGACCTGAAGATCCATATCTTCGGTGGTCCGCGCGGCCCGCTGACGACACCCCAGGGGTGCGGGACGTACACCACGAGTTCGCAGCTCACGCCGTGGTCTGCGCCAGACTCCGGTCCGCCCGCGACGCCCTCGGACAGCTTCCAGATCACCTCGGGTTGCCCGGGTGGGTTCAATCCGTCGTTCACCGCGGGCACCACGAACAACCAGGCCGGCTCCTTCAGCCCGTTCACCGCGACGTTCTCCCGTACCGACCAGGACCAGAACCTCGCCGGGGTCACGGTCACGACCCCACCGGGGTTGTTGGGGGTCCTCAAGGGCGTGGAACGCTGCCCCGAACCGCAGGCCAGCCTGGGCACGTGTGGACCGAACAGTCTGATCGGGCATACCACGGTCGGCGCGGGGTCGGGTCCGGACCCGTTCTACGTACAGGGCAGCCAGGACCAGGTGTTCTTCACGGGCCCCTACAAGGGCGCCCCGTTCGGCCTCAGTGTCGTGGTCCCCGCGGTCGCGGGGCCGTTCAACCTCGGCAACGTCGTCGTCAGGGCGGCGATAAACATCGACCCCCACACCGCGCAGATCACCGTCGTCAGCGACCCGTTGCCGACGATCCTCGACGGCATCCCGCTGGATGTGCGGACGGTGAACATCGCGATCGACCGGCAGGGGTTCATCTTCAACCCCACCAACTGCGAACCCCTCGCGGTGAACGGCGTGTTGACGAGCACCCAGGGCGCCACAGCGGGTGTCTCAAGCCACTTCCAGGCCGCGAACTGCGCCGCGCTCGCGTTCCATCCGTCCTTCACGGTCTCCACGAAGGCCAAGAGCAGCAAGCAGAACGGAGCGAGCCTGACCGCGAAGGTGACCTCCGGCCCGGGCCAGGCGAACATCGGCAAGGTCTCCGTCACCCTCCCCAAGCAGCTCCCCTCCCGCCTGACGACGATCCAGCAGGCATGCCCGGAAGCCACGTTTGCGGCGAATCCCGCGTCCTGCCCCGCCGGGTCTGACATCGGGATCGCGACGACCACAACCCCGATCCTCGCCACCTCCGCGACGGGTCCCGCGTACCTGGTGTCTCACGGCGGCGCGGCGTTTCCGAACCTCGTGATGATCTTCCAGGACGAAGGCGTCAAGATCGAACTCATCGGGAGCATCAGCATCAAGAAGGGCGTCACCTCAAGCGCGTTCAACGATGTCCCCGATGTCCCGATCACCTCGTTCGAGTTGACGCTGCCCCAGGGTCCGCACTCGGCGCTGACGACCAATCTCCCCGCGAAGCTGAAGGGGAACCTGTGCGGCCAGAGCCTGGTCATGCCCACCACCCTCACCGGCCAGAACGGCGCGCAGATCAAGCAGAGCACCAAGATCGCGGTCACCGGCTGCCCGAAGACGAAGAAGAAGGGCAAGACCAAGCGCCGGAAGGGCAAGAAGTAGGCGGGGGTATGTTCATGCCCTCCCGTCAGGCGAAGGCCGGGACGCGCAAGGCGGCGCGCCCGGCTGTGGACGGCCTGCCGCGGGAGCACGTCAGTGAGATCCAGCGCATGCGGATCCTCTCCGCGATGGCCGAGGTCGCCTCCGAGAAGGGCGCGGGGTCTGTCACGGTCGCGCACGTCGTGACCCGCGCGGGGGTCTCAAGGCGCACGTTCTACGACCTCTTCGCCGACCGCGAGGAGTGCTTCCTGGCGGCGTTCGGGGAAGCGATCGACCGCGTCAGCGCGCAGGTGATCGAGGCGTACGAACGCGAGGGTTCGTGGCGCGAGCGGATCCGCGCGGGGTTGTGGGCGCTGCTGGTGTTCCTCGACGAGGAACCGGCGACCGCGCGGCTGTGCGTGGTGGAGTCTCTCGCGGCGGGTCCGCGGGTGCTGGAGCGCCGCGCGGTGGTGCTCCGCGCGCTGGTGCGCGCGATCGACGAGGGACGCTCCGCGACGGGGCGTAGCGCGACGGGTCGCAGTACGACGCTCCGCGGCGGGACAGTCCGCGGCGGGACGGGCCGCAAGACGGCGCAGCTGCCACCGCTCACGGCGGAGGGCGTGGTCGGCGCGGTGCTGTCCGTGATCCACACGCGCCTCTCCGAGCCGCGCGCGAAGCCCCTCACGGGCCTCCTGGGCGAGCTCATGGGCGTGATCGTCATGCCCTACCTCGGTCAGGCGGCGGCGCAGAAGGAGCTGCGCAAACCGGCCCCTCCCCTCCCTATAAAAAACCCCCGTGCACACCGCGACCCGTTGGACGGTCTGGAGATGCGCATCACCTACCGGACCGTGCGCGTGCTCATGGTCATCGCCGCCAATCCCGACGCGAGCAACCGCAGGATCGCGAGCGAGGCCGGGATCTCAGACCAGGGCCAGGTCTCCAAGCTGCTTGCGCGCCTGGAGCACCTGGGGCTCGTCTACAACCGCGGCATCGGCCCGATCAAGGGGGCGCCCAACGCCTGGCAGCTCACCGCGCGCGGGCGCCACGTCGAGCAGGCCATCCGCGTGCAGACCACGCCGCGGTGAGGGGGCGCCTCAGTCGTCGATCATGCCGAAGGCGCGCTGAAGGTCCTCGGGCAGCTCATCGAAGTCGTCGGGGATCGTGACCTTGCCCTTCCAGACGCCCCTGAGTGCCATCAGGCCGCGGGGCTGGTCGTTGGGAATGTGCTTGGCCTCCAGCGACTGCGGCCTGCGTGCGAGGATCTCTGTCACTCGCGACTGGTCATCGAGCCATCTGGAGGCGGCGGGATCGGCCCAGCCGACGACGGTCAGTATGTCCTCATGGCGGGCGGCTATGTTCTGGTCGAGGATGCAGTCGTGGTGAGCCAGGCGGTTCCTGAACTGCCGGATGCCCGGCATACGGGTTGACATATCCTTACGATCGCCGGACCCTGAGGGGAAGGCCCCGCGCAATCGGTGACGCCACAACTCCTCGTAGTGGCCTCCAAAAAGCCCGGCCCAGAAGCCGAAGGGAAGCCCGGCTACCACACGTCCCCGTGTGATCGGGACGCCTTTCTCCAGCCTCTCCACGGCTGAGATGACCTGCTTGATGCCTCCGGGCGCAAGCGTGCCGAAGTCCATCAGCCAGGTACTCTGCAGTGGTTCCTGGGGCTGTCCCTCTCCGAGCGCCGAGTCGATTGCGTTGCGCAGGATGACCTCGAAGTGGTGGACGACTTCAAAACACGCAGCCGTCACTTCGGCGTGCCACACATACAGGTCGAGCGCTGCTTCGTGGCTGTCGGACGCGTCCAGGAACCGCTGGAAGCGAGGCGCGGAAATCCATGCAATGGCTTGCGGGAGATCCATGTCGGGTGCTACGATAGTGGCGAACGCCCCGGATCCGCCTATGTCTCCCGCAAGGGAGTTATGCGCCCGGGGCTTTGTCTTTACCGCGCCGATACGCCCCGCCGGCCGAATTCGCTCCCTCCTCCGTCACGGCGGCCATCAGCTCCTGCGCGAGATATCGGCGTTGCCCCCGCGGTCCCGCGGTTCCCTCCTGGAGCACACCGACGTCTTCGAGCTGGCGCAGGAGCTTCAGCGCCGTCGGCCGCGTCACACCCAGGCCGGCCTCGACGGCGCGCGAGGAGACGATCGGCGTTTCGCACACGAGGTCAACGAGGGCCATGGCGTTGCTTGAGGCGATCGTCGACGCGGCCGCACGGTAGCGCTCGCGCAGTTCGACGATGCGCTGTGCGCGCGCGACGGCATCCGCTGCCTGGGAGTGAACGGCGGTGAGGAAGAGCTCGATCCAGGGAAGGGCCTCGCCGCGTTCGCGCACCGTCTGGAGCGCCTCGTAGTAGCGCGCGCGGTCGCGCTCGAGATACGCGCTCAGGTAGAGCAGCGGCGCCGGGAGCCGGCCGTGCTCCACCAGCAGGAAGACCGACAGCAGGCGGCCGATCCGCCCGTTTCCGTCGAGGAAGGGGTGCAGCGTCTCGAGTTGGCAGTGCAGCAGCGCGTTCTGGATGAGCAGCGGGACCTCGACGGCCTCGTGTGCATAGCGCTCCCAATCGGCCAGCAGGCCGGGGAGCTCACCCGGCGGCGGCGGGACGAAGCGGGCGGTCTCGATGGTCGATCCGCTCTCCCCGACCCAGTTCTGCGTCGTGCGGAACTCCCCGGGCATACGCTCGCGGCCGCGCACGCCGGCGAGCAGTCGCCGGTGCATCTCCCGGATGAGGCGAACGCCGAGCGGAAGCTTCTCCAGCTGGCTCAGGCCCCATTCCAGGGCGTCGATGTAGTTGAGCACCTCCTCCACGTCTGCGTTCGGGGGCTCGTCGCTCGCCTGCGCTTCGAAGACGTCCGCCAGCGACGCCTGCGTGCCCTCGATACGAGTCGAGGAGAGCGCCTCGCGCAGGAGATAGGGCCGGATCAGCAGATGCGGGTTTGGCAGCAGCTGCCCAACGCCCGCGAGTCGCCCCAGCGACGCCTCCGCGTCCGCGAGCAGCCGGATCGCCGCTGCCGGCAGCTCGATCGTGCGCGGGATCGGCGCCGGGAAGTACGCCACGTATCCGTGGCGCCCAGGCGTGTGCCGCGGCTCGCCGAAGCGGGTCGATTCGTAGTCGGCGAGCTCCACGGCCACACCTTAGCGTCTCTAAAGCAAGGGCGTCGATTCTTTAGAGACAGGCCGGGACCGTAAAGCGCTCTACAGGGTCAGCGTCCGGTCGCCCCACCTTGAGCCGCCGCCAGCGCGCGCCGCGGCCGGCGCCGAGGGGCTCGATCGCGCCCTGCTCGCGCAGGCGGGTGAGGGTCTTGTTGATGTAGGACTGGCTGGCTGCGGGGACGGCTTTGCGCACATCGGCGACGGTGAACTCCTCGGAGATCGAGTCACGTATGAAGCGGTGGATCGCCTCGCGCTTGGAGCCGCGGCCGGCGACCGTGCCCACCTGGCCCTCCAGCTCGCGGTAGGCGGCGGCGAGGATGCCCAGGAAGTAGCGCAGCCACGGGGCGATGTCGTGCTCGCCCTCGTGCCAGCCGTGCCCTGCGGCGCGCAGCGCGTCGTAGTAGGTCTCCCGGCTGTCGTCGATCAGGCGCTCGAGGCTGATGAAGCGCCCGGCCTCGTATCCAGCCTGGTAGAGCGCCAGCGTGGTCAGCAGCCGGCTGATGCGGCCGTTGCCGTCGCGGAAGGGGTGGATGGCCAGGAAGTCGAACACGTAGCAGCCGATCAGCAGCAGCTGGTGGTGCTCGCCGGAGTCCCGCGCCGCGGCGAAGCGCTCGTGCAGATCCGCCATCGCCGCCGGGGTGGCGATCGCGGGGACGGTCTGGAAGCGCACCGCGCGGGTGCCGTCGGGAAGCACTTCCTGGATCGAGTTCTCCACGCTCTTCCAGCGGCCGGCCGGGGTGTTCGTGAACTGGTACATATCGCGGTGCAACTGCTCCACCACGCTCGGCGTGAAAGGGATGTTCGCCGCGCCTTTGTCGATTGTGTCCAGCACCGTCCGATAGCCCGCGATTTCCTCCTCGCCGCGATTGGCCGGTTTGGTCTTCTCCGCCACCAGCTGATGAAGACGCCGCGCCGAGGCCGTGATGTTCTCGATCGCGTTCGAGGACTCCACGCTCTGGATCCGCGCGATCTCGCTCAGGGTTCGCAGCGCCTCGGGGTGCTCACCGCGGAACGCCGACTCCGCGCCCCGCGCCCGGTCGATCTCGCCCAGCGTCCGCGCCATCGCGGCGGGGACCATTCCGATCTGACGGTCTAGGGTTCGGAAGGTGTGCATTCGGGGCGGCTATGAGAACGTGGCAAGAAACCTGGCACCTACAGAGTAAAGATAGCACTTTGGAAGCATTAGTGCTATATTCTATCCCGCCTCAAACCGCGCCACCGCTGCGCGGCGCTCGCCTTCGGAGACGCTCAGGCCTTCTTCGCCGTCCGTGAGGCTGACCGTGCCCGAGGGCTCCAATATGCGCGTGGGCGGCGTGCCGTCCACGGCCAGCGCGGCGAACAGGCCCAGGAGGGTGGGGCCGCTCATGTCCGAGATGATCGCCGGCGGCGCGCTCCAGGCGATCGCGGGCAGGCGCAGGAAGCTCGCGGGGGAGAGCAGGCGGCTCTTCATGTCCTGGAAGAGGGCCTGCTGGTGTTCCTCGCGGTTGAGGTCGGTCTGGTTGGGGGCGCAGAGGTTCTCGCGCGTGCGCGCCAGGGCCAGGGCCTGCCTGCCATTCAGGTGGTGCGTGCCCGCGGGCAGGTCCAGGGTGAAGCCGCCGCGGCTGTAGCCGCCGTCGATGCGGCTGAAGATGCAGCCGCCCGTGTAGTCCACGCCGCCCATCGCGTCGATCAGCTGGGGGAAGTTTTCGAAGTTCACTTCCACGACGTGGTTGATAGGGATGCCCAGATAGCGCTTGAGGATCGCGATCGACAGCGCCGGGCCGCCGAAGGCGTGCGCCGCGTTGATCTTCTGCAGGCCGTGCCCGGGGATTTCCACGATCGTGTCGCGCGGGATCGACAGGCGCGCCGCGTGCCCGCCGCCCGTGCGTATCAGCATGATCGAGTCCGAGCGGCCCGGGCCCGTGGTTTCCGCGCCCGGTTCCTTGCTGTTCTTGGGGCGGCGGTCGCTGCCCAGCACGAGGATGTTGTTGGCCGAGGTCAGCGGAAAGCCCGCGGGGTCGAGCACGCCCTGCACGTCCGCGGGCATGCCGGTGCGGTTGAAGGCCGCGCTCAGCAGGAACAGGGCCAGCGACAGCAGCAGCCAGCCGGCCACGAGCGCCAGCGCGAGAGCGATCCCCCGGCGCCAGGTGATCCGCGGCCGGCGCCGCGGGCCGCGCCGCGGGGGCGGGCTGCCGATGAAGGTCCCGCCGCCGCCGCTGCCTCCATTCCCGCCCTCGCGCAGGTGGCGCTTGGCGCGGTAGCGCGTGTATCGCGGGGGTTCCGGTCCGAGCGCAGGGGCACGCGGCGTCCGCGCCGGAGCGGTGGGCGCGGGCGGCAAGCGGGGGCGGCGCGGGGAGGCCATCGCTCCAATCTATAGTTGCGCAGCCATGGGCCCCGACAGTTCGCTGGCAGGCCGGCTGGTGGTTTGCCCGACACCGCTGGGCAACCTGCGGGACGTCACGCTGCGCGTGCTCGACGCACTCGGTGCGGCCGACATCGTTGCCTGCGAGGACACGCGGCGCACGCGCATCCTTTTGGAGCGCCACGGGATCGTGGGGCGGGAGCTCGTCAGCTTCCACGAGCACAACGAACGCGCGCGTGCGGGGAAGCTCGTCGCGCGGATGCGCGCCGGGTTGGGCGTCGCGCTCGTCTCCGATGCGGGAACGCCGCTCATCTCGGACCCCGGCTTCGCGCTGATCCGCGCCGCGCTCGCGGCCGGGCTGGAGGTCGAGGTGCTGCCGGGGCCCAGCGCCGCCGTCACGGCGCTCGTCGCATCCGGGCTGCCGGCGGAGCGCTTCCGCTTCGTGGGGTTTCTGCCGCGCCGAGGTGCGGCCGGCGGGCGCGCGGAGCTCGGGCGGGTCCTGGGGGACACGCCGGAGACGCTCGTCGCGTTCGAGTCGCCGGGGCGCCTGGCCGCCACGCTCGAGGTCCTCGCCGCGCTCGATCCGCAGCGGCCGGCGGCCGTCTGCCGGGAGCTGACCAAGCTGCACGAGGAAGTCCGGCGCGGTACCGCCGCCGAGCTTGCCGCGCACTATCGCGAGCACCCGCCGCGGGGGGAGATCGCGCTCGTCGTCGGGGCATCGGCGCCCGCACGGGCCGGCCGCGAGGAGGCGCTCGCCGCGCTGCGCGCGCTCATCGAGGCGGGGGCGCGGGCGCGGCCCGCCGCGAGGGTCCTCGCCGGGCTCACCGGCATTGGCGCCAACGAGCTCTACCGGGAGCTGACGGGGTCCTGAGGCCCAAACCCAGCTCCGTAAGGATAACTGGCAGTCCTTACAAAGCGCTGGAGGCTTTGAAAGGAACGGAACGAAGCGGAACGCCATGGCGCGCGGAACCAAAAGGGCGGCTCTGGGTTCCGTAGCCATTTGGCTCTATACTGTAGAGCCATGGCGAATCCGTTCAGATACAGCAGTCCGGTTGATCCGGGAGACCTGATCAACCGGGAGCGCGAGCTGGCCGAGCTGCTCGATCTCGCCGAGGGCGCTCATAACAGCCGTCTGGTCGCTCCCCGCCGCTACGGCAAGAGCTCGCTGCTGCACGCCGCGCAGGCGAGGGCGGAGGGCATCGGGATGGTCCCCGTGTACGTCAACTTCTTTGGCGTGGTGACCGCGGGGGACATCGCGGAGCGGATCGAGGTCGCCTACGCCGAGCAGCTGCGCGGTCCGCTGGCGCGCTGGTTCGACGGGGTCAGGGCCACGCTGCGACTCGGCGGCGGGCCGATCCCCGCGAGCGCCGAGGTCGGTGTCGATGCGCGCGCCCAGCAGCCCCTGCTGGAGCGGCTGGCGCTGCCGCGGCGGCTGTTCGAGAAGCACGGCAGGCGCTGCCTGGTCGCGTTCGACGAGTTTCAGGACGCGCTCACCGCCAACGCTCGCATCGACGCCGTGATCCGCAGCGAGATCGAGCGCCACGGCGACGCTGCCAGCTACATCTTCGCCGGCTCGCACGTGGGGATGATGCGCGAGCTGTTCACCGACAAACGGCGCGCGTTCTACGCGCAGGCGCGGCAGATCGACCTGCCGCCGCTGGATCAGGGCGACGTCGCGGCGTTCATCTCCGCTCGCTTCGAAGCCAGCGGCCGCGGCGCCGGAGAAGCGCTTGCGCCGCTGCTGGAGCTTGCCGCGGGGCACGCCCAGCGCTCGATGCTGCTCGCGCACTTCCTCTGGGAGGAGACCCCGGCGCGCGAGGAGGCGAGCGGGCAGACGTGGGCGCGCGCGCTCGCACGCGTGCTCGATGTCGAGGCGGCCGAGGATCTGCGCTCGGCATGGGCGGGGCTCAACGCGGGCGAGCGGCGGGCGCTGCTGGCGATCTCCAACCGCCTGCCGCCGTACTCGCGCTCAACCCAGCGCCAAGTCGGCGGCTCGCGCGGGGGAGGCATGGAGCACGCGATCCGCTCCCTGCTCGACGCCGGCGAGCTGGCCGAGGATGCGCATGCGCCCACCGGATACCGGACCGTGGACCCGCTGCTCGCGCACTGGGTTCGCGCGGGGAGGCACAGCGCGTAGCCTCGGCACTCGGCGCCTCCCAGCCGCCGCGAGCGGGCCGCGTCCCCCGGGGGAGTCGCGCGGCCCCGCCTACACCGCTTTTGACAAGGGACTTGACAAGAGCCATCAGTTGTGCCTATAGTACTCCTGTCACGGCTTCTATCATGGGGGCCGGGGCTTTGGACATAGGTTGGGTCAGGGTCCTCCCGCTGGTGCGGGTTCCATGGGACCGTCAGGGATGTTGGAGAGGGATTCGATCGCTTTGAGAGGGTATTTGAGATGAGTGATCTCGTTTTCACCGCGCAGGGCGCGGCCAGTGGTCTTACGGCCCCTTCGGGGACCGTTGCCAGATGCAACAGCATGGCTGGTGCATCTCTCTCTCTCTCTCTCTCTCTTAGCGGGCCGAGCCGGCTTTAGGGCTCGCCGCTTTCTCGCCGCTTCGGGTCGCTTGCCCGGGGCGGTTTTCTGCTGCCCGGATCGTCTCCTGGGTGGTCGTGTTCTCGATTGCTCCGGGAGGGGATGTTGAATGGGTGCTCGCAGGCTGGCTGTGGTGGCTGTGGTTTTGTCGTGTGTCGCGGTTGGGGGTCTGGTGTTGGGCGGCGCGCCGGCGTTTGCGTTGAACACGCATGTCTTCAGCGGCTCGTTCGGTGCGCCCTGCTCCAGCGAACCGTGTGGCGCCGGTCAGTTCAAGGAACCGTCGGGTGTAGCCGTGAGCGCGTCCACACACGATGTGTATGTGGTCGACCGGGGGAACGATCGCGTGGAGCAGTTCAGCTCCGCGGGGGCCTTCATCGGCCAGTGGAATGGGGCTCTCCGAGGGTGATTGTTGGTGAAGTTATGTGGCGGGTGTCTCGTGTGGGAGTGTGAGTGTTATGGGTCCGCAGGTGATGTGGATGAGGGCGAGTGCTGCTTGGGCTGAGTGGAACCCG
>Ga0116217_10002807_pt1 | contig 16089 bp, 18 predicted proteins | sample Sb_taG_6_FD_89697 | JGI IMG/M metagenome (GOLD analysis project Ga0116217, IMG submission 89697) | Peat soil microbial communities from Weissenstadt, Germany - Sb_50d_4_PS metaG | ecosystem: Environmental > Terrestrial > Soil > Wetlands > Peat | place: Germany: Weissenstadt | collected 2010-09-21 | reverse complement strand
GTTGCTCTCCAGCCTCTTTGGATCGCTTGCTTCCCAGCTCTCGACCATCAACTTCACAGCTGCCATAAACGGAGAGTTCGCGACCACCGAGCACGTCCTCGCGACTCGAGGCGGCGCACGTTTCGTCATCGACTTCAGCTATCTGTCGATCGGCAAGGTTCCGCCGATCCAGGCGCCTACGGGTTCCTAGAGTCCCCTCCTCCGAGGCCGACGCCGACTGTCGGCACAGGCCCCTTCCCGGGTACGATCGCCCAACAAGAACGAGTTCTAATCTTCAGGAGGGGACGTGAAGGCATACGACCGACTGTTCATCGGCGGTGACTGGGTGTCTCCGGCGTCCACCGGCGTCATCGACGTGATCAACCCCACGACCGAGGAAGTCGTAGGGCGAGTTCCCGACGCAGTCGACGCCGACATGGATCGAGCCGTCGCCTCCGCCCGCCAGGCTTTCGACTCCGGCCCGTGGCCGAGGATGTCACCTCCCGAGCGTGCTGCGATCCTCACGAAGGTGTCGGACGCGCTCAAAGGCGAGATGCAGTCCGTGGCAGAGCTCATCTCGACCGAGATGGGATCACCGGTTTCCTGGGGGCTGATGGCCCAGGTTCTCGCTCCGACGATGATCATGGACTACTACGTCGGGTTGGCCTCGACGTTCGCGTTCGACGAGGTTCGTGACGGCCTGATGGGCCAGGTCCTGGTGGCCAAGGAGCCGGTGGGGGTCGTCGCAGCGATCAGCCCGTGGAACGTCCCGCTGTTCATCGCCGCCGCGAAGCTCGCTCCCGCGCTCGTCGCGGGTTGCACGGTGGTCTTCAAGCCGGCGCCCGAGACACCGCTCGACGCCTTCCGCCTCGCGGAGATGTTCGAGCAGGCGGGCCTTCCCGAAGGCGTCCTGAGCGTCGTTCCCGCGGGCCGTGAAGTGGGCGAGCACCTCGTGCGCCATCCCGACGTGGACAAGGTCTCGTTCACGGGGTCGACCATCGCCGGCAAGAAGATCGGTGCCATTTGCGGCGAGCAGCTGAAGCGGTTCAGCCTCGAGCTCGGTGGTAAGTCGGCCGCGATCCTTCTGGACGACGTCGACCTGGAGCAATCGCTTCCCATGCTCCTGCCCAACGCGATCATGAACAACGGTGAGGCCTGCATCGCGCAGACCCGGATACTCGCACCGCGCGACCGGTACCAGGAGGTCGTGGACGCGGTGGTCGAGTCGGTGTCGAAGATGAAGGTCGGTGACGCGCTCGACCCCGAGGTCGAAGTGGGCCCGCTCGTCGCCGAGCGTCAGCGCGACCGGGTGGAGGGTTACATCAAGATCGGTCAGGAAGAGGGGGCCAAGGTCGCGACCGGCGGCGGGCGGCCTGCGGGGCTCGAAAAGGGCTGGTTCGTCGAGCCGACCGTCTTCGTCGACGTGGAGAACTCGATGCGGATCGCGCAAGAGGAGATTTTCGGCCCTGTCCTCGCGGTGATCCCCTACGACGGCGGCGACAAGGAAGCCGTGGCCATCGCCAACGACTCGAGCTATGGACTGTGCGGTTCGGTGTGGACGTCTGATCCCGCTCGCGGGCTCGAGGTTGCACGCTCGGTGCGCACCGGTACCTTCATGCTGAACAGCCCCATCCCCATCGACTTCTCCACTCCCTTCGGCGGCTACAAGGAGTCGGGGATAGGGCGAGAGTTCGGGCCCGACGGTCTCGAGCTGTTCCTCGAGAAGAAGTCGATCAACCTGCCTGCGGGGTTCACGCCCGCCGACTGACAGGCGACTCGATCAAGGCACGCCGTCGGCACGTTCCGCGCATACGTGCGGTCACGGGTGGCCGACGAGATGGACGACCTCGCCGGTGGAGCCGCGGGTCGCTGAGGGTGCCTGCTTTTTCACGACTTACGACCCGGTAGTCGTCGATGCGGCCTGTCCCCGGGCCTGATCGCCGCGCGTCGGGCGTTTTGGCGCAAACGCCGGCTGCGAAAGTCCCAACAGCCACTTCTGTCACAGGTATAGGTGGAAACACCTGCCATTTGCTAGGTGACGACACGGATTATTCGGGACCTCCGGCCCGTCGATGCCTTTCGTGGAGTTCTCCACGGGTTCGTGAGAGCTTCCGAGAAACCCGGGCGGGGGGCACAAGGCGGAGCGGTTGTCCTGGGGGGCGGCAGTGGGGTGGACAGGATCGGAGCCGAGGGTGGCGAGTTGCGAGGGGGGCGCCTCGCAGCCCTCGGCTCCACTGTTCAAGCGGTTCGGGCGGACCGAGGCCCCGCAGCGTGAGTGCGGCTTCTCCCTGATCGAGGTGCTGCTCGCGGGATCGCTGCTCCTCGGAGTCCTCGTCCCTTCTGCCGCTCTTCTAGGGACCTCCGACAACGTCCTCAGTCTGAACCGAGCCAAGGTCGTCGCCGCCAATCTCGCGGCGGGCCAGCTCGAAGCCGACAGGGCAGCAGCCGACAACGCAACATGGACCTCGAACGCGCCCCAGCTTCCAACGCCATCCTCGACGAGTGTCCCGAGCGGGGGGGAGCTGTACTCGGTGGCTCAGGGCGCCGGTTGGTGCGCGGAAAGCTCGAACGGCAGCGGTGACTGGACGAACTATTCGTCCCGGACAACGGCTGACCCGCCCGCCTACCTCGTCAACGTCACGGTCAGCTGGCTTGATGGACGTCAGAGCGTCTCCGCCTCTGAGACATTGACCACGCCTCTTTCCGTTACACCTCCCTCGACAGGATCATGTCCAGCTTGAGACCTGAGCGAGGCCAGGAGGGCTTCACGATGGTCGAGACTGCCGTCGCTTCGCTGGTCGCTCTGATCGTGCTTTCGATGATCTCGTTGTCGACGATCTCGTTGACGCGCGCATCTGTGGGAGCTGTCCAGAGAGGTAGCGCGACCGGTCCGGCCCTCTTGGCAGCGCAAGAAGTCCAGCAAATCATCTCGCGAGCCTGGGTCCCGAACGGCACGAGCGGTGTGACGTCGATGTGCTCGGGTAGCACGAACGGCCAGACTCCCTTCGGATCCATGGACGGCCCGTTCGTACCGCTTAGTGGCACTCCCGTAACGAGCACCGACGTCATGTTCTGCGCGGTCGATCTGAGTTCGACCACCACAGCCCATACTTATGAGCTTCACTTCACAAACTGCAACAGCTCCAATGTCTGCACGCTCGAACTCGACGAGGATCCGGCGTATCCCTGCACTCAGTCGTGCAACCCGAAGGTCGTGTGGACGACCAACGACGCTTCGGACTCGGGAACACCCTTCGATTACTACGAAGCGGCATCAGGCTGGACGACACCAGTTCCTCCCGCGCAGGTCGTCCCGAGCGAGATCCAAGCCATTCAAGTTACCTTGACGCTGGCGAGCCAGGCGTACGGCGGCAGCAGGTTCGAGAGTGTTCAGCGGATGATTCTGCTCCCGAACACCCTGCCGAGCGGCGGTAGCTGACATGGGGTGCTGGCCGAGAGTCGGTTCGAGAGACGAACCGAGGACCTCGAACGACGAGACCGGTCAGGCGATGGCTGTGGTGGTCGGCGCGTTGGCTTTGCTCTGCCTCATTCCAACGGCTGTCCAGACCCTTGCGGTTGGACAGTTGCCGGCCGCCCAAAGAGCGGTTTACGCGCAGCAGGCTCTCGAGGCCGCCCGAGCGGGACTCAGCGACTACGTCAATCATGTTCAGAGCTCCTCTTCTTACGTTGACTACTGCAGCACGGGTGCCACTTCGGGCACGCCTTCGTGGACATGCCCCAATGGATCGACTCCGGCCACTTACGCGAACACTGGAAACCGAGGCTTCGCGAATGCCCCGGACGATTCGGATTGGGCCACGGTGGGGACGAATCCATCGGATGACAATCAGTCGTTCCAGTACCTCGTGAACGATGCCGCATACTTGCAGGACAACTCGAAACCGTTGACGGTCTACGTAACGGGTCGGGCCGGTTCCCTTTCACATCCGGTGTACCAGACGCTCCAAGCGGCCCTCAGCATCACGTCTTCATCTTCAATAGACGTTCCAGTGTCATCGACGCCATCCACGTGCGGGTACACGCAGGCGGTCTCCGTGCCCGCAGGTGCGACGTGGGCTCACGTCATCGTCGACGGAGCTCAGGGGGGATCGAGCTCCGGAGGCGCGGCCGGGGGAGGCGGAAGCGGTGCTCACCTCGTGGCAGACGTCCCCGTCGTTGCCGGCTCCACCTGGACGCTTTCGCCCGGCTACGCCGGCGCGAGCGGAAACTTCGAGCTCCTGAGCTTGCTCGGATACGGCTCCGGCGGTCCCGGTGGTTGTGGGTCGATGAATCTGAGCGGAGGAAACGGGGGAGGGTCGTCGACCATCCTCAACGCCCTTGACAACACCGGCGGAGGTGGCGGAGCGGCCAGTGCCATCTGTGTCGGCACCTCGGCCCAATGCACCACCAACGCACAGGCGCTCTCCTTGTGCACCTCCAGCCAGACCGCCCCTTGTCTCTTGGCCGTGGCCGGAGGAGGTGGTGGCAGTGGTGGTCCCGGAGGCGGGATCCTCGGTGGCATCTTGCAGGGCTTGCTCGGAGCAGGGGGAATCGGCGGCAATTCGAGTGGCAATTCGGATGCTGGATGGGCTGGTGCCACCGGCGGCTCGTTCAGTCTTCTCGGTCTAGGTCTTGTTCCCGGCGGATCTGGAGGAACTGCTGCGGGCTACGGCGGCAACCAGAGCACAAACGGCCAGGGTGTCTCCGGGGGACAGAACTTGCTGTCCGGTTTGAGCAGCTACGGAGGCGGAGGTGGAGGCGGATACGCAGGCGCCGGGGGATTGGTCTCGTACACCTCTCTCCCCGCGGGTGGTGGCGGAAGCGGCTCTTCCGGCGGACTTCTGGGTCTTTGCGTGCTGGGGCTGTGCGCGCTTGGGAGCGGAGGGGGTGGCGGCGCGGGCGCGTCGGATCTTGCGGTCGAGGCGACCGGGTCGGGCTGCTCGGTGAGTGGACCGACAAAGGCGACGTACCCGGCCCTCCCCGGAGACGGTGACAACGGCGCTTTGCAGGTCACGTTCCACAACGGCGCACCCTGCACCGGTGGCCTACTGCCGCCGTCGGCGCAAATCTCAGTCGTGCAGCCCGTGCCGAGCACCGGCAACGTGATCTGATCTCAGCGAGGTCTATCTGGGCTGTTCGACACCAAATCGTTGGCGATGGCGTAGCGGACGAGCTCCGTGCGCGAGGTGATCTCCAGTTTCGCAAAGACGTGATTGAGGTGGCCCTCGACCGTTCGTGAGCTCACCCCCAGGCTCGATGCGATCGCCTTGTTCGCCAAGCCTTCTGCGACGAGCCGTACGACCTGGCGCTCGCGCACCGTCAAGCGGACAGGCTCGTCGATGGCCGAGATTCGCGAAGGTGAGCGCGCGAGGCGCGACGAAACGGCCGGGTCGAGCACCGTCGTCCCGAGCCCGGCCGAGCGCACCGCTGCTATCAGTTTCTCTCCGGACATCGACTTGAGCAGGTATCCCGTTACTCCGGCCGACAGCGCTGCTCGCAAGTAGTCGTCGTCGTCGAAGGCGGAGAGGATGACCACCCGCGTACCCGGAAAGTGCTCTGCCAGATACCGGGCCAGTTCGATCCCGTCCATGTCGGGAAGTCGGATGTCGAGCAGCGCCACGTCCGGCGAGAGAGCCCCGACCATCTCGATGGCGGAGCTTCCGTCGTGAGCCCCTCCGACGACGGTGATGTCATCGGCGGTTTCGAGGACGTTCTGGGTACCGGTCCGGAGGACCTCGTGGTCGTCGACTATGAGGACCCGAAGCGGATTCGAAGCACCGCCGCGGTTCACGTGACTTACACCCTCTGACACCGGGCCATCGTAGTTTGGTGCAAAGGTCAGCCGGCAGTCGCAGGCGGCTCTTGCCCGCCTCCTTCCGCCACCGCACACTGGGCGGTGAGCGCGTGGACCAGATCGGATTCCGGCACGCGGGTGCTCTCGGAGAGTGTCGTCATGAGGGCCTGCCACTGAGAATTCTCACCCGCCGCATTGGCCGCGATCTGAAGGGCCGCTCGAAGCTGCGAGAGCGCCAGTGCTTGTTCGGCTTCGGACTGGGTCGAGTCGGGCGCCTGCTGGGAACTGCGATAGGCCGACAACGAGCGGTCGACGTCTCCACAAGCCTTGCGCGCAAGTGCGAGCGCGTTGCCGCCGGCACAGCTCGAGAGACCGGCTCCGACGGCGACTGCGGCCAACACGGCTGCGGCCCGCCGGAAGGAGATCAGTTCCCGAGCCACCCCGGCGCCGCCTCGAGGAGGTGTCGGCTCACGGCGAGACACCTGTCGAACACCTCACAGAGCAACTCTTCACCGCCGAGGACGCGCGCCAACGAGACGGGGTAGCGCGCCACGATCGAGAGGCGTCGCTCGGGTGCGTCAGTCGCCGACGCGAAGGAGTCGATTGCGGAGACCTCCAAGGGCAGATCGATGCCTCCGACACCGGCGAGGTCGATCGCGAGCCGCAGAAGGTCCGGGCCTTGCGGGAGCGGAGGAAGTCCCCAGGTGAACGTCAAAGGGAAGTGGTACTCGTCGGGTGGATCGACGTCTTCGGGAAGGTCGATCACGGCGTCCTCGAACGACAGGAGCGTGCGGGGGTCGACCTCCAGAGCTAGGTGGAGGTCGAGTGGGCCACCGCATCCTTCTTCGGGATGGAGGTCGACCTCCCACGTCTGGCGCAAGGAATACGTCTCCACGAAGTGCCGCTCGTCGTGCACATGAAAACCGTGGTCGACCGAGTGGTCCTTGAGGTCGGCCACGTACCCGGCCACGTCAATGACTGCCATTCAGCCAGAGCCTACCGGTTGGATCGCTGCGTTTCGGCTTGTCGACGGGGACGCTAACGTCGTTCGGAGTCCACGGCATGCCCTGGCGCGCTGACGCGTGGTTGCGGAAGCGGTTGGCGCGAAAGCCGTGGAAGCCCACAAGCCGACGAAGTGGATGTTCAGTGGACGATCAGGAACTGCTCGACGTGTGCCACCGAGTGGTCGACGCCGTGCGCGCCTCTCTCGACGGCGTCGAGGATTGGACCGCCTCGGGCAGGCGGGCGGGCCAGTACGCCTTGGACCTGGTAGCCGACGAGGCAGCACTGGCAGTTCTGGATGAAGTCGGCCTCGGGGTTCTCTCCGAAGAAAGCGGCCTTCACAGACCTGGTTCGGCGCTGACGGCTGTGATCGATCCGGTGGACGGTTCGACCAATGCGTCGCGCCGGATTCCATGGTACGCGTCGAGTATTTGCGTTCTCGACGAGAGCGGCCCCCGCGTCGCCGTCGTCGCCAATCTGGCCGACTTGGAGAGCGATGATCGCTACACGGCAGTTCGCGGGGGAGGTGCCTGGAAGGGATCGCAGAGGTTGGCCGCGTCGCATTGCACCGAGATTCGCCGAGCGGTCGTCGCCCTTTCGGGATTTCCCGGGCGCCATCTGGGATGGGCGCAATTCCGAGCCCTAGGCGCCGCGGCGCTGGAGCTGTGCGCCGTTGCGGACGGAAGCCTCGACGCGTTCACCGTCGGAGGTGCCGCCCACCTCGCCCCTTGGGACTACCTGGGGGGAATGCTCGTCTGCGAGGAGGCGGGTGCAACGGTTTGCGATCTGGGCGGCCAGGAGCTGGTCGTGTTGGAACCAACCGCGCGCCGGGCCGTCGCTGCTGCTTCGACGACCGAGCTGCTCGGCGAGTTGCGGACGGCCCTCGATCGACGCGACGACCGCTCACGCGCTTGATGGCGTCGAGGACCGATACGGTCAGATGATGGCGCGATCACGGCGACTGAATCGTCGAACCACCCGAATCGAGCCGCGCCTGTCACACTGGCGCTCGGATGGCACCGTCAAGGTGCGCTATGTGTCAGAAGCGGACGCGAACCGGGCGGCGCTCGGCTACCGGTTGGAGCACGGCCAGGACTTGGACGCCTACCGGTGCGAGTTCTGCGCCGGTTGGCACCTCGGTGGCTTCGCGCGCTGATCGGGGGTGTTCAAAGCTGACCGAGGAAGAAGCGGGTCCCCTGGTCGTCCGTGCACGTCGAGGTGATCCCGTAGGGCTGCTCCTCCGGCTCGGTGGCGCTGCCCCCGCCCGGGCGCACTCGGTCGACGGCGGTCGCAACCTCGCCGACGCGATACATGGGCACGGTGGTGGCGATTTCGTGCCCACCCGATATGCCGACCATGGGGACGACGTCGTCCACCTGCCACCCGTCTTCGACGCGTCCGGGTGAGAAGGTCCATCCGAGCACCGAGCCGTAGAAGGCACGGGTCTTCGCGGAGTCGACGACCTCCATGGTCACGTAGGCGACGTCCCCGGGCAAGGCTCCGTGCTGGGGCCCGCGCCCGGCCTGGGAAACCCCTCCGGGGGGCTCGTACACGGCGAAGCGCAAACCCTGGTCGTCGATGCACTCGGATATGAGGCCGTACGGCTCTTCCTGCGGGTCCTCGGCGGTGCCACCCGACTCACGCACTCTCGCGATCGCGTAGTTCACGTCGTCGACCGCGAAGCAGAGGAACAGGTTGCTGCGCTCGTGCCCGCCCCACAAGCCGTGGTGCATGCTGAGGCCCCGGACCTGTCGCCCCTGGGGACTGCTGCCCTGTTCGTAGCGCCATTGGAGGACCGAGGAGAAGAAGGTGGCCGCGCGTTCTACGTCCGGTACCCACAACGAGGCGTACCCGATGTCGCCGTGAGCCACCTGCGAAGGAGCAGGAACCGGCGGCTCGGAGGACACGAGCCAGCGGTGTCCGAAGGGATCCCGTATCACACCGTTTCTTCCGTACTCGTAGTCGGCGATCTCTCGCTCCAGCGTCGCTCCCTCGCCCACTGCGCGGCGGACGAGGGCATCCACATCTGAAACGCTCAGGTAGATCGTCACAGGGACACCTTCGCCTGGGATCGGCGCCACGACTCCGATCTCCGGGTGCTCCTCGGAGAGCATCAGCTTCGCTCCTTCGATCTCTAGCTCGGCGTGCCCGATGCGCCCGTCGGGCATGACGTACGGCTCACCGTGCAACGCTGCACCGAGTGCCCTTTCGTACCAGGCGAGAGCCTGCTCGGCGCCCGCGACGGCGAGATAGGGCACAACGGTAGCTGTGGCTGCCGGCGTGGTGAACACCTCGGGTTCCAGGGTCAGGTTCGACACCGTTACTCCTTTTGGGAGGTTGAGCGCTCGCTCGATGCGCGAGCGCAAGCGGGAAGCAAAGGTCGGATCGGGATCCACAGGCGTGATCGGCGCGTGCAGAACGTCGAAGGGATCAGCCATCGGAGGCCTCCTTCGCGCCGTAGGCGCGCCTGAACGCAGCTCGAGCGCGAACCAGCAGCGCCTCGGTCGCATGCACGGTGCGCTCGAGCAAGAGAGCCACTTCGGGCACGGGGAGGTCGTCGAAGTAGCGCAGGGTCAGCGCGGCTCGATGGTGCGGGCCGAGATCCTCCAAGGTCTCGCGTGCGCGGATCGCGTCCAGCCGGGTGTCCCACGGATCCTGGTCGGAGGGACCGGCCTCGTCACCGATTACCCGGAGTCTCCGCTCCTCCCGTGCCTGGCGTCGCCAATGATCGATGAGCTTGTGGCGCGCGACCCCGATGATCCAGGGGACGCTCAGCGATGGCGGATCCTCACCTCGTACGGCGTCCACGGCCGCCAGGAAAGTCTCGGCGGTCAGGTCCTCCGCGAGGGCCGCCCGACCGCATCGGGCGGCGATGTATCCGTAGACCTGGGGAAGGGCCTGGTCGTAGAGGTCCAGCAGTGAGCCCGACGAGCTTGCCGCCACAGACCTTTCGCCCACGTCCTTATTGTCGCTCGGGGCCCTGTACCTCCGACGGGTTGGGGAGGAAAAATTCCGCGCCCGGGGAATTTCTCAGGTGCCTGCCTGAGCGATTCGAAGCGCAGAGAAAGGGCAGGGAAGGCCAGAGAGGCTTTCAGGAGGACACGAGCTTGAGGCCAGGAGCCGACTGGTCCCCGAGCATCTGCCGTACACGACCGGGTGTGACCGGCCGGGAGTAGACGTACCCCTGCACCGACTCACAGCCCAGTTCTTGCAGGCGCTCCGCTTGAACCGGCGTCTCCACACCCACGGCGATCGGCTCCATGCCGAGTGAGCGGGCCATCGGAGCGATCGCCGCCACCATGGTCGCATCAGCGCTGTCGTCGAAAGCGAGGCTCTCGACGTACGACCGGTCGATCTTCACCGAGGTGGCCGGGAAGCTCTTGAGATGGGCCATGGATGTGAAGTCGGTCCCGAACCGGTCGACGCAGATGCGCACTCCGATCGCACGCAATCGCGAGAGGATCTCGCAAGCGGCCTCCCGATCCTCCAAGAGGACCACTTCCGGCACCTCGAGGCACAGCGCCGAAGGCTCGAGCCCGTGGAGCGAAAGCATGTCGGAGACCGTTTCCACGAAGTGCTCGTCGCGCAGCTGCACCCCGGAGATGTTCACTGAGACGTAGAGGTCCTCGATGTCAGAGGCGTGCCGCCGCCATGAGGCGAGCTCACTCACCGACTCTTCGAGAACCCAGCTCCCAAGACCTCTGATCAGTCCGGTCTCCTCGGCGAGGGGGATGAACAGCGCGGGCTTGAGCAGACCCTCGACCGGGTGGGCCCATCGAACCAGGGCCTCGACCCCTTCGACCGGGCCTTGCGGGAGCCGGACGATCGGCTGGTAGAGAAGCTCCAGCTGGCGAAGAGCCACTGCATGGCTCAAGTCGCTCTTCAGGTCGACTCGCTCTGCGTACGCGTGCAGCGCAAGGTGGATCCCTTGCGCCATCGAACGCTCCTCCGAAGCCGCCTTCGCCCTAACGGCTTCGTGCAGGTCGGCGGGCATCCGGATCAACACGGGGCGGAGATCTTCTTCGTCCTGGTTGTACTCCAGAAGCTCTATGAAGGCATCGTAGGTCCGAGATTTGCCCAGGTGGGGGACCCAACAACGCCGGCTTGGGTCGAATCAGCTGGCTCTCATGAGATCGGCCTCGAGCTCGCAGAGCTTCGCATAGCGATCCTGCTGAGCCGAGGTCAGCTTCCCCTCTCGGCGCGCCCAAGCGAGTGACTCGAGCTCGGCGCGTACTCTTTCGAGACGCCGTGAGCCGTCGTTCGTGCCCCCGTTCCCGAACGTCTTCTCAGTCGGCGCCTGCTCGTTTTCCGCAGCAGGTTCCGTGACCACCCTTTCCCCCTGGTGTCGGTGGAGGTCTCTTGGACCACTCCTTTGCCTTGTCGCCTTTGTCTTGCCGCCCACCTTGCCCGTCGATTCCGGACTGATTCGGGCAGTTGTCTTTGTTCAGTGAACGATTGTCATTCTCAATAGTGAACCTTGTGGAGTCAAAGGGCAAGGTGTTGCGCGAACTACCTCACTTCATGTGATCGCGTGCTCACAGGCCCGGCTACTCGCTTCCACCTGCCGTCGCGTCTGATGCCGATGGACCTCCAAGTAACGACGAAGATGGCTGAAGGCCACAGCGATCACGCGGCCGTGGCTCTCGTGTTTGGCCTACGAGGACCCACGCCAGCCCGATAAAGCGCCAGGTAGAGAAGTTTGAACCTTCCGATCTGGATCTCGTCGCCCGAAAGGAGGGAGGTCTCTTCGACTCGCACTCCGTTCACGAAGGTGCCGTTCACCGAGCGTAGGTCCCGCAAGGAGCACTTTCCTCCCCGAACGACGAACTCCGCGTGGTGTTTGGCGACCGTCACGTCGTCGAGGAAGATCTCGTTGTCGGAGTAACTTCCTGCCCCGATCAACCCGGTGCCGGCAACTGAGAATGACCCGAGGCTCGATCCGTTGGTGAGGTCGAACGGCCGGGTTCCGTCGCGACGCTGGAGCAGCGTCAGGGTGAAGGTCACGTCTTCGTTTCGACTGCATGTCACCGCCTTCGCAGCGTCGGGAGCACCTGGACCACCGCTGGCGCGCAAAGCTCCGCACGAGGGGCAGAAGGTGCCCAACGCCGGAACGGGACGGGAGCAGATGATGCAGAAGATCCGGTTTCTCTTCTCTTGATGTCCTTCGACGCGGCGAGTGGCGATTGGTGTTTGTGTCCTCATGGATGATTCCCCCCTGCGGCGGAGGCCTGGTGCCCCGCCAGTACGGTTATGAAGTCTCGTGTCCAACCAACGAGGACCTGGTTCGCCGGGCGGCTCTGTCCAGGGACCCCGCTCTGAAGGGGTGCACCGGGGGCCGATGCGAGCGCCAGCTGGACCCACTGGGGGTTGATGTCGAGCTCCATTGCGGTCGTGGCGCCGGCGGCGACCGAGGCGTTCGCCATGTCGATCGGAAGCGCCGACATGGCACCCGCATAGAGGATGTCGCCCTGGGCGTCCTCTCCGAGGGCACTACGCGCGACGGTCGACCTGCCCCCCAGGGTCGAGCCCCACGACGCCACGTCGTAGACGCTTGTGCTCGGCTGGGAGCTGGTCACGAGGGGTGCCAGGTTCTGGCGGACGCTCGACACCTTCTCCCCTGGCTTGGGGAGGGACTGCCCCCACACGCCTAGGTGTCCGGTGCCGTCGGTGTCTATGACGAAGCTCGCGAGCCCGTCGACGAGTGGGACCAGGGTGTGATCGTCGACCGAAGTGCCCCCGACTCCTGCCGAAGCCTTGAAGCCGCCGTTGAAGGCCGCAAGCAGAAGCGCGGCTTCGGCCCCGCTCACGGCCGGCTGGGCGTCTGCAGGAAGGGCGGTCAGTGTCGCAGGTGGATCCTGGGTCCCTACGTGGAGGGCGAAATGGACCTCCCCGGCCCTGAATCTGGCGACGGTGACGACCACTCCGTCGGAAAGGGTGAGGCTGCGCTCGTCGACGGCGATCGCCCCGCCCAGATACGCGACAGGTGTCCATCCCGGTTGCTCAGCTTGGGTCGTGGTGGTGGTCGGTGCACTCGTCGAGGTAGATCCCGACGAGGACGCAGAGATCGCATGAGGCGTCCTGGACGACCGGACGCCGGAGGTGCTCACTGCAGCGGTGCAGCCCACCAGGGAAACGGCGACCGCCAAAAGCAATGGTGTTGCCGACCTGGCTTCTCTCATTGCCGACGACGTCACGGTGGGCACGTAGCCCAGTGTGCAGATGCTGCCTGAAGCGACCATGAAGCCCAGCTGTGCGTTTCCTTTGCCCGAAGAGCTGGGTGGTCCCGTCGGCCGGATTAGTCCACCTCGAACACGAACGCGGGCTAACAACCCCCTCTTCGTAATCTCACCGTCACGGCGCCGCCGACTTTCGCATTGGCAATCTCGAGGAGCTCCTTACCGGGCTTTGAGACGACCGATCCCCCGGAGACCTTGGCGCAGTAACCATTCGGGTAGTGGATTTGAGTCGGGACGAAGATGACGGTCGGCGCGCTGACTGCGTAGTTCGGCAAGTAGCGGAGCAGAAATGCTCCTGTCGTGGGGTTGAACGAAATGGCCGTTGGGGTGCCCGCAATCGCTTCGGGGTACGTCTCAGAAAGCACCGAGGCCGTCGACTCGAGCTGGCCGGCGGAGGTCACCAGAGCCTCGTCCGCGCTCCCCGTGGGGTCGTTGTAATACCTCCACGCCCAATAGGTCCAGCCGACCAGGGACTTGTTCGCTTCGTTGGTGAACGCCCCGACCATCGCCGAGCTCGAGCTGGCTCCGAACTCGCTCACGAACCACGCCGGGCCGCCGGGCTGGATGGAAGAAGCAAGGTCCGAGCGGTCGTCGCGTCGGGTCGCAAGGGAACGAGCTTCCTGAGACGCACAGGCTTCGAGGTTCGTGGGGTTTCCGGTGACGGGGCTTCGGTGCCCGCAGTAGACATGGACGTTGAAGATGAGGTTCGGGAGGTTCATCGGCCCGACGAAGTTCGGTGCGCCGTGGCTCGCGTATATGTCGGGCTCGTAGAAGATCAGGTGATCGGGGTCCGACGAGAGGATCGAGGGGATCACACCAGAAGCGGGGTCCTGTTGAGGGCAGCTGAATGCTGAAGCTCCGGGGACGGGAGAACCGACGTATGCACTGCCCGCGTAGAAGCACTCGAGCTGGTTGTCGAAGTGCTCGTCTCCGATCTTTGTGAGCGACGTCGAGAAGGGTTCGTTAAACGGGTCGTAGCCGAGGATCCACGGGTCGTCACTGAAGTAGCCGGCGACTGCGGACCAGACCCGGTCGAACTCACCCTGGAGGTCGCCAACGACGTCATTGGTCCAGAAATTGTGGAACGCCCGTCCGGCGGCGGCTGTTCCGTAGCCGAGGGACCACCTCCCCGGAGGATCGACGTTCGGGACTCCGTCGGTGCACACCGCCCAGTTCGGAGCGCCTTCGCCGTCGAAGGCCTCGTTGTAGACGTCCTGGTGCATGTCGAGGATCGTGAAGATGTGGAATCGGCCCAGCAGGTCGACAGTCTTTTTCAGGTTCTCGAGGTAGCTGTCTAGATGCGCCTGGTTGAACTGTCCTGGATCATGCGGCGCCCCGGGAGCACAGATCGCCGGATCGTTGGCCGGCGCAGCTCCGGGCTCGAGTCCTTTCCACGTCATGCCGAGACGCACCACGTTGAACCCGAGCCTTGCCATGAGCGAAGCGTCGGATGCGGTCAAATTCCAGGGCTTGCCAGGATCGGGGTAGAGCTCGTACGGGGGGAGCTTGTAAACGGCGTTCACGCCGTGGAAGAAGACCACCCGACCTTCTGAGTCATAGAGGTAGGGGCCGCCGAGCGAGGTGATGGGCCCGGATATCGCCGGCGAGCCGGCGATGGTCGGCGCGTGAACGATGGGAGAGGACAGGTTCGGAAGGCCCGGGCTGTTCTTCGTCGATCCGCAGGCAGTCATGCTTGCGACCCAGATGCCGATCACCGCAATCGTCAGAGCCGAGCGTCGCACTACTTGAGGTTCGCGTTTCTAGAGGATCGAAACACGGCCTTCTGGTAGACGACGAACTCCGCGACCCACAGAAGCGCGTACGTCCCGACGTAGGCTGTACCGACGACGAGGTGGTGGGCTGCATGGCCCTTGGGGGCGTTCGCATCAGCCGCTCCCGTGGCGACGCTCGACGCCAGAAGGCTGATGACCGAGATCACCCAGTAGGAGACGACCTGGCGTGCCGGGCGTTGACGACCAGCCTCCGACCAGATCCAGTACCTACTCATGGCGTAAGAAGGAAATGTGCCCGCAAGGTTGGTTACGACCGCTGACGCGGTGGCATCGAGTACTGGGTCGCGAACGATCCCGCCTAAGAACGGGAACCTGGTGAGCAAAAGGACCTCGCTTCTCTTCGATGCCTGGATCTCGCGCGTCGATGAGGATGCTCACGGGCCGCGGAACCCTTCTTCCTCAACGATGTTCAGCACGCTCGAGCCCCCTTCGTCGCCACGACTGCCGTGAGGCCTTTATCTCACCAACTCAATTGGTATCTGTGTCGGCACCTACCTCATGGCTCATACAGGGCAGCCTCGTGTTGGGCTCGAGGAGGAGGTCAAACGGTACTGCCTAGGCTTGCCTCGTGATTCGAGATCCACTGCCCCAGACGGAGTATGAACAAATCTACGCCCGCGTGCCCCGCCTGACGGTCGAGGTGGTCCTTTCATCAGAAGAGGGAGTGCTCCTAACCCTTCGGCAAGCTGGACCGTGCCGGGGTTTGTGGCATCTGCCTGGCGGGACGGTTCGTTATGGCGAGCCACTCACCGACGCGGTCCGACGAGTAGCGACCGAAGAGCTGGGGACAGAGGTGACGATCGATGGACTTCTTGGTTACATCGAGTACCCGAGCCACCTGGAGAGGGGGCTTGACTGGCCGGTAGGCGTCGCGTTTGCAGCGCACCTCCGAGAACCGGCAGAAGGCCAGTTTCGAGCGCAGGAATCCCTGGTGCGATGGTTCGAGCATCTTCCCAGTGCCATGCACGATGAGCAGAGGGCATTCCTGCGAGAACATCGCCTGGCTTGATGAGTTGCGTGTTGCAGGCAAACCTGTCGCTCAACCCAAGCCTGTGCATCCCATGTCATCGAGCGGCGGCTCAGGCCTCCCCTGAAGTGGGCGGCGTCTGAAGAGTGGGCGCTGAGGTGCTGAGGTGGTGGGCGCTGAGGTGGTGGGCGCTGAGGTCTCCAGAACCAGGACATAAGCACAGGGTGTGTCAAGACATAGGCGAATCCGATCTGGGAAGGATCGCCTGTGGACAAAGCCCGGTTCCTGGTCGAAGCGCACCTCCGTGAAGGTCGCCCC
>Ga0116217_10002804_pt1 | contig 16098 bp, 15 predicted proteins | sample Sb_taG_6_FD_89697 | JGI IMG/M metagenome (GOLD analysis project Ga0116217, IMG submission 89697) | Peat soil microbial communities from Weissenstadt, Germany - Sb_50d_4_PS metaG | ecosystem: Environmental > Terrestrial > Soil > Wetlands > Peat | place: Germany: Weissenstadt | collected 2010-09-21 | reverse complement strand
TAAAGACACGCGCCGTCACCGGCGGCGTCGACACCCACGCCGACATGCATGTGGCCGCCGCGGCCTGGATCCCATCGGGGGGCTGCCCGGCGTGCAGGAGTTACCGCGGCCGGTTACGCCGGCCTGCTGGGCTGGCTGGGCGGGTTCGGGACCGTCACCCTGGTCGGCATCGAAGGAACCGGCAGCTACGGCGCCGGCCTGGCCCGGCACATGGCCGCCGTTTGTGCGACAGGCTGAAATATTCAGGCCGGGCGGCTGCATGTTGAGCGGACCGCGGGCCTGCGTCTCGTGACACTCTGTTCAAGACTGGGTGAACACCGTCACGGTACGGGCCGGCACGGTTATCGTCCGGTGGGCGGCGTTGAAGGCCGATTGCCTGACGATTGGGTCGAGCGAGTTGGCTTGAACGGGATGGAGGGCGACTTGCGCTCCGGCGGGCAAGCTGATTGATTGGATTTGGATCTTACTGGTCGCATTGAAGATAACGATGATAGCTTTCCAGCGTTGTTCGAGCCCGGTAGTGTCGATGCGCATGATGATAACACCTGGTGTCCCGGCAGCCGGGAACGAAATTCGTCTTTGAATCTCGGCTGCTGAGCCGAGGGAAAAAGCCAGCGAAGACCGGCGGATCCGAAGGAACTCCCGGAATTGGCTGTGTGCCGTGTTGATGGCCGCGCAGTCTGGCAGCAATGCCCGATCGGCGAGCAGGGGCTTGTCGTAGATCCAATAGGCCTGGTTGTAGCGAGCTGGCGGCAGGCCGGCGCCGAATCCGTTGCCGAATCCGTTGCCGTCTTGACAGTCCCACAGCAGCCGGTTGAACCAGTCCCCGGAATTGTAGGAGTTGCGGTCCAAGGACTTCGATCGCAGCCGGTCACTGCCGGCGAGCACGAGGGCAGGCCCTTGGCTAAGCAGGACGATGGCTAGTGACAGCGATTGCATGCGCACCCGGTCAGCCATTGAGGTGTCGTGGGGAAGCTTATGAGCAAGGGCGTCGAATAGAGTTTCATTGTCGTGGCAGTCTACGTAGGTGATCGCCTCGCCGGGTTCGGCGTTATAGCCGCTCTCGTCTGCGGGCGTATTCATTCCCGGTGAGCGCGTGAACTGGTAGTTTTCGAGGTTTCCCGCTAGGCCGATCTCGATCAGTTTCTGGTAATGCAGAAGACGAGCGCGCTGTGACTGGCGGTCGCCATTAACATTGGCTCCGTTGGGTGCTGTGTACAGACCCGATCCGAAACCCTGGACGCGGGGGTCGGCATCCATTGGGGAACCGCCGCGCACCGCATCGCGAAGCCGGTCGTTGAATGTACCGATACCAGTGCCCGCCATGTTGCGCTGAGTGGCTTGGATGAAACGAGCATCATTGGCGACCTCACCGAAGTTCCACCCTTCGCCATACAGCAAAATGGACCTGCCATCCACTTGTGTGAGGGCGTCGAGCGCGGCGCGTACAGCGACGATGTTCGCCTTGGGATGAAAGCCCATCAGATCGAAACGGAACCCGTCAACTTTGTACTGCGTCGCCCAGGTAACTGCCGAATCAATGGCAAGCTTGCCCATCATCAGGTGCTCTGGCGCGGTATCCTGGCCGCCGGCGGCGGTTGAGACCTTCCCGTCGTCGCGCAGCCGTTGGTAGTAGCCGGGCACGATCCGGTCAAGAACCGAATCAGCATGTTGTCCTGCCGCGTGCGTGTGGTTGTAGACGACGTCCAGCGCAACCCGCAGCCCAGCCTCGTTCAGGGCGGCGACCATGGTGCGGAATTCCGTGATCCGTCTCGATCCGTCGGGGTCAGTTGAGTATGAGCCCTCGGGGACGGTGTAGTGGAATGGGTTGTAGCCCCAGTTATACCCAGTGCGGTTCTTGATCGCCGTGATGTGCCGCTGTTGCTGGTCGGAGTCCGGAGGCCATGTCGCCAGGTCGCAGGACGGGGTCATCTGTTGCTCTCGCCGTTCCGGCACGGCTGTGAAGTCAAAGGCTGGCATCAGTTGCACATGGGTAAGCCCATCGGCCGCCAGTTCACGCAACGTCGTTATCCCCGCGCCGTCGCGTACGGTGAAGGCGGAGTAGGTCCCGCGAAGCGGCGCGGGGATGGTCGCGTCGGTGGCGGAGAATTCGCGGACGTGCAGCTCATAGATCGACGCCTGATCCTGGCGCACCGCTGGCGGCTTTCGCAGTGCCTGCCAGCCGTGGGGCTCCAGCGCTGGATCGGTCAGATTTATCAGCTGGCTGCGGACCGAGTTAGCCGAAAGAGACAGGCTGTAGGGGTCAGTGACCTCGTTGGCGACAACCGCCTGGGTACTTGGCGCGTACACCTTCACCAGGTATGTGTAGTATTTGCCTTTCCAAGCGGGCTGGCCGGTTACCGACCAGATACCAGTGGTGTCGTCACGCTGCATTGGCAAGCTCTGGTACGAACTGCCCAACGGCGTATCGTAGAGGTTCAGCATTACCGAGCGGGCGGTGGGGGCCCAAACCGCCAGCCGCGGTGTGGTGCCGTCCCAGGTTGGCCCAAGCTGCTGTGTTGCAGCGGCCGCGAACACGTCATCAAGCACGCCTGCGATCTGTACTGCGGTGGCAGCGAGGAGCTGGTTCCGGTTGTCGCGGTGTGTGGCGATCAACGGCGAGGTAAGGGCTTCGCGCAACTGGCCAGGGTCGATGGTGGCGACGCTGAAGCACTGGTGGGCAATCAGGTGCGGGTACTGGACGCGCAGCGGTTCAGGGAGGCCGCCAACGGCAGCCATCAGCGGGATGGCGGTTGCATGACCGCTGAGGATGTCGTCGGCAGATTCGCCCTGCGCGTACTCGAGGGCACAACGGACTGGGGCGCCCGCAGGGGTATTCCATACCAGCGTCGTCCGGCCGATCCACTGTGCAAACGCCTTCGACAGGTCAACGTCCGCCTTGGTCTTCAGTTGGGTCATGAGCGGCTCAGCCCTGCTGCTTGATGAGATTCGCGATTCCCCCGGCGAGCGCGACGGTGACTATCCATCCGTAGATGATCGCCAGCCATACCCACGCGAACAATGCCTGGCCCCATCCGCTGGCTCCATCGGGAAGCCAAAAATTCAACTGACGGAGATTTACCACGGGCAAGAATATTTCGAATGCATAGGTTATCGGGAAGAAGCACGGATAGTACGGTGTGCATTTGTTTGCATCGATCTTCGCGCCTTGGGCCTGGCCAACCGCTTCCATGATGTGATTAGATTGCGCAAGGCGGAAGAAGATAATGCTGATCAGTCCTGCGCACAGCACTCCAAACAGCTGCCGGTGCATGCGGTAACCGTAGCCGACAGACCAATCGAGGAAGTAATTCCATGCTTTCGTCATCAAGTGCAGACCGCCACGGCTGCGTCGGGCCCGCTGCCCTGCTATGGCGATATGTCTGGCGTCGCGGTCCAGTCCTTTCTGCCGGTAAATGTGAGCGAGTTGTCGATAGATGTCGGGTGCATAACCGGCGTTCGCAAGCCAGTCGATCCGGCTCTGGGTGAGGTCCCTCGTGTTACTCCTAGCTTCCTCTTCGTCAAGATCTCGGAAGGTGAATCCAACAAGCCTGGTATTGCAGCTAACTTTACCTGCGACATCTTGACTCTTAGTTCGGGGCCAGCTTGATTCCGGATCGTCTATCAGCAGCCCGACATTGGCAAAAGAGACGTCTACCTTGCCGGGAGCCTGGCCCGGCCGCCAGTCGAACCTCCCGCCGACAGTAAGCCGCTGCGCATCGAGGCGGCCGAATTTCCCGCCCCTGCAGTTCAGATAACGTCCGATGGTAGCGTTAACCAACTCGACCATGCCGGAAGCCTGGAACCCACGATCGAGATAGACGCTGCCATCACAGCTCATCCCGGCCATCCTTAGGGTGGTGAAGGATCCATTCGTGCAATTCAGTTCGGTCTTAATTCTCGCATTGCGGAACCGGACTCTACCGCGCGCCGCAAAGTCACCGCGCGCGGCAGCATCTTTGTTGAGATAGACCTTGCCGTCACATATCAGGCCGTCTGCCATGAGAGCTACACCTCCTTCATTGCAGAACTCTCCGTTCGTGCAGTTGAGCTCACGAGAGATCCTTGCCCCCATCAGCTGGACTTCACCGGCGGCGGAGAATCCATTGCTCAAGCGCATCTCCCGGCAGTCGAGGCCATTGGCTTTCAGAGCTATTCTATCCGGATTGCAGAATTTGCCGCCATCGCAGCTCACTCCGCCCTTCACAGTGCTGCTATCCAGGCAGACTTCGCCGGTAGCCTTGAACCCTTTATCGAGGCAAACTTCATCTGCGTCGATCCGCTGAGCATCGATCGCCGTGCCCGGGGCAGATGAAGCGCAAAAATTGGCACCGCTGCATTTGAGCTTCCCCGAGACGTGTGCCTCAGCAAGCCGCACCGTGCCCTCCGCGCTGAAAGGCTTTTGGAAACTCGCGCTGAGGAGCAGTGCGGCACCTACCCAGATCCCGTCTGCCGTAAGGGCATCGCCTCCCTTGTTAGTGAGTGATGCACCCGTCATGTCCACGCTGCCGTCGATTCGTGCGGACGCTAGGATGAATTCCCCGGCTGAGCTGAAGCCGCCGTCGAACAACGCCGAGCCGGCGAGCGTCATGCCCCGGCCGTTGAAGGCCCTTCCGGTTGGCGCCAGGAACTGGCTGCCAGTGCAGCGGAGATGGCCCGTCAAGCGCGCTCCACAAAGCGAAATCGGGCCGCTTCGCACGCGCTCTAGGACCAGATCCCCCTGGACGCTGAGCCTATCCGCTTCGAGGGACTTTATTGTACAGTCCATCAGATGAATGCCAGCCGATGCCCGCGTGCCGGTCAGAAAGATCGGACCGGAAAATTCGCAGTTCGTGAACCGCAACAAACAATCAATTAGCATGTCCGCCAGATGCAAAGGACCCGTGATCCTCGTCTTCTCAAACGAGACCGCCTGCCCGCCGACTCGATTCTTCATGCACCGTTCACGAACGGTCTCTGCTGAAAGCTCCAACCAGTCAGCACCTGATCTGCCTTCGTCTCCCACCGCTGTCTCCATCTTGCCTAGTACGGCAGCCTGCTCCTTGCCTTGATGGTCATTAACGCGTTCCCGCCCCTCCCCCTTGCTCGAAGAAAGCTCAGGCTATGCCCGCATTATCGAGCCACCAAGGGCCGAAGGTCCCGGGACTCCGGTGGCCGACTCTGACGCTAACGCCAGCACAGCGGCCCGGCTTGGGGCTAACTGGACGAGATGGATAGAGGAATCGCAGCCGTAACTCGGCTCGCCACCTGTAACGACCTGTTGGCATCACCTCATCTCCCGCAACCGTCATATAAGACCGAGCGAAGGGGCAACTAGCAACTCAGCCCGCACCTGATCAGCAACGCGCAGAGCCTGCCCGCTACCAGCATGTGACGGCAGAAGGAAACCAGGACGGCCAGGCCTGACTGCGATCTAGGGTCTCGGGGAGAAGCCAGCGGTAAAGCTCTTCGAGACTCCTAACGACGTGGTACGGACGACCGTCGGTTAGGTCGGCGCCATACTTGCCGGTTCTGTCCAGCAGTACCGCCCCGAGCCCTCGCCCAGGGCTGCCGCCTTGTAGCGGCCTTCGAACGATTCGCCGGCTGTCCCGGGCCTCATCGACCCTGCTGGCGACATGACCTGATAAGAGTCAGCTTGCCCTCTACCTCGAGCGGCCCTCCTGTCTTGTCCGCACCCAGCAAACTTGGCGATCACCATTCCAGTTCAGGACCCAGAATGAGACTAAAAATGCTAGAAGAATTCCCTTGACAAGGCATAGGGGCATCGTTCGGCGCGTCGGCGACACAAATGGCAACGCTGAAGTGGCAGTAGCCGCATGCATTGATAATATGCAGGCCAGCGCATAAGTACGCGATGGCGCAACGCCCTCTATTCGGCAGAGTCGGACGTCGGTCAGCGGTGACGGCCATGCGCGTGATCGCGCAGATCGCCCCGTTCGGGCATGGCACGGACGGCCACGCTGGCGAAGGTCGGCGCGGGCGTGTCGGCATCGCGAGTGTGCGTCCCCTGCATGAGAGTGCGACAGTCGCGGCCGAAATCCTGTCGCCGGAGCACTGCTACGTGGGTAGGGTCGCCGGGTGCCTGATGCGATCTTTGCCCACCCTCGCCTCGCACCCATCTATGACGCATTTGACGGGGACCGCGATGACCTGACTGCCTACCTCGGCATCGTCGATGAGCTGGGCGCGGGCCGTGTCCTCGACGTCGGTTGCGGGACAGGATGCCTGGCAGTCCTGCTCGCTGAGAGCGGCCGCGCTGTGGTGGGTGTCGACCCGGCCGAGGCATCGCTCGAGGTCGCGAGGTCGAAGGACCCGAGCGCGCGAATCACCTGGCGGCATGGCGATGCCACGACAGTGGCAGCGTTCGGTGCTGATCTTGCGGTGATGACAGGGAATGTGGCGCAGGTCTTTCTCACCGATGCGGACTGGGCCCAGGCTCTCCAGGGCATACACGCCGCCCTTCGTCCGCGCGGCTACCTCGTATTCGAGACCAGGCGTCCCGAGCGCCGGGCCTGGGAAGAATGGGCTGCTGACGACGCTCAGGTCAGCCTCGATATCCCGGGCGCCGGATCAGTGGAACGGCGTCATAAGGTCACCGACGTGAGCCTTCCGTTCGTCTCGTTCCGCTACACCTACAGGTTTCTGGCGGACGGCGCGGTGGTGACTTCGGATTCCACCCTCCGGTTCCGCAGCCGCGGCGAGGTGGAATCAAGCCTGGCCGCCCAGGGCTATCGAGCGCTGGATGTGCGAGAAGCCCCTGATCGCCCAGATCGCGAGTTCGTGTTCATCGCCGAGCGCACGACCTGAACTAACAGGGCAGATCACCGCGTTCGGGCGCGGCATCGGAGTCCAGAGCTGTACCCGGACGCTGCGCAGAATGCGAGACTGTATCAACTGCGGAGGATCGGCCCTCTGGATTACTGCATGGTTTTCGCTGCCCTCGGGGTGGAGGTCCGATATGCCCGTTCCTAGGCATTCTGTGGCAGTGCCCAGCGTCCAGCTTCCGGCGGTGGCCGAAAGCGGCGGCGTGACCGAGCTGCGCGTGCACGGGGTCGGCGGGACGCCGCCGGACGCGATCCTCGGCGACCTAGCTCCCGAGCAGGTCAGCGGCGATGCGATCGCGGGTTTTTACCGGAGCTCGGACCACCGCGCCAGCGACGGGGACCGGGATGCGCGCCTGGACGTGGACCGGCACGTGGAGGTCTATTCGTGGGGCGGCCTGACCTCGCAGAGTAAGGTCCGGGTCCTGTGGCTGGCGCTGCTGCCGTTCCTGTTCGCCAACCTGGCCGGCTGGATGTGCTCGGCCACGACCCGCAACTCCACCTGGAGGTTCCGGCTGCATCGGCTGGCTGGCGGGCTGGGCGCGCTGGCGCTGACCGTGAACGCGGCCCTGATCGCGGTGATGATCAGCGCCGACGTCAACGCCTACCAGACGGCGCGGGCCGGGCTCGCCCGGCACCAGTGGTGGCTCGCACCGCTGGGCTGGCCCTTCGTCGCCGGTCATCCGGCCCGCCAGGTCATGCTCGGGATCCTGGTGCCGTTGCTGTTCGTGCTGGCACTGGTCTGGCTGGCCAGCAGGACATGGCGTTATGAGGCCGTACGGCCGCCCTACCGGGTCACGCCTGAGCCGAAGACGCCGGCCAGGAAGATCACGGCGGCCGCGCTCGAGGCCGGCCTGGCCGACGACGAATTCTGGGACGGCGAGGGCAGCGTCAGACTCGTCACCTGGCTGCATCTCGCCGTGGTCGCAGGATTCCTGGCGATCGCGCTCGGGGTCACCGCCACAGCGCTCACCGGATCACCGCACGTCATCGCCTTGGGGTGGATCGCGATCGGCCTTGGCGCGGCCACGGTCGCGCTCGGGGTCGGCTACATCTGTCTTGACGCCTTCGACGCATTGACCGATGAGCTGCGCGGCAGGCTGCCGTTCTTGCTCGTGCCTGCGGCCGGAGCCCTGATCGCCGCTGGTCTGTTCGCCTGGCTCCAGCCGGGCGGGCCGGCGCCCCGGGCAGCGGAATTGCCGGGGATGGCCAGCGTGACCGGCTGGACAGTGCTGGCGATCGCGGTGGTCGTTGCCATCGCGCTGATCTCCATGCTGCTCGGCCTGCCCGGCAGCCGGGGGACCCTGGCCGGCGGCCCCTGGGTGACGCTGATGCTGGGGTTCGGCCTGCTGAACACCGTCCTGCTCGCCGCGGAGATCTGGGTGGCGCACCTGGTGGGTCCGGTGACCAGCAACGCCGCCGACGCCGTATCGCGGCCGCAGGGCAAGATCTACCTCCCGTACGTGATCACCTCGGGGGTTCCGTTGCTGGTGTGGGCGGCCGTGCTGGCCGTCCTGGCGTTCGGGCTGATCGAGGGCGTCCGGTGGCTGCTGAGCCGTCAGCTGCCCGGCGAGGTGGCCAGGCAGTACCAGGACCAGGCCACGGCCTTCAGGGATCCCCTGACCGAGCCGCGCAACCACTGGTACTGGTCCGGGCTCCGCCCCTTCCAGCCGCCCGGCGACCAGTCCGGCGATGTAGGCCAGAGCAAGAACTGGGAGCGGGCGATCGCCCGGGCGCAGTTCCTCGGGCGCGCACCGCACGATGCCACCTGGCTGCTGTGGGGCATCATCGGCGGGCAGCTGGTCATGGCCCTGTGCGTCTGGCAGCTTCACCTCCAGCCGCCGGTGATCATCCGCAACCTCGGCGTATTCCTCGCCGGCCTGGTGCTGCCCGCACTGATGGCCTTCCTGTACTCGGCCTGGAGCGACCCCGCCAAGCGGCGCACGATCGGGGTCTTGTGGGACGTGGGCACCTTCTGGCCGCGCTCCTACCACCCGCTGTCGCCCCCGTGTTATACCGAACGGGCAGTGCCTGAGCTGCAGCGTCGGCTGTGGTGGCTGCACGACAACGGCGGCCAGGTCATGCTGGCCGCGCACAGCCAGGGCGCGGTGCTCGCCACCGCGGCGCTCGTCCAGCCCGGATGCCGTCCTGAGGGTGACCACCCGGCCCTGATCACGTTCGGCTCACCGGTGTGCAAGCTCTACAGCTGGGGCTTCCCCGCCTATTTCGACCGCACGCTGCTCGAGCCGCTCGAGCCGGGCCGGCCGGGACGGCTGAACGACTGGCGCAACTTCTATTACCCGACCGACCCCATCGGCGGATCGGTAGCGCCGGACCTGTCCACCGGCCGCGACCCGGTGGACACCGAGTTCCTCGACCCCGCGGAGTGCTACTACGTCTACGGGCAGGCGCCGCCCTCCCCCCAGAAGCATTCCGGCTACTGGGCCGACCCCCGCGTCTGGAGCCTGATCAACTGCGTCGCCGCCGGGCTGCCCTCGCCCAACGGGTCAGCCTCAGGCTCCCAGCCGAGCCTGCCCCCGCCCGAACTCATCCAGGAGCTCGTTCCGGCTCCGGAGGTGCGCCCGGCCGAGCTGGATTAGGTGGCACGGATCGATGGGACACTATGTTGTCAACGAAGCGTTGATATGAGCCGTCCGCCGGGCGCGATCCGAATTGGCCCGGCGGGCAGCCACTGTCTTCATCGCGGGTGGCCGGGTCTATCCGGCGGGAGGGGGCCGGGGGTTATCAGCCTGGATTCGTAGGCCAGTACCACGGCCTGGACCCGGTCGCGCAGGCCGAGCTTGGCGAGTATCCGGCCGACATGAATCTTCACGGTGCCCTCGGACAGGAACAGGCTGGCCGCGATCTCGCTGTTGGACATGCCCTCGGCGATGCGGGCGAAGACGTCCTGCTCGCGACTGGTCAGGGCCTGCCGTATCTGCGCGCCTCCAACCGGGGCGTCGGAAAGGCTGGGCAGCGGCGAACTGGCGGCGAACTGGCGAACGAGGCGGCTGGTGGCGCCCGGCGCCAGCACGGCGTCGCCGGCCGCGATGGTGTGGATGGCGGCGACCAGGTTGCCGGGCTGGGTGTCTTTGAGCAGGAAGCCGCTGGCGCCCGCGCGCAGTCCGGCGTAGACGTAGTCGTCAAGGTCGAAGGTGGTCAGGATCAGCACTTTCGACGGCAGCCCGGCGGCCACGATGTCGCGGGTCGCCTCGATGCCGTCTCGGCCGGGCATCCGGACGTCCATCAGCACGACGTCGGGGCGCAGCGCGGAGCACATGGAGACGGCGGCTGTTCCGTCCGCGGCCTCGCCGACCACCTCGATGTCGGTTTCGGCGTCGAGCACCAGGCGGAAGCCCATCCGGATAAGGGAGTGGTCGTCGACCAGGAGCACGCGGATCACGGCGCGGCCGCCGTGCCTGGGTCGAGACGGGCGGTGACCCGCCAGCCGCGCGGCTGACGCGGGCCGCACGTCAGCTCGCCGCCGAACGCGCTGACGCGTTCGGCCATCCCGGCCAGACCGCCGCCGGAACCGCGGGGTGCCCCGGGGCGGCCGATACCGTCGTCGGTGACGTCGACCCGAACCTCGCCGGGTGCGAGCTGCAGCCGGACGGCGGCGCTGGCGCCCGGGCCGGCGTGCTTCATCGTGTTCGTCAGGGCTTCCTGGACGAGCCGGAAGATGACCAGCTGAACACCGGGCGGCGTGTCCGCGGGGGGACCGCTGCGTTCGTACCGGATCGGCAGCCCGGCCGCCCGGACCCGGGTGAACAGGCCGTCGAGATCGGACAGGCCGGGCAGCGGCTGCCGGACTTCCAGCTCGCCCTCGGCCCGCAGGATGCCGAGCAGGCGGCGGGTCTCGGCCAGCGCCTCCCGCGCGGTGCGGGACACGCCCCGGATCGCATCGCAGGCCTGGGCGGGTGCGCGGGGGACCGCGGCCAGGGCCCCGTCGGAAAGCGCCACGATGACGGTGAGGTGGTGCGCCACGCTGTCGTGCATCTCACGGGCGATGCGGGCCCGCTCCACCGCGGCGGCCAGGGCGCTGGTCTGGTCGCGTTCGCGTTCCAGCCGCTGCGCCCGGTCGCGCAGCTCGGCCAGGTACGCCCGCCGGGTGCTCACGTACAGGCCCGCGACCAGGACAGCCGCGGTCGCGATGACCTCGTAGATCGCGGCCAGCCAGCCGTCGTGCCAGCCGCCCTGGCCGGCCGCGGGGACCTCGGCCGCCACCGTTAGCGCGGCCGCGACGAGTGCGGTGGCCCGGCTCATCGTGGCCGCGACGGTGTACAGGCCGATCGCCAGCCCGACCGGGAACAGCGCGCCCCGGACCGGCCACTGCGCCAGCACCGCCGCTATCAGGACCATGACGCCGAACACCGGGACGGGCCAGACCCGGCGCAGCGGCAGCACCAGGGCGGTCAGGACCGCGACGATCAGGCTGACCGGCAGCGCGGGGAGCGCGGGGTGCGCCGTCTGGGCGAAAGAAAAGCTCCCGAAGGCGGCCAGGGCGGCGAACAGGGCGCACCCGATGTCGAAGACCCAGGAACGCAGCGGGCGCGTTGCCGGGTTCTCGACCGGTGTCCAGAAGGACATACTCGTATCCTCGCAGCCTTTCCGCGTGCTCAGGCGTCGCGGCGCCGCAGCCGCCAGGCGGCCAGGCCGGTCAGCACGATCGCGTACCCGGCCAGGACCGCGAATCCGGCCCACGGTCCCAGCTGATGCCCGCCGAACAACTTCCCGGCCCCCCACAGGGCCCCGCCCGCGTTGGACGGCAGGTACGGCGCGAACCCCGAGATGTTGTGCGGAAGGTACGCCGCGACGATCGGCACGACGAAGAACATCCCGGCGAACACCGCCAGGCCTCCGGCGGTCTTGCGGAGCAGGGCACCCAGCGCCAGCCCGATGACGGCGGTGACCGTCAGGTACACGGCCGCGCCGGCCACCGTGCGCAGCACGCCCGGGTCGGTCAGCGAGATCGCCGAACCGCCGCGAGCTGACTCGAGCGCCGTCGCCACGAAGAACTCGGCCAGCGCGGCCAGCAGGCTCAACGGCAGCACCAGCGCGGCCAGCATGGCCAGCTTCGCCCAGAGCACCGGCAGCCGGGACGGCACGACCGCGAGCGTGGCGCGGATCATCCCGGTGCCGTACTCGCCGCTGAACAGCAGCACGCCGAGCACGCCGAGCACCAGCTGGGCCAACATGACGCCGGCCAGGCTGATCGACACCGCGCCCGCGGCGGAGTTGCTCGCCGAGACGTGGTACGGCGCGCCGGACCCCGCGATCGCGGCGCCCAGGCCGACGATCAGCACGACCGCGATCAGCGCGCAGTACCAGGTCGAGCGCAGCGCCCGCAGCTTCGTCCACTCCGCGCGGATGACGCGTACCTGGGTAACTGGTCCCGCCACCGTCGGCGCCGGCCCCTTCGGAGCCAGCCCGAGCGCGCTCATCGTGTCGCTCCGGCGTGGTACTCGACGCTGTCCTGTGTCACTTGCATGAAGGCCTCTTCCAGCGAAGCGTGGGCGGGGGTGAGCTCGAAAATCGGCACGTGTTCCCGCCACGCCGCCGTCCCGATCTGCTCGGCGGTGGCACCGGACACACGCAGCAGGTCCGTTCCGTCGTCGATTACGGTGACACCAGGAGCGGCCAGCACCTGGCGCAGGCGCGCGATTTCCGGCGTGCGGACGGCCACGCCGCCCGCAGCCGCGTGGCCGACGAAGTCCTCGACGCTCGTCTCGCTGATGAGCCTGCCGCGTCCCAGCACGACCAGCCGGGTCGCCGTCTGCGCCATCTCGCTCATCAGGTGCGACGAAACGAAGACCGTCCGTCCTTCGGCGGCCAGCGACTTGAGCAGCAACCGGATCCAGCGCACCCCGTCCGGGTCCAGGCCGTTGACCGGCTCGTCCAGCACCACGGTCTGCGGCTGCCCCAGCAGCGCGGCGGCCACCCCCAGTCGCTGGCCCATGCCGAGAGAGAAACCGCCGGCCCGCACGCCCGCGACCTCCGCCAGCCCGGCCAGCTCGATCACCTCGTCGACCCGGCGACGTCCGATGCCGGCCGTCCGGGCGAGCGCCAGCAGGTTGTTGCGAGCCGACAGTCCCGGGTGGACCGACCTCGCGTCCAGGAGAATGCCGAGTTCCGCCATGGGGGCGGCGGCGTCGGGGTAGTGCTTGCCGTTGACACGCACCGTCCCGCTCGTCGGCCGGTCCAGCCCGGCGATCATCCGCATGGTCGTCGATTTCCCCGCTCCGTTCGGCCCGAGGAAGCCCGTGACCACCCCCGGCTCGACGACGAAGCTCAGCCCGTCGACCGCGGCCTTATCTCCGTACCGTTTGGTCAAGCCATCAATCTCGATCATGTGCGTCCCCTTCCCAGTCCTTGCTGACGATCAGAACGCTACGGACCGCGCTACCAGCGGGGATCTGCCCTAAGGCCGCACTTTCCCGGCGGCCTATGCCCGCAGGCATAGGCACGAGAGCAGACGCCCGCACCGGCGGCGGCCCGCTCCCGCAGGCCGGCCGCACGCCTTAAATAGAGAATTGATTTTTACCGAACGGAGTGTGGTGCTTGCCCCGGCCAGCTGCCTGCCCGGCAGCGGCAGGTCACCGAAGACGTCCGGTTGGCCCTGGGACGACTAGGGCTGAAGGGGTGACGGGTGCCGGGGCTCGTAAATGGGGAACTCGCTGCCGTCTGGCAGACGAATGGCGGCCATGAGCCCCCAGCGCTGATCAGAGACCTCCCGGGCTACCTCGACGCCCTTGCCTCTCAGTTCGGTGAGCGTGGCATGGATGTCGTCACACATCAGGTACAACTCGTGGTGGCCGTCCCCGTCAGCCGGATGTACCGCTAGTTCGGCCGGCGGTAGCGCGAAAATGAGCCAGCCGCCGCCCGCATCCACCGCCGCGAGGCCAAGCACGTCCGCGAAGAACGCCCGGACCTTGTCCGCCTCGCGGGAAAACACGACCGCGTGCACGCCGTTGATCACACCGTGATCCTAGCCAAGTCGCGGAAGGGAGCTGCGTCCAGTGGCCGGCGGCCACGCTCAACGACAGGCGGCCCTGGAGCCCACCGTGGGTCTTTACCGCCGTTTCCTGAAGGCTGCGCCGCCTGACATCCTGACAACGATCTTCACCACCACGCTCTCGGGACTCATCGGGCTCTTTGTCAAGGCGCCCTCGAGCTCGTAACGGAACGACCACCGCGTCAAGCGTGCTCATGAAAAAGCCGAGCACGGCGGCTGCCAACGTGAAACCAGAGCCGGAACCGCCTCGTACTTCGTGGCTGGCGCGCGGCCGGCTGGCAACGAACAGTGTGGACACCGGAAGTTCTCTCCTGCGCGATTCTTTATCCACGCCGATCCGGCGTGGGAGTCCACCGCGTCATCGCGGCGACACATCCACGGAACCACTCGTCCCAGACGCGAGGGAGACCCTGCTGCATGGGCATGAGCCAGAGCTACGGCCCGCCGCCGGGAGACAGGCAGGACATGATCTCGTTGCTCCGGTCCGCCGTGGAGCGCGGCATCACGTTCTTCGACACCGCCGAGGTCTACGGCCCGTTCGTCAACGAGGAACTCGTCGGCGAAGCCCTGTCTCCTTTCCGCGGGCGCGTGGTGATAGCCACCAAGATGTTGACCGAATCACCGGCGGCGAGGACGGCGGCAGGTGGACCGGCATGGGGCGGCAATTCCGAGCCCTGGCCCTGTCACCGTTCCTGCGCCAGCGGCTGACCATGGTCACCCCCCGGCAGCGCTCCAGCGACCTCGAACGGCTCGCCGCCCTCATCGAGGCAGGCACGGTAACCCCGAGCATCGGCGCGACTTACCCGCTCGACCAGGTGCCGGAGGCCATGCGCCACCTCGAAGCCGGAAACGCACGCGGGAAGGTCGCCATCACCATCTGAGCGGCATCGGCACCTTCCCTGGCGCGCGCCGCGCTCCGCGCGACATCCGACCCCAGCGAAAGCAGGAAACCGATGTCAGCCAGAACTACCGGGCGAATAGTAGGGGCGCTGTTCCTGCTCGCCTACGTCGCATACCTCGTGGGCGGCGCCCTGGCCGGCTCCGGCTCGGCCAGCACGGTCGTGCTGTCGCATGTCGCCGGCCATCAGCTGCAGATATCGGCTGGAGCCCTGCTGATGCTGGCCAACTCCGCAGCCGTGATTGGCGTCGGCGTGCTGATCTTCCCCGTCCTGAATCGGCACCACCAGAACACTGCCTATGGCTACCTGACTGCCCAGGTCGTCCAGGGAGTGATGCTGGCCGTGGGGATCGTCTTCCTGCTGCTACGGATACCGATCGCTCAGCAGTACGCCGGCGCCGGCGATACTTCGACCCTCCCCGCGCTGGCGCGGGCCGCGCAGGAAGGGAACCACTACGCCTTCTGGATCGGCATGCTCTCCGTGGGAATCGGCGGCCTGCCGGGGCGGCGCCGCTTTGGGTCCGGGCGGGCCGGTGCCGGAGTGCTTATGCCGCTGCTAGGTGGCGTGAGGTACGGACGGGTAGCAGCAGGTCGGTGACAGGGTGCCTGGTTCGCGGTGCGGTCTCGCGGGCGGCGAGCGGCTCGGGGAGGTCGGCACTGCTGCCGGGACGGCCGATCGCGAGTATGACTACCGGGGTGAGGGTGTCGCCGAGGCCGAACTGGGCGCGGACGGCGGCGGTGTCGAAGCCGCCCATCTGGTGCACGGCGAGTCCGTCGGCCTGCGCCTGGGTGACGAGCGCGGCGACCGCCTGGCCGGTGTCGTATAGCGCCCAGGGCTGCTGCCTGCCGTCGGCGGCGGTGCAGGCCGCGACGAGGATCAGCGCGCTGGCCGTCCCGGCCCACGCCTGGTTGCCGGGAGCCAGGGCCGCGAAGAGCCAGCCGTGGGCTTCCTCGCCGCGGCGGGTGACCAGGAACCGCCAGGGCTGGCTGTGATTCCGCTGGTTGTAATCTTCAGCCGAAGACGCGTTGAGAGTTGCGCTGGCACAGCGCGAGTCGAGGAGCTCCCGTGTCCGCTTCGCAGATCCCGGTAAGGGCACGAGCGGCCAGAGATCGGTTGCCGCTGTTCGCTTCGCGCCAAGACCCGGCTGCTGTACGCGGGCAGGCGGGAGTTCGGCTCGCGTGGTGGCGGCGTCTGTGCCTGTCCTCGTTTGTCCTGGCCGGGATAACGGTCTTGGTCCTGTGGGTTGCTGTCGGCGGGCTGCTTCGGCAGGGCGGCCTCGGGATTGTGCTGTCAGCAGGCTGGGCGGAGCTCGCCGCTCCGCTTCTGGTGGCGCTCGTTGTCGCGACCGGGATTTGCGAGCGGATAT
>Ga0116217_10002799_pt1 | contig 16106 bp, 10 predicted proteins | sample Sb_taG_6_FD_89697 | JGI IMG/M metagenome (GOLD analysis project Ga0116217, IMG submission 89697) | Peat soil microbial communities from Weissenstadt, Germany - Sb_50d_4_PS metaG | ecosystem: Environmental > Terrestrial > Soil > Wetlands > Peat | place: Germany: Weissenstadt | collected 2010-09-21 | reverse complement strand
TGCCGACGATAATCTTCATCGCAGCGTTTTTTGCCGTCCTCTACCATATCGGCGTCATGCAACTCATTATTCGCGCAGGCGCCTGGGTCATGACCACGGTGATGGGCGCCAGCGGCGCTGAATCGCTCAATCTTGCGGCCAGCATCTTCATGGGACAGACCGAAGCGCCGCTGACCATCCGCCCGTTTCTGCCCGAGCTTACGCAGTCCGAATTGATGACCGTGATGACCAGCGGCATGGCCCACATCTCGGGAGGCATGATGGCCGGTTATATTCACGTGGGCGGTGCCGACCCAAAAAATCTGCTCACGGCCGTCATCATGACGGCTCCCGGCACTCTGCTCATCGCAAAAATGCTGGTGCCCGAGACCGAACAACCGCTGACGGCCGGCCGCGTTCAAATGCCAGCCATGGAGAAGGAATCCAATGTGCTCGGCGCGATTGCCCGGGGCACAGTCGATGGACTGCACCTGGCCCTGAACGTGGGTGCGATGCTGATCACGTTCATTGCCTTGTTGGCGTTGGTGAACGCCATGATGGGCTGGACCCACATCCACATCTCGTGGTTTCCCTACAGCCTGCAGCAAGTATTTGGCTGGGTGTTTGCGCCGATCGCATGGCTGATCGGTGTTCCATGGCGCGATGCCGCTTCCATCGGGAATTTGCTCGGCACGCGCATGGTGATCAACGAATTTGTCGCTTTCTCTCAACTCGGGCCTATGAAGGGGACGCTCGATCCGCGCTCGTTCACCATCGCGACGTTCGCGCTGTGCGGCTTTGCCAACCTCAGCTCGATCGGAATTCAGATCGGTGGCATTGGGGCGCTGGCACCGAACAGAAGAGGCGATCTTGCCCGGCTCGGTGTCCGCGCCATGCTGGCGGGGACGATGGCCAACCTCATGTCGGCTTCTATCGCAGGCATGTTGCTGTAGGTTCGTTCAACAATTCCTAAGAAGGATTTTCCCGATGAAACAATTCTTCGCCAACTATTGCGTCATCCTACTCGCAGCCCTTTGTTTTGCGGTCACCGCAGTGGCACAGTCGCCGCGGCGCGTGATTATTGACACCGACCCCGGTGTCGATGATGCGATGGCGATTCTGCTCGCCCTGAACTCGCCCGAACTGAAAGTGGAAGCGCTGACCGTGGTGCCCGGCAACGTCGATGGGCGCCAGGGATTGGAAAACGCCCTCAAGTTGACGTCGCTCGCCGGACGGTGCGATTTGCCGGTAGCCGGCGGTGCGCAGCATCCGCTCAATCAGAAGTTGATCACGGCTCAGTTCTGGCACGGCAGGAATGGTTTGGCCGGAGTCGAATTGCCCGCATCGAAGTGCAAGGCCGATTCGCGTTTCGGCCCTGACCTGATCATCGAACTGATCCACAAGTATCCGCATGAAGTCACGCTGATTCCGGTTGGCCCACTCACGAACATTGCGCTGGCCGTCTCGAAAGATCCCTCGATCGTGCCGCTGACCAGAGACATTGTCATCATGGGCGGTTCGATTACGGGTGGAAATGTGAACGGAGCCGCGGAAGCGAATATTTATGGCGATCCAGAAGCCGCGGCCATCGTTTTCAATGCGGGGTGGATGGTCACCATGGTCGGCTCAGACGTGGGCGAGCGGACGATCATTACGCGCAAGTATCTGGCGGATCTGCAATCGTTGCACGGGCCGGAGAGCGACTTCATCGCGAAGCTGGCAGACTTCTACCTGACGCGCTCGGAGAAGAGCGGATATCAAGGGGCTGCGATGTACGATCCGCTGGCGGTGGGCGCGGTGATCGATCCCACGCTGGTAACCCTCAAAGACATGCACGTGGATGTTGAGACCAAAGGCGAGTTTACGCGCGGAGAGACGATCGCCAATCGCATGGGATCGAACGAGAACAATATCCTTCACGGCGATCACTACGAAATCGAAGGTGCGATCGACCTGAAGCCCAACGCGCGCGTCTGCCTGGCCTCCGATGCGGACCGCTTCCTGCAATTGTTCATCGGCCGCATCAAAGGCAAGTAAACTCGTGCGTTTCGATCACCCGTTCGCGTGCGCGACCAGCAGAATCGCCAGTCCATAGAAAACGAACATCAGGGCAAGATAAAGCTTGGCGATCTTTCCCGAGCCGTCAAATTCTTTCCACACCAGCACTCCCCACAAAGCCGCGACCATGGGCGATGATTGACCGATCGCATAAGAGATGGCCTGCCCCGTGAGTTTGCCTGCAGTGAGATTCAGCACCGTTCCCAGGCCCCAGATGCAACCGCCGATCAGGCCGAGCAAATGTCCGGAAGGAGGCCCGCTGAAGAATCCGCTAAAACTAACGGGATCGCCTACCAGAGGCTTCTTCATGAAATAAACATTCCAGACAAAACAAGAGAGCAGCGCGCCCAGCGTGAGAAATGTGGTCGCACTGTAGGGCGTGAGTGAGTGCCCGCGAGTCATGGCGTACGTCATGAACGGGCTCCACAGTCCCATGAGTGTTCCCGAGATCACGCACAGGATGATGCTCTTGCGCGAAGTCCCTCGCTCGCCCCGGGCGAGGCTGCCATACGCTTTGCCGTCGAGGACCACGGCAATCAGCGCGCACGCGACGCCCGCGGCCAACAGCAACATGCTGCCTTTGGGCTGCAGGATGAAGTTCAACACCACGCCGACCACGAGCGCGATGCCGATGGATACAGGAAATGCGACTGCCAGTCCAGCCAGGTCGACGGCTGCCACCAGCAGCAGATTCGCCAGATTGAATATGGCTCCGCCGATCAGAGCAGAGACGAGGTTGGAAGGGTCCGCAGCCTGAAGGTTATTCATGAAGCTCGACGAGTTGTGGCCGCTGCTCCCCATCGTCAACGCGAGAATCAGAGAACTCAGAAAAATGCCGATCGCGTAGTCCCAATAAAAAAGTTCAAACCGGTAATTCTTGACGCCCTTGTAAGTGATGGCCCAGGATCCCCAGCAGATGGCGCTGGTGATCATCATCAACAGCGCAATCGTCAGACTTTGCGGAGTGAACATGTTTTCTCCCTTTTGAAAATGTTTTCTGCACGGACAGGAAAGCTTAACCGTTCATTTGTGCGTAAGTGGCGCGCCGTAGAAATTCTCCGTGTCCCGCGCGTCCCAGAAATTTTTCGCCTTCCACAACGACTCGCCCGCGCGAAAGAACGATGTGGGGCATGCCCGTGACCTGGATGCCCTCGAACATGGAGTAATCCACCCGCATGTGATGGGTCGCGGCGCTGATGGTGTGCTTGCGGCGAGGGTCGAAAATCACCAGGTCGGCATCGCTGCCGACGGCGATCGTCCCTTTGCGGGGATACAGTCCGAAGAGTTTGGCCGGAGTGGTCGAAACCAGTTCCACGAAACGATTTGCATTGAACCGACCGCTAGCTACGCCTCCCGAGTAGATCAGGCTCATGCGGTGCTCCACGCCCGGACCTCCGTTCGGAATTTTCGTGAAATCATCGCGGCCCATTTCTTTTTGTTCTTTGAAACAAAACGGGCAATGATCAGTGGAGACAACTTGCAGATGATCGTGCTTAAGACCATTCCATAATTTTTCCTGGTGCCATTTCTCCCGCAGCGGAGGAGTGAAAACATATTTCGCTCCTTCGAAGCCGGGAGCATCCATGTTCTCGAGAGACAGATACAAATATTGTGGGCAAGTTTCGGCGTAGACGGGAAGCCCGCGATCGCGGGCCTCGCGAATTTTCTCGAGCGCTTCATTGCAGCTTAAATGCACGATGTAGATGGGCGCGCCGGCCATCTCAGCCAGGGCAATGGCGCGTCCCACGGCTTCGGCCTCTGCGGTTGTGGGACGAGTCAGAGCGTGATACTTGGGCGCCCGTTTCCCCTCGGCCAGAGCCTGCTGCACGATCACGTCAATCGCACTGCCGTTTTCCGCGTGCATGCAAACCATTCCGCCATTCTTCGCCGTGGTCTGAAGAGCCTTGAAGATACTGCCATCGTCGAGCATGAAGACGCCGGGATACGCCATGAACAACTTGAAGCTGGTAACACCTTCGTGAACGAGATCGTTCATTTCCGAAAGTTGTCCGCCAGAAACGTCGGTGACGATGCAGTGGAACGCATAGTCGCACACAGCCTTGTTCGCAGCCTTGCTCATCCACGTGTCGAAGGCCTGGCGCAAGGGCTGGCCCTTATATTGAATCGCGAAGTCGATGAGCGTGGTTGTGCCTCCGAACGCGGCGGCGTGCGTGCCGGTCTCGAAGTCGTCCGCGCTGGTCGTGCCCCCGAACGGCATGTCGAGATGAGTGTGAACATCGATCCCGCCGGGCAGAACGAGTTTGCCCGACGCCTCCAGAATCTGGCCAGCGTTCTGCGTGGGTAGATCGGCTCCGATAGCGGTGATCTTCCCGTTCACGATGGCGACGTCCGCTGTGTATGTGTCCGTTGCCGTCACCACAGAACCGTTTCTGATGATCGTGTCGAAACCCATCGAGTCCTCCGTCGGTTCGGCGCCGCGAGGCTGGCCGAGATGCGAAAAGAATTCTATGCTACACTGCCGCCCTTTAGTTATTCACATCGGCATAATCAGTTCCTCATCGTTTCCAGATGAAAAGGGGCCGGCATGCATTTCGGCATCGCACTGAAACCTGATATTTCAATCGAACGCATCGTGGGCCTGACGCGGCAAGCGGAGGCCGCGGGTTTTGAATACGGCTGGATTTTCGATTCTCACGTTTTGTGGAAGGAACCGTATCCCCTGCTCACGCTGATGGCGATGAACACCAAGCGCATGCGCCTGGGTACGTGCGTCACTAATCCCGCGACCCGCGACCTGACGGTGACTGCGAGTTTGTTCGCAACCCTCAATCTGATTTCGGGCGGCCGGATGGAACTCGGCATTGGGCGCGGCGACAGCTCGCGACGCGTGATGGGCAAGAAGCCGGTCAGCTGGTCGCAATTAGAAGCTGCCGTCGCCGAGTTCCGCGACCTGACTTCCGGCAAGGAAGTGCAACATGATGGTCAACCCACGCGCCTCAGCTGGGCGAAAGATTCTCCGCGTGTTTGGATCGCGGGATACGGGCCGAAGGTGCTGCACATGGCGGGGCGAGTGGCCGACGGAATTATTCTGCAGTTTGCCGATCCCGCTCTCATTGCCTGGTGTATGGAGTTCGTGAAAGAAGGCGCTCGTGCCGCCGGACGCGATCCAAAACACATTGAGGTGATGGCGGCCGCGCCGGTGTGGATATCGAATGACATGAGCGTCGCTCGCGAGCGTGTGCGCTGGTTCCCGGCCCTGGTGTCGAACCACGTCATGGATCTGATCCGGCAATACAAACCCGAAGATCTGCCGCCGGCGCTGACTTCGTTTGTGCAGGGCCGCGGCTACTACGACTATCAGCACCATTGCGAAGTCGGCAGCGACAACGCAGACTTTGTTTCCGACGAAGTCATCGACCGGTTCTGCCTGGTCGGTCCAGCCGACGCCCACAAAAAGAAACTACACGAACTGAAAAACGTGGGCGTGACCCAGTTCAATATTTATCTGATGTGCGGGGACGAAGAGCAGACGCTCGACATTTACCAGCGCGATGTGCTGCCGGAGTTTCTGAAGGCTCGTAAGGTTTAGGCGACGTTACACGGCTTCCTGTGAGGCAACTACAGACTGGCCCTGAAGCTTCATCAGCGCATAATAAGCCACGAAGGAAACTGCGAAGCCGACGAACCACGAGTAGTCATAGAGCACGTGCACGGATGGAATAGCAAGCCCCGCGAGCGCGGTGCCCGCTCCCACTGTCAGCGCGATCAGCGCGCACCAGTTGAATCCCCGGGAATATTCATAGAGCCCGCCCCGAAGATACAGATCGTCGACCTGCAACACCCGCCTCCGGATGACGAAGTAGTCGCAGATCATAATTCCTGCCACGGGCCCCAGAAAAGCCGCGTAGCCGCCGAGCCATCCCATGATGAACGTGCTGTAACTGGAGAGCAGCTTCCACGGCATCAGCGCGATGCCCATAAAGCAGGTGATGATGCCGCCCGTGCGAAAGCTGATTCCTCGCGGCCACAGGTTGGAAAAATCATTGGCAGGCGAAACCACGTTGGCGCCGATGTTGACGTTGAGTGTCGCGAGTAAAATTGCAACCAGCGAAATCACCACGGCCACGGGCGAATGAAATCGGCTGAGCAGTTCCACGGGATTCCAGATCGCGGTTCCGTAGACAACCACGGTGGCAGAGGTCACGACGATTCCGACAAAGGCGTACAGCGTCATCGTCGTAGGCAGCGCTAAGGCCTGCCCAATTACTTGTTCCCGCTGGTTGCGCGCGAATCGGGTGAAGTCCGGAATGTTCAGTGAAACTGTGGCCCAGAAACCAACCGTGCCATTCAGTGCGGGGATCAGGAACTTCAGGAAGTCGGGAAAACCGGTAAAGCGCGACGGCACCGACAGCATCGGTCCGAAGCCGCCAGCCGCGTGATAGGCCCACCCCAACAAAAGCAATCCCACGCCGAGCAAAACCGGCGCGCTGATGACTTGCAGAACGCGAATGTATTCGATTCCCTTGAGGACAACCGCGAGGTTGATGAGCCAGAAAAGAAAGAAACAGACGCCGGGGCCGTAGGGAAAGTTTTTCCAACTGGGAGCCAGCGTTGCCAACAGAGTGCTAATGGCTTCGCCGCCGATCCAGGCCTGAATGCCGAACCATCCGCATGCGACCAGCGCGCGCAGCACCGCCGCGACGTTTGCGCCCAGCACTCCGAATGATGCCCGCGCCAGAACTGGAAAAGGAATTCCGTACTTCGCTCCGGGATGGGAGTTGAGCAACATCGGCGCCAGCACGATTACGTTGCCCGCAAAAATCGTCGCGACTGCCTGCTTCCAGTTCATTCCTCCTTTGATCAAGCTGGCGGCCAGCATGTAGGTGAGGATGTTCACCGACATCGAAATCCACAGAGCCGCGAAGTTGTACGTTCCCCAGTGGCGGCGCTCGGTGGTGGCGGGCGCAAGATCCTCGTTGTACAAAGGGCTGGACTCAATGCGGGAAAGGCGATCGTGGTTGGCGGCGGTCATAAAATTGAGCAATTGAGAAATTTGGTAATTGAGTAATTGCTCCCGCCGTCAGGGCGTATCGTCTTTCCAATTACCCAATCACCAAAATTTCCCGATTACTCAATGCCCCCGCTCTGCGTCGTAATTGGGCCGTAGCTTTCGGGCCGGCGATCGCGGAAGAACTGCCACACTTTTCTCACCTCTTCAATCATGTCGAGATCGAGATCCGCGACGACCACTTCATCTTTGTCTCGGCTGGCTTGGGCGATGATCTTGCCACGCGGATTACAGAAATAACTCTTGCCATAGAATTCGCCGATGCTCCACGGTTTCTCGGTCCCGACGCGATTGATCGCGCCCACAAAATATCCATTCGCCACGGCGTGAGCGGGTTGTTCAAGTTCCCACAAATATTCCGAGAGTCCAGCCACGGTGGCAGAAGGATTGAAAACGATCTCCGCTCCGTTCAATCCGAGAATGCGCGCACCTTCTGGAAAATGACGGTCATAACAGATGTAGACGCCGACGCGAGCGTACTTGGTTTCAAACACGGGATAACCGAGATCGCCGGGAGTGAAGTAAAACTTCTCCCAGAATCCAGGGTGACAGTGCGGGATGTGATGCTTGCGATACTTGCCGAGATAGCGGCCGTCGGAGTCAATGACGGCTGCCGTATTGAAGTACACGCCCGGCATCTGCTCTTCGTACACCGGAACCACGATCACCATGCGGTGCTTCGCGGCAACTTTCTGCATGAGGCGCGTGGTCGGGCCGTCGGGCACGCGCTCGGTCAATTCATACCAGCGCGCGTTTTGCTCGGCGCAAAAGTATGGACCGTAGAAAAGTTCCTGCAGGCAGAGGATTTGCGTTTTCTTGCGCGCCGCCTGCTCGATCAGTTTCATGTGCTTGTCGATCATCGCTTTTCTGATCTGCGCGAGCGGGCGTTCAGTCGAGAGCGCGTTGCTGGCTTGAATCAAGGCACAGCGGACATTGCGGGCCATGGCATCCTCCCAGAAGTGACCATCCGAACTTAGCCACACAAACGGAATGATCGAGGATCGAAACTATAGCAGAAACGACGGTCCCGCCATCACCACCATCGCGACATCGCCGTTGACACATTCTGGTGTGCTGAATAGACTCGGCCTTCCTCAATATTTTTCGGAGACAGCGACAGCGTTATGGCAAAGCGCCCGAGAATTGCGGTAGTTGGCAGCGCCAACATTGACCTCACGACGTTCACCAATCAATTCCCCAAGCCCGGCGAAACCATCTTCGGGCAGAAATTCGATCTCGGTTTTGGTGGAAAAGGCGCGAATCAGGCGGTGGCCGCGCGTCTCTCTGGAGCCGAAGTTTTTATGGTGGCTCGAGTCGGCAGCGACTTGTTCGGTCCCGCTACCATCGAAAATTTTCGCAAGCAGGGTATCGATCCCACCCACGTGAAGCAAGTCGAGGGACTCTCCAGCGGAGTCGCGCCCATCTTCGTCGAGCCCAACGGCCAGAACCGCATTCTGGTGGTGAAGGGAGCGAACGACGCTCTCCAGCCCGCCGACGTTGACGCCGCTGCCGAGATGCTGAAATCCGCCGACTGCATCGTCCTGCAGTTCGAGATTCCGCTGCAGACGGTTTATTACACGATCCAGTTCGCGCGCGCGCATGGAATCCGCTGCATCCTGAATCCCGCTCCTGCGCAGCCTGTCGATCTGAGCGCGCTGAAGGATCTCGACTATTTTGTTCCAAACGAGAGTGAAGCCGAGGCCATCACCGGCCTCCCCGTGAAGAATGTCGAAGACGCGAAGCAGTGCGCCGAGCAACTGGTGGCCAGCGGCATTCGACGAGTGATCATCACGTTAGGGGCGAACGGATCTCTTCTCGCCAGCCGTGACGGCAGCGTACACGTGCCGCCATTTCCTGTCCACAGCGTCGACAGCACCGGCGCGGGCGATGCCTTCATTGGCAGCTTCGCCGTGTTTCTTGCCGAGGGCGTACCCGAAAAGGAAGCGGTGCGCCGCGCGAATCTCTACGCAGGCTTGTCCACTACCGGCGTGGGAACGCAGAAATCTTTTTATGACCGTGGCCGCTTTGACGGTGAATTGGCCGCTCGGTCGTGAGCCTGGCGCAGACCGCTTGCGAGCGAGTTCTTGAGCTCAGCAAGGGGTCAGCCTGCCCGGCACTCCGCCGTTTGCCGCAGCTTTCAACAATCAACACCTAGGGAGCTTTTTTTGATGATTCGTCGCCAAAGAATGACCGCGACTAACGCCGCAACACTACGAAAATTCTTGACTTAGCCGTAAGCGGCAATTTATAAGCCGTGTCTGCAGTCTGGGCGCCTCCCAAGCTTCACAGGCAGGCGGAGGGTCTTTTTTTCTTTTTTGTTTTGGCTCCAATGATCGGCAACAATGAAAGGGGTTCAGGAAATGTCGAACCAGAAGGCGCGTTGCGGGATGTTGTTGATTCTGTTGGTCTGTCTGTTCAGCCCGCTCCTGCATGGTCAGGCGACCGGTAGTTTTTCGGGCACGGTTTCAGACAATTCCGGGGCTGTCCTGGCGGGCGCGAAGGTAACCGTCATCGCCCAAGCCACCAACATTTCCCGCGACGCTCTCACCGACGCCACCGGACACTTCCTCGTTCCCCTGCTCGGTGTTGCTGATTACACGATCAAAGTGGACGCCAATGGCTTCAAGCCCTCCGAGGCCAAGAACGTCCGCCTGCAGATTGACGAACACCGTGAACTCGACTTCAAACTCGTGCCTGCCTCGGTGAGTACGAGCGTTGAAGTTAACGCGACCGAAGTTGCCATCGAGACAACGACTCCGACCCTGGGCCAGGTCATCACCGCTGAGGAAGTGGCTGAACTCCCTCTGAATGGCCGCAACTTCGTGCAATTAGCGACCCTCACGCCGGGCACGACGGCGTCCACGAGTCCGGTCAGTTTCTTCACCAACGCGGCCAGCAGCGAGGCCGCAACTCGTGGATCGTTCTCGCTTTCGGTCGGCGGTTCTCGCGAACAGGAAACCGACTGGCTGCTCGATGGCAACGACAACAACCAGCTGGATGAGGGCGGAATTGCAATCTTCTCGTCGATTGATGACATTGAAGAATTCAAAGTCCTGACCTACAACTACTCCGCGGAATACGGAGAGCGCGCGGGTCCTACCGTGTTGGTGACGACCAAGTCGGGAGCCAATAAGTTTCACGGTTCGTTGTTCGAGTACTTCCGCAACACGAAGCTGGATGCGGACCCATATTTTGGTAATTCGCCTCAGAAATTCAATCTGAATCAGTTTGGAGGATCGCTGGGCGGTGCGATCAAGAAAGACAAGACTTTCTTCTTTCTGGATTATCAAGCCAAGAGGCAGCGGGAAGGCGTGACCTTCACCGGATTTGTTCCGACCGCGCAGATGATTACGGCCGACCCGAACGGAAACTATAACGAAAGCACCAACCCCCTGGGTATTACGAAACTCACCAACCCGTATCCGTACATTGATCCTGTCACCCACGTTCCGACTACCTACCCCTTCATATGCAGCACAGGGACCGGCCTTCCGGTGGCCCCGAATCCAACTGGAAGCGCATTGGGCGCCGGAAGCCAAGGACCCGATACAGCACCCGGCGTTGCAGATTGTCCTATCATTCCCGGTAGCTTGATTAATGACATCGGTGCGCGAGTGGCTCAGCTCTATCCCGCGCCCAATTCAACGAATGCGGCGTTCAACTACGTCAATGAGCCGGTCAGAAAGCTCAACGAAGGCACGTGGGACGTCCGCCTCGATCACAATTTCTCGAGCAAGGATTCCGCGTTCGCGCGCTTCAGCTACGACCAGGCAACCAACTTCGTTCCGGGCGGTTCGCCAACCTGGTCCGAAGCCAACGCCTTTGGCAGCAACCAGTACATCAACAATCACGGGCGCAATGCGGTTTTGACAGAAACTCACATCTTTTCGCCAAACCTTATCAATCAGGCAACGGTGGGCTACAGCCGCATCTTCAACCACATTCTTTCCTACGGCACGGGCAGTTGCGAAGCCGCTACCATTGGCATTCCTGGTGCCGATCTCGGAGCGAAGTGTGATGGCATCACTGGCTATCCCTCCAGCTTGAACCAGTCGAACAAGGACTGCGAAAGCTGCGGCATGACGTCGTTCCAGATGTCGAGCTACTTCTCGGTGGGGGATCGCGGTTACGCGCCATATCAGGGTGGAACCAACGTCTACTCTGTCGGCGATGTGCTCGATTTCATTCGCGGAAAACACAACATCCGGTTCGGCGCCACCTATCGCGCCGAGGAGATGAATGTTCGAAATAACGCCTTCCAGGATGGTTATGTCGTGGAAGCGGGGCTTGCGACCGGGGATGACATCGGCGACCTTCTGCTTGGCAGCCTGGGAGTTTTCGCGGCTCATGATCAAACATTCCTTGGCGCTACGACTGGTCGCCGTTGGAAGCTGGTGCGCCCATTTGTGCAGGATGACTGGCGGGTAACCAACAATCTGACGTTCAACCTCGGGCTGGCGTGGGCCCTGGCAACACCCGAAACTGAAGCCCAAAATCGGCAGGCGAACTTCAACATTCAGAATCTTAAGTGGTACGTCCCGAAGGGGAGTCCCACCCTGTCAAGTTGCACGATCTGCATTGCAACCGATGGGCGGGTCGGCATCCAGTTCGACAAGACCGCGTTAGAACCACGCATCGGATTCTCGTGGAAGCCCCTGGGTAGTGATAAAACCGCGGTTCGGGCCGGCTACGGGATTTTCCATGATTCGGCGTGGAACCAGGGCGGCCAGGGGTTGTGGCAGAACCCGCCGTATTATGCGGAAGTTGACCCGTTCCCCACCGGCGTTTGCACTCCGTTGGGAACCCCAGGTTGCGGTCTCTCGAATGGCTTTCTCGTCAACGGTTCTCCGCTGCTCGGCCCTCAGAACCCATCTGTCTATACGGGAAGCATTCAGTCCGCGAACCTCAATTTCAAGCAGGGAGCGGTCCAGCAGTTCAACCTCAATGTTGAGCAACAGATACCAGGAAATGTAGTGCTGACCGTCGGCTACGCGGGCTCGCGCAGCCACCACATCCTCGTCAGCCAGGAAAACGAAAACCTTAACGAACCTGCCGCCTGTTCCATCCCCGCCGACAACTACACGCTGGGCTGTGGCTTTGGGACGTTTCCGTACGCAGGATTCTTTCAGAGTGTCAACAGCAACGACAGCATCGGCAACGCTCGCTATGATTCTCTGCAAGTGAAAGCTGAGACCAAGAGCGAAAAACACGGTCTCTACGCGTTGCTCGGTTACACCTGGTCTCGCACCTTCGACTCTGGCATGCCCGACGGTTTGGGCACCAATCCGGGCGCGACCTATTGGCCTTTACCCGGAACATCGAAACTTGACTGGGGACTTTCGCAGTTGAATCTTAACGACAGCTTCACGGCCAGCGTTCTCTACGATTTGCCCTTCGGTAAGGGGAAGCGCTTTGGAGGAGACTGGAATGGCGCGACGAACGCGGTCCTGGGAAATTGGCACGTGGACCTGATCGAAAGAGCCACGTCGGGATTCCCGCTCTTCGTGGTAGACAGCGCGGATGAATCGGGAACATTCTTTTCCTACAATGGATTCACGCTCCAGCGCCCGAACGAGATCAGCAACCCGTATACCGCCGGAATCGTCGCAGGGAACCCTAATACTCGGTGTCAGTTCTTCCCCGAGCAAACTGACCCCACTACCGGCGAGCCCGGAATTGCGCCGCACCGGATACACACACTATCGAACTGGTTCAACGGGTGTGCTTTTGCTCAGGCCCCAGCCGGAGAACTCGGCACGGCCGCCCGCGCGCCAGTCTACGGTCCCCGTTTCGTGAACACGGATTTCTCTGTCATCAAGAACTTCCCCTTCCGCGAGTCGATGAATCTGCAGTTCCGCGCGGAGTTCTTCAACCTGTTCAATCACCCGCAGTTTTACATGGGAGGACTGGGCAACAGCGGACAGCAGGACATCAACACGCCCTCCAGCTTCGGGGTGATCAATAACACGGTCAACAACCCGCGCCTAGTGCAATTCGCGCTCAGGCTCGCTTTCTAGAGCGTGAGGGCGATATGTCTTCTGGGGCAGACGGGCTCGGCCCGCTCTGCCCTTTGTTTTGCGGATGCGATTTGGATCTGATTTGAAGTTTGACCCGCACATGGACAAGAGATAATGCCTTGCCGATTACGAAATCTCTAGCGTTGATCGCTCTGTGCCTGACGGCTGCCCTCTGCTCCGCCCAGCCCCGCCGCAAAGTCATCATCAACGAAGACTGCTCCGGGCCCGGCGGCAGCAACATGCAGACGCTGATGCTCATGATTCAGTCTCCGCAGGTGGAAGTGCTCGGCATCACCGTGGTGAGCGGAGACCAGTGGCGCGACGAAGAAGTGGCTCATACCTTGCGCCTGCTCGAACTCATGGGCCGCACCGACATTCCTGTCGTGCCCGGCGCGGCATTTCCGTTAGTCCGCACGCGTGAGGAGTCGCAACTCTGGCAGCAGCGTTTTGGCAAGGTCGCGTACGCCGGCGCCTGGGATGAGCGCTGGTGGCACGAAGCGGCGGTTGTGCCTCCACTGCCGGAAGGTCAGCCCACAACAAAACCTGCCAACGAGGATGCGGCGCATTTTCTGATCCGCATGGTGCATCGATATCCAAACGAAGTGACGATCTACGAGGGCGGGCCGATGACCAACCTTGCGCTGGCCATTTCCCTCGATCCGCAGTTCCCGCAACTGGCGCAGGAACTCGTCTTTATGGGGGGCAGCCTGAGTCCGCAAACTGACAATCCCGAATTCCTGAACAATCCCCGGCACGAGTTCAATTTCTGGTTCGATCCGGAGGCGGCGGAGATCGTGCTGCGCGCTCCGTGGAAGAAAATCGTCTGCACGCCGGTCGACATTTCCATCAAGACTCACATGACGGCCGCGCTGGTGAAGCAGATCGAGGCCAGTGGAAGGCCGCTGGCCCGCTACATCGCGCGTTTCGCCCTGCTCACGCCGGGCGCCGACATCATGTGGGACGAACTGGCCGCTGCCGCGTGGATCGATCCGGCTCTCATCACGAAGAGGGAGACGCGCTACATGAGCGTAGATCTAGATCGCGGCGCTGGATACGGCAACACGCTCGCCTGGGTCACCAATGACACTTTGCGGCCCGAGGCGCAGGCGGTTGAAATTCAAGTCGATCTCAACACTGAAAAGTTCTATCGCATGTTCGCCGGCTTGATGTCTGGGCCCACGCCCACGCCCGCCCACTGATCTGCCACCTCGCGCTGGCACCGAAGTTGCGAACAGCATACAATGGTGGTCACGATTCTCCCTATATGTCTCCCATTCCAGACGACCTCTCCACAGTAAAAGACGACATGGTTGCCTTCGTTGAAGGCCACGGCATGCGCCGCTTCCACGGCTACGTGGATTATGACGAGGTGCAATGCGTGATGTGGGAGACGGGCGGCAATCCCGATGGCTGGAAAGATTTCGTTGAACTGGCCAAGGCGGCGGGCGCGCCTTTCCTGACCATGCACTCTTGGACGCTGGAACTCTCCGAACTGGATGAAATGGTGCAACGCCTCACCAACTCCGAGTTTACTGACAGCGACGATGTGGAAGATGCTCGCTGGCTCCGCGCTCACGTCGGCCGAGTGGGATTTCTGCAATTGGGTTGGGCCTATCAGGGATCGATGTTTCTCTGTGAAGTTAGCACCGAGTGGTACGACCGCTACCAGCATCTGCTCGAAGTGTCCGACGAATTCGGCGGCCTTACCATGGACGAGCCGGATCAGGACGAAGAAAACTAGTCCTGCACGCCCGTAGTAAACTCCTTGTCATCCTGAGCGAAGCGAAGGACCTGTGCAATCTGCGTGAAGTGCAGGGATCCTTCGCGCAGAAAACGCGCTCAGGATGACAGCGCTCATTGTTCAAAGTAACCATGCGGTGGATTCACAAGGCAACTGATCCGAACCTGGTTGCGCCCCTGATTGCGGGACTGCGCACCGATCCCGCGCTTCGCGGCATCGCCAATACAGCGCACATCCTCGCGCCACTGCTGGTGCACCGCGGCATCAGCGATGCGGAATCCGCCAACACTTTTCTCAAGCCGTCGCTCTCTCTTCTCCACGCCCCGGACCGCATGACCGGCCTCCGCGCCGCGGTCGAGCGCATCGCCGCCGCCCTCGAACGCAAGGAGCCCATTCTCATCTACGGCGACTATGACGTCGACGGCACCATGGCGGTCATCATTCTGAAGACTGCGATCGAACTGTGCGGTGGCGCCGCCGACTTTCACGTGCCGCATCGCATTCGCGAAGGCTATGACATGCGCGATGATGTGATCGAGCGCGCCGCCGAGTCGGGGATTCGACTCATCATCAGCGTCGATATGGGCATCCGCGCCTTCGCGCCCGCCGAAACCGCACGGCGGCTCGGCGTCGATCTGATTGTTACCGACCATCACCTGCCCGGTCCCGATGGCGTTCCCAACGCGCTTGCGGTCGTCAATCCCAATCAGAAGGGTTGCGAGTATCCCTGCAAACAGCTGTGCGGCGCGGGCGTGGCCTTCAAAGTCGCACAGGGCTTGATGGAACGATGCCTCGATCCGAGCGTTCAGAGGAAACTGCTGATGTCGTTCATGAAGATCGTCGCCATTGCGACCATCGCCGATGCCGTGCCGTTAACCGGAGAGAATCGAGTCTTCGCCGCGTTGGGGTTGGACGCGCTGCGCAAGGCGGTCAATCCCGGGCTGAAGGCGTTGCTCGAAGTCGCGCAGATATCTGCCCAGCGGCCGCCAACGTCTGGGGAAGTTGGCTTTCGCATCGCACCCCGCATCAACGCCGCCGGCCGCATGGACGTGGCTCGCGATGTGATCGAACTCTTCAGTGTGAAAGACCCGGTACGCGCCCGCGAACTTGCCGCCAAACTTGACCATCTCAACTCCGACCGCCAGGAAGAAGAGAAGAGAATCCTGCGCGCGGTGGACCAGCGCTTCGCCGGCGATCCCGCGCTGTGCGACGCCTACTGCATTGTCATCGACGGAGAAGGCTGGCATCGCGGCGTCATCGGCATCACGGCGACGCGGGTCGT
>Ga0116217_10002798_pt1 | contig 16107 bp, 9 predicted proteins | sample Sb_taG_6_FD_89697 | JGI IMG/M metagenome (GOLD analysis project Ga0116217, IMG submission 89697) | Peat soil microbial communities from Weissenstadt, Germany - Sb_50d_4_PS metaG | ecosystem: Environmental > Terrestrial > Soil > Wetlands > Peat | place: Germany: Weissenstadt | collected 2010-09-21 | reverse complement strand
TGCCATGAAGTCGAGAAGCCTGCTCATCAAGTGACAATCACCAAGGGTTTTTGGATGGGGCAGACGCCCGTCACGGTGAACGCCTACAAGCGCTTTGCGGGAGCGACGGGACGGCAGATGCCTGTGGTCCCGAAATTCAATACTGGCTGGGCGAATGAGAACATGCCGATCGTTAGTGTAAGCTGGGATGATGCGCAGGCATACTGCGGATGGATGGGCGGGCGTCTGCCGACGGAAGCGGAATGGGAATACGCCGCGCGCGGGAGCAGCACGGAGGCACGCTACGGCAATCTTGATGAGATCGCGTGGTACCGCGGGCGCCAAACGCACGATGTAGCTCAGAAGCGCCCCAACGGCTTCGGGCTGTATGACATGTTGGGGAACGTTTGGGAATGGGTGAATGACTGGTATGACCAGGATTATTACCAGAACAGCCCGGCTCAAGATCCCACCGGGCCAGTGAGCGGTCAGGCCAGCGTTCTGCGCGCCGGTCCTTGGGTCATTCGCGTGTCGCTCCGCGTCGGGGGCGATCCGGGCGCCAGGGGCAACAGCACCGGCTTCCGCTGTGGTGGGGAAGTCTTCGTTCCTTGACCCGTTTCGCGAAGACATTTGTGTTGGCCAACGCACGGATATCACACTACCAATCCCTCCATATAAGAACATCTTGCCACCGGCGCCTCCGCGTGCTTGGGATCGCATCCAGCGCACTTTCAGGACGATCAAAGGATGGCCCACCCAAGGCAATGAAGATCAGCGTCGTCCCCGCGTAAGCGCGGACCCATTGTTGGTCCAATGGATTCCCGCTTGCGCGCGAATGACGTGACTCTCAGGAGAGGCGCGGGCGACAAGGAATCTCGCAATGCCTTGAAAACAATCCAGAGCGAGATTCCTCGCTCCGCTCGGAATGACAAGGGAAGAGGGCGGCGTCGCGCAACAGTTCTTGCGTCTAGCAGTTCCACGGCTTATGATAGGCCGTCGCGTCAAATCAGAACGGAGATACACGCCAAGGACCAGGATAGAAGCGGCGTTTGGGGCTACTCGACCCAAAGGGGGGCACATGAAACGAAGCATGGGGACTTCTGAGTTGCGGAGAAAGTTAAACCCTTGGAAGTTGGGAGCAGTTCTTGCCTTAGCTGGGCTCGTCTTGATCCTGCTTCACGGTCTAACTGATGCCCAAACAAACGAGGCTGGAAACGCACCTCGCAGCAAGCCACCCGCCACTGATCTCACGCACCAACCCACTCTTTTCATAATCGGCTACGCGCATCTCGACACCGAATGGCGTTGGGAATATCCGCAGGTGATTCAGGAATACCTCAGCAAGACGATGCGGAACAACTTCGCCTTGTTTGAAAAGTATCCGCACTACATCTTCAATTTCACCGGGTCCAACCGCTACGAAATGATGAAGGAGTACTTCCCCGCGGATTTTGCCCGCTTGAAACACTATGTAGCCATTGGGCGATGGGTCCCTGCCGGCTCCTCGGTGGAGGAAAACGACGTCAACTCGCCCTCGGCCGAATCGATCATTCGCCAGGTGCTGTTTGGGAACGAGTACTTCCGGCACGAGTTCGGCAAAGCGAGTGAAGAGTTCATGTTACCGGACTGTTTTGGTTTTCCTGCGTCGCTGCCCAGCATCCTGGCGCATGCGGGCGTGCGTGGTTTCTCCACGCAGAAGCTCTCGGCGGCTTGGCAACCGGCCCCGCACGTCGGCGGGCCCGACTCGCCGGAGAAGACGCCGGAAGGCATTCCCTATAACGTGGGGATCTGGGAAGGCCCCGACGGCAAGACCGTGCTCGCGGCCCTCAACCCCAGCAGTTATGACAGTGATGTTTATACCGACCTTTCGAAGAACAATACCCCGCCACCGGGCGAGCATGACGAAGACTACGTATGGGATTGGCCCGCTCGGGTGAATATCGACGGCACGGCCACCGGGATTTACGCCGACTACCACTACGTGGGCACGGGCGACATCGGCGGCTCTGCCAGGGAGGATTCGGTGAGGCTGATGGAGGCGATCGAAACCAAGAGCGAAACCTCGATCCCTGCCATGCCCACTTACGGCCCCTTTGGGGAGGAAACTCGTGGAAAGCCCGGCCCGCCCGTGCAGATGGGGACCGGCCCGCTGCGGGTCGTCTGGTCGGATGCGGACACGATGTTCCGCGAAATCAAGCCCAGCCAGACAAGCCGCATGCCCCGCTGGAAAGGCGATCTCGAGTTGATCAACCATTCCGCGGGATCACTGACCTCGCAGGCATATCACAAGCGATGGAACCGGCAGAACGAAGTGCTGGCGGACGCGGCTGAGAAGGCCTCGGTGGGAGCCGCCTGGCTGGGTGGCCGGGCTTATCCTCAAGCTCGGCTGAACCGCGCCTGGAGGCTGGTGCTGGGCGGGCAATTCCACGACATCATGGCCGGAACCGCCACCCCGCAGTCCTACGTGTACTCCTGGAACGATGACGTGCTGGCGATGAATCAGTTCGCGGGCGTGGTGACGGATGCCACGGAGGCCATCGCCTCCCTCCTGGACACCCAAACCAAAGGAACCCCGGTCGTCGTCTTCAACCAATTGAATATTCCGCGCCAGGATGTGGTGGAAGCTCACTTGTCCTTCCCCAACGGCGCTCCGGCGGGAGTCCGCGTCGTGGCCCCGGACGGCCAGGAAGTTCCCGCGCAGCTCGAGCCGGGAAGCGACGGTTCCGTGGTGTTCCTGGCGAGCGTGCCCTCGGTGGGGTACGCGGTTTACGATGTCCAGCCGGCGGGTGCGCCTGCCTCGGCTTCCACCCTCCAGGCCAGCAACTCTTCGCTTGAAAACGCCCGTTACCGCGTCAAGATTGATGAGAACGGGGACATTTCGAGCATCTATGACAAGCAGCTCGATCACGAGTTGCTTTCTGCGCCGCTGCGATTGGCGATCTCGACGGACAATCCTGAACACTGGCCCGCCTGGAATATGGATTTTGAAGACGAGCAGCGGCCGCCGCGCGCCTACGTCGGTGGACCGGCGCAAGTCGCGGTTGTCGAGCAAGGGCCGGCGCGCGTCGCGGTCGAAATCTCCCGCGACGGCGAGAATTCGAAGTTTGTCCAGACGGTTCGCCTTTCAGGGGGTGACGCGGGCAACCGCGTCGAGGTGATGAACGCCATCGACTGGGCCACCAAGGGCGTGAATCTCAAGGAGACGTTTCCGCTCAGCGCTTCGAATCCCAACGCGACTTACAACTGGGACATCGGCACGGTCCAGCGCCCGAACGAATTCGACCGGCAGTTTGAAGTTGCCACCCATCGTTGGATCGACCTGACGGACCAGAGCGGGCGGTACGGAGTGACGGTCCTGACCGACGCCAAGACCGGTTCCGATAAACCCAGTGACAACACCCTGCGACTCACCCTCATCCGCACTCCCGGCACTCGGGGAGGTTACGAGGATCAGGGCACCCAGGACTGGGGCCGGCACGAATTCGTGTTTGGGTTAACCGGCCACCAAGGCGACTGGCGCCAAGGGCAGACCGATTGGCAGGCTTACCGCCTGAATGAACCGCTGATCGCCTTCGAGACCTCCGCACATGCCGGGGCCTTGGGCAAACAATTCTCCTTGCTGCAAGTCAGCAACCAACGGGTGCGCGTGCTGGCGATGAAGAAGGCTGAAGAAAGCGACGCCGTGATCGTCCGTGTGGTGGAGATGAGCGGCCAGCAACAACCGGATGTTCACCTGACGTTCGCCAGCCCGGTGGCGTCAGCCCGGGAAGTCAACGGGCAGGAGCAGCCGGTTGGGCCCGCGACGATCACGAACGGCGACCTGGTGGCTTCCTTCAGCGCCTACCAGCCTCGCTCGTTCGCCGTGAAGCTGTCGCCGCCGCATGAGAAAGCGGTCCCGGTGGAGTCGAAACCCGTGCCGCTGAGCTACGACGCCTCCGTGGCCACTCTCGACGACAAGCCTGGCGAAGGTTGCTTTGATTGCGACCTGAACAATCAGACTGCGCAGCAAGGCAACGCCTTGCCGGCTGAAATGTTGCCCTCTCAAATCACTTATGGCGGCATCCAGTTCCGGCTGGCGCCCGCCGGCCTCGGCAAACCCGATGCGCTCGCCGCCCACGGCCAGGCCGTTAAGCTGCCGGCAGGCGACTTCAACCGTTTGTATCTTCTCGCCGCTGCTTACGACGGCGACCAGGAAGGGACATTCGAAGTGGCAAGCCCTTCAACTTCCTCCCGCATCGAGTTGCAGGTCGAAGATTGGAGCGGTTTCATCGGTCAGTGGGATGCTCGCACCTGGACCGAGAAGCAGGTGGAACTCCGGGTGCCGCCTGAGCCGGCGGCGGATGACCAGAGCCCGCGAGCCGAGCGGGCGCGGCGAATTCGCGCCTACGTGAAGGAGCACGGGCCGATCATCCGAACCGAGATGGAGTGCACCGGGCTGAAGCCTGCCTACATCAAGCGCGCACCTGTCGCCTGGTTCGCCTCCCACCGCCACGAGCCCGGCGGCGGCAATGAGGCTTACAGCTACTCCTACCTGTTTGCTTACGAACTCGACCTGCCGGCCGGAGCTACAACCGTCACGCTGCCTGACAATGCGAGGATTCGCATCCTGGCGGCCACGGTGGCAAAGGAGCAGCCACCGGCCAGCCCGGTGCAACCGCTCTACGACAGGCTGGACCGCGCCAATTTCGATTTGGCGCGCTGGAAGGCCGCGGCCGCGGATGAACGCAAATGATCGCAGATCAGGTACGGTCAAAAGATAAGGGAACTGCTTTATCGGCGTTTATCTGCGGCAATCTGCGGTAGGCAATTCCCCGGCGCACTCCAGGGAGGACTCGAAATGGCGAGCCCGGTTTCGCCTTCTGAAGTAGAGACCCTTGCTGAAGCTCCGTCTCAGGGCTCTCAAAAACCGCAGGCAAGCGCGGAGCGCTTGCTTTCCCTCGATACTTTTCGCGGATTCACCATGTTTTGGATCGTCGGCGGCGAGGGGCTGATGCTGGGCCTTCAGCACCTGGGCCACAACAGAGTCATTGACCTGATCGTCCGCGAGTTGAATCACACACCTTGGATCGGATTGCGATTTGAAGATTGCATCTGGCCCAGTTTCATGTTGATGGTTGGAGTGTCGGTCCCATTTTCTCTAGCCCGGCGGTCCCCCACCCAAACCTACAACCAGCAATTGGCGCATGCCATTCAACGCGCCGTGGTTTTGTTTCTGCTTGGCTCGGTGCGGGAATCGCTCTTTCTCCATACGCCGTGTCTGATCGAGCTGAGCAGCGCCCTCCAGCCTATCGCCGTGGCTTCCCTTGTCGCCTTCCTGGTGGCGAAGAAATCCTGGCGATTCCATGCCGGCTTAGCGGCCGGTATTCTTGCGGGATACGCTTGCCTGGTGGCCTTCGTGCCTGCGCCCGGCGTTTCGGCCGGCAGCTATGCACTGAATCATAATCTCGTTCACTCTGTCGATATCGCGCTGCTTGGACAGCATCGCTGGGACACCTGGCCGTACCGCGACGAAGGATGGGGGACTTTTCTCTCGACGATTCCCACCATCTCAACTACCCTCTTCGGCCTGGTGATCGGCAAACTTCTGTTGGCGGCGCGTTCTAAGGCGGATAGCGCGAAAGTAATTGGAGGCATGAGTGTGATCTTCCTGGCGATGGGATTCGGACTGAGTCGGGTGATCCCCATCGAAATGAAGATGTGGACAACCAGCTATGGCTTGGCCAGCGCGGGAGTGGCTTGCCTCGAGCTGCTCTTCTTCTTTTGGCTCGTCGACATGGCGGGTTACCGGAAGTGGACCATCATTTTCAGGCCGTTCGGGATGAATGCTGTTTTTATTTATATGCTTACCAGCATTATCTCAATTGGAACCGGTGTGGATGTCTTTACAGGTCCAATTGCCGCGCACTTAGGTAAGGCCGGATTCCTCTTTCAAGCCCTCGCGATCGTATTCGTGGAATGGGCCGTCCTGTTTTGGATGATGCGGAACAAGGTCATTGTGAAACCCTGAACGCGTGTCGTAGGGGCGGCCCTTGTGGCCGCCCTGGGGCAACCACGAGGGTTGCCCCTACGAGAAAAGGTAAACCGTCATGTATCGAAAACGAGTCTTAAGTCTGATGGCACTTTTGCTCGCGGTGGCCCGAGGGACCCCGGCTCAACATCGGCCCCTATTGCCGCGCCCGCAAGAAGTCCATTACGGAACCGGCCAGCTTGCACTGCAGGGACTAACGATTTGCTTCGCCTCTGCACCAGTCCCTGAAGACCTGTTTGCCGGGAGCGAGCTTTCGAACCAGCTTTCAGAACGAGGGGAAGTCTCGATTCCTATCCGGGAAGGGAAATCCTGCCCGCGCGGAATCTTCCTGCACCGCACGGGAGGGATCGATCCGCTGCCGGTTCCCGGCGAGCATCCGGGCCCGGACTCGCGCGAGGCGTACTCCCTGAAAGTCACCTCGGAGGGCGTGAGCGTGAGCGCCCGCTCATCGGCGGGTATGTATTATGCAATCCAGACTCTGGGGCAGTTGGTGGAGGGCAGCGGCGACCACACCGTCCTGCCCGTGGTTGAAATCAAGGACTGGCCGGCGCTGGCCTATCGCGGCGTGATGGTGGATATGAGCCACGGAGCGCTGCCCAGCGAGAAGGAAGTCGAGCGCCAACTGGAATTCCTGGCCCACTGGAAGGCGAACCAATACTACTTCTACAGCGAGGACAGCATCGAGTTGAAGGGCTATCCACTTCTGAACCCCGGAGGCCGCTCCAGCCAGGAGGAGGTTCGACGGATCATCGCTTACGGGCGTGCGCGCCACGTTGACGTTATTCCGTGCCTGGAGCTATACGGCCATCAACACGATCTCTTCCGGGTTGAGAAATACGCCGAATTTGCCGATATGCCGCACGGCACGGAATTCGACCCCAGAAATCCCCAGGTGAATTCACTTCTTACCGACTGGGTGACCCAGTTGGCCCAGCTTTTTCCGAGCCCCTTCGTGCACATCGGATTCGACGAGGCTTTTCAAATCGAGCAGGCCGCCCGGCAAGGCGGAATGGCGGCACAGCCGGCTCAACTCTTCATCCGGCAACTCAACACCGTCGACGAACTTTTCAAGAAATACGGGAAGACCGTCATGGCCTGGGGAGACATCATGGTGAAGTATCCGGAGATTGTCTCCCAGCTTCCGTCCGGCCTCATCGCGGTGGCTTGGGAGTACGATCCGGGTCCCGAGTCGCACTACCAGCATTGGCTCGGGCCGCTGGCCGCCCAGCACATCCCCCACATGATCGCTTCCGGCGTGACGTGCTGGAACCAGGTCATGCCCGATTATGCGCGGAGCTTCGAGAACATCGACACGTTCCTGGCTTCGGGCCGCAAGTCGGGCGCCATGGGCCTGATGAACACTCTCTGGACTGACGACGCTCAGAACCTGCTGCGAACCGCGTGGCCGGGCGTAGCTTACGGCGCGGCGGCGGCTTGGCAGTCCTCGCCTGTAGATCGTCAAAACTTCTTTGCCGATTACTCCGAGTTGTCCTACCCCTCTGCGGCCGCTCCGCAGGTAACGCAAGCTTTGAAGGACCTCGAAGCTTCGGAACTGGCTTTACAGAAAGCGATCGGGGACGACACCATGCTGGCATTGTGGAGAGATCCCTTCGCCCCGGCGATGTTAAAGCAATCCACGGATCACCTGGGCGACCTCAGGCAAACCCGCTTGCTGGCGGAGGATGCCGCGACGCGGCTTGAGCAGGCGCTTTCCGAGGGAAGTGATCCGGTTACTCTCCAGTGCCTGCTGGTTGGCAGCCGCCTGCTCGACTACGCGGGGGAACGATTCCAAACCGCGCCGGAACTCGAAAAAATGTGGCGAAACCTCGGGCCGCGACGGCCGAAAGACGACGAATGGTGGAACAACTTTGAATCGCAAGTGACGTATCAGGACCATTCGCGGATAATTGACTTGATGGACGCCATTACGGAGCTGCGGCCCCAGTACCGGGCAGCCTGGCTCGATGAGTACACGGCCTACCGTCTGGACTCGGCGCTGGTCCGGTGGGAGGCCGAAGCCGAATATTGGAGAGCGCTTCAAGAGCGATTCCGGGCGTTCTCCGACAGCTCTCACGAGGGGCAGTCACTGCCGCCCTTGGAAAAGGTCGTTGAAGGACACTAGACGGGCTAGGCCGAGGCCAGTGTCGAGATCGTCATTCCCGCTTTCGCGGGAATGACTTATGCTCTGCGGCAACAAGCAGGAACACAAGGGAGGAACGGTGCATGATTATTGTCGATTCACACCTCGATCTATCATGGAACGCTTTGAACTGGAATCGCGATCTTACGCGCAGCGTGGCTGAGATTCGCGCCTCCGAGGCCGGGATGGTGGGGCAGGGCAGGGCGAAGAACACAGTGTCGTTTCCTGAAATGCGCCGCGGCGAGATGGCGTTGTGCCTCGCCACCGTGTTGGCGCGGTCCAGCGGCCTCGGCGACCCGTTGCTCGACTATCGGACGCGGGAGGTTGCCTGCGCTATGGGCAAAGGCCAGGTCGCTTATTACCGCATCATGGAGTCGCGCGGCGTAATGCGAATGCTCAAAGATTGGCGCTCCGTCGAGGCCCATCTCGAGGAGTGGAACGCAAGCAAGTCGGCTTCGACCCCTCTCGGGTTTATTCTCAGCATGGAAGGCGCCGACCCGATCCTTGAGCCGGGGTCTGTGGGTGAGTGGTGGGAGGACGGGTTGAGGGTGGTCGGCCCCGCCCATTTCGGAGTGAGCGCCTACGCGCACGGCACGGGCACGGTGGGAGGGTTGTTGCCGAAGGGACGGGACCTTCTGCGCGCCATGGACGAGGTGGGCATGATACTCGATATCAGCCATCTCTCCGACGACAGCTTTTGGGAGGCCGTGGAGCTTTTCAAAGGCCCCCTGCTGGCCAGCCACAACAATTGCCGGGCCCTGGTTCCCCGCGACCGGCAGATCTCCGACGAGCAGATTCGTTACCTCATTGGCCGTGGCGCGGTAATCGGCGCTGTCTGCGACGAGTGGATGCTCTATCCCGGGTGGGTGTCGGGCGAGACCCCGAACACCGTGGTTACGCTCGAGGCCGTCGTCGACCACATCGACCACGTCTGCCAGCTAGCCGGAAACAGTTCCCACTCCGCCATCGGCAGCGACCTCGACGGCGGATTTGGGACCGAGCAATCTCCGTGCGATTTAGATACCATCGCCGACCTGCAAAAGATCCCCGGTCTGCTGCGTAAGAGAGGTTATAAAGAGTCCGACATTGAAGCCATCATGCACGGGAATTGGGTTCGGTTCTTCAAAAATGCCTGGGCGTGAAAGCCGGCAGTGCGACTGCCGCGATGAGAGATGGCGCGCCTGGAGGGATTCGAACCCCCGACCTTCAGCTTCGAAGGCTGCCGCTCTATCCATCTGAGCTACAGGCGCGTGATTCGAGTTTACTCCAAGTTTCCGCTGCAGAGAAGTGGCAGGGCAACAATACAATTGACACGACCGTCCGACCGGTCGGACAATGAGCAGAATTGGCTTATTGAATCATCGGGTCATTGATTCATTGAAAGGCAGTCGCAGACGCCGACTCGTGGAGGCAATAAAGAAATGAGTCAATGACCCAATGACCCAATGATTCAATTCTGGAGGGGCGATGTCCGAGCAAGTATACGTTTTTGACACGACGTTGCGGGACGGTGAGCAGTCTCCCGGATGCAGCATGGATTTTAAGGAAAAGCTGGAAATGGCGCGGCAGTTGGAGCGCTTGCAGGTGGACATCCTCGAGGCCGGTTTTCCCATTGCTTCGCAGGGCGATTTCGACGCCGTCAAAGCCATTGCCTCGGAGGTCCGGACGCCCGTCATTGCCGCCCTGGCTCGGGCCAACCAATTGGATATCGACCGCGCCTGGGAGGCGATCAAGGACGCCGCGCGGCCGCGCATCCACACCTTTCTCGCCACCTCGGACATTCATCTGAAATACAAGCTCCACAAGACTCGCGAAGAAATCTTGGAGATGATCAGTTGGGCGGTGGGGCATGCGAAATCTCTTTGCGCCGACGTGGAGTTTTCACCGGAAGACGCGGGCCGCACCGACCGCGATTATCTGATCGAGTGCTGCCATGCGGCGGTGGAAGCCGGGGCGTCGACACTGAATCTTCCGGACACTGTGGGGTACTGCCTGGAGCCCGAATATCAGGGGTTGTTTGCCGACGTCAAATCGCGCTTGCCGGGAGCGGATAAGATCATCCTGAGCACCCACTCTCACGACGACTTGGGCCTGGCGGTGGCGAATACGCTGGCCGGGGTCCGGGGCGGGGCGCGGCAGGTGGAGTGCGCGATCAACGGCATCGGCGAGCGCGCCGGTAACGCCGCCCTAGAGGAAGTTGTGATGGCCATTTACGTTCGCAAAGATGCCCTGGGCGTGCACACCAACATCTGCAAGGAAGAGCTCTACGCCTCCAGCGCGCTGCTGACGCGCCTGACCGGCGTTGCCGTGCAACGGAACAAAGCCATTGTGGGGCGCAACGCTTTTTCTCACGAGGCGGGCATTCACCAGGATGGCGTGCTCAAGAACGCCATCACCTACGAGATCATCACGCCTCAAACCGTGGGCCTGCCTTCCAACCAGATTGTGCTGGGCAAGCACTCCGGCCGGCATGCGTTGGCCAAGCGCTATGAAGAACTAGGCTACCAGTTGGCGAAGCCGGAACTCGAGCGCGCTTACCAACTGTTTAGTCAGCTCGCGGACCGCAAGAAAAACGTCTACGACGAAGATCTGGTAGCGATCGTGCAGGAAGGCTTCAGCCATATACCCGAGACGTACACGCTAAAACTCTTGCAGAGTGTGACCTCGACCGAGGGCCGCAGCACGGCGACCGTCGAACTCGGAAAGGATGGCAGGGTCATTCACGATTCGGCGACGGCGGAAGGGCCGTGCGATGCGGCTTTCCGCGCCGTTGACCGGATCATCGGGATTACGGGCATCATTGCCGACTTCTCAGTCCATACGGTGGGCCCGGGGACGGATGGCGTGGCGGAGGTTTCGATTCGGGCGCGGTTTGAAGGACGCGAGTTCACGGGAAAGTCCACCAGCCATAGTGTGGTGGAAGCTGCCGCCCGCGCCTACCTGCAAGCGGCTAACAAGGCAGCCTACGAGCTGAAACGGCTGGAAGAGGAAGGGGCAGCCGTCGCTTCCAGTTCCGTGCACGAGAACGAGGCCGTGGACCGCCTTCTCCCAGGAGGGTACTGACACTTAAAGATTAAGTTTAAAGTGTAAGGGCTAAAGTATAAAGGCTAAAGGCTATTCTTTCACCTGTTCCATGCGCGCCTTTATCCTTCACCCTTTAACCTTTACCCTTTATCCTCGCCTTTGTAGCCTCCGGAGTTTGCAATTCTGCCTGTTAATCTTGTATACTATAAACCAGAAAAGCTATGCAGAGTCTTCATAGGGTCGCGGTTCTGCCGGGTGATGGCATAGGGCCGGAGGTCACGGCCGAGGCCACGAAAGTATTGCACGCCGTCGAGGCGCTCACCGGGCCGACCTTCAGGTTTCAAACCGGACTGATCGGGGGTTGCGCTCTGGACGCAACCGCCTCGCCTCTCCCGGCCGAGACCATTTCCATCTGCAACAACTCTCAGGCGGTATTGCTTGGCGCAGTAGGCGGTCCAAAGTGGGATTCGGTGCGGCCGGAAGTGCGGCCCGAGCAGGGTCTGCTCGAGATCCGGAAGCGTCTGGGTCTTTACCTCAACCTGCGTCCCGTCCGGGTGTTGGACACACTAGTGGGAATCTCTGCCCTTAAACCCGACCGTGTTCGGGGCACGGACATGCTGATTGTCCGTGAATTGACCGGGGGAATCTACTTCGGCAATCCGCGGGGAATCTTCGCCAAGGATGGGGAGCGAGTGGGGATCAACACGGAGGTCTACCGCGAGCACGAAATTGAACGGGTGGCGCACCGGGCCTTCCAGCTTGCGAAGACTCGCCGGCGCAAAGTCACCTCCGTAGACAAAGCGAACGTGCTGGAGTCCTCGCGACTCTGGCGCGAGGTCGTTTCGCGCGTGGCCCAGTCTTATCCGGATGTCGAGCTGGAGAACCTGTACGTCGATAACTGCGCGATGCGGCTCATCGACCGCCCAACCAGTTTCGACGTGCTTCTCACCACCAACATGTTCGGTGACATCTTGAGCGACGAAGCCGCCATGCTGACGGGATCCATCGGCCTTCTGCCGTCGGCCAGCCTGGGTGAACATCATGCCATGTACGAACCGATCCACGGTTCCGCGCCGGACATCGCCGGACGCAATCGCGCCAACCCCATCGCCGCCATCGCCTCTGCCGCCATGATGCTCCGGCATTCATTTCGCATGGAGACCGAGGCTCGGGCCATTGAAACGGCGATTGAAAAAGTCCTGAAACGCGGCCACCGAACACCCGACCTTCCGGGCAAGTCCCGCTCTATCACAACCTCCCGCATGGGCGACTTGATCGCCGAAGCTACCCAGAAGACATTGAAATCCAGCGCTAAATGAACAGCTCGACGGGCGCACGGAAGAAGGCCGCCAATTTCTTGGTTTGGCTCTTGCTGATTGAACGGCTCCCCGCGATGATTTCCGAGACCTGGCTCTTTGAGCCAAGGCCAGGCCATAGGTCGCTCTTTCTCAGCCCTTTCTCTGCCAGCAGGTACCGCAACATCTTTTCTGGTTTGGCGGCGGGAAGGGGAATACTCCGGTCCTCATACTCCTCTGCCCGCGCCCGGAAGACTCTGAGATTCTCACTGAGTATAGATTTGAAGGACCTTCAGCAACGGTGTGCGAGAGTCTGGAGTGCGGCAGCTTGCTGCCGCTTTTGCTCAGGCCAGCTTGCTGGCCGTGTTTTTGAGCGGCCAACGCCGGCGAGCAGGCTCGCCGCAGGAAAGCGGCAGCAAGCTGCCGCACTCCAAAGCGCTTGCGCCAGGAGATTCTTCCACTGTATATATGTCGAATGTTCATCTGGCCGGTAAAATCGGTGAATCGAGGAGCGCGCGCACTACTGACAGTTTGCTGCCTTTCCATAACCATGCTTACTAACATCACGCAAGCGCCATCGTCGGCGGAGGCGAGCGAGTTGTCCCACGGGGTTGATTTGATTCTCCTGCACGGCAGAGTCTGGACAGGAGAGCCCGCTCCCGGCGCATCTGCAACGAGAATCGTCGAAGCCGTGGCGATTGCCAACGGGCGCATTCTAGCCGTGGGCAGCGATGAGGAGATCCGCGCCTACGCGGGCCCCAATACGACGGTGGTCGATCTCAAGGGGCACTTAGCGGTTCCGGGCTTGACCGATAGCCACGCTCATTTCATCCAAGGTGGCTTCCAGCTTCTCTCGGTTGACCTGAAAGACGCGCGCAGCGAGGAAGAGTTCGTGCGCCGGGTCGCGGAGAAGGAGCGGACTCTGCCTCCCGGAAGATGGATGCAAGGCGGTAATTGGGACGAGGAGGCCTGGCCTTCGGAGAAGTTGCCCACTCGCTGGCTGATTGATGCGGTTACGCCGCGCACACCTGTTTTCATCAGCCGGTACGACGGCCACGCCGTCTTGGCAAATTCCCTGGCGCTCGAACTCGCCGGCATCACCAAGCAGACGCCGGACCCGGCAGGGGGCGTAATAGTCCGCGATCCAAAGTCCGGCGAGCCCACGGGAGTTTTGAAGGACGAGGCGCAAGACTTGGTCGCGAAGGTGATCCCGCACCCCTCCGAAAGTGAAATGGAAGAGGCCTTGCGCGCCGCCCTCAAGGAGGCTGCGCGCGTCGGTCTGACCTCAATTCACGACATCACGGTCAGCCCTGAAGCGTGGAACGGAAACTTCACGGGTGAAATCGAATTGCTGCGGCGCGCCGAACTCGAGGGCTGGCTCACTTGCCGCATCTACGCGATCACTCCCATCGCCAACTGGAAGAATCTGGAACAGGCCGGAGTTTCTCATGACATGGGCAGCGATTTCCTGGAGATGGGAGCGGTAAAGGCCTTTGCGGACGGCTCCCTGGGTTCCCGCACCGCCTGGATGTTCAAGCCTTACGATGACGATCCTTCGAACAGCGGCCTCCCCATGCCGATTATGGCTCCTCCGGCAAAGCTGGAAGAAATAGCTCGCCAGGCCGACCAAGCGGGAATTCAGATTTGCACTCATGCCATTGGTGATCGTGCCATATCAAGCCTTCTCGACATTTATGAGCGGATTGGCGGCGAGCATCCGGCCGCGCACCGTTTTCGCGTCGAACACGCGCAGCACGTTCGGCCGGAGGACTTTGTGCGCTTTGGGAAGCTCGGAATCGTAGCCTCCATGCAGCCTTATCACGCTATTGATGATGGGCGCTGGGCCGAGAAGCGCATAGGGCACGAGCGCGCGCGGTCGAGTTACGCTTGGAAATCCATGCTGGATGCCGGCGCGAAGTTGGCTTTCGGTTCGGATTGGCCCGTGGCGCCCCCCGACCCATTGTTAGGCATTTACGCCGCGGTTACGCGCGCCACGCTCGACGGAAAAAACCCCGGCGGCTGGTTCCCGGAGCAGCGTTTGACGGTCGCGGAAGCCTTGCGTGCTTACACTCTTGGCGCCGCCTACGCTGCTTTTCAAGAGAAGGAAAAGGGCACAATCTCACCGGGAAAGCTGGCGGATGTGGTGGTTCTTTCTGATGACTTATTCCGGATACCCCCGGAAAGAATCAAAGATGTGCACGTGGAAATCACCATTGTGGGGGGGAGAATAGTCTACAAGTCACCTTTGTAGGGGCGTCACAGATGCCCTAGGTCAGTTCATTTTTGCATTGCGCTCCTGGGCCATAGCATGTAATATATCGGGCGGTAATGAGCCAGAGAGTAACGACCCCAGCAGCCATTACCAAGGATGGAGCCGAAATGTCAATGTGGCGGGACAAGAAAACTCAGCCGACGGAGCCGCGCGATGTGCAGCCCACGGCGCCTCCTCCGCCGCCTCCGCCCTCTCCCCGACAGGAAACGTCTATGAATGAAACGACTTCAAGATTGTCAAGCAATGCGTCCGGCACTCCGCACCAGACCGTCCTCGGTCCAAGCGTGGTGCTGAAGGGTGATTTAACTGCCGATGAGGATCTTCTGATCGAAGGCCAATTCGAGGGGACCATCGCCCTCGAACAACATTGCCTGACCGTCGGGGCGAATGGCCACGTCAAGGCCGAAATCCGGGCTCGCCAAGCCGTGATCCTTGGCACCTTGACGGGCAAAGTTGCAGCGCGGGAAAAGGTCGAGATTCGCCGCAGCGGGCATCTGGTGGGCGACCTCGCGACGGGCGCAGTGGCCATCGAGGAAGGGGCCTATTTCAAAGGCAGCATTGAGATCCTTCGGGACGAGGCCAAGGAGAGCCCCAAAGTTGCCTCCGCGCCCCGCCCCTCGGGTGAGGCCAAGGAGAGCCCCAAAGGTGCCTCCGCACCCCGCCCCTCGGGAACGACCGTATAAGCCGGCTTCGGCTTTTGATGTTCCCAACGACAACATTCTTCGACTCTCAAGGCTCTCGCAAAACTACCCCGGCAGCACCCAGTCGCGCCCTCGAATGGTTGTGGCAAAACCTCCGGGACATCAAACGTCCGCATGTCCTTGATTGTGGTCCCGCGAACCCCACCACGATCGATGTCCTGCTCAAGCGCGGGTCCAAGCTTTATGTTTCCGACCTGATTGTACTTGCCCGGGAATCTGACCCCAAATACATCCGGCGGCTTGGGAAGACCACGACCTTTCTGATCGACGCTTTTCTCGATAATATTCCTTCCATTCCTCCCGATTCGTTATCTGTGATTGCCTGCTGGCAGCTCTTGGACCTGCTTCCACGCGAGGCGATCCCGGGCTTATTAACAAGGTTCTGGTCATATCTGCGGACCGGCGGGGTGCTGTTTTGCCTGCTTCGCGAACCCAGCCTGCCAAATGGTGCGGGAACGCGCTGGTGGCTCGACAGTCTTATGGCGCTCCGCTCGGACACGGAAAGTAAGCTGCCGTTCCCCTACCCGGTTCTAACCAATCGCGAGATCGAGCACTTGGTCCCTGGCGGTAATGTCAAGACCTTCCTCACCCGGTCGGCGCGCCGTGAAATTGTCGCCGTAAAGTAGTGTTGCCGATTGTCGATTTTCGACTGGGGGGAGGTTAGCTTT
>Ga0116217_10002796_pt1 | contig 16116 bp, 11 predicted proteins | sample Sb_taG_6_FD_89697 | JGI IMG/M metagenome (GOLD analysis project Ga0116217, IMG submission 89697) | Peat soil microbial communities from Weissenstadt, Germany - Sb_50d_4_PS metaG | ecosystem: Environmental > Terrestrial > Soil > Wetlands > Peat | place: Germany: Weissenstadt | collected 2010-09-21 | reverse complement strand
TTCGCCGATTTCACCAAGCGCACGGCATTCGAGCGCCTCGCCGATCACGGCCTCAACGGCACCTTCATAGCAGGGGCCGAGGCTCCCGGCTGGCGCGCGCTCGAGCTCGCCCATCTACGCGTGACGCTTACCATCGGCGGCCGCACGATCGTCGATCACGTGGGCGGCCATCCCACGGGCGATCCGCTGGGGACGGCGGTCGCCTTCGTCAATGCGATGCGCGCGGCCGGGGGCCTGCGTCAAGGCGAGCTCGTCACCACCGGCTCCTGCACCGGCATGAATTTCGCCACGCCGGGCGATGAGGTGCACGCGCAGTTCGAGGGGCTCGGCGATGCCGCGGTGACGTTCGAGGCCGCGTGAGCGGAGCCGCCCCGCAAGCCTCCGCGGGCTAGAAGAGGTACTGCAGGCTCGCCATGAGGCGCCTGTCCTCGCCCTCGTTGCCGCCGCACTGCGAGGTGCCGCACGGTCCGACAAAGCCGCCCAGGCCGCGCTTGTCGAGGTCGCCGTACATGAACTCGAGGCCGATATTGACCGACTTCACCGGGCTCCAGATCAGGTTGATGTAAGCCGTTTGGAGTTTGCTGATCTGCGAGGTGCCCACCGCACCGGTGTCGACGGCGCGCGGGATGCCGCCGTAACCCCACCAGCCAATGCCGTAGTCCAGGCTGGTTCGGAGGTTGTCCGTCCACCAGTGCTGGTACCAGGCCTGTGCGGTGACGTGCTCGATGGTCTTCATCGACACTGTGAAGGTGCCGCCCGGGCCCGCGGTCGAGACGGCGGCGGCGTCCAGGCCGGGGGCGAGGGCGCCGATATCGAAGTAGCGCTCGTCGCCCTGGCCCCAGCTGCCGGTCCCGCCGAGGCGGTCCTTGGCGAACGGCCCGCCGAGCCACTGGCCGATGGCGAGGGTGGTGCCCAGCATCACGCCGCCGCCAATCGTGCTCGAGCTGTGGCCGACTTTGTTTCCGATAGACGCCACGGTCGAGCCGTTGCTCGCGTTGCCGCCGTCGTTGAACGAGAAGTCGCGGATGACGCCGGACAAGCTGACGTGGCCCCAGGTGTCGGCGTACTGAACGCGGCCGGTCAAGTCCGGCATCGGGTTCGTACAGTTGCCCACGGCCCCGCCCGAGGTGGTGAGAAGTCCACAGCTCGCGAAAGTCGTGGCGGACCCGGCCGGGGCGGTGAAGGTGGTGATACGCGGATTGGGGTTTTCCGCCGAGGCCGTCAGAATCCACTTGCCGAGCGGGGCCACGTAACGGATCTGGGTCTGGCGGCCCTCGGCGTTGCCCTCGCCGCCGTTGAAATCGAGCAGCTCGGGCTGGTCTTCCTGGTCGTCGAAGTTCGACCAGGTCTGGCCCGCGAGCACCGGGCCCAACTGCCCGTAGGCATGGCGCATGCGGAGCACGTTCGAGGTGTTGCCGCCGCCGCTCTGGATGAAGTCCGTGCGCGTCGCATTGGTGCCATAGAAGTCCATCTCGAGGAAGGTCTTGAGCTGGCCCCAATCGGTCGGCGTCCGCGTCTCGATGTTGAAGCGCGTCTGGCGCGCGTCGAAATGGAAGTAGCCGCCCTGGTGCGCGTTCGCGGTGTGGTTGCCCGCGATCGCCGTGCTCACGAAGCTGTCACCCAGGAACTGGTCGAAGTCGTAGATGAAGTCGGCTTTGATGTAGCCGTGGATGGCGAGCGACGTATCGGAGCCCGGAAGCTTCCAGGAGCCCGGGAAGTCGCCGCCGACGACCGCGTCCGCGGGTGCCGCGGCCTCTGTGCTCTCGATCGACGCTTTCTGCTTCTCGAGCCGGTCGAGACGCGCTTGAAGCGAGTCGATCTGGGCCTGCAAGTCGTCCGCCTGGCCCGCGAACGCCGGGCCTGCCGCCAAGGCAAGCACCGCGCAAGAGCCGAGAAGTGCCGGTGTTGACCGCCGAGCGCTGCTCATTTCAACGCTCCTTTCTGCCGCTCCTTGGCCGGGGCGGGGCCAGCCGGGCCCGTGCAGCAAATATCAGGCGCAGTCTTCGGCTTGGCGCTCCCGGCGCGTCACGTCATTCGCGCAGTGGGAATCATACTCCTCAGGACGCCCCGCCGCCAGCGGGCTCTGATGAAATTGAGTGCGAGCCGCGCGAGGCCGCTCAGCGCAGGTAGTCGTGCACGACCTTGCCGAGACCGAGCGTCAAGTCCGAGACGATGTGGAGCGCGGACAGAATCTCGAGCACCGGCAGCTCGGCCACGGGGGCGAGCGCATGCGGTGCGAGCGAGAGGGTCGCCGGCCCGCTCCACGCACCCTTGACGGTCACGTCCTCGAGATAATATTCGACGAGCTCGCAGATGCGGGCACTCCCGTCCACGTGCGGGATGATCTTGAGGAGATAGTTGGGGGCCGCGAGCGCCGCCTTGACCTCGCCGAGGTCGGCCTCCTTGTGCTTGTAGCCCATCGTACCCGTGGCCACCCGCACGGGACCGTAGTCGAGCGTGCCGACCAGAGTGTCGATCTCCGTCTTGAGGCTCGGGTTCGCGAGCTTCTTGGGGAAGCCCCAAAGCTCGCGCCCGCCCGCGATCGGCGGCTCGTCGTTGAGGAACATGCAATGGCTGTAGCCGCCCTTGCGGCCGCGGAAGGAGACGGGAATGACCTGCCCGGTCTCCGTGTAGTCGCCGAATCCCGTCGAATCCGGCATGCGGATGAACTCGTACTTGACGAGCGGCGCCTCGAGCTGAAGCGGCTCGGGGACGACCGCGCGCAGCTTCTCCGGGTCGGTGCGGTAGGTGATGACGAGGAACTCGCGGTTGATGAAGCGATAGGGCCCCGGCGGATAGGCGGGGCTGGTGAGAGGCATCGCGAACGCCTTGCGGCGAATCTCGTCTTCGGTCATGCCTATTCTCCTGATTCCTCAATTTGTCGCGCGAATTTGTCGCGCGATCGGTGGGAGGTGCTGGCGCGCGATGCGTTGTGCTTGCTTGCGGGAAATAGGGGCGCCGGGGGCTCGCGCCAAGGGTGCCGTCACCCCACCTCGTCATGGCACCCTTGCGGCACCGCCTCTGGCCAAGGGGCGCCAACTGTGCTGCACTAGGCGGCCCGAAGACAGCCCGGCGCCCGGCTGCCGCGGATCCTGCGGAAGGCATGGCGAGGCGATCTAGAGCGCGCATGAAAAAAGACACCATCCTCGCCCACAGCGGCCGGGACGAGGCCCGCTTCGAGGGCATGGTCAACCCGCCCGTGTACCGGGCCTCGACGATCCTCTTCCCCACGGTCGCGGCCTACGAGGGCTCGCGCGGCGAGCGCTTCACCAAGCTCCGTTACGGCCGCCTGGGCACGCCGACGACTTTCATGCTGCAAGAGGCGATGGCCGAGCTCGAGGGCGGCTATCGCGCCATGGTGCTGCCCTCGGGCATGGCCGCGATCGCGGCCGCGATCACCGCCTTCGTGGGTTCGGGCGATCATGTGCTGATGGTCGACACCGCCTACACGCCCGCGCGCAACTTCTGCGAGGGCGCGCTCAAGCGCGCGGGCGTCGAGACGAGCTACTACGACCCTCGAATCGGCGGCGGGATCGCCACCCTCATCCGCCCCAACACCCGCCTCGTCTATTGCGAATCGCCGGGCTCGCTCACCTTCGAGGTCCAGGACATTCCGGCGATCGCCCAAGCGGCGCATGCCCGCGGCCTTCCGGTGCTCGCGGACAACACCTGGGCGACGCCTTATTTCTTCCGCGCCTTCGAGCACGGCGTCGACGTCTCGATCCACGCCGCCACCAAATACATCGTCGGCCATTCCGACGTGATGCTGGGCATCATCGTGGCGAACGAGGAGCATTGGCTGAGCGTGCGCACCGCGGTCGCCGACTACGGCTACGCGGCGAGCCCGGACGACTGCTATCTGGCGCTGCGCGGCTTCCGCACCTTGGGCGTGCGCTTGAAGCAGCATTTCGCCAGCACGCTCGAGCTCGCCGCATGGCTCGAGCGCCGGCCCGAGGTGCGCCGCGTCCTCTGTCCCGCCCTTGCCTCGAGCCCGGACCACGCACTCTGGCGCCGCGACTTCGCAGGCGCCTCGGGCCTGTTCGGGGTCGAGCTCCAAGCCGCACCCAAGGCCGCGGTCGATGCGCTCATCGACGGTCTCGCCCTCTTCGGCATCGGCTCGAGCTGGGGCGGCTTCGAGAGCCTCGCGACACCCACCCATCCGGAGAAGTCGCGCACCGCCGTGCCGTTCGAGAGCGCGGGGCCGATGCTGCGCCTGCACATCGGGCTTGAGGACCCGGCTGACCTCATCGCCGATCTCGCCCAGGGCTTCGGGCGTTTCCACGCGGCGAGCGACGGCGCCGCGAGCGCGCGCCGCGCCGGCGAGTGAGTTGACGAGCAAGCTTGACCGAGGAGACGAGGGCCATGTCGCTTCAGGATCAGAGGGCCGAGGCGGTCGTCGAGACCATCGAGCGCGCGCGCGCCACGATCGCGCGCATGGGGCTCAGCCGCGAGGCGCTCGCGCGCATCGCCCCCGAGCTCGTGGCGCTTGCGAGCCGCGGCGAGCTTTTCCCCGCCGAGCAATTCCCGCTCGGCCCCGACGGAGCGAGCAAGGTCTATTACCTGGCCCAGGACCCGAACGGCGAATATGCGATCTATGCCTCGGCGGGTGCCCCGGGCAAGGCGGCGCCGCCGCACAACCACACCACCTGGGCCATCATCTCCGGCGTTCGCGGCACCGAGCATAACGTCGTCTACGAGCGCATCGACAACCGCGCCGTCGAAGGCGAGGGCAAGCTCCGCCATGTGCGCGAGATCCCGGTCCAGAAGGGAAACTCGATCCAGCTCATGCCGGACGATTTCCACACCATCGCGACCGCCGAGCAGGCGTTGCATTTGCATCTTTATGGCCGCAGCCTCGAAGCACTTCCGGAGCGCATCTATTTCAAGGAGCGCACGGGTGGTGCGTACAAGCACTTCCCGGCCAATCCCAACATCACGAGCCCCGTCGTCTCGGCGCGCGAGGTCAAGGCCATGCTGCGCGACGGCGAGGAGCTCGCCCTCCTCGACGTGCGCGAGGAGGGCGCCTTCGGCCAAGGTCACCTGCTTTTCGCCGTCAATCTCCCCTTGAGCCGGCTCGAGTTCCGCTTGAAGGCGCTGGTGCCGCGCCGGCGCGCGCGCATCGTGCTGTGCGACGGCAACGATGGGCTCGCCGAGGTGGGGGCGGCCAAGCTGCGTCGCTTCGGCTACCAGAACGTCTCGCTCATGGCGGGGGGGACCGCGGCCTGGAAGGCGGCCGGCTACGAGCTCTTCAGCGGCGTCTTCGTGCCGAGCAAGGCGTTCGGCGAAGTGGTCGAGCACCGTTGCGGGACACCCAACATCGGCGCCGCCGAGCTCAAGGCCAAGCTCGACGCGGGCGAGGACCTCGTCATCCTCGACAGCCGGCCGATGGACGAGTTCCAAGTCATGAGCATCCCGGGCGGCATCGATTGCCCGGGTGCCGAGCTCGTCTACCGCGTCCACGAGATCGTCAAATCGCCGAAGACACTCGTCGTCGTCAACTGCGCCGGGCGCACGCGCAGCATCATCGGCGCGCAGTCGCTCATCGATGCGGGACTCGAGAACCCCGTCATGGCGCTCAAGAACGGCACCATGGGCTGGCACTTGGCGGGCTTCCCGCTTGCCCGCGGCGAGCATCGCGCAGCACCCAAGCCGGGCCCGGAAGCGCTCGCGAAAGCGCGCGCCGCGGCAGCATCCGTGGCGGACCGCTTCGGCGTGCGCGTGATCGGCGCCGCGGAGCTCGAGCGCTTCAAGGCGGAGGCGGAGCAACACTGCCTCTATCTTCTCGACGTGCGCGACCCCGAGGCCTACCGCGCGGGCCATCTCCGCGGCTGGCGCTCGGCCCCCGGCGGTCAGCTCGTCCAGTCGACCGACAGTTACGTCGGCGTGCGCAACGCGCGCATCGTGCTGATGGACGATGACGGCGTGCGCGCGCGCATGACCGCCTCCTGGCTCGTGCAGATGGATGTGGGCGAGGTCCACGTGCTGGACGAGGGCGCAAGTGCGGGCGAGCGCGTCGCCGGCGCAGAGGGGGTCGAGGTCCTGGGCCTCGAGGGAAGTGCTTGCGAGACGATGACCCCGGAGGCACTTGCCCGCGCGCTCGAGCGAGGCGAGGCGGCGCTCGTCGATCTCGACACCAGCATCGACTATCGCGAGGCCCATATTCCGCAAGCCTTCTGGGCGGTGCGCTCGCGCCTCGCCACGACGCTGCCGAAACTGCCGAAGGCGGCAATGCTCGTGCTGACGTCGGCGGATGGCAGGCTCGCGCGGCTCGCGGCGGCGGAGGCGGCAAAGCTCGCAGCAGGACCGGTCAAGGTGCTGGCGGGGGGTACTGCGGCCTGGCGCGCGAGCGGACGCCCGCTCGAGGCGGGCGATGGGCGCCTCGCGGATACGCCGGACGACGTCTGGACCAAGCCCTATCACCGCGACTTGGGCGTAGAGGAGGCGATGCGGCAGTATCTCACCTGGGAGGTCAATCTCGTCGCCCAGATCGAGCGCGACGGCGACGCGCTGTTCCTTGCCGCACGGCGACCGGCCTGACCGCCTGCCATGAGCGAGGTCGGAGATCTCCTCCTCGATACGGCGGAACGTCTCTTCGCGGATCATTGCGACCGCGCGACCCTCGCGCGCGCGGAAGCGGGCACTTGGCCCGAGGCGCTCTGGGCAGCACTCGAGCAAGCCGGCTTCCCCAAGGCCCTCGTTCCCGAAAGCGCGGGCGGCACAGGCGTTGCCGCCGCCGATGCCTTGGGCCTCGTGCGCAGCGCCGCCAAGTTCTCGGCACCGGTCCCCCTCGCCGAGACGATGTTGGCCGCGCGCGTGCTCGCGGAGGCCGGGCTCGCGGTCCCGGAGGGCCCGCTCGCCATCGCACCGGTCAACCGCCGCGAGCGCTTCACGTTGTCGAGGCAGAGCGGCGGCTGGCGCCTCTCCGGCAAGGCGAGCCGCGTGCCCTGGGCGCGGCACGCAGCAACCCTCGTCCTCCTCGTCGAGGAGGGCAACCGGCCGATGGCGGTCTCCCTCGCCGCCGGCCAGACTGAGCTCACGTGTGGCGCCAACCTCGCGGGCGAGCCGCGCGACGATGTGGCGCTCGACGCGGAAGTGACGGCGGATGCGGTGGCGCCGCTCGAGAGCGGCATCGACCTCGAGCAGCTTTACGCGCTCGGTGCCGCGCTGCGCACGAACCAGATCGCGGGAGCGCTCGCCCGCGCGCTCGAGATCACGGTGCGTTACGCCGGCGAGCGCGTGCAGTTCGGCCGTCCGATCGGCAAGTTCCAGGCGGTGCAGCAGAACCTGGCCGTGCTGGCCGGACAGGCCGCTGCGGCAGCTGCCGCCGCCGACATCGCGGCCGAGGCGGTCGGCGCCGGCATGAGCCCGCTTGCGATCGCGAGTGCGAAGGTACGCGCGGGCGAGGCCGCCGGCCTCGGTGCCGCGATCGCCCATCAGGTCCATGGCGCGATCGGCTTCACGGAGGAATACGCGCTCCAGCTCAGCACGCGGCGGCTGTGGTCGTGGCGCGAGGAGTTCGGCAACGAGGCCGAATGGGCGGGCCTCATCGGCCGGCACGCCGTAGCCCAGGGTGCCGATCGCCTGTGGGCGACGATCACGGGGATCTAGCGAGTACCGCTCAGTAGCAGCCATGCGTCGTCTTAATTGCGCTGACTCCCATCTACCCCTCTCCCGCATGCGGGAGAGGGAGGGACCCATTGCGGAGCAATGGGAGGGTGAGGGACGACACCGACTTCGGGCAATCCCTCACCCTTCCCATCCCTCCGGGACGGGCCCCTTCCCTCTCCCGCAAGCGGGAGAGGGATGCGTTGCCGTACAAATGCGCACGAATGGCCGGCAGCGCTGGCCGGCGGCGTTCCCGCGATGACGGAGGGGGGCCATGACAGCGCGCGGGGGGCGTCCCTCGAAAGCTTCTTCGCGCCCAAGGCGATCGCGGTCGTCGGCGCCTCGCCGGATGCGGGCAAGATCCGCGGCGCCTTGCTGCAGGCGCTCTGCAAGGGCGGCTATGCGGGGCGCATCTATCCGGTCAATCCCAGCTACCAGGAGATCGACGGCCTCGCCTGCTTCCCCTCGCTCGCGGCGATCTCGGCACCGGTCGACGTGGCGCTCATCGCCATTCCGGCGGCGTCGGTGCCGGCGGCGCTCGAGGAATGCGCCGCCGCGGGCGTGCGCCATGCCGTCATCATCTCCTCCGGCTTCGCCGAGGGCGATGCCGCCGACTTGGCCCTCGAGGCGCGTGTGGCTCAGGTCGCGCGCCGCACGTCCATGCGCATCTGCGGGCCCAACGCCGAAGGCTTCTACAACGACTTGGCACACCTCACGGCGACCTTCAGCCCCGCGCTCGAGCCGCGGGCGGCGGAGGAGCCGCTCGTCGCGAATGCGCGGCGCATCGGCGTCGTCGCGCAAAGCGGCGGGGTCGGCTTCTCCTTCTTCAATCGCGGCCGCGCCCTCGGCCTCGCTTTCAGCTCGATCGTCAGCACCGGAAACGAGGCGGACTTGACCGCTTCCGAGTTTTTCGAGCACCTGGTGCGGGATCGCGACACCGCGGTCATTCTCCTCTTCCTCGAGGGCGTGCGCGATCCGGAGCGCTTCGTCGCGGCGGCGCGCGAGGCCGCCGAAAGAGGGAAGCCGGTCGTCATGATCAAGATCGGCCGCTCGCGCGCGGGCGCGCGCGCGGCTGCTTCCCACACCGCCAGCATGGCGGGCCGGCAGGCGGCCTACGACGCCGTCGCCAGGTCGACCGGCCTGATCGCGGCGGGCGATCCCGACGAGGCGCTGGCGATCGCGGCCGTGCTCGCCACCTGCCCCTTGCCCAAGGGCAACCGCGTCGCGGTGGTTACCGTCTCGGGCGGGGCGGGGGCCTGGATGACCGATGCGCTCGCGGCGCGCGGCCTCGAGCTCCCCGAGCTCAGCCAAGAGACGGAGCGCGCCATCGCCGCATGGATTCCCTCCTACGGCTCGAGCCGGAACCCCGTCGACATCACGGCCCAGGCCGTCCATAGCGGCGGCCTCATGCGCGCGATCGAGCTCTTGCACCGCTCGCGCGAGGTCGATGCGATCGTCGTCACCATCTCGCTCGCGAGAGAGAAGCGCATGACGGTCGACACAGACGCGCTGAGACGGGTCGTGGACGCGCAAACCATGCCGGTGCTGTTTTATAGCTACACCCTGCCTTCGGCCCTCGCGTTGAAGGCGCTCGCGGCGAGCGGCGTCGTCATCCATACCGGCCTCAACGAGCTTGCAACGGCCTTGAGTGCCGCCCTCGCGCGCGGCCGCTTCCGCCTGCCCGAAAGACCGCGAGCCGCGCGCAAGCTGCCGAAGAGCGGCGAGATCCGCCGCCAATTGGCCGGCCCCGGCCGAATATTCTGCGAATACGAGGCCAAGCGCGTGCTCGCCGCCCTCGGCCTCGCCGTTCCGCCCGAGCGGCTGGTCAAGAAGGCGGGCGGGCTCGAGCGTGCCGCCCGTGCGCTCGGCTATCCCTTGGCCCTCAAGCTCCAATCGCCCGATCTTCCCCATAAGAGCGAGGCCGGCGGCGTTCGCCTCGGCCTCGGCAACAGCCGCGGCTTGCGCGCGGCCTATCGCGAGATGCTCGAGGCGGCCCGCCGCCATCGCCCCGAGCTCCGCCTCCACGGCGTGCTCGTGCAAAGGATGGCCCCGCGGGGTGTGGAGATGATCGTCGGTGCCGTCAGGGACGAGACGTTCGGCCCGGTTGTCATGGCGGGCGCCGGCGGCATCATGACCGAGCTCTTCCAGGATGTGAGCTATCGGCTCGCCCCGGTCGACGAGGCCACGGCACGGGAGATGCTGCGCGAGCTCAAGTGCGCCCGCCTGCTCGCGGGCTTCCGCGGCGCACCCGCGGCCGACGCCCAAGCCCTCGCCCGGCTCATCGTGCGAATCTCGGCGTTCGCCGCCGAATACAGGACTTCCGTGCGCGAGATCGATCTCAACCCGGTCATCGTCCATGGGGCGGGCGCGGGCTGTAGCATCGTGGATGCCATGATCGTGACGGAGTGAGTTCTTCTACCTCTTCTCCTTTGAGTTCTTCTCCCTCTCCTCCTTCAGGAGGAGAGGGTCGGGGTGAGGAGGCGGCCGGGCGAGACGAGTTATCGCTGGTAAAGGCTCGCTACGCTCGCCCTCCTCACCTTCCCATCGCTGCGCCCGGCGCGCGTAGCGCGCCTCTTATGCATGATGCAGAATAAGCGGGCCTTTGGCCCGCGGGGGTCCCCTCCTCTCCTCCTGAAGGAGGAGAGGACGAAGAACGTTCTCCTCTCCTCCTTCAGGAGGAGAGGCAGAAAGCTTGTTGCCGCGGCCCCCGCACTTGCTATGCTCGGACCCTTCTGCTGAAGAGCGCTCGATGCAAGTCCTGAGCTTCGCCCCGCCGCCACCCTGTCCCGAGGCCGAGACGCTGCGTGGAGAAGTGCGCGAGCTCCTCGCGCGCGAGCTCGCGGGGCGCAGCGCCGAGGCGCGCGCCGTCTCCTGGAGCGGCTTTGATCCCGAGTTCAGCCGCAAGCTCGGCCGGCACGGCTGGATCGGCATGACCTGGCCCAAGCGCTACGGCGGGCACCAGCGCAGTGCGCTCGAGCGCTATGTCGTCCTCGAGGAGATGCTCGCCGCGGGCGCGCCCGTCGGCGCCCATTGGGTCGCCGACCGGCAAAGCGGCCCTCTCTTGCTGCGCTTCGGCAGCGAGGCGCAGCGCCGGGCCATCCTGCCGCGGATCGCCGCCGGCGAGTGCTATTTCTGCATCGGCATGAGCGAGCCGGATACCGGCTCCGACCTCGCCTCGGTGCGCACCCGCGCCGTCGCCGCGGACGGCGGCTATCGCGTGAACGGCACCAAGGTCTGGACCACGCGGGCCCATCAGGTCCATTACATGATTCTCTTCTGCCGCACCGCTCAAGCGAGCGAGGCCGACCGCCACGGCGGGTTGAGCCAATTCCTGGTGGACCTCAAGACGCCCGGCATCAAGGTGCGGCCGATCCGCAACCTCGCCGGCCAGCATGACTTCAACGAGGTGGTGTTCGAGGACGTGCTCCTGCCGGCGGATGCGCTCATCGGCGGGCTCGGCGACGGCTGGCGCCAGGTGACGAGCGAGCTCGCCTTCGAGCGCAGCGGACCGGAGCGCTTCCTCTCCTCCTTCACCTTGCTCGTCGAGCTCGCGCGCGCATTGGGTCCGGAGCCCTCCGAGCGCGCGGCGTTGGCACTCGGCCGCATCATGGCGCATATCGTGACGCTGCGGCGCCTCTCGCGCTCGGTCGCCGGCATGCTGCAGGCGGGGGCCGACCCGGCGTTGCAGGCGGCCGTGGTCAAGGATCTCGGCACGCTGCTCGAGCAGGAAATCCCCGAGGTGGCGCGCCAGCTCGTCGCGTGCGAGCCCGCCACGGAATCGACCCAGGCCTTCTCGGCGGTGCTCGCGCAGGCCATCCTCCACGCGCCCTCGTTCTCGATCCGCGGCGGCACGCGGGAGATCCTGCGCGGCATCATCGCCCGCGGGCTCGGGCTCAGATGAGGCCCAAAAGCGGAAGGGAGGGACAGGCGATGGCGCAGGCGCCGGTGCTGTACGCTGAAGAGGGTGGGATCGTAACGCTCACCTTGAATCGCCCGGAGACCCGCAACGCGATCACGGACAATGACATGATCGACGCGCTCGTCGACGCCGTCGAGCGCATGAACGCCGACATGAGCGTTCGCGTCGCCATCCTGACCGGCGCGGGCACGGCCTTCTGCTCGGGCGGCAACTTGAAGCGCATGGCCGCGCGCGCGGGACCGGGTGCCGAGCCGCCCGTGCAATCGCGGCGCTGGTACAAGCTCGGCATCCACCGCATCCCGCTCGCCTTCGAGGCCCTCGAGGTGCCGGTCATCGCCGCGGTGAACGGTCCGGCGATCGGGGCCGGTTGCGATCTCGCCTGCATGTGCGACATCCGCATCGCGGGCGAGAGCGCGCGCTTCGCCGAGAGCTTCGTCAAGCTCGGCATCATCTCGGGCGACGGGGGTGCCTGGCTGCTGCCGCGCATCGTCGGCTTCTCCAAGGCGAGCGAGATGACCTTCACCGGCGATCCGATCGATGCCAAGGAGGCGCTCGCCTGCGGGTTGGTCTCGAAAGTGACGCCCGACGCCGAGCTCCTGCCGGCGGCCGGCGCACTCGCGGCTCGCATCGCCGCCAATCCGCCGCACGCGATGCGCATGACGAAACGCCTGCTCTATGAGGGCCGGCACATGCGGCTCTCGAGCCTTCTCGAGCTCGCCGCGGCGCTGCAGTCGCTCGCTCATACGACGGCCGATCACAAGGAGGCGGTGACCGCCTTCCTCGAGAAGCGCCCGCCGAAATTCAAGGGAGACTAGCGGATTCGTCTCTGCGGCGGCCGCAGAGAAAATCCGCCTTGGGGAGCAGGGTCATGAGCGAAGCGGGGAGTCCTGTTGCCATCGTCACCGGCGGAGCGCGCGGCATCGGGCGGAGCTCGGCGCTGGCACTCGCCGGGCGCGGCTACGACGTGGCCCTCGTAGACCTTTTGCTGCCCGAGATGAGGGAGACGGCGGGTGCCATCGAGGCGCTGGGGCGGCGCGCCTCTGTCCACGAGGCCGACGTGCGGCACTTCGAGCTCGCGCGCGCGACCGTCGAGCGCATTCACGCTACCTGGGGCCGCGTCGATTTCCTTCTCAACAACGCAGGCGCGCCGATGCCCAAGGGCATCCTCGAGATCAGCGAGGAGGAGTTCGATCGCACCATCGCCGTCAACCTCAAGAGCTGCTTCAACTGGTGCAAGGCGGTGGCGCCGATCATGCTTGCGCAAGGGCGCGGCCGCATCGTCAGCATCTCCTCGCTCAGCGCCTATTCGGGGGGTGTGACCAGCGCCGTCAGCAAGTTCGCCTACGCCGCGGCCAAGGCCGGCATCCTCGGCATGACCCGGGCCTTGGCCAAGGAGCTCGGACCTCAGGTCGCGGTCAATGCGATCTGCCCGGGCGTCATCGTGACCGAGCTCACCAAGAGCCTGGTCGAGCCGCGCGCGGGCGAGCTCGTCAAGGGCATAGCGCTCGGCCGCCTCGGCGGCCCCGAGGATGTGGCGCAACTCGTCGCCTACCTCGCCACGGCCGAGCCGAGCTTCATGAGCGGACAAGCCTTGATCCTCGACGGCTTTCAATGGGTCGCGTGAGGCTGCAGCACAGGAGGAGGTGCCCTATCGCCCTTGTGAGGGGGGCGCATTCTCGGCACAATGCCAAGCGGGACAGAGCGCGCTCTGAGGAAGGAACGCTATAACATTATAACATAGAGAGGAGGGGAAGATGGTCGCCGCATTCCGGGGGGAGGGCGAGCACGCCGGCGGGTCGTCGAAACAGGCCGTCGCGGCGGCGGTGATCGGCAATGTGCTGGAGTGGTACGATTTCTCGGTTTATGCCTTCGTCGCCACCACCATCGCGAAGACGTTCTTCCCGCAGGGCGGCGTAGCGGCACTTCTCAACACTTTCCTCGTCTACGGCATAGGCTTCCTCGCGCGCCCGCTCGGCGGCATCCTGATCGGACGCTACGGCGACGTGCGCGGCCGCAAGGCGGCCCTCTTGCTCACCATCTTCCTCATGGCATCGGGCACGGTGCTGATCGGCGTCATTCCCAGTTACGCCTCGATCGGCTTCCTGGCCCCGCTTCTCCTGGTGGTGGCGCGCCTGACGCAGGGCTTCTCGGCGGGCGGAGAATGGGGCGGGTCGACCGCCTTCATCGTCGAGTGGGCGCCCGAGAAGCGGCGCGGCTTCTACGGCAGTTTCCAGCAATCGAGCGTCGTGGGCGGCATCGTGCTCGGCTCCGGCATCGCCGCACTGGTCAGCACGCTCTTGACGAGTCAGCAGATGGACGATTGGGGCTGGCGCGTCCTCTTCCTCTTGGGCGGCATCCTGGGGCCGGTCGGCCTCTACATGCGGCGCAACATCGAGGAGACGCCAGCCTATCGGCGCGTGGCGCGCGAGCCGGCACCCGCGGCTCGGCCAGGCGCGCTCTCGCCCTTCTGGCTCGCCGCGCGCGCCTTCGGCTTCACCATCAATTGGACCGTGATCTTCTACATCTTTCTCGCTTACATGCCGACCTTCGCGCAGAAGTTCCTGCACATCGGGCGCACCGACTCGCTTTGGTCGAATACGATCGGCGTGGTGGTGCTTATGGCGGCAATCCCCCTCATGGGGCATCTCTCCGACCGTTACGGCCGCAAGCCTTTTCTTCTGCTCTGCTGTGCCGCCTTCATCGTGCTGCCGTACCCGATCTTCGCCATGATGCTGTCGGGCGTGTCGCTTCCCGTCTTCGTCCTGGTGCAGATCGTGATCGGCCTCATGATCTCGCTCTTCTCCGGTCCGGGCCCGGCGGCGATCTCGGAGATTTTCCCGACGCGGGTGCGCTCGACCTGGATGACGAGCGGCTATGCGCTCGCCGTCGCGATCTTCGGCGGCTTTGCTCCCTTCATCGCCACCTGGCTCATCGACCAGACCGGCAGCCCGATAGCACCCGTCTACTACGTGATGGCGGCGGCGCTGGTGAGTGCCATCGTCATCGCTTATCTGAAGGAAACCGCACACGAGCCGCTCGGCTAAGGAGGACGTCATGAACGTACAAGCTCCCGCTCTCGAACCCTGGCAGTGGCCGGAGGAGCATTGGCGCAAGCTCGTGGGCCGCGTGCGCGCGGGCCGGGCGTTCAGGCCAAAGGCGTGGAAGGACGGCGCCCGCTGCGCCGTCGCCCTCTCGTTCGACTCCGATCATGAGACGAACGAGCTGAGGGACGGCGGCAAGTCGATCGGGCGGCTTTGCTGGGGACAATACGGCAACCGCGTGGGCGTGCCGCGCATCCTCAAGATCCTCGAGAAGCACGGCGTCAAGGCCACCTTCTATGTGCCCGCCGTCTCGGCCCTCATCTACCCCGACGAGCAGCGCCGCGTCGTGGCCGAAGGGCACGAGATCGGCATCCACGGCTGGATCCACGAGCTCAACTCGGTGCTGCCCTACGACGCGGAGCGCGATCTCATGCTGCGCTCGGCGGACACGCTCGAGAAGGTGAGCGGCGTGCGCCCCATAGGCCTCAGGACGCCGTCATGGGACTTCAGCCCGAATACGCTGCGCATCGAGAAGGAGATGGGCCTCGCCTACGATTCCTCGCTGATGTCGGACGAGGACTGCTACGAGCTCGTGATGGACGGCGAGCCGACGGGGATCGTCGAGCTCCCGGTCGAATGGGTGCGCGACGACGCGGTCTATTTCATGATGCACCGCTTCCAGCAGCTCAGGCCCTACACCCCGCCCCAGGACGTCTTCGAGATCTTCCGCCGCGAGTTCGACGCGGCCTACGAGGAGGGCGGGGTCTTCCAGCTCACCATGCACCCCCACATCATCGGCTACCGCTCGCGCCGCTGGATCATCGAGGAGCTCATCCGCCACGCGCGCGCGCGCCCCGGCGTCTGGTTCGCCACCCACGCCGAGGTGGCGCTGTGGGCGAAGCAGCACGCGGCGTAGCTGACTGCCCTCTCCCGCTTGCGGGAGAGGGAACATAGGCGTGATGCGCGCAGCCGCAGAGCAGCGCCACGCCGGCTCGCCACGCCGGCTCTGTGAACCGCCTTGCCGGGTGCCCGGGGAAGGCGGATAGTGGCGCTCACGATCGCGTGGGTGCTCGCGAGGGAAGTCCGGCCGGAGAAGCCGGGGAAGTGCTCGCGGCCGAGGGAGGATTTGACGATGAAACGCAGGCGATTTCTCGAGGCGAGCGCTGCTGCGTCTGCGCTTGCCGCCTTGGCGCCGGCCGCCATCTCGCGCGCGCGCGCGGCAGAGGCCGCGGACGTAGAGGCGGCCAAGAAGGAGGGGCAGGTCAGCTGGTATACCGCGCACTTCGACACGCAGACGGCCGAAGGCGTGGGCAACGCCTTCATGAAGAAATATCCCGGCATCAAGGCGAATGTGTTCCGCAGCACCGCGCAGGTCATCTATCAGCGCCTGAGCCAGGACATGCGCGCGGGCGTTGCCGAATGCGACGTGTTCAGCTCGACCGACGTGGGACACTACATCCATCTCAAGCCGACCGGCGTGTTCCTGCAATGGACGCCGCCCAACGCCGCGAACGTGGTAGCCGCCTTCAAGGAGCTCGATCCGGACGGGCA
>Ga0116217_10002795_pt1 | contig 16117 bp, 18 predicted proteins | sample Sb_taG_6_FD_89697 | JGI IMG/M metagenome (GOLD analysis project Ga0116217, IMG submission 89697) | Peat soil microbial communities from Weissenstadt, Germany - Sb_50d_4_PS metaG | ecosystem: Environmental > Terrestrial > Soil > Wetlands > Peat | place: Germany: Weissenstadt | collected 2010-09-21 | reverse complement strand
CAGCGCCCAGATCGACTGGGCGCTGCGCACCTGCGGATCGAGCAGCAGCTCCGGGCGCCGCCAGAAGGCCTCGAAGAACCCGTCCGTGCAGTCGCCCGGCGTGGGAATCGCCTCCACACGCGTGCGTCCGCCCAACGCGGCCGCCACGCGGTCGACCGCGGGAAAGCGCGCCATCTCCCTGGCGACGCCCTCGCGCAGGAACTCCAGCTGCCAGGCGGGCAGGTGCTCGAGCTCGAATGTGAACACGACGACCGGCCCACGCGCAACCCGGCGCAGCTCGGCCAGGCCGGTGTCGGGAGAGTCCCAGTGATGAATCGTCACGCAGGCCATCGCCGCATCGACCGCGTTGTCGTCGAAGGGCAGCGCCTCGGCCCGGGCGGCGATCGCGGGAGCGGCGCCCGCCGGTCGCTGGGCTCGCATCGTGGCGCTCGGCTCGACGGCCAGCACCCAGCGATCGCCGGGCTCATACGAGCCGGCGCCGGCGCCCACGTTGAGCACCGTGCGCGCGTCGCCCAGCGACGCGTGGATGCGCTGCGCGATACGCGGGTCTGCGCGGCGATGGCGCGCGTAGGTGCGCCCATGGCGCTCGTAATCGACGAGGCCCCCCACCCGGCCCTCGCTAGCGCGCTCGCGCGATCGCGCCATCCGAGGCGGCGAGGCGCGCATCGACGATCCGGCACATGCGCCATCAGTATGCCTGCCAACCCATCTTGCGGGTTCGCCCGGATGCAGCGCCTCGGTGGGCGGTCAGACTTGGCCGATGCGCCTCATGTCCGATCCTCCTCGCCAGCTCGCATGCGCCCCGCGCGATGCAGGGTCCGGCGAGCGCACGACGAGCGCGCCGGTCATCCAGGTCCACGCCCTGCGCAAGTCCTACGGCGAGCACGAGGTCATCCGCGGGATCGACATCGAGGTCCGCCGGGGAGAGATCTATGCCTTCCTCGGTCCCAACGGCGCGGGCAAGACGACCACCGTGGAGATCCTCGAGGGCTACCGCTCGCGCGACGGCGGCGAGGTGAGCGTGCTGAACGAGGATCCCGCCCACGCGGGCAGCCGCTGGCGCGCGCGCATCGGCCTGGTGTTGCAGTCGTGCATGATGCCCGCCGAGCTGACCGTGCGCGAGCTGGTCGAGCTGTATGCCGGCTACTACCCGCATCCGCGCCCCGCCTCCGAGACGATCGAGCTGGTCGGCCTGGCCGACAAGCGCGACGCGCGCACCAAACAGCTCTCGGGTGGGCAACTGCGCCGCCTGGACGTCGCGCTGGCGCTGATCGGCGACCCCGACCTGGTGTTCCTGGACGAGCCGACCACCGGCTTTGATCCGTCCGCGCGCCATCACGCCTGGGAGGTTGTGGCGAACCTGCGCGCGCTCGGCAAGACGATCTTCTTGACCACGCACTACATGGACGAGGCGCAGGCGCTGGCCGACCACGTTGCGGTGATCGTGGCCGGGCAGATCGTCGCCCAGGGCACGCCGGCGACCCTGGGGGCCGCGACCACGCCGTCAGCGACATCTCCTTCACCCTGCCCGCGACCACGTCCGCCGCCGAGCTCCCGGCCGAGCTCGCTGCGATTGCTCGACAGCGCGACGACGGTCGCATCCACGTCGGCGCGCGCGAGCCCGCGCGAGCGTTGCACGAGCTCACCGGGTGGGCGCTGGCGCGCGGCGAACCGCTGTGCGACCTGACCGTCGGGCGCCCAACACTCGAGGACGTCTACATGCAGCTCACCGACGGCCAGGAGGGCCTGTGATGAGGGGCTGGCGATTGTTCGCGCATCAGTTCCACACCGACCTGCTGCGCTTCTGGCGCAACCCCCAGTCGCGCTACTTCACGGTCGCGCTGCCGATCGTCTTCCTGGTGATCTTCGCCAGCCTGTTCAAGGGCACGACCGTCGTGGACGGGCAGCGCATCGGCATGACGACCTTCTACGTCCCCGGGATCATGACGCTGGGGATCATCTCCGCGTCGTTCGTCAACCTCACCCAGGTGATCGTCACCCAGCGCGAGAACGGGGAGTACAAGCGCCTGCGTGGCACACCACTGCCCGCCGGCTTCGTGATCGCCAGCCGTGCCGTGGTGGGCGTGGTGATCGCGGTGGTCATGTCCGCGCTGCTGCTGCTCATCGGCAGGTTCGCCTACAACGTGCGCGTCCCCGAATCGACCATGGTGGGGCTCGTGATCGCGGTTATCGTCGGCGCGGCGGCCTTCTCCTGCATCGCCTTCGCGGTGGCCACGTGGATAACCAGCCCTGAAGCGGCCGCGCCCACGACCAACCTGACCGTGCTGCCCCTGTATTTCATCTCGGGGGTGTTCGTCAGCGACAGCATCATCCCCCACTTCCTGCGCGACGTTGCCACGGTCTTTCCCATCCACCACCTCGATGAAGCGATCCTGCGGCCGGTCATCCACACGCACGGCAGCGGCATCGCGGGCAGCGACCTGTTGATCGTCGCCGCCTGGGGCGTGGCCGCGCTGCTGATCGCCACGCGCACGTTTCGCTGGTCGCCGCTGGCCGATTGAGCCGACTGGGCGGCGAAGCAGCAGTTTCTAGCCAGATCTGCGCTCGCTCGTACATTCGTCCGTTTTCCTTGCGTTTGGCGCGAGGCGCTTGCGCGCGCATGCCCTCGCCGTGCACACTGCCCGCTCGATCAACCAACCGAAAAGGCAAACCCGTCGCGAGGCGGGGGCGCAAAGTCAGGGGTCTCCCGCGAGATAGCCCGGCCGCCACGACGCCAGGGAGGGCCATCTTGCTCCTGCATCCGTCGTACCGCAACTGCGCCACAGCCGACCAGTCACAACGCCATGCGCCGCTCCCACGAGACGCCCGCTGGCAAGACGCGAGAGGCTTCACGCTGATCGAACTGCTGATCGTCTGCCTGATCGTGTCGATCCTCGCCGCGATCGCAATTCCGATGTTCCTGGGCCCGCAGGAAAACGCAGTGAGCGCGCAGGCAAAGTCGCTGGCGGGCAGTGCGGCGACGGCCGTTGAGGCCTACGCCGCCGACAACCAGGGCAGCTATGAAGGGCTGACGCCGAGCGCCCTGCACCAGCAGGAACCGGATATCGACGTCACCAAAAGCACCAGCGATGCCTTCATCAGCCGCGCGAAAGGCACCAACTCCGGTTACACGCTCACCGCCAAGGCGACCAACGGCGACGAATTCACGATCACCGACACCACCGGCGAAATGAAGCGCACGTGCGTGAGCACGCTCACCCCGACCGGCTGCGCCGGCGCCAAGACATCGACCTGGTAGGCGCTCCACGCAGGGCCCCGACGCAGCTCTGCGCGAAACTCATCGCCATCATGATGGTCACGGTGCCTGCATCAAACGCCCCGACCCTCGGGCCCGCTCGCGCACTGGCCAGGCGAGCGTTCCGCGACGGGCGCACGCGCACGATCGCCTTCGCGTACGTGTTCGCCCTCTATGCCTACATCCAACCGGTCGGCTTCCGCCACTCCTACCCCACGCTGACCGGCCGGCTCGCCTTCGCTCACAGCTTTGCCGACAACGACGCCCTGCGCCTGTTCTACGGCTACCCCTTCAACGCGGTGACGGTCAGCGGCTACAGCGCCTGGCGGGTCGGTGGCACGCTGGCGATCGCAGCGGCGATCTTCGGCGTGCTGGCCGCCGTGCGGACGATGCGCACGGAGGAGGACGCGGGACGGACCGAGCTCGTGCTCGCCGGCCCGATCGGACGCCAGGCGGCGCTGCTGTCGGCGATGGCGGCGATCGGGTTCGCCATCGTCATCCTCTGGATCGCCGAGTCCGCGGGGTTTGTGGCGGGGGGCCTGTCGGCGGGCGGTTCTGCCTACCTGGCCTTGGCCACAACCTCCGTCGTGCCGGTGTTCGTCGGCGTGGGCGCGCTCGCGAGCCAGTTGGCGCCCACGCGGCGGGTGGCGCTCGAGCTCGGCAGCGCCACCGTCGCAGTGTTCTTGGCGTTGCGGGTGATCGCCGACACCTCCGCGGGATCGAGCTGGCTGCGCTGGGCCACGCCGCTGGGGTGGGCCGAGGAGCTGCGCCCGTTCACCGGCCCGCGCCCGCTCGTCCTGTTGCTGCCGATCGCAGCGAGCGTGCTGGCGCTGGCGCTGGCCGGGCGGATCGCGCTTGGCCGCGACGTCGGCACCGGCGTGCTGCCGGCGCGTGACAGCGCCCAGCCGCGGCTGCGCCTGCTGTCGTCCCCCAGCGCCCAGGCGCTGCGCTCCGAGCGTGCCAGCGTGATCTTCTGGGGCGTCGGCATCGGAGCGTTCGCGTTGATCCTTGGCATGGTCTCGGCGAGCATTTCCTCGGCGGGGATCTCGGCGAGCATTCGCAAGGAGATAGCCAGGCTCGGCACCGGCTCAATCGCAACGCCAGCCGGGTACATGTCGTTCGTGTTCATCTTCTTCGTGCTCGCGGTCAGTCTGTTCGCCTGCGCGCAGATCGGCGCGGCCAGGGAGGAGGAGGCGGCAGAGCGGCTCGAGACGCTGCTGTCGCTGCCGGTCAGCCGCTCCAGGTGGCTCGGCGGGCGCCTGGCGCTGGCGACGCTCGCGGCAGTAGCGCTGTCGGCGCTGGCCGGCCTGCTGGCCTGGGCGGGGGCCGCTTCCCAGGGCGTGGGCATCGGGTTGCCCCAGATGCTCGAGGCCGGGGCCAACTGCCTGCCGGTGTCGCTGCTGTTTCTCGGGCTCGCCGCGCTGGCCTACGCCACCATCCCCCGAGCGAGCGCAGGCATCGCCTACGGCCTGGTGACGCTGGCCTTCCTGTGGCAGCTGGTCGGGTCGCTGTTGGGCGTGCCCAAATGGCTGGTCGAAGTGACCCCGTTCGCGCACGTCGGACTGGTGCCCACGCAGGCCTTCCGCGGTGGCGCCGCGGCGATCATGGTCGCCATCGGTCTGATGGCCGCGGCCGCTGCCCTGGCCGCGTTCAGGCGCCGCGACCTGCTGGGCAGCTGAGACGCGCCGACTGGGCGTCGATCACGCCGGACATATGTCCTGTGGCGCTTTCCACGGCTGCGCTGAGCTCGACCATGCTGACGTCGAGCGCGTTGGCGAGCAGGCGCACGGTGTCCCAACCGGGAGCGGTCCTGCTCAGCTCGATCCGAGAGACCGCGCTGACGGTGATACCTGCACGAAACGCCAGCTGTTGGAGCGTGAGCCCACGCTCCTCGCGCATGCGCCGCAGGGTGCCGGCCAACACCCGGTCGGGCGTCGCTTCGCGGCTCATGTCCGCTGGGACCACGTTTCCGCGTGCGGCGAGGGCCTGCGCTCGACAGGCACAGACAAGCCGTCCACGAGCTCGTCGATGCTGACGCTGAGACCGTCCGCGAGGATCAGCAACGTGGTCAGGCGCGGCTCGACCGCTCCCTGCTCGATTTTCCCGATCTCGGTGCGGTGGAGCCCGGTGGCGTAGGACAGCTGTTCCTGGGAGCAGCGAGGCCTTTTGGCGAGCCGCACGCGACGAACGTTGGCGCCGAAGCCGTGGAGAAACCGTGCGAGCTCGGCCTTGTAGGCGTCCATCGTGCTCATCGCCCCACTGTTGCCACCAGCAGAGAGAAAAGCGACATATGTCCATCAGCCACTCGCCTGAGTGCCCGACGCTCGGGTGGCACTTGACCAACCGCCTGACGATTGTCTGCATCACAGCCGAATCCCCGGCCCGGATTCGCGATGGTCAGCGATCGGGTCGAGTACATACGAACATATGTTCGCACAAAGCTCGACGCGTTGAGGCGCTAAGCGAGCCGGCCGAGCGCCTCCGCTACGCTGCGCTACGCGGCGTTCTAACCGTCGGCGTTGACGCGCTCGATCAGCTCGGCCAGCACCGACTCGGCATCGCTGTTGGCCACCTGGCAGGTCCCCGCCGCCTCGTGTCCGCCGCCACCGTAGGAGAGCATGAGCGCGCCCACGTCGGTCCTACTGGATCGATCGACGATCGACTTGCCCATGGCGAACACGGTGTTCTGCTGCTTGAGACCCCACAGCACGTGAATCGAGAGGTTGCAGTCGGGGAACAGCGCATAGATCATGAAGCGGTTGGTCGGGTGGATGACCTCGTCCTTGCGCAGGTCGAGCACGACGAGGGTGCCATGGACGGTCGACCTCGCCTGCAACTGCTCCTGCGCGGCGACGGCATGCTCGCGATACAGCGTTACCCGCTCGACCACGTCGGGCATCTCGAGCACCTCCTCCACGCTGCACTCCAGGCAGGCGTCGATCAGCTGCATCATCAGCTGATAGTTGGAGATGCGAAAGTCGCGAAAGCGCCCGAGGCCGGTCCGCGGGTCCATCAGGAAGCTGAGCAGGATCCAGCCGGTGGGTGTCTTGATCTCATCGACCGAGAAGAGCGCGCTGTCGGCCTTGTCGACGGCCTCCATGAGCGGCTCGGTGACCTGGGTGAAGCGTTCGGCGCCGCCGAAGTAGTCATAGACCACGCGCGCCGCCGACAGGGCGCCAGGGATGATGATGTGGTTGTCGGCGCCGCCGTCGGCCAGGCGCAGAGTCTCGCTCTCGTGATGGTCGAAGGCCAGGCGCACGCCGGGGACGTAGGGGAGGTTGGTCGTGATGTCGCGATCGTTCAGCTCGACGAGGCCGTCCTGCATGTCCTTCGGGTGCACGAACTTGATCTCGTCGAGGATGCCGAGCTCTTTGAGCAGGGCTGCGCAGACCAGCCCGTCGAAGTCGCTGCGGGTGACCAGGCGACACTTCTCCATGGTGATTGTTGCCATCGGCGCTTGCGCTCCTTGCTTGTGAGCTACCTGCCCCATTCGTCGGCAGGTGGGCGCCGTTCCTGAACCGCTGGTAGCGTTGTCGCATGATTATCTCGACGATGAACGACCTCCCTGGGTATGAGGTCGAGGAGGTTCTCGGCGAGGTTTTCGGCCTGACCGTCCGCTCACGCAACCTCGGCTCGCAGATCGGCGCCGGGCTGAAGTCGCTCGTTGGCGGCGAGCTGAAGGGCATGACCAAGATGCTCGCGGCGGGTCGTCAGGACGCGGTCGACCGGTTGGTTGCGGAGACCGAGGCCAAGGGCGGCAACGCGATCATCGCGTTTCGCTTCGACACCTCCGAGCTCGGCTCGGTATGGACCGAGATATGCGCCTACGGCACAGCGGTGAGGGCACGCAAGCTCTGACCAACGCCGTGGTCGAGGCGAGCGTGCCCCCACGATGCTCAGCGGCGTTCATCTGTCTTGTTCTCCCGCTCCGCGGAACGCAGGCGCGCCTCAGAGCCTTTGTGCCTGCGCTCGAGTTCCCGCAGGCGGGTACTGCTCGTCAGGCGCGCGCCGTGTGTCTTTGCCTGATACAGCTGGTAGCGCTCGCGGTGGTAGCGAGCTTCTGCCTTCAGCTCCTCGATTCGTCCTGAGCTGATCATCGCGACGACCCGGCTGCTCGCGTCGTCCGGACGATCGCCCGCGGCACCGACAGCACATAGAGAGTCATGGCCTTCCCTTCCACCGGCTGAGCCGGCGCCGCGCGAGCTGGTCGCGCGCTCCTACCGGCCTTGAGGCGGGCGGTCGGCCTCCCGTGCCAGCCTGGCTGGGGCGTCAACTCCAGATAGCCAGCATCACTGACTGTAGCGCGCTTTGGGTTCGACCCTTTCGAAGAATGGCGCAGCGACCGGGCGCGCTCCAAGGCGCGATGCTCGTCCGGCGGATCTATTTCACGGGGACGGTGACGTCGCCTTTCTGTTTGAGAAGCTCGCTCCAGGTCTCGAACTTCATGCAGAAGCGACCGCCGAGTCCGAACTGAGCGCCCCAGCTGTTCCAGAACCAAACGAGTTCATTGGGCTCATCGATCTCGTCTGCGACGATCTCGTGACCGCCCCGCACTGTCGCTCCTGCGGTCAGTTCTACAAGGCCACTCGCTGGGTCGGGAGCGTCGAAGCTGGTGTACCAATTGATCCCGGTGATGACCGGCGAGAGCACCAAGGCCGCAAGCGCGTGGTCGATGCCGAAGGCGTGTTTGTAGGAAGAGATGAGCCCAAGCTGCTTGGCGGCCTTACATACCATCACGCCACTACCGCCAGGATCGTTTGGAGGATAGGGATCTCCCTCCAGCTTGGTCTCGACTTCGTAAAGGCGGACGGCGTCGCTCTCATGGAGGGGCGTCCCGCCGCCGAAGAACGGTTGCGAGTTGAGCGCACCACAGAGAGCATTGGCGGTGCAAGATCCGAGTTCGCCCTGGTTGAGCGGAAGGCCTGTGGCCTGATGCTTGACGCTGACCACTTTCGGCGCACGCGGCGCCGAGAAGTCACGCGAGCGCGGGTCGTGGTGGACGTGGCGGCCGAGACGCCCTGGAGGGGGCTGCTCTGGCAGATGAACCCTGATGATGTCGTCCGGTGCCATGGCTGTCCTTTTAGATCGGATTGTGGGATTGGCGAGTGCCTACCACGAATTACTTGCAGATATTCGATCAGCGGACCACCTAGGCTTGGACAGCCCCATAGCCCAATTCTGGACTTCGGCGGTTAAGCGGATCAAGCGGCGATCGGAACTGTGACTCGACCTGAGATCCGGCGGGGCGAGAGGCTGCGCGTTTCAGGTCAGTCGACGAGCAGCACGAGCTTGCCACGCACGTGGCCGCCTTCGCTGAGCCTGTGAGCCTCGGCGATCTGCTCTAGCGGGAACGTGCGCGCAACCGGCAGCGAGAATCGCCCAGCCTCGATCAGCTCGCCGATCTCACCAAGGGCATACCAGGCGCGCTTGGAGTCCGGGCCGCCGGTCATCCTCACCCCCGTCTCCTGTGCGCCCTGATAGTCGGCGATCGTCACCACACGCTCGGGGCTGCCGGCCAGCTCGACCAGCGCCGGCAGCGCTCCGCCGCCGGCGTCGTCGATCGCGCGGTCGACCCCCTCGGGCGCCAGCGCGCGGACTCGCTGCACCAACCCATCGCCGTAGGTGGTCGGTTCGGCGCCGAAGGACCGCAGATAATCGTGGTTGGCGCTGCTGGCTGTACCGATCACCTTCGCCGCCCCGCGCTCGCACGCGAGCTGCACGGTGCTTATGCCGACCGCGCCCGCGGCACCATTGACGAGCACGGTCTGCCCGTCGCCGACGTCCAGCAAGTCGAGCGTGCGCGCGCCCGTCTCGACCGCCACAGTCAGCGCCGCGGCGGCAGCGAAGTCCAGTGACGGCGGGATGCGTGCGTAGTGCTCGAGCAGGGCGAAATCAGCAGCACCATTGCCCCCCACCACAGAGCCGAAGACCTCATCGCCGACGTTCACGCCGCTGACGCCGTCGCCAACCTCGTCGACGACACCGGCGACCTCCAGACCGGTGCCCCGAGGCAGATCTCCCCCCATCAGGCCCTGGCGAAACTTCCAGTCGACGGGGTTGACGCCGACGGCCTTGACGGCCACGCGAATCTGGTCAGCGCCCGCATGTGACTCAGCTACGTCAACGGACACGAGCACCTCCGGCCCGCCGAAGCTGTCGAACTGGATCGCTCTCATCGCCTCACCGATCGTTCCAACACTGTGGCCAGCAGAGCGTAGCCGGATGGTCGAGTTCCCTTGGTCACGCGTCGAACCAGCGAGCGCGGCGACTCGAACCGAACCGCTCCTTCTGTGCCATCTGCTCCGCAGAAGGCGCGTTGAACGTGCCCGTTTTGGTCGGACCGGACAGGAAGTCGATATCGACGCTGCCGATACGTCCCTGACCGAACTCGATGTAGCAGGTGCCCCGCCCGAGGTGACGACCAGGCGGCTGGCCGCCTCTGAGCTGGGAAACGATCGTCTGCGCGACGACCCGAGCGGCGCCCTCGGCGAAGACGCCGGCCTTCGGGACTCCTGCAGTCGCTACATCCCCGACGGCATAGACGCCCGGATACCGCGTCGCCAGGGTGGCGGAGTCGACGGGTATGTAGCCATCCTCGGTCATGCCGCTCGAGATCACCACGTCGGGCGCGCGATGCTTGGGGACGCCGAGGAAGAGGTCAAAGGGCAACTCACTGTTGTCATCGAGCACAGCCAGACTGCGCGAGCGATCGAGCGCGGCGACCCGCCGCCCGCTGAGCAGCTTGATGTTGCGAGCGGCGAACTCACGTTCCAGCGCCGCCGACGTCTCCGGTGACGGCGGCACGGGCGTGCCCAGCGGCATCACGATCGAGATCTCGCAGGCATCCCGCACGCCGCGCGCGGTCAGCTCGTCGTCGAGCATGAGCGCGCACTCGCTGGGAGCGGGCGGACACTTGAAGGGAGCGCCGCATATCCCGATCACGGCATGACCGCGCGAGAACGTCGGGATGATGCCGGCGAGCCGTTCGGCGCCGGCCACCGAGTAGAACTCGTTGCCAGCCTCCGCGAGCCCGGGAGTCGCGTCCATGTCGTAGTCGGCGCCAAGCGCGATCACGAGCACATCCGCCTCGTGAGTCCCTGCATCGGTGACCACCGTTCGCGCGTCCGGGTCGATCGCGGTGACTGTCTCGCGCAATGCCCGCACCCCGGGTTTGGCGATATCGCGGTGATACATGCGCACCGAATCGGGTGCGGCGCCGCGGAACATGATGTCGAGCTTGGAGAACCCGAACACGAAGGCGTCGGACTTGTCGATCAGCGTGACGTGAGCGTCCTCGCCGAGCGTCTCCGAGAGCGTCGTGCAGAGCTCCAGGCCGCCAAAGCCTGCGCCGAGCACAACAATGCGCTCGCTCATATCCGTGCCCCTTTGGTAGAGCGTGGCCGCAGACCTGATGCCCGGCCTCCGCGCCGCAAGCCTATCCCGTCAAGACCGCTGCGCCCGGCCTGAGGTCGGCAGTCTTAGGAGCTCCCCCGCGGTTGAGATGGGGGTGTGAAGCGGGCGATGGTGTGGTGCCAGCCGCCCCGATCGCCGTCCTGGCAAGATGGCGACATGGAACGTGTGCTTGGTATCGGTGGATACTTCCTGCGGGCCGCCGACCCGGTGGCCCTGGGCGCGTGGTATCGCGATTGCCTAGGCCTTGACGCCGATGAGAACGGCCTGTGGCGTCAGGAAGCCGGGCCGACGGTGTTCGCGACGTTCGAGTCCGAGACCGACTACTTCGGGTCCCGTGCCCAGCAAGCCATGATCAATTTCCGGGTCCGCGACCTGGATGCGATGCTCACACAGCTGCGCGCCAAGGGAGCCGACGTGGCTCAAGAGACGCAGGACATGGAGGGTGTCGGTCGATTCGGCTGGGTCACCGATCCCGAGGGCAATCGGATCGAGCTGTGGCAGCCCGCCTGACCGTTTCTTCACGCAGGCGGTGACGTGCTGGTGGAGAGGGCCGTATGTTTCGCAAACCCCATGGTCGTGCGGGCGGAGCCGTTGAGCCTGGCGTAGCCCGGTCAGATCGAGGCCTTGCTCTGGCTGATCTGAGCTATTCGGCGGCACTCCCGCTGAAAGGAGAGTCCCGAAACGAATGCCGCGGGCGGACTCAGGTCTTGTGCTTGCGCTGCGCAGAGCTGGGTGCCCGATAGGCCATGTGTCGACGCATGAACTCATCGAAACGGGGCACCGTGAAGTCGACGTGTCCGTAGTCCTCGGTGGCGTAGGCGAGCCCCTTGTCGATCAGGTGCTGGCGGGTCATCGAGACTTCGGGCGTTCTGCGCCCGAGTCTAGCCGCCACATCGCCGGAGCGGTAGGGCCCCTCGCCGAGCTCGGCCATCGCGCGCATGTAGCGACGCTCCTCGCGGGTCGCTCGCTGGATTCGCACCTCATAGATGCTCGTGTCCAAGGCCTGCTGCGCGACCGGGATAGCGCCCTGCACATCTCCGGTCGTGATCGGGGAGGCCTTGGCGAGGTTCCAGGCGTGCTTGCCGAGCTGCTGGATGTAGAACGGGTAGCCCCGCGTCCAGGTCAGGGCCAGCTCGACGGCCTCGGGCTCAAAATCGACTTGCTGATGGCGTGCGGGCTCGACGAGCGCAGCGCGGGCATCGGGCTCTGAGAGGCCGGCGATGACAGGGAACGTGAAGAGGCGCTCTGCGTATGAGCGCGCCTCGCCGGTCAGGCGCGGAATCTGGGGCAGCCCGGCGGCGGCCGCAGTGATTGGCATGTTCTTTTGCGTCGCCCGGTGCAGCGCACTGATTAGCGAGCGATATTCGATCTCCTTGACGAACTGCACCTCATCGAGCAGAAACGCAACACCCGAGCCCCTGCCAGCCGCAGCCGCACCGAGGGCCAAGAACAGCTCGGACAGGTCGCCGGCGATCGTCCCCTCGTCGGCCTTGCGGAGATCGACGGCCAAGCCGATCCCTTCCGGTCCGGTCAACGTGATCGTGCCGAGATGCTCAAGCGCAGCGCGCACGCCTTTGATGGCTCGCGCGCTGAGTTTGAGACGAGCGAGGGCGCTCTGCGCGTCCCGTGCGATCTCTCCCACCAAGCTGCTGTCTGGCGTGAGCTCGTGGTAGTACGTCAGAAAGCCCTCGGACTCGGCGCGATCCTCGAAGGCGTTCAGCAGCACTGTCTTGCCGACGCCGCGCAGGCCGCGGATGATCATGCTCTGCTCGGTGGCGCCGCGCTTAAGACGCCCCACGAGCACCCTGAACTGCTCCAGCTCGTCGGCGCGGCCCGCGAGCTCGGGTGGACGCGAGCCGGCGTTCGGTGTGTACGGGTTCCCGATTGGGTCCATCGTTCTACCAAGTTATAGCAGGTTATAAGCAATCATGATATAAGTCGATATAACTGATGCAAAGCGACACGCTCGCTCGAAACGGAGCAGACCTCGATCCTCTCGTCTTGCACGGCGACTTCGAGCCTGTCTCGCGCTTCATTCATCACCGATCGGCCCACCCGATCAGCTGCGAGCGCGACGCTCGCAGACAGTTGTCAGTGGAGAGGACCGTACGTTGCGCAAACCCCGCGGTCGTGCGTGCACTGCCGCTGAGCTTGGCGTAGTCGGCAGGCGCTGGGCGTGCCGTCGACGATATCGTCCGCTAGACAAGCTATATTGTCTAGGTGCGGATCGGTGAGCCAGCGCGAAAGCACGGAATCGCCGACCCGGACATATGGCATGCCGTGCGCAACGCGATGAGGCGAATCCTTCTCGACGACGCCTTGACGATGCTCGTAGGCCCAGCAACGGACGGAGCGCTGCTCGAGATCGGTGTCCTCGACATAGACGGCGACGACCCAGTCGTGATCCACGCCCAGCCCCTGCGACAAAAGTTCCACCGCTTTCTCGGATGAGGTGACAATGACCCGCCACACGGACAAGGAAATCGAGCAGGCCGCGAGCCGTTTCGAGCAGCTCGCCGACTCGCTGGACCCGGACACAGCCCAAGTCGAAGGCACCGACGACCTCCGCGAGATCGCCACCGCCGCTGAGGCGGTGAGAGCCGATGATGCCCGCTTGCGCGAGGCCGTCGTCCTCGCCCGCGCACGCGGCCGGTCCTGGAACCACATCGCGCTAGCTCTCGGGGTATCCCGACAGGCAGCTCGGCAACGATTCACCGACAAGGCAAGCGCCTGACCGCCTTTAGCGGACAGACCCGACCACAGGCAGTTATCAGTCGAGAGCCGTGCTAGGCAGGCGCGCTGATCGTCGCTGACCACCTGGACATCGAGCGCGCGAGCTCGGCTGGCAGCACTCGATCGCCGCGAGCATCGCGCACAGCCAGAAGCTCCCCCACCACGTCGAGGTCAACGAGTTCTTCACCCGCCTCGCCGTCGAGGCGAACGTCGCTGGCGGCGCGCTGTCGGAGTGGTACGGCGAGCGAAGCTGCCACCACCTCTTCTCCGGCTACCTCGTGGCTGACGGCTACGGCGTCCTCGATCTCCCGGGCCGCGCGCCGTTGCACTTCCTGGTCGAGCTGGACCGAGGCACTGAGACAACCGGACGGCTACGCGAGAAGGCCAAGGCATACACCTCCATCCTGCCTACCAGCTCCCTCGCCAATCTCGACCCATTCGTGCTGCTCCTCGTCCCGAGCGCGAAACGTGCAGCGAGCGTCACGGCCGCGCTCGCGTACAGCCCCGCGCCGATCGTCGTGGCGGTATGGAGCAAGGACAGCACAAGCGCGCTGCTCGCGACCGTGGTCAACGCCCGGGAACGCCTGCGGCAAAGCCAGCAAGCAGCGGCACGAGAGGGCTTGAGATCCGGCGCCGGTTCTGATCTCCTCGACCGCCCGGAGGACGACGACGGCGAGCGATAGGAGGCAGGCCATGACCCGCGTGTGCGTTTACACGCGCATCTCCACAGACGAGGAGAACCAGCCAACCTCGCTGGCCTCGCAGCATGAACGGCTGGAGGCGTTCTGCAAGGTGCAGGAGGACTGGCGGATCATCGCCCACCACGAAGACCGCGCGACCGGAACTAAGCTCGACCGGCCAGGGCTCCAAGCCGCGCTCGACCTCGCCCGCCAAGGCCGGATCGGACCAGCTCCTCGTCTACCGGATCGATCGGCTCAGCCGCAAGGTGCGCCAGCTCGCGAGCATCGCCGAGGAGCTGGACACCCTCAACGTCGTGCTGCGCTCAGCGACCGAGCCATTCGACACCGGCTCCCCAGCCGGCCGCATGATGCTGCAGATGCTCGGCGTGTTCGCCGAGTTCGAGCACGCCACCATCGTCGACCGCATCACCGCGGGGATCGAGCGCCGCGCACGCGAAGGCCGCTGGTACAGCGGACGCCCACCCTTCGGCTACACGCTCCACAACGGCCAGCTCACACCCGATCCGATCACCACACCGACCGTGCGGCGGATCTACCAGCTCTACATCGCAGACCGGCTCGGCACGATCGCCATCGCCCACCAGCTCCGCGCCGAGCACGCGCCGGCGCCGTCTGCCGGCTGGGGACATCCGGCCGTCCATCGCGTCCTCACCAACCCGACATATCTCGGGCGCATCCGCTGGCGTGACCAAGACTTCCTGTCCACACACGAGCCACTGATCGAGCAGAGCACCTTCGATCAGGCGCAAGCGATCCTCACAGAGCGCGGCGAGGACGCCTCCCGCCGACGTGGCAACCGCTCGGACTTCCTACTCTCCGGCGTCGTGCGCTGCGGACACTGCAGCCGCGCCTACATCGGCATGTCAGCACGCGGCAAAGGCGGCCTCTACCACTACTACGCCTGCACCGCCCGCCAAAAGTACGGCCCCAAAGCCTGCCAAGGCCAGCGCGTCTCCCGCGAGAAGCTCGAGGCCGCCGTCCTGCATCAACTCATCGGCATCTACCGCGACGGACCGCTCATCCAAGACGCACTCGCTACCGCCCAGCAGCAAGCCGAGCGCGAGCGACCCGCGCTCGACGAACGCCGCGAAGCGATCGCCGCCGAGATCACCTGCACCGAACACTCAACCGCTCGCTACTTCGACGCCTTCGAGGAAGGACGCCTCTCCCCCGAGCGCTGCGAGCAACGCCTCGCCGACCTCACCACCCGCCTCGACAACCTCCGCGCCCAACAAGCCGAGCTTGCCGACGACAGCAACGAGGACGCGGACACGCCCACAGCGGCCGATCTCGCAGCCGTCGCCGATCAGCTTGAGAAGGTGCTCGCACAGGGCGAGCCCGAGCAAACCAAGGCCCTCCTGCGCATCCTTATCGCCGAGCTGCGCGTCAACAGCAAGACCAACATCCAGCCGACCTACCGCATCGTCGCGCCAGGGGTTTGCGCAACGTCCGAAAAAGTGGAGACGGCGGGAATCGAACCCGCGTCCGCGATCGCGTGAGAATGGCTTCTACGAGCATAGCCGGCGCTCTGATCTCGTTCCCGGCTAGCCTCGCCGGCAGGGTTGCTGGGAACCAGCCTCCTGAGTTGTCCCCGGTTTGGCGGAAGCGGACCTCACCGGGTGGAGCCTGCTTTCTGATCCCGGCGTTCCCCACCGCAGGCTAACGGGGGCCGAGACCTCACGGCTTAGCTATTGACTAAGCGGCGAGGGCGAACTGGTGAGAGTCCGCACTTATGTTTTTTCCGGGTGTTTTACGAGGCCTCCCGGGACCTCGACTCGCGACCATCCCCACGAGCCGACCGCGTCGAAGCCTGTCGTCCCCGGGAATGTATGCATCACCAGTGTAGCCGCGCGTAGGCCGCGCGGCTACTGGTAGGAGCAGAGAACAAAAGCGACGCGGTCCCAAGCCGCTTGAGGAACCCGTCCCAGTCGGGCCGTGAAGCCCTTCTGTTTGGGTGGCGCGGCCTCACACCTCAGTGGCCTCGCTCTTTGCGGCTCGGTTCCGCGTCTGGATT
>Ga0116217_10002794_pt1 | contig 16120 bp, 17 predicted proteins | sample Sb_taG_6_FD_89697 | JGI IMG/M metagenome (GOLD analysis project Ga0116217, IMG submission 89697) | Peat soil microbial communities from Weissenstadt, Germany - Sb_50d_4_PS metaG | ecosystem: Environmental > Terrestrial > Soil > Wetlands > Peat | place: Germany: Weissenstadt | collected 2010-09-21 | reverse complement strand
GATCCCGAACTCCGTGCGCAATACATGGCGGACGCCGGCGCGTTCGCCGACCGTTTCCAGCTGCCGTCGGACCAGCGCGAAGCGCTGATCAAGCTCGACATGCCGTCGATCGTTAAGATGGGCGCGCACCCGCTCGTGCCATTTTTGGCGCAATTGCAGATTCAACGGCTGCGGCCGCAACGCTGAGGCGGCTCTGCAAGGAACTCGGTCTCAATTCATTCTGCCGTGAACCCGCCGGCCGGCATGGGGAGACGAAGATGCAAAGCGCGGTGCCGTTGACGGAGCAGACGATCGCCGCGCGTCTCGAACGCCTGCCGAATTCGCGTTGGCATATCACAGTCACCGTTGTTCTCGGCGTCGCCATCTTCTTCGATTCATTCGACTCGCTGGCGATAGCCTATGTACTGCCGGTGCTCATCCGCGCCTGGCACATTCCCCCGGCGAACATCGGCGGCCTGATCGGCATCGCGAATTTCGGCCAGGCGCTCGGCGCGTTGAGCTTCGGATGGGCCGCCGAGCGTTTCGGACGCGTGACCGCGGCGCGCATCGCCATCGCGCTGTTTGCCGTCATGAGCTTTGCCTGTGCTTTCACGCAGAATTACGAGCAGCTCTTCGTCTGCCGTTTTATCGAGGGTATCGGTCTGGGCGGCGAGATTCCGGTTGCATCGACCTATATCAGCGAAATTCTGCGCGCCGAAAAGCGCGGCGGCCGCTTTTTGGCCTATCAGATGATCTTCCCGATCGGACTATTGGGAGCCGGCATCGCCGGCGCGCTGGTGGTTCCGCGATTCGGCTGGCAGTCGATGTTCATCCTCGGCGCGGTGCCGGCAGTCGTCGCCATCTTTTTGCAGCGCTATTGCCCGGAATCGCCGCGCTGGCTCGCCTCGAAGGGCCGGCTCGTCGAGGCCGACGCAATACTGATCGAGATCGAACGCATCGTGTCGCGAGATGGGAAACTGCCGCTGCCGCCGGTGCCGCAGCTCGGCACTCAATCGCTCGGCAACGAGACCCGCTGGCAGGAGCTGTTCCAGGGCCGCTACCTGTCGCGCACGATATTTGTGTGGGTCCTCTGGGCGTCGTCCTACATCATTTCCTACGGCCTGCAGGGCTGGATTCCTACGCTTTATCGCGAGGTCTATCACCTCTCGCTGCAGCAATCGCTCAATTACGCGGTCGCCAGTCCCGCCGGCAGCCTTCTCGGTTCTATCTTCTGTGCCTTCCTGATCGATGCCACGGGCCGCAGATATTGGTTCACCGGGGCGTTCTTTCTCGTCGCGGCCGGACTCATCGAACTATGGGCGTTCGGCGCCAATACCGCTCTCGGCATGCTGCTCGGCTATGGCTTCTGCTCGATGTGGCCCGGCCCCATGAACATGAGCATTTTCCTCTACACCGCGGAAATCTATCCCACGCGCATGCGCGCGCTGGGCGTGAGCTGGGCGAGCTTCTGGCTGCGAATGGCGGCGACCGTAGGTCCGATCATCGTCGGCTTCACGCTGCCGCGCTACGGCATCAGCGGCGTGTTTCTCGCCTTTTCCGTCTTTGCCATTATCGGCTGCGTCGTCGCGACCTATATGATCGAAACTCGGCGACGCGTGCTTGAGGAAGTTTCGCCGTAGCCGTTCGCGAACGACAACCGTACCGGTTGTTGATCCGGCCTGTGCGCAGGTCTAGGATTCGTTGACAGGTCCGTAGCAAAGGCCGCCGTCCGGAGACAACGATGAAGAAGCTGGTATTGGAAACGACGGCGCCGTTCCAGGGACTGCCGGAACTGGTCGCCTATGACGAAGGCTTGTTTGCCAAGGAAGGGCTCGAGATCGAATGGGCCGACCGCGAAGCCGGCGTCGAGAAGAAGGTCGAGGTCAACGTCAGGACGCCGAAAGGCGTCAATCCGTTCGCCAGCCACGGCAAGCTGCTCGAACAGGGCAAGGCCGACATGTACAACGCCTGCGAATGGGGCAATTACTGCCGCGTCCAGGATACCGGCCAGGGCAGCCGGCAACTCGGCCGTCGCGCCATCGTCGCGTATTCGGCCATCGTGGTACCGCCGGATTCGCCGGTCTATACGCCGCAGCAGCTCGCCAATCGCACCATCGGCGTGCCGTTTTATTTCGGCACCCATTACATAGCGCTGCACATGCTCGAAGGCTTTCTGCCGCGCGAGATGATTAAGCTGTGCCGCGCGCCGAACGGTTCACGCTATCGCCTCAACGCGCTGATGAAAGGCGAGATCGACGCCACCACGCTCACCGAGCCGCACATCACGCTCGCGGAAAAGAAAGGCTGCCGCATCATCTGCTCGGCATTCTTCCACGGCACCGAGGTCGCCTCCGACCGCGTCGATGCCGAAACTTACGCCGCGTTCAATCGCGCCGTACGCGAGGCGGTACGCCGCATCAACGCCGACAAGACGGCGTACATGCACTACTTCATCGACTATTACGCCATAAAGGATCCGGAGGTCGCGGCGCTGAAGGTTGAGGATCTGCGCGAGAGCCGACTCGTCGTTTGCGATCCGGCGCCGATTCCGCCCGACGAGATGCAACGCACCTACGATTGGCTCAAGAGCTGGGGCATGCTCGAAGACACCGCCTCGCCGCTGCAGCTCGTGAACTTGCAGGTGCAGAGCCGCGCACATCAGGCGGCGGAATAACGCAATCAGGCCGCCTGGTTCGACTTTTTCGCGTAGCGGCCGGCTTTGACGATTTCGGCGACGGTGCCGTCGGGGGCGCGGAATTTCCATGCGCTGCCGTCTTCGCGCGAGATCATCTTGCCGCCGCCGGCTTCGATCTGCGCCGCAGTGGCGTCGCGGTCGTCGACCTCGATACCCCAATGATGGATACACGGTCCGGCGCCGGAGAGCTTTGCTTCCTCGACGTCCTCGCTGTCATAGACCATGAGCGCGAGGTCGATATTGCCGTCGGTCATGTGGCGGGAGACGTGGCCGCGATCGTGGCTGGTCTTGGTCTCTTTGAAGCCGAATACGCTAGCGTAGAATTTGGTCGCTTTTTCGAGATCGGGAACCTTGAGCGCAATGTGGACGATGCGGGGCATGGTGATCTCCTGTTCGAGCGGCGCGAATTCGGCGGCGGACCTTATAGGAGATTTTCCGGCTTGTGACACGGCAATTTTGGCGCGCCCGCGATAACGCAACGATGGCGCTCGAGGCGATTCGGGATTAAAGCGTCGTTGGGGCGCACGCGCGACGGGGCTGGAAGAGCGATGAACGGAAGTGAGGCCTGGCGGGCCGGCCTACTCCTCGGCGTAATGCTCGCTCTCGGAGCTTGCGGACACCATCGCGGGTTTGGCGCCGACGATGATGACGTCGATATCAACGCCTATCCCGCGAACTACAAGTCCGACATTGTCGCCGCTATGCATGCCTATCTGAACGATCCGACCCGGATTCGCGACGCCGCCATCGCGCAGCCGGCGCTGAAACCGGTCGGTAACAATGTGACGCACTACATCGTGTGTCTGCACTTCAATCCGAGAAAGAACGCAACCGAATACGCCGGCGTGAAGGAAGTTGCCGCCGTGTTTCTCGCCGGCCGCTTTGATCGCTTCATCGAGACGCCGAAGGATCAATGTTCTGGCGCGACTTACGCGCCGTTCCCCGAATTGGAAAAGCTGCCGCCGTGATACTGCCGCGAATGCCGTTGAAACTGCCGTCATTCTTCGCGTTAAATCAGCGGGGGGCGTCCTGGAGCAAAAGGGGCTGGTGATGAAATTCGCGCAGATTGCAGTGGGTGCGGCGGCGCTTATCGTGCTCGCGGCGCAATCCGCCGCAGCACAACCTGGTCCGGAGCAGCCTGCCCCGGAGCAGCCCGCCCCGGAGCAACCTGCCCCGGCGCAATCCGGCCCGGCGCAACCCAACGCGCCGCCGCCCGCGGTCGCCACCACCAATGTCAATCTCCGGCAAGGCCCGGGCACGACCTATACCGTCATCACGACCATTCCGGCCGGCGCTCCCGTCGAGGTCAGCGGTTGCCAGGGCCAGTGGTGCCAGGTCACCTTTCAGGGGCAGAACGGCTACGTGATCGCAACGAGCCTCGGTCAGGGCGGTGCCGGACCGGCTCCTGCGGGTGCTCCGCCGCCTGGGGCGTATGGGGGAGGCCCGCCGCCGGGTTATTACGGGCCGCCTGGCTATCCACCCCCGCCGCTTGGCTATCCACCACCGCCGCCGCCTTACTACGGCCCCTACCCTTACGGTTACGGCTATTACGGCCCCTATGGGCGCGGCCGCTATTATCGTCGCTGGTAGACACGGAGCGGGCGCGCTTGGCGGCACCGCCGCCGTCAGCGCTCGTCGCCGCCGCCGCTGAAATGCACCGACGCGCCCGACACCGCCAGCGTGATCGCGATGATGACGAAAATGCCGCCGACACCGGTGACCGCGGCGATCAGGCTCGCCGCGAACGGCAGCGCCACCTGGCCGATCCGATTGCCGGTAATGCGCAGCGACATGACCGTGCCCATTGCCGCGGCGGAGGCGAGATCGACCACGTTCGTCAGGCTCAGCGTCGTGGCGATGCCGAGCGAAATGCCCATCAGCAGCATCGCCGCGATCATCGCCGAGAGCGGCAGCGGCAGCGCCAGGCAGATGAAACCGATGCCGGCACCGACCATGCTGGCGAGCGTCAACGGCCGCCTGCCGACCAGGCGAATCACCCACACATAACCCATACGCGAAACCAGCGAGGCGACGGAGCGGACCGTCAGCAAGCTGCCGATGTCGCGCGCGTTGATGTTTTTCTCAGCGCCGAGCAGCGGCAGATAAATCGTCAGCAAGTCCTGCGCGGTGATGGTGATGACGCTGGCGACTAGAACCGCCATCAATCCGCGCTGGCGCAACAGCGCGCGCACCGGTTCGACGTCTTTGCTCCGGGCTTGCATCAGGTGCTTCGGCGCGGGCCGGATGGCGCCGGCGGTCACCAGCGATGCAAGAGAAATAGCCAGACCGATCGCGAACAAACGATCGGTCGGCGGCAGCATGCCCGTACCGCCGAGCCAGGCGATGAGATAAGGCCCGAGGCCCTGGCCGATGGCGCTGGCGACCAGATAATTGCCGAACACGGAATCGCGGCCGCGCAACCCGGCGCAGCGGATGCACAGCATCTGCTGGCTCGCCATCATGAAAAGATTCGAAATGCCGAGCAGGACGGTAACCAGCAGCAGGCTCGTCACCGAGCCAGCCGAAAAGCGGAAGCCCGCGCAGGACGTGACGAGCAGTCCGCAGCCGAGCCACGCCGCCTGCGCATCGTTGCCGCGATCGAGATAGCGGCCGACCCAAACGCCGATGAAGATCGGCAGGATCGCGAAGGCTGCCGCGATGACGCCGAGCCAGATCACTGGCAGATTAAGCTCGATCGCCCGATAGGACGTCGTCACGCGTTCGATCGCATAGACCGCCTGGATGATCGCCGCGTTCGAAAGCAGCGGCACGAGCAGCCGATAGTCGACGTCCTTCGTCCGCTCCCCGGCTGCGCCGCCCGCAGCCGGCTGAAATTTGTCCCAAAACCTCGACACCGTGCCCGCGACACCGTTCGTGTGTTGTGAGTCTCTATCTACCACCCTTGCGCACCGGCTCGTACCCCATGTGCGCGCAATCCTTGCCGTCATGGCCGGGCTGTTCCGGTCATCTATGCCTTTAACCCCGGCCTGCGCTTACGACGTGGATGCCCCGAGAGAAGGTTTACACTTGGGCCGGCCAGAGGCCGGACCCGAGTGCCGGGAATGACGAGTCGAATTCTCGCGGCGGTAGGATAAAATGGCCCGACATCCGGGAGGCTCCGATGCGACTGCTCAGCCGCAAATCTGTCCGCATCGCCTGCTTCGCTTGTGCGTTCATCGGTTTTTCAGCGCTGCGTGCGAGCGGCGACGATTATCCCAGTCGGCCGGTAACAATCGTCGTGCCGTTCACGCCGGGCGCATCGACCGACATTTTGGCCCGTTTTGAAGCCGATGTGCTGCAACGCGAATTGCATCAGAGCTTCGTCGTCGAGAACCGTCCCGGCGCCGGCGGCGAAATCGGCATCTCCTATGCCGCGAAGGCCGCGCCCAACGGCTACACGCTGCTTCATGCGCCCGCCGTGATCACCTTGCTGCCCTATCTGATGAAGTCCATCTCCTATGACCTAGCGAGGGATTTTGCACCGGTCGTTCTCATCGGCCTTACCGAATTTGCCCTGGTCGTCTCGCCATCGCTGCCGGTTAACTCCGCGCAGGATCTGATCGCGCTGGCCAGGGCGAAGCCCGGTGCGTTGACCTACGCCTCCGCCGGGATCGGCACGCCGCATCAGATTTTTGCCGAACAGTTCAAGTCCATGGTGGGCGGCCTCGACATCCGCCACATTCCCTATAAGGGCACAATACCGGGCTTGACGGACGTGGCTAGCGGCAACGTCGCGATGGAGTTCACCGACCTCACGCCCGCGCTGCCGCTGATTCAGGCCGGCAAGCTGAAAATTCTCGCGGTCCTTTCCAGCAAGCGCAATCCGGACATGCCCGATGTCCCGAGCCTGGCGGAGACCGTGCCGGGCTACGACGCAATAAGTTGGCAGGGGTTTTTCGCACGCGCAGGCACGCCGAAAGCTATCGTCGATACGCTCAACGCTGCGCTGGTCGGCGAGCTCAAGCGGCCCGAGACCGCGCAGCGCTTCAAGGCGATGGGCATCATAGCGCAATGGGATACGCCGGTAGAGTTCCGCGCCTTCATCGCCGCGCAAAGCGCGAAATGGGGCAAGGTCATCCACGCCGCCGGCATCGAGCCGCAGTAGTCGCCGCTCAATCTCTCGTCGTTTCAACGTGGAAGCGATGCAGGACGCGGTGGAAAATCGGCGCCAGCACGAAACCGGTCGCGATGATGATGATCAGACCGGAAAAAATTGCGTATGACCCGGCGAAGATCTTGCCGGCGGTGGTCTTCAGCTCGCCCAGCGGGCCCATTCCGGAAAGGATCATCGCCGCATTCACAAACGCATCGACGAAAGACATGCCCTCGAAATAGGCATAGCCGGCAATCCCGATCGCCAAGCCGGCGGTGGTCAGGAACATCCACAATCCGATTGCAATCGTCATTCGTGCCAGAAATTTCCGCCGCGACGCCACCGGCTGGCCGCGACGCTCGAACCCGGTGATGCTAGGAGTTCTCAGCGCCATTTCCGATCCTCCGTTGGCTCAAACCATTGTACCGCTTGCACGACAGTTGAGCGCGTCCCGGCCCGCGCCTACTATCCCCTTGGGAAGGGAAAACCACTATGCCGGAACAGCACTACGACCGCGCCGCCCAGGACATCGGCAACATCGTCGGTATTGGCCATGTCAATGTCTGCATCACTGATCAGCATCTGGCGACGCATTATTACGTCACCGGCCTGACGCGCGATCCGTTCCTCAATACCGGCGCCGGAAATATGTGGATCAATGTCGGCATGAGCCAATTCCATTTGCCGATGGGAAAGCCCGATCAAGTGCGTGGCGTTGTCGGACTCGTGGTGCCGGACCGCGTGTCTCTGCTGGGGCGTCTGGCGCGGGTGAAGAAGGCGCTCGCGGACACCAAGTTCGATTTCCGCGAAAGCAACGATGGCGTCGAGACCGTCTGCCCGTGGGGCAACCACATCTACATGCATACGCCGGATGCGAAGCGCTTCGGCCGTATCCAGCTTGGCATGCCCTATGTCCGCTTCGACGTGCGGCCCGGCACCGCGGAGCGCATCGCGCGCTTTTATCGCGAGGTGCTGCACGCACCATCCGATGTCGCTAAGAATGGCGCCGGCCCCGAGGCGCGCGTTCAGGTCGGCGAGAAGCAATATTTCTATTTCCGCGAAACCGACGCGCCGGAACAGCCCTACGACCGCGCCCACGTGCAAATCTACATTGCCGATTTCTCCGGCCCCCATCGCCGGCTCCAGGAGCTCGGCCTCATCACCGCCGAGAGCAACGAATACGAATACCGTTTCAAGGACATCATCGACCTCGACACCCGCGAAGTGCTGTTCACAATCGAGCACGAGACGCGCAGCCAGACCAATCCGATGTATGGTCGCCCGCTGGTCAACCGCAATCCGGCGCAGACCAACATGGATTACAAGCCGGGCCACGACAGCATGTCCTGGGCGTTGTCGTAGATGCGCCGTGCGCTGGTGATCGGCGGCTCGCTCGGCGGGCTCATCGTCGCGCATCTCTTGCGCAGCACCGGCTGCGACGTCATCGTCTTCGAGCGCAACGAAGAAGAACTGGCGAGCCGCGGCGTCGGCCTCGGCACCCATCCGCAGCTCATCGCAATCCTCAAGCGCGCCGGCATCGACTTCGACGCGTCGATGGGCATAACGCCGCCGAGGGCCGTCTGCCTCGACGCCAGCGGCAGGATCATAATCGACCGGCCGACGGCGCGTACGCTGAGTGGGTGGTCGCGGCTCTATCGCGCTTTGCTCGATGCATTGCCGGCGCAGACTTATCGGCTCGGCAAAAAGCTCGTGCGCGTCGCGCAGGACGCGAACGGCGTCACGGCGATCTTTGCCGATGGCACAAGCGAGCGCGGCGATCTTCTCGTCGGCGCCGACGGCATCCGCTCCACGGTGCGCGCGCAATTTCTGCCGGAAATAAAGCCGGTCTATGCCGGTTATGTCGCCTGGCGCGCGGTGCTCGACGAAACCGACGTGCCGCCCGACCTTTGGCGCGAGATGGTCGAGCTCTATGCATTTTGTCTGCCCGAGGGCGAGCAATTGATCAGCTATGCGGTGCCGGGGCGAGACAACGACACCGCAATCGGCCGCCGCGCCTACAACATTGTCTGGTATCGGCCGGTCAATCCCGACACGCTCGTCGATATTTGCACCGATGCTGATGGGCGCCACCACTTCGGCGGCATTCCGCCGCCCTTGATCCGTGCCGACGTGATCGCGCGGGTAAAAGCCGATGCGAAGGCGCTCATCGCGCCGCAGATCGCCGAGATTTTTGCGCGGACGGCGCCGTTCTTTCAACCGATCTACGATCTCGTGTCGCCGCGTCTGGTCTTCGGACACGCCGTTCTTGCCGGGGATGCAGCGTTCGTCGCGCGTCCCCATGCCGGCGCCGGCACCACTAAGGCGGCGCTCGATGCGGCATGCCTTGCCGACAGCATCCGCGATGCCGGCGATGATCTCGATGCCGGACTGAAGCGTTATGAGCGCATGCAGCAGCCGTTCGGCAGCGCCATGGTCGCGCTCAACCGGGAGGAAGGCGCCTATCTCAGCGCTCAACTCAAGCCGAAGGGGCAGCGCACCGCCGCGGAGCTCAACCGCGACATCGGCGCGGTGCTGCGCGCCCATATCGACCGCAGCGAGCAGGTCGGCGAAATCGTAGCCGCGCACGGCCTTGCCGCGCTGGCCGGGGCATGACACTCCCTGGCGCTGCTGTATAATCGCGGCAAAGCAACAAAAACTCTGGAGCGATCCAATGACCGCCGCCGACCCGACACCAGTGATCTGCGGCGGCACCGGCGCGCCTGCGGCGGGGCGGAGCTAATCCGGATGCAGTTCGGCGTTCAGTTCTTCCCCTGCTTTTCGCCCGAGGACAAAAGCGCGGAGCGCTATTTCAGCGAGTGCCTCGCCATCGCGGAGGAGGCCGAGACGCTGGGCTACAGCCACGCCCGCACGGTCGAACACTATTTCCGCCGCTATGGCGGCTATAGCCCGAACCCGATCGTGTTTCTCGCCGCCGCATCGCAGCGCACGAAGACAATGCGGCTGGTCACCGGTGCCGTGGTGCCGGTGTTCAACAATCCGCTGAAACTCGCCGGCGAGATCGCCATGCTCGACGCCATCTCGCACGGCCGGCTTGATGTCGGCTTTGCCCGCGCGTTCCTGCCGCACGAATTCCGCCGCTTCGGCATTTCGCCCGATGAATCCATCGCCCGCTTCCGCGAGGGCCTGGAGCAGATCGAGCTGCTGCTGACGAGCGAGCATGCGACGCATCGCGGCCAATTCCATTCGTTCGAGGATCTGACTTCGCTGCCGCGGCCGACGCAAAAACCGCGGCCGAAATTCTACATCGCCTCGACGCGCACGCCGGATTCCTTCGAGTTCGCCGGCCGCAACGGCTATTCGCTGATGGCGATTCCAATCGGGCCGATCAAGCCGCTGATCGACATCTACCGCAAGGCCTGGCGCGATGCCGGCCATCCCGGCGACGGCGAAGTGATGATCGCGTTCCACATGTTCTGTCACCAGGACGCCAAGCGCGCCCGCGACATCCCGCGCCGCTCGTTCGACCTCTATTTCGAGTCGCTCGTCGAATCCGCCGGTGAATGGACGCAGGGGACCACGTCCAAGGACTACCAGGGCTACGACAAGTCGATTTCGCGCATGAAAGGCTTCTCGCTGGAGGGCCAGATCGAGAGCGGAAATGCCTGGGTCGGTACGCCCGACGAGATCCAGGAGATCATCCGCCGCTTCCAAACCGCAGCGGGAAAATTCGAGCACGCCTCGCTGCAAATCAACTTCGGCACGCTCGATCTCGCCGACGCGCAGAAATCGATGCGCCTGTTCGCCCGCGAGATCATGCCGGCATTTTCCTGAATCGTGGAACGATACATGGCTGGACCTTTATCGGGCGTCCGCATTCTCGACCTCACGTCGGTCGTGGCTGGTCCGTTCGCCACGCAAATGCTCGGCGATATGGGCGCCGACGTCATCAAGATCGAGGCGCCTGAGGGCGATGTCCCCCGCCACACCGGCCCGGCGCGCTCGGCGGGCATGGCGGCGCTGTTTATGGGTCTCAATCGCAGCAAGCGCTCGGTGGTGCTCGATCTCAAGCAGCGGAGCGCACGGGACGCCTTGTGGCGATTGATCGCCGGCGCCGACGTAATCGTTCATTCGATGCGGCCGCAGAAGATCGAAAATCTCGGCTTCGGGCACGCAGCGGTGTGCGCGCAAAGTCCCCGCATCGTCTACGCCGCCCTGCATGGTTACCGCAGCGGCGGACCCTATAGCGGCCAGCCGGCCTACGACGACGTCATTCAGGGCCATCCGGCATCGCGGCCTTGATGTCCAAAGTTGCGGGCGAACCGCGTTATGCGCCGATGATCATTGCCGACAAGACCTGCGCGCTCTCCATCGTCGGCGCGGTGTCCACGGCCCTGTATGCGCGCGAGCGCACCGGACGCGGCCAATTCGTGGAAATCCCGATGTTCGAGTCGATGGTGTCTTACGTGCTCGGCGAGCATCTGTTCGGTCACAACTTCGTGCCGCCGATGGGATCGCTCGGCTATACGCGGGTGCTGGCCCCTTGGCGGCGCCCGTACAAAACCAAGGACGGCTATCTCTGCATGATGGCCTATACCCAGCTCCACTGGCGGAAATTCTGGACCATGGTCGGCAAGCCGGATGTGCACAGCGATCCGCGATTCGACAGCATCGCGTCACGCGCCAACAATATCGTCGCGCTCTACGAGCTTGCCGGCTCCTGCATCGCCGGCAAGACCACGGCGGAGTGGCTCGCATTGTTACGCGAGCTGGAGATACCGGCCGCGCGCATGTCGAGCCTCGACGATGTCATGGCCGATCCACAGCTCGCGGCGAGCGGATTCTTCAAGCATGCCATGCACCCGACCGAAGGCGAGATCCTTTACACCGATCTGCCGGTACGTTTCAGCGACACCGCAATATCTCCCCAGCGCCTGCAGCCGCGGCTCGGCGAGCACAGCATCGACGTGCTGCGCGAATCCGGACTTTCCGACAATGAAATCAAAGCGCTGGTCGCCTCCGGCGCGACCATCGACGGCAAGCCGAAGGCGCAGGCGGCGGAGTAATCGATTAGGAGTCCAGCGCGCTTGGCGCAAAAAGCTCGTCGACCTTGATCAACCGCTGCGTCAGCCCCTGCTCCAGCGAATATTGCGCGATGGTCTCCATCACCTTGCGGTTGGCTTTGACGCCGTGGTGCAGCAACGGCGTTTTCGCGTCGCCGGCGAGCAAACCCGTGGCGAGATGATACTCTACGTGCTCGATGCGCTGCGCATTGGCGATATCGTTCGCCTTGTTGAATGCCTTGAGCAGGTTCAGCGCCACCCAGGGCTCCTTTTCATAGATGTCGCGCCTGACCACGGCCTGATGATTGATCGGAAATAGCCCGGTCTTGCGGTAATAGCGGATGCCTTCCGCGGTGGGGTCTGGAAACAGATATTTGAAGTCGGGGTGGTTGGCGAGATCCGCGCGGCTGCGGTCGACCAGATTGCGGTTGGAAAGATAATGCACCGCAGCATCGAGTTCGCCGGCAAGCAGCATCGAGCCCAGGCTCTTGTCGGCGGGAATTTGATTGACGACAACGCCCGGCGGCGGCTTGAAGCCGGTGGCGCCGCCGTGGCTTTTCTCCGGGGTGCGTTCCATCTAGAATTCCATGTCCTTCGGATGCACGCCGAATTCGTGCTGCAACACGCCGCGCGTCCACAGCGCCGCAGTCTGCTGATATTCCGGCACGCCCACGCGCTTGCCCTTGAGATCGGCTGGCGTCTCGATTCCGGCCTTGCGGCGAGTGAGGATGCTGGTGTGAAAAAACCGCCGCGTCGTGAAGATCGGCAGTCCGACAAATCGCGTATCGCCTAGTCCCGTCGTGATCAGGAACGAGGAGCAGGACATTTCCGACACCGCGAATTCGGCGAAGCGCAGCTGGCGCCAGAAGAGTTCCGAGGGATGCAGCACCGTCGGGATGAGATCGATGGCTTCCGGCTTCACCGTGCCGTCGAGGATCGGCCAGGTGCGCGGATTGTTGGTGATACCGATGCTCAACTGCAGGTTCATGGGGTTGGTCTCTGGTTTGCTTTTTGGGCTGGGCGCGGGATGCGGCGCTGGATTGCGAGGCGCGCTTTATAACATGCCATCATAACGTGACCTGGCAAGGCGGTATCCTTCGCGAGTTTCGCATGCGATCATCATGGGCGAAGGGGCGACCATGAAAGCAGCAACGCGCATTCGCGCGATGACGCTGTTGGCATTCGTCGGTGCAACGGGCGTCGCCGATGCGGCGGAAATCCGCGTTTATTGCAGCGGAGCCCCGTCGCAAGCGGTCAAGGCGATTGCCGCGGATTTTTCCGCGCAGACCGGCCATCATCTCGCATTCACCGTCGGACAACCGGCGACCATCGAAGGCGACCTTGCCGCCGGCGACAAGGCGGATGTCGTCATCCTGCCCGAACCGGTCATCGCGATGCTGAAAAAATCCGGCACGTTGCGCGCCGGCAGCACGGCCGACCTGGCCCGCGTCGGCATCGGCGTCGCCGTTCGCGACGGCGCACAACCGCCCGACATTTCTACTGCCGCGGCGGTCCGCAAACTGCTGCTCGAAGCACGCTCGATCGTCTATCCCGATCCGCAATCGGGCGGCGGTTCGGCGGGGCGTGCGATCGCGCATATGATCGATGCGATGGGCATCACGGCGACCGTGCGACCGAAGCTCACGCTCACGTCCGCCATCGGCGGCGGCGTCGATCTCGTCGCCGGCGGCAAAGCCGAGATTGGGCTATTCAACATCAGCGAGATTTTGCCGATCCCGGGCGTGACTCTGGCCGGCCCGCTGCCGGCGCAATTGCAGAGCTATATCGTGTTCCGCGCGGCAATACCGGCCGGCGCCGCAACGCCGGAGCCGGCCATGGCTTTCATCAAAGCGCTCATTGCGCCGGTCGAGCGCCACGCCTGGCAGAAAGCCGGTCTGGAACCGTTCGGCGCGGCGCAGCCTCAGTAGCGGAACGGCTCGATGTCGAGGTGCGGGAAGGCGCTAAATATGCTTGGCGCATTGGCCGGTGCCGCCGCGTGCAGGCAAGTCGCATCGAGCTTGGCGTAACTGGTCGCGCCGAGAAGGCCGAGCGAGCGCATGACCTCGTCCTCCATTAATTCGAGCATGCGCACGATGCCGGCCTGCCCTCCCGCCGCGAGCCCGTAGCATTGCATGCGGCCGAGCCCGACGAGATTGGCGCCGAGCGCCAGCGCCTTGACGACATCGCTGCCGCGACAGAAGCCGCCGTCGATGATGATCATGGCGCGGCCGGCGACGGCCTCGGCGACCTCCGGCAACACATCCATCGAGCCGCGGCCGTGATCGAGCTGGCGGCCGCCGTGATTGGAGACGTAGACAATCTCGACGCCGTGATCGAGCGCGATCCTGGCGTCTTCCGCGGTGGCGATGCCCTTGATAGCGAGCGGAATCTTAAAATTTCTCTTGATGCGCTCGACCGTGCGCCAGTCGAGCGCCATCTGAAATTCGCGGCCGCTGGCGCGGCGACGCCCGCCGGTGATGTGGCGTTTGGCGATGTCGCGCTCGCGCCGGCTGTAATGGGCGGTATCGACCGTGAGACAAAACGCCGTGTATTTGTTCGCGATCGCGCGCTCGACATAATCGTCGACCCAGGCCGCGTCGCCGCGCACATAGAGCTGGAACATGCGCAGCGCCTCGGGCGCCGCCTTCGCCACCTCTTCGAGGCCGGGATCGCAGACCGAGCTCAGCATGTGCGCGATGCCGAATTCGGCGGCTGCCTTGACCACTGGCTCGGCGCCGCCGGGGTGAAAGCTTTCCAGCGAGCCGACCGGACAGAGCACGATCGGCAGCCGCAGCTTGCGCCCGAGCACCTGCGCCGTGGCGTCGACCTTGCTGACGTCGCGCAGCACCCGCGGCCGGAACGCGATGGAGTCGAGCGCCATGCGATTGCGCCGCAGCGTCGTCTCGGTTTCGACGCCGCCGACGATGTAATCCCAGGCGTTCTGGTTCAGGTTGATTCGCGCCTGGGCGACAAATTCGTGCAGGTTGAGGAATTCGTTGCGCTCCGCTGCGATCTTGAGGAGAGCGGCCTCGTCGAGCGTGGGCTTGGTGTCGAGAATTGGCTTGTTCATGGCGGTACGCAGGACTTTGGTGTTTTGGCGGGAAACGCACACTACAAGCCGGTTCCCAGCACTTCAAGAACACGACTTCAAGAATACGAGTTCAAGACTAGGAAATCCCCCGCGGGCACGGGCTTTTTTCACCCCGGTTCCATGACGTGTGACCGCCGTCACAGAAAGGTCGATTGCCGCAAACCTTCCCGATTCGGGCACGACCAATGATCAGAACACGCGGCGGCGATCTGCCCCCATCAAGCCCCATCAAGGAGACGTATCATGACCCGCAAGAAACTCATCCTGGTCGCCGGCACCTGTGCAGTCGCCGTTGCCATCGGTAGCCCCGCTTACGCGCTCAACCCGCAGCCGCTGCCGCCCGGCTACCAGAGCCACACCGGCACAAAATTCGTTGCGACCGGACGCACTACCACGGTGTTCTGCGCCAATGGCAACCACATCCGCCGCTAGATTTTCCGGTGGTTGCAAAAAAGCGCGGCGTCCTCCTTCCGGACGCCGCGCTTTTTCGTACGCGCAACGATGCGTTGAACGATTGGCGGTCCCGGGAAGACTCGAACTTCCGACCTTCGGTTTAGGAAGGCGAATGTCCTATTTGATTCGATTGAGAGACTCGGGAAATTTGCTCCGATTTTGCTCCGGAATCGGAGTCATTGCGAGTATCAATGACTTAGAACTCAGCGCGACCCCGGCATGATTCGAACATGCGACCTATGGTTTAGGAAACCATCGCTCTATCCAACTGAGCTACGGGGCCTTCGCGCACGCAGAGGAATAAATACAACCGTTTTAGCGTCCACGCGAGAGGACAAGATCGAACTTGTCGGCGCCCCGCCGTGTCCAGCCGATGCGTGTCTAGCCAACCCGTGAGCAGGAGGGAAGCGGCCACACGTTCTGGTCCAAACGGAATACCTATGAGGACCTAAGTCGTGACTCGTTGCGACATTCCCGATGTCCGCTTTTGTGGGCAAAGCGGACGTGGTCGCGGCAGCTAATGACCCATAGCAGACGTCGGAAGCTTAACTCAGTGTTGGGCGGTCTTAGATTTCCTGCCGCGTCGGTCGGAACACGATCTCATTGATATCGACGTCGTCTGGCTGACTCATGGCAAAGGCAACCGTCCGGGCGAACGACTCGGCAGGGATTGCGACCTCCGCATAGAATTTGCGGATTCTCTCGGCGGCGGCCGGATCGGTCACGCCGTTCGGCAGTTCGGTCGCGACCGCGCCCGGCGAGATCACCGTCGTGCGAATGTTGTAGGG
>Ga0116217_10002792_pt1 | contig 16129 bp, 14 predicted proteins | sample Sb_taG_6_FD_89697 | JGI IMG/M metagenome (GOLD analysis project Ga0116217, IMG submission 89697) | Peat soil microbial communities from Weissenstadt, Germany - Sb_50d_4_PS metaG | ecosystem: Environmental > Terrestrial > Soil > Wetlands > Peat | place: Germany: Weissenstadt | collected 2010-09-21 | reverse complement strand
GGTCAGTTCGATGGTCTCTTCAACGACCTGCTCGACCGGCAGTGAATTCCACTTGCGTCCGTACACTCCCGCATTGGTGCAGTAGAAACAATTGAAGGGGCAAGCGAGACTCGACACATACATGGTCCAGCGGCGGCCGCAAACTTTCTCATAAGCATCGAAGTCTGCCAAGTGATAGGCTTTAGCGGGCATCTTATCGAGCGTCTTCAAAGGACGTTCAGGTGTAAGGTGCAACTTGCCATCGCGTTTAAACCCGATACCCAGAATGTCGTCGAGCGGAGCATCGTCACGCAGATGGTCGGCAATCTCGAGCATGCTCTCTTCGCCTTGCGCCCGAACAATTATGTCTACGTAGGCAGCCTCGAGCGTCTGGCCGGGTAGCAGGGATGGGTGCCACCCTCCTAGAATCACCGGGAAATCGGGATCCCACTTCTTGATCGCCTTGGCGACCTCTACAGTCTCGCGGATCATCGGCCCGGTCACGACGGAAATGCCAAGGCAAAGAGCATCTTTCACTTCCTCCATGATCCGCTTCTTGTAGTCAGGAGTAATGGTCGAGTCAATGATTCGAACGTCGTACCCTGCGTTCAACAAGGGAGTGGAGATGGCCAGGATGCCCAAGGGCGCCGTCGCCTCGATGCTTGAAAAAGAAGCCACAAAAAACACGATCTTTTTCGAGGATTTCACGCTGGTACCTTTCGATATCTCATCTCGACGAGATCTTGGAGTAGTCAAACGGTACCAACCGGTCTCACAGCGGTTGTCTCCAAATTGTCAATATTCTGCAAAATCCCTGTGACTCTCGCGTCGGTGCGTTGGGTCTCGCGGTACCCCGAACAAAATGACATCTTTTTGACAATTACATGACAAACGTCTTTCGCCTGAATCCTAGCTTTGATATTCCAGCGCGAACGCAGTTGCATCGAGCGACATGCCTCGGAATAAGAAAGTCGTGCTGTTCTATCCGCCCTACGACGGCCCCCCGTTGGGCGCGCCGCTGTGCTTGCTCGCACTGGCATCCCCTCTGCTTGAGGCTGGATTTGAAGTCAAGCTGGTGGATAACCTGACCTCCCCTGACTTTGAAAATGTGATTCTGCGCGAAACGGCAGATGCGCTCTGTCTGGGCATTTCGATCCTCACCGGCCCAATGATCGGTTCTGCGATCAGAATCGCGAAAAAGGTCAGGCTGAATCGGCCGGAGTTGCCTATTGTCTTCGGCGGCTGGCATCCGACGCTTGTTCCGGAACAGACGCTAAAACCGGATTTCGTGGACGCCATCGTGCGAGGCCAGGGCGAGCTGACTTTGGTCGAACTGGCGCACCGACTGGCTGATGGTCGCGGCTTGCACGGAGTCCGCGGCCTGTCCTTCAAAGACCAGGATGGGATTCATCACGAAGCGGAAAGACCAGTGGCAAACATCAACGATCTGCCCGCACCCGCATACCATCTCGCAAATGTGGGTGTCTATGCGTCTGCTACTGGCGTCCGTCAGCTGGCTTACGCCAGCAGCGTCGGTTGCCCTTACGCCTGTAATTACTGCACAGACATGGTCTTTTACAAGCGACGCTTCAACGCTTATCGCGCCGACCGGGTGGTGAGTGACTTGGCTGAGCTTGTTCCGCGGTACGGGATCGAGGAAGTCGCGCTCCTGGATTCCAACTTCCTGGTGGACATCAAGAGGGCGGTCGCTATCGCTCGAGGGATCGTTGCGAGCGGTGTCAAGTTCCGCTGGGACTTTCAGGCTTCGACCGACTTTGTGGCGAGAATGAGCGAAGACGATGTCCGGTTGCTGGCTGAGAGTGGCGTGAACCACATGGGCTTTGGCACGGAATCGGCCTCCAAAGATGTGCTGGCTTTGATGAACAAGAAACACGAGCGCATCGAAGACATGGTGGATACCGCCCGCAAGTCAGAGCTTGCAGGGATTCACGTTACGTTTAACGTTATTCTGGGGTACCCCGGCGAAACCGAGGCGGATCGTCAACAAACGTTTCGCATCATGAGCGAGATCGCTAAGGAATATTGGAATGTAAGCTTCTCTCCCAACATTTTTACCCCTTATCCTGGGATTCCAATATGGCCCCAACTGAAAGAGATGGGGCTGAAGGAGCCGGAATCGTTGGAGGAATGGGAAACCCTGGCTCTCGGATTTAACGTGCTTCCGTGGCTGCAGGGAGAAGAATTGCGCCGTCTCCGACGCAGCCTCGAGTACTTCCTGCTGAACAATCAGATCCGCAGAGCGACAAAGAGAAGTGCTTGGTTGCGGCAGGGGTTTCGCCGCGCTCTCGGTGCGCCTGTACGCTGGCGTATCAGCAAGAACCGCTATTCATTTCCTTGGGAACTTTGGGTTTCCCGCGCTGTGGAGCATGTCACGACGAGGAGGTCGCTCCTCACCGGCCAAAAACTAAGTGATCGAATGCAGGAAGTCTGCTAAGTCAGCGTCGCCTTGCTCACAACTGAACTGTCGATTCCGGACTTTGAACTCCGAGGATATCTGCAGCTGGTGACTCACGCTTGGTTGAGGAAGATAGACGCGCGCTCGCTTTGTTCAGTCGCCGCCAACGCGGTACCTCCCAGAGGTATCGAAGTCCTGCCGTCGCATGGAAGAGGAAGCGGATGAGTGCGTGCTTGAGCTGACGGCGGCGTTCTCCGGAATTTGCTAACGATTTACTTGTTATCGACCCGGCTCGCCGAAAGAGTTGCTCCCAAGGCAGCAGCCGAACTCGCATTTGGTGTCTCCGGACGCTTGCGTCAGGAAGATACTGCTGATGAAGAAAGAGGACAACTTTGGCCGCCGAAAAAAGCCCGAGTTGGTCCACTCGATTTTTCGCGAACACCCACGTCCGCGCATAGTTTTTAATCCAAATTCGAACTGCGGGATCAAGCTTCTGTGCCCAAGTAATAGATGTCGTCGGGAGGGGTGCTTTGAAAAAGTGCGCGGATAAGTCCGTAACTACGATTACAATTTCGCGCAATAGAGCATTCTCTCCGATACGGCGCTCGACGCGTTGCCATAACAATTCGTCTGTCGATCGCTGACTAAGAAAGTATCCAATCTCGTACAGCCACGCCATTCGAACCCCGCCTGTCAAAACGTGGTTGAAAGCGTGGATGACTTGGAGCAGAAAAGCGTCTTCCTCCGGCAACGCCGGAAACACCGAATCCTGCCATCTCTGAGTTTTTGTGTTGTCCACAGAAAACCTGGGCCCGGTCAAGATTACGCCGTGAAAATCACTGTCCCAGAAGGCAACACGCAATTCGACCGCGTGAGGAGCATGCGCCTCGTACTGTTCATCGTCAGGGGGCGGTATCGCTCTTGATGGCATCAAGAATACGAATTCGTTTGTCTTGTGCTTACTGAGAAAGTATCCAGCCTCCTCCAATACGGTTTGTGCCAGTGGCAGCGATCGATGATCGACCAAGTAATCGAAATCGCTCTGGTGGCGCAGAGACGCATCGGGGCAAAACTGAGGGACCAACGAAAAACCCTTCACGGCTGCATATCTCACGCCACCGGCACTGAGTTTCTGGTTGAGAAACTCAAATTGACTCGCCATGTAGACTACGCGCCGCCGGTTGGCGGCCAGGTTCTCCTCGAGGCGAGACAATGTCGCTGTCGGAAAAATATCGGGGACATTTCCCTGCTTTAGTTTTTGTAATAGATAAAGGGCGAGGCCAGCATCATGCAGCCACGAGACGCCCTGCTTCCATTCACGGTCGCGGAATCCCGCCAGTTCGCCGACGTGAGCACTTGTTTTTCCCGAAAAACTGAGGAAATTAACGACAGCTTCAGCAACGGTTCGCTTCACAACCCCACCTCGGCAAATTCTTCAAGCGAATCTCGAAAAAAACGGCCCTCCGCGTTGAAAAGTTCGGGTTTCTCGACCGTCACGACCAAAGTTCTCACGGCGCGCTTCGCGACTTAGTCTGTGTGGTACGTCGAAAGTGCCAGGCCAGGACAGCGGGCACTTGGCAGGCTCGCGCAAACAAATGACCCTTTCCTGCCCGGGCGAAAATCGGCTTCTCCGGTTCTCCGAGGCATAGCGGGAGGTGCGTAAGGCACTCGAATCCCGCGGAATAAAAGGCTCGGACAATCTGCTCCGCCGAGCGAGGCGTCGTTTCGATTCGGACGATATTGCGCGAATCACGGAAACCGGTTCGCCATCCTCGCTCGTATGCCTCCGGATGGAGATCACTGACGACAACATCCGCTCCAGTCTTCGTCACTCGAGCTAACTCACTCAACGCCTGCCCCAAGTCAGAAATGTGGCTCAGAGCAAATGAGCAGACGACCAGGTCAAAAACGGAATCTTGAAATGGAAGACTCAGGCAGTCGGCCCTGGCGAGTCGCCCCTGAACGGCAGCTTTCTTCCCTGCCACGCGAAGCATCGCAGCTGAACAATCGACACCTACTTGGAGACCCGTGCCCATCCCCGAAAGCTTCTCCAGCCACCTTCCAGTACCGCAAGCGAGATCAAGGGCACATTTGCCACCCAAGTCGGGAAGAAGCGCTCTGAGCTTGCGTTCTTCGAGATGCAGTAACGGATTGGGAGCGTCATCGTAAGTTGCTGCCCAACGTTCATACCCTTCCTCGACTGAAACACAAACTGGAGCAACCGAAAGACCTGCATCTTGTTTCGATGATCGGATTACGGCAGATACCGGCGTAATGGAGGCCTGATTCACAGACTCTCTGCTTTCGGCTTTCGCAAGTCGATAAACTGCTGCGTCCATTTCAGCTCCAGTGGCGCGGCATAGACACCCAATCGATATCGCCAACTGCTCAGGGCTTTCAGCGCAAGGCGTCCCCAGTGGGGCAGTCTAGTGTCCTGAACCGTCGGCCATCTGGAGGACACTACCAGTTCAAAGTTGTCGATTAACTGCTTGGTACGAGGCCGGAGCCAGGGCGTTTGGGGATCCTTTTGAGTAGCAAACCGTTGCCAGGAGTCAGCTGCCCACTCATCGGGAGTGGTGGGAAATTGGAATTTGTCCTCGATACCTCCGTACATCCGAGCCCGCTGCGGAACCGGAGTGTAGTGCTCCACTATGATTTCCGAATCGGGGTTTAGCCGCTTCAGTTGTCGAATGAACTTGATGCAATCGCGTGTGTCGCCTTCGGGATCTTTCGGGTTTCCGAAGATAATGGAGAACTCAGGGATGATGTCAAAGCGGCGGATGCGTGAGGCGAGCGCTAACGTGTCCTCAGCGCATAGATCTTTGTTCATCTCCTTTAGATTTTCGTTTGATCCCGATTCCGCGCCGAAGAAAATCATGGTGCAACCGGCGCGGCGAATGGCTTCGAACGTGGCATCCGAATACTTCATCATGATGTCGGTGCGTCCTTCGCACCACCATCGCATCTTGAGCGGGGCCATGCGATCCGCGAGCTCACGAGTGTGGTCCTCGCGTAAGAAGAAATTGTTGTCGTAGAACTGTATGGCATCGACGCCGTAGTTCTGTGCGAGGTACCGCAGTATGCCTTCAGTCCGAGAAGGCGATTCCATTTTTTCGCGGCTGCCGGAAAAGTTAACCACGCCACAGAAGTTGCACCGATAAGGGCATCCGATGCTGGCTTGGTGCACCGCGGTTCGCCGGCCTAGAAACGTAGGCAGGAGGTATCTTTCTACGGGGAGCCGGCGATACGGGTACCAAGGGAAGTCATCGAGACTTTTCATCGGGCGTTCAGGATTGTGACGAAGAGTTCCGTCCGCGTCCTTGTAGGAGAGGCCGTTAATGCTCTTCAGATCGCGGTGGCCGCGAATGCCTTCCAGCAGGTCGAGGAAAGTCTGCTCTCCCTGACCGCGGACTGCATAATCCACATAGCCCGCGTTGAGTGTCGCAGCTGTGTAGTTCGTGGGGAAGTAACCTCCCCAAACGATCGGCAGATGCGGAAAGCGCGCCCGAACCTCGCGGCAACTTGCGACCGCGCCGACCGTCTGCGGTCCGGGCATGACTGTAACCGCCAACAGTTCCACCGGGCGCTCTACGATCAGTGCGATCAGAGATTCGGTAGGGTGGGGATCGATGTTGCCGTCGACAATGGCGTATTCTTCTTTGCCTTCGAGAACTGCCGCGATCGCCAATATCGATAGTGGCAAGCGCCGATTGCGAGGCTTCGTCGCTTTTGGGTTATAGAAGACGATCATCTGCCAGGTGTCGACTTTGTAAGCTAAACAGACAACGTACCAATCGACTGCAGCTGACTTGTCTCTAATTTGTCAACATTCTGCAAAATCCCTCAGACATGCTCCAGTCTTCAGCTCTTATCGCTCGATGTAAGAAGAAGTGACACAAATTTGACAATCTACTGACAAGTGCTTCGCCATACCGTCCTAAATTTGGCCATTACTGTTGCACAAATGAGGGGCAAGTAGCGTGGCTGACGTTCTGCTAACCCATTCCTATCATCTTTATTACGACCGCAAGCAGACGCGGAAAATGCAGCCTTATCCTCCGCTGGGAACCTTGTACGCTGCGGCTCTGCTTCGAAGCGTAGGCGTCTCGGTCGCGTTGTTCGACACCATGCTCAACGATCCTGAAAAAGGATTTGAAGCAGCCCTTAACCAACATCGGCCTCGGGTCATCGTCGTTTACGAGGATAACTTTAACTTCCTCACGAAGATGTGCCTCACCCGCATGCGAGAAGTCGCGTATCACATTCTTGAGGTCTCGCGCCAGGCTGGCGCAACGGTCGTGGTGAATGGCTCCGACGCCTCCGACCACGCACTGGACTATCTGCGCAAGGGCTTCCGCTGTGTGCTGCTTGGCGAGGCGGAGTGGACGTTATTGGAAACAGTTCAGCATCTCTTGAAAGGAGATGATCGGGGAATAGCGCAGATACCCGGGCTCGCTTATCTGGATGATGAAACCGAACGCTTGGTGCGGACGGCGCATCGCCCGCTGACGCGCGATCTTGATCTCCTGTCATTCCCTGCGCGCGATCTGATCGATGCCGATCAGTATCGCGCTGCATGGAAGACTTCTCACGGCTATTTCTCCATGAACATTGTTGCCAGCCGCGGTTGCCCCTACCGGTGCAATTGGTGCGCGAAACCCATTTATGGCGACTCGTTCGCTCTCCGGTCGGCGTGGAGCGTTGCAGAAGAAATGTGGCGATTGAAATACGATTTCGGTGCTGAACACTTGTGGTTCGCGGATGACATCTTCGGTCTGCGAGCACGGTGGGTCCGGGAACTTGCCGTGGAAGTCGAGAAGTTGCACGCTGCCGTGCCATTCAGAATGCAGTCCCGCGTCGACTTAATGACTATTGATACCGTCCGCGCTTTGCGCCGGGCGGGTTGCGCGGAAGTTTGGTTGGGAGTCGAGTCGGGATCGCAGAAGATTCTGGACGCGATGGATAAGGGGACTCGAGTCGAGCAGATTGCGAATGCACGAGAGAACCTGCAGAATGAGGGCATCCGGGCCTGCTATTTCCTTCAGTTTGGGTACCAAGGCGAGACCTGGGAGGACATTCAAAGAACCGCGAAACTGGTGCAAGACACCCGGCCCGACGATATAGGAGTTTCGGTTTCTTACCCTCTTCCTGGAACGAAGTTTTTCGACCGAGTGAAAGCACAACTGGGCGACAAGACTAATTGGTCGGATAGCGAGGATCTTTCAATGATGTTCCAGGGCGCGTACACCGACGAGTTCTATCGCGCTTTGCACGATGCTTTGCACGCGCAAGTTGATTCCTGGAAATTGAACAGCGCGCATGTTACCAGGGAGAATCGCGATGCGGGAGATAGCCCAGACGAATTGTGGAAGCAAGTCGTACAACTTGAGAAATCATGTCGCAACGCTCGATCCACCGTTCTGCCAAGTTTTGCAAGGCCGGGCCTCGTGCATTTGCAGGCTGGACCTGGCATGACGTGCGGAGACGACTAGATTCGTCATCTGAACCCAAACTGCAAAATGGACATACTCCTTACCCACGGTTATTTCCTTTACGAGGATCCCAAAGAGCTTCAAATCATGAAGCCGTACCCTCCACTGGGGATCCTTTACATTTGCGCGTATCTCCGAAGCAAAGGCCTGAACGTCGAGGTATTCGATTCGACATTCTCGTCGCGCCAGCAGTTGTTTGATCTGCTTCAGCAGGGTCCGCCGTCCGTGGTCGGCATCTACGCGAATCTCATGACGCGCCCTAACGTCGTCGAGATCCTGCGCGTCGCAAAGCATGCCGGATGGAAGACGGTTGTCGGAGGGCCAGAGCCCAGTGCATACATTGATGAATACCTCGAAGCCGGGGCAGACATCATCGTGATCGGCGAGGGAGAGGTCACGCTGGAAGAACTGGTACCAGTTCTGTCCTCACATTCCGCGGAGGCGCTGCGAAAAGTTAACGGCATTGCTTTCCGAGGCTCGGACGGCACGGTAGTCCGCACACCTCCGCGAAATCAGATCCGAGACATCGATGCCCAGCCTTGGCCCGCGCGCGAATCGATCGATCTGACGCGGTACCTGGCGGTTTGGCGCGAGCACCACGGGATGGGATCGGTGTCGCTTATCACCGCTCGAGGCTGCCCTTACCATTGCCGCTGGTGCAGCCACGAAGTATTTGGCAAGACGCACCGACGGAGAAAGCCGGCATCGGTGGCCGACGAACTCGAGTGGTTGATTGATCGATACCAACCCGAAATGGCGTGGATGGCCGATGACGTTTTCACCATTCATCACGGGTGGTTTTTTCAGTATGCCGCGGAACTTAAGCAGCGAGGACTGAAGTTGCCTTTCGAGTGCATTTCACGCGCCGACCGGTTAACTCCTCAGGTTGTCGACACCCTTGCCGAAATTGATTGCTTTCGGGTGTGGATCGGCTCCGAGAGCGGTTCGCAGCGCATCCTGGATGCCATGGAACGGGGCGTCAGCGCTGAAGAAGTGCGTTTGGCTGTCGCAATGTGTAAATCACGCGGCATCAAGACTGGAATGTTTCTGATGTGGGGCTATGAAGGCGAGGAACTCGGCGATATCGAAGCGACGATCGAGCATGTAAAGAGAACAGATCCCGACATTTTCTTTACGACCGTTGCTTATCCAATCAAGGGCACTCCCTACTTCGCCGAGGTTGCAGATCGCGTTGAAAACCTCAAGGCGTGGAACGTGGGTTCAGATCGGGAGGTTCGGATTCGCAAACGGCATTCTCGGCAGTTTTACAGTTTTGCCGATAAGTTGCTTCGCAGCGAAGTTGAACTGGAACGCCTGCGGAACGGGCCTGGTGTTGACGGGTCGGCTATTGCGGAATTGCAATCCAAGGTCTCTGACTTCCGCGCTGGTTTGACGGCGACTGCCCACGAGGTGGAGGCCTAGCCCATGGCAGTCGCTCAAGCGGAACCTTACTTAGCGGCGTTCGATGCGATTGCCGATCGCTACGACGAGACCTTTACCACGTCAACGATCGGTCGGGCTCAACGCGCATCGGTGTGGCGAGAGCTTGGGAAGGCGTTCCGCTCGGGCGACCGCGTTCTTGAAATTGGCTGCGGCACGGGCGTGGATGCTTGTTTTCTGGCGGAGCGTGGCATGAAAGTGCTCGCGTGCGATAGCTCGCCTCAAATGATCGCGGTGGCGACTCGCAGAGTCAAAAAAACTGGAAAACAGGAGTCGGTGCACCCGTGCTTGCTGGCCGCTGAAGACATCGCCGGCTTGCGACACAGCGACTTTTTCGACGGAGCCTTCTCGAACTTCGGAGCACTCAACTGTGTTCAGGATCTCCGGCAACTGGCCAAAGACTTGTCGATTCTACTGAGGCCCGGCGCCACGGCTTTGCTCTGTTGGATGGGTCGATGCTGTTTGTGGGAAATCACGTGGAATCTCGCGCGGGGAAAACCGGGCAAAGCGCTCCGGCGATTTCATCGTGAAGGCGTCACCGCGAGACTGGCAGAGGGAGCGAGCGTTCGCGTCTTTTACCCGTCGGTGCGATTACTTGCACAAACTTTCGCTCCCGAATTTCAGCTCAAATCCGTCAAAGGAATAGGCGTTTTTGTGCCACCCAGTTATCTCGAAACGTGGGCGAATCGGTTTCCAGGCTTATTCGGTTTGAGTGTGCGAGCCGATTCGCTCATGGGACGCTGCCCCGGCATTCGCACGCTTGCCGACCACATCTTGCTGGAATTTCGGCGTGAAGGACCGCCGGCCTGAATAACAGCTGCTGATGAACGGCCTCGTATCCATCTCGGTCCCTTTTGAATCGGCTGGCGCTGACGCCCTTGACCTCTCTGCGCATCAGATCAGCACTATGCCTGTCGTCGTCATTTCTCCGCATAATCAGTGCAACTGCCGATGTGTGATGTGTGACATCTGGCGGATTCGCGAGCCCAGAGAAATCACCCCGGCGGATCTCGAGCAACAACTCGCTTCATTTCGTGAATTAGGTGTCCGCTGGATAGTGTTTACCGGTGGCGAGCCACAGATGAACGGTCAGTTGAGTTCTTTGGCACGAATAATTCGCGCCGAGGGAATTCGCGTGACGATGCTTACCGCAGGGCTGTTGTTGGAATCTCACGCTGAATCCATCGCCGCGACCATCGACGATGTAATCGTTTCCCTGGACGGGCCACCCGCCGTACACGATCACATACGGCGTGTTCCCCACGCGTTTGAACGAATGGCTGCCGGCGTTGCAGCATTGCGAAAGTTCCGGCCGGAGATGGCGGTCCGAGCCCGCTGCACTGTACAGAAGGCGAACCACCGCGTGCTCGGCGCGGTCGTTCAGTCGGCGAAAGAAACAGGCTTGAACTCGATTTCCTTCTTGGCTGCAGATCTCACGTCGGACGCCTTTAATCGTCCGCAGGGCTGGTTGCCCGAACGGCAGGACAGGGTCGCACTGAATGTTGCGGAGGTCGAGCAACTGGATGCAGAGGTTGAGCGGCTGATCAGCAAACACCAAAGCGATTTGGACACGGGGTTCGTGGTTGAATCAGCCAGCAAATTGCGCCGAATCGTTCTCCACTTCCGCGCCCACCTTGGCCAGGCGCAGGACGTTGCACCGCGCTGCAATGCGCCTTGGGTCTCCGCCGTGATCGAAGCATCGGGCGAGGTGCGCCCCTGCTTCTTCCATCCATCGCTCGGGAATATTCACAATCACACGCTGCACGAGATTATGAATAGTCCCGAAGCGCTGAAGTTTCGAGCTAACCTCGACGTCGCTACGAACCCGATCTGTCGGCGGTGCGTGTGCTCCCTGCACATCCCCCGTCGCGAGGGATGAGACAGCGTTACGAACCCGACTTGAACACGAAGTCGACGGTCTTGCTTTCACCCGCCCCGATCGTAATCTTCTGGCTCTGGGTGCCGAGTTTCTCCTGCCATGCCTTGATCGTGTAGGTGCCGGGCGGAAGATCCTTCAGATCGAAGTTACCGTCTTTGTCCGTCACCATAAAATGCGGATGTTTGAATACCGCGATATAGCCTCGCATCCACGGATGCACGTTGCACTTGACCGGAATAGCGATCTCTTCCCGCGGGAAGGTTTCTTCCACCGGCATTCCGTGGGGCTGGGTCTTATTCCACTCGCGGTTGTTGTTGGGCATGGGATGTATGTTGTGCGTGGTCGTATCATCGTTTACGACATCGAGCTTTTGATTGGTTTGCAATGCGAGTACGTGCGGTTTGTATTGGCAGCCTTTCTGCTCGATAACGGCAGGCTGTTGTGGCGGTTCGAACGCCTTATCTCCCAAACCGTCTGAAACATAAACCACGACGTTTTCCAGGCCGCCATTCGCACCGATCACGAGATCCTCAGTAGTGGCGGGCGTTGTATGTGCTTTCGCACAGTTAGGATCGGATGACATATCGATGCGAGTGGGTTTGAGAGCTGAGCCTTCGAACTTCGCGGTACCCTTCACTGATCCGGCGGCCGCCGAATCTGCGGCGCCTGCAGGAAGGTGAGCGACCATGGATAGGGCAAAGGCCGCACTTATTGCGACCAAAATGTATTTGGTTCTCATAGAGCCTGCTTTCTTTTTACTCGCGCTTGCGAGGGCTGTTGAATATCTCAGGTACAACCGATTGCGTCAGATGTCGGACACCGGATCTGGATGTTGCATGAATCTCAGTCCGCCTAGGGTTCGACTTTTGGCTCGGCCGGTGCTTCGACCGGTATCCCTTTACCCGTACGAAGCGCGTTGATGTAATGCGCGATATCCCATACCTGGTCCGGCTTCAAAGCATCGGCAAAAGAGGGCATAGGAGTGCCATCGAGGCCCGTCATTAAATCACGAAATATCACCTCGTCCGACTCTCCACATTTGAACCGGGTTCCGCTAGTGAAATCGAAAGGTGTGATCGGGAAGCCTTTACTGTCGGTGAGCGAAGAGGCAGACGGACCGTTGCCCCGCCCTTGTTTACCATGACAAAGCCAGCAGTTCATGCTCTGAAAAAGTTCTGCGCCGCGCTTCACGCTCTCCGGCGAAGTCGGAGGCTCTGGAGGTATCACCAATGGGGCGGCCGGTTTCTCCTCCTGAAATCGCGGAGAGAACGTCTTGATATACGCGACCAAGTCCACCCGCTCCTGGCGCAACAGAGGCTTCCAGGAAGGCATTCCGGTGGCATGGATGCCTCGGCTGATCGTGTCATACAGGTCGCTGTCCAAAGGCAAGCTTCCACTGGGCGTGGATCGACACTTGAACGTGGCCTTGGTGAAATCGCGTGGCTTGGGATCGAGATAAGGTGCGCTTTCTCCGTTTCCGTCGCCATACGGACCGTGGCAGAAAATGCAATAGCGCTGGTAGAGTGCCTTGCCGTGGCTGGCATTGCCTACCAGATTGCCGACGCGGGTCTGCTGCGCGACTGTGGTCAGACTCGACAGGAGGACAAAGAAGACCGCGCTGCCGGCGACACTGATCTTGATGCGCATGAACCGTTCTCCTCTCTCCTCAGAAATCAAAATCGAATCCCATCAGGAAGCTGTTACTGATGTCGTCCTTGCCGGAAAGCGGTGCCGCTCCCGCGTTGATAATGCGGGAATACTCCTGTATCCAAGCGAAGCCAGCGCGAGGACTCATGATCGGATACCAACGATACCCCACCGTCCAGGTGTCCAGATTTCCTGCGTTGGCGCGAATAGCCGGATTTGCCTGTTGCGACATTCGAATCAACTCGTATCTCCCGATGGCGATAAGTCGAGGGTTGGGGTTGTAGTGGGCCTCTACAAAACCGCCGTTCCATGCCGGACCGGTCGCACCCAGGGGCAACTTTGAGGGTTGGTTAGCCGGCACAGAATTGCCCAGGAATACGTTGTCGTGTCCATGCAGGTAAAAGGTGTAGAAATCGAACTTACCCACGTACCAGTGTCCATATGCGCCCGCACGATAAAAACTGCGGTTTCCCATGCCCGTACCCGGAATACGGTTACCTCCGCTGGTCTGGAAGTAGGTTGGCGATTCGCCGAAATACCCGTAAACACCGAACTGCTGCAATCCGAGCCCGGGAACCTCGAAGCTGTGATTGAAGTTGGTATAAACATCGTAGGTTTGGTTCGACGGCAATCCGGTCTGACCGTTATTGCTACTCAGCACTGCGACTGAGTAGCGAGTGTAATCGTTATCGGTGTGCCCAGAGAGCTCAACCCCGAGTTGGGGAAGACCAATTCCTGAGAAGAAGTTGTTATCCCCGAGTGGCGTAAAGACATAGTTGTAATAGAGGCCTCCGGTATTGTTGAGGGTTAGCGAACGCTCCTGAGAAATCGGCTCGTCCAGTTCAAACTTCCCCATCTTGAAGTTTAGCCAATGCGATCCTGCAAGATTGTCAAGACGGGTCCATGCTTGCGACAAGAAGATGCTGTTGCTTCCTATAAACGGCTGGACAAAAAATGAGATGTTCTTGTAAAGCGTCCCGGCGGTTATCACGTCAACTCCCCCAAGATCGAAACCCGACGAAGTCACCGTAGACTCCACCAGCCCACTGCTCGCATTCCCTGGAACCGAATCGACAGCCCGGCGATTGTTGCTCTCCCTGTGCCACTGCGGCGTCACGCGAAACATGATCGGCCAGTAAGCCGGTTGCTGATAGATCGGAGCATCCCGGTCGTTGCCCAACTGATACCCGTTGTCTTTGAAGGTTTGGCCGAAATTGTTTAGCATGGGCCATGCTTCGTGACAGGCGGAACACGGAAGACCGTACTTGCGGGCGAAAGCAGGAATAGCATGCGCGGGCTGGGCCGCCGCCAACAGCGCTGCTCCTAACAACAACTGCGTGCCAATCCTTTTCAAAACCGCAATTCGCATGTCCTTCTCCTCGACCCGTCGGGCACACTTTTCCTCCGGCTCGTGCCGACCACGGCCTCTCGACATCGCACATGTCAGCAGCAGTTAAAGCCAGATGTGCCGTTGCAGTGACAATTCGAAGATAAAAAGGAAACGGCTCCAAGGTTGTCATGGAGCCGTAAAAATTCGGTCACGTTTTTGTCACTAGTGGCCGATCACAAGAAAGTATCGAGCGCAAGGCAGCGGGACTGCGCAATCACGAAGCGAGCGGCGAAAGAATACGCCTAAACGGCAGCCGTAGCGTTGGTCTTGAGCGGAAGGGGGTTTCTTTGCCTACGAAGTTCGATGAAGAAACTTTCAGTAGTGAATTCCTTGTTTCCTTGAAAGAGCTCGAGCAAGGGGTCTTCGATCTCTTCCAAGACTGTTTGCTGGGAAATACCGGCTTCGGCATCGTTCATTCCTTCGGGTTCCACCAGGAGTTCGGGCTCAACGCCTTTGCTATTGGTGAGGACCTTGATGAACTCTTCTAAATGCTCGCGCTGCGGCTTGGTAGCCCTCGTGAACTCCACTCCCATGCCGATCTCCGGGTGCATCACGCGCACCACGCCTTCCGCTCGGCTCTCGAATTTCGGAATCCGCATGGTCAGAAGGACTCTCGTATTGACGGGAAGGGGCGCGGCCATCTCCAGATAGCAACCACCCGAGCTTAGGTCGGTCAGTTTGCAAGGAACCGGAGGATCATCTGGCTCCATCTCCGGGGAATGCCGTCCCAACCACGACTTCAGACGTTCACGCTGCTCCGGAGACAGATTCACAAAGCGAATGCCCGCATGCGCTCCGCCGCTGTCCCACGCCGTTTCCGCGGCACACTCGACGCTATCGTCGGTCCCCGGCAGCGTAAATTTCACCCGCATGGGATCGGATTTCCGGGCACGGCGCGAGAGCTTCACCGACATACCGCCCTGACTAATATCCGAGGTGACCGCCTTTCTCTGGCCCGCTCCACTCTCGTTAACCAAGACTACGGGAATCTGCACTGTGACCCGCGTGTTGCGGCGACGTTCGCACTTCATTAATGCGCGGGCGGCACGAAAACTGGTTCGCGCACGTTCCGCGAAGATGGGTTTGTAGAGAACGAAATGCGCGCCCAAGGCGAAAGCGCTGCGCACAGCCTTTTGTCCATCAATCATCGCCACGGCGATGGAGCGCTTGTTGCATGGAGCGGAGCGGACACTCTTGAGCACTTGCGCCGCCATGTCCTCGTCGTTGCAATCAACCACGACCGCTTCAAATCTCCGCCGGGTCAATTTGCGGACCGACGAATCAGCATCGGTGCAAAGTTCAACGCCAATTTCCAGGTCGCTGAGGACGCGCCGCAGCACCCGTATGATCTTGTCGTCAGAACACAGAACCAGCGCTTGCAGACTCATCGCTCACAAACTCCGTTAAACAACTTCAGCCGCCAATGGCAGATCCCTCTCCGTGGGCTTCTTCTTCATTGAGTAAATGGGCTACGCTGCGAAGCTGCTCAGCAGCGGTCTGCAGGGCTTCGATCTGCTTGCCTAACTGAGCCTGCTCGGCTTGCTTCTTTCGGAGTACTTCATAGATATCCTTCACGAGACTTCCTCCTTAATGAAATGTAGGTTGGCGCCGGTTGCCGGTCAACGAATCGGGGTTGTGACCGGGTTACGGCGGTAACCTGAGATGTGGGGTCCTTAATGAGGATAGATTTGTGAGAAGCCCATCTCAGCCTGCCTAATCAACATCGGTTCGCGAACGAATATACTAGTTCGCATGAAGGCAGGACGAACGCTCTGGCTGGCAGCGTTGCTATTTTCTACCGTCGCCTTGCTGGCGCAGGAAGCCCAGAAATGGGAGATCGGTCCTTTTACCCGACCTGCGAGCGGGAATCCGGTCATTGCTCCACG